>Ga0207813_100074_pt1 | contig 78535 bp, 49 predicted proteins | sample A23E3SouthBayCA_2_FD_187730 | JGI IMG/M metagenome (GOLD analysis project Ga0207813, IMG submission 187730) | Aerobic enrichment media microbial communities from Eden Landing Ponds, California, USA - A23 E3 (4) (SPAdes) | ecosystem: Environmental > Aquatic > Marine > Unclassified | place... | reverse complement strand
GAGACCGCCGATTCGGTCGGTGGGTCCTGCTGATTCTCCCTGAGATCGGCGGATCCGATGCACGGATTCACCGGTATTCGCAGCCCCACCGGGGGAAAATAATATAGCGGCATATGTTTTATAAATACCGATTTGCGGTTCTAAAACCCTCAAACAGCCGATTAAAGCCGAATAGGCGTATTGGATATTACTATGTCTTAGCGCGAAAAGCTTGAGTGAGACTCATATCGAGTCGATTTCCTCGACTGCTTCCGTGGCGACGTCACCCAACTCGCCGGCCTCGATGTGAGAGTATCGCTCTCGCACCATTTCCTCGGAGTTATCCAGATAGCGGGCCGCAACCGTGTACCCGAACGCACGAACGAGTACTTCGCCCATCCCGCGACGGCCACCGTGGGGCGCGAGATAGTCGTGTTTCGGGTGATCGATGTCGGTCTCTGCAGCCTTTGAGAGTCGCTGGAGGACGATCCGTGCACCGTCCGTCGTGATCGATGGCGGTCGAACGTCATTATCGAGCGCCAGCAGGAAATCTCGAGCATACCCCTCACGTCGTTCGTCGATTCTATCCGAGAATTCCCCTCGGTCAGCTAGCTCCTCTTGGACGAGTTCTGCGAGCGTCCGCTGGTCGAGCGTCGGGAACAGAGGCCACCGGTCCGTTGGCGGATCCATCAACTTCCGATAGCTCCGCAACGGTGAGATAACGGGATCGGGGAGAGACGCAGCGTCCCACTGCTGCTTCTTCCGATAGACGTCCATACTCCCATCCTCAAGCTCGATATCTCCCCAGCGGACGCCGCGGCGCCGCGGGTCGTCAGGATCGCGGAGGAGTTCACCCACGCGAACAGCTGTATACGCAATGACGAACACGAGCGCGCGGTCGCGGGCCGCCTTCAGCGCCGCGTACCGGGCCCGTTGCTTGTCGAGTTGGTTCACGTCATCGGAAAGGGTGGTGTATGCCTCAATGGCCTCACGCGCCTGCTCGTCGACGTGCCGAGTGAGTACGTGACGCTGCTCGGGCGTCCAGGCCTGCTGGTCGCCGGGCTTGCGCCCGTCGTCCTCCGGAAGTGGGGCCATCGCACTCGCTCGCTGGGCGTAGTGGGCCTCCAGATACCCTTCATTGACACACCAGCCACACCACGCCGAGACGTACGCGTAGTAGGTCTGGACCGTGTTCTGTTTGAGGCCGCGGTCGCCGGCGAGGTGGCGGGCGTACTCGCGGAAGACGCGCTCGTCGAGGTCCTCAAAGGCAGGCTCTCGATCGACCTCATCGGGAACGATCCCGGTCCAGTCCCCGTCGCCGCGCTCGCCGGTAACCCACTCCACAAATCGGTCGAGTTCGCGATCGGCGTTTCGGCGGTAGTTCCCGCCCTCGCCCCCGCGGCCTTTCCCCTTGTCCTGGAGGTAGCGCTCGAACGTTTCGGCGAGAGAGGTCGAAAGCACCCGTTCAGACATTGGCCGACCCACCATGTTTCTGAAAGGGCGGATTCACCGTCTCTACACCAGGGAAAGCGCTGTTCTGAGTGCGTTGCAGCATTCGTGCTTCACCGACGGCAGCAGGGCACTTCAAAGTGGTCGTGATTACTCTGCTAATCACGAGCAATTGTATATTCACTGTATACCGCTAATTTCGCACATAGAGACGGTAAGAGCCCAATCCACTCGTTTATAAACTGTATGTCGCTATAGGAATTGTCGAGCCGGTCGCGAAATCCGTTCGATGCTCTGGAGGGAGTGTACAGAAGCCCAAACGTCGATTATTGACGTCCCCGCAAGAGATAGAATTTGAAATTCCTGGAAGAATCACCGAACGATAGATCTGGGACGATCTACTCAGTTCGGGGCAGAGCGCTATTTAATACCAGGACCACATCGCCAACAACGGCTGGGCCGCAACGACGATCGACGAGAGGCTGTACATCATCGTACACTCACATAGGGTAGGACGTCACCTCCGCAAAGGGATGCGGGATTAGTCAATCCGGCATTTTGACCGACGTCTGCCACACTAATCTGTAACGTCCATCTGTAACAGCCACCTGTAATAGATGTCCAAACAGGGAGAGGGCAAAGTAGCATTGGGATATTTGTTACAGACATCTATTACAGACATCTGCTACAGATACTAGTCACAAACATTCCAAACAGACCCAAAAGCAGCAAATTCACCCTCAATACGCGAAAATTCCCGATACAGTAATCCGATACAGAAGTACATTACAGATAGCTGTTACAGATATTCTGCCCGAACGTCTGACACAGATTTATACTACAGGACTCGAAAACAGAGAGTATGATCACGGCCGTAGTCTACTCCGAGTCAGGCGGGACGTACAAGACGACTATGACCGCCAATATTGCAGTGGCGCTAGAACGAATGGGACTGAATACCCTCGTCGTAGACCTCGATCCCCAGGAGGGGAATCTGACCAGTCTCTTCGACGCCGGGGAGCACCGAAGCGATCCAGACGCGGATAACCTGGTGAAACATATTCTGGATATGCCCGATGGGGACTTCGATGACCTGATTGAGAATACCGAGGAAGGCGTCGACATCCTTCCAAGCCACGATATGCTGGGTGACTTCACCTCGAATCTGGAGCAGAAAATTTCCTACGAGACCGGGATGAAAAACATGAGCCGTGAGGAGTATCCCCGGTTCGAACTCCTGTACGACCTTTTCTGGGAGAAACAGGAACTACACGAAGAATACGATGCCGTCCTCATCGACCCGAACGCACGGGCGGAGGATCTACTGTACAACGCGATTTTCGCGTTGCGTACGCTCGTCGCACCGGTTAAACCGGCTGGGAAAGGTAACCTGAGTCTAGAGGGACTCGAAGAACTCGTGGGGAACATGGAGAGCCAACTCGATATCGAGATCGGTCTGTCCTGTGTCGTGCCCTCGGGAGTGGGTCAGACGAATGCTCACCAGCAGTACCAGGAGCAATTCGAGAACACGGACGCATTCGACACACCGGTCGCCATCGGGAATCGTGAAAGCCTCATGGACGCGATGTGGGAAGCCAGAGGTTCTGCCTTCAAAGTAGTCGAAGAACGGTGGAAGACGTTCGAACGCGACGGAGAGATGGTGAGCGAAGCAGGACAGCGTCGAGTTCGAGACCGCGAACTAGAGACCCTGCGACGATTGTATGAGCTCGCGTGGTTCATCGCGACCGACACATTCGATACTGACGTAGATCCGGTCCTAGAACTCGATATCCAAGACCACGAAAAACGTATCATAGACCTCAGTGAGAGCCAACGAACGGAGGCGACGACCGCATGAATAATTTCAAATCCGGCTCCGGGAATCTCAACTTCGGCGACGGAGACGAGGATGAAGAGAATGACGAGACGGAGAGGAGTGCTGCGGAGTCTGAAGTCAAACAGGAAGAGTCCACTGTAGAAGAACAGCCCTCTACCGTACAGAGTGATGGCTCTCCATCTGATTCCGGTAGTGACGCCGAACACCAGAGCTCAGACCGGGGAGCTATAGATCCGGTCGAATCCAGCACTTCAGCGGGCAATTACCCATATTTCGTCCGGCGGAATAACGTCGGTGACGAACGTGACACACGGCTCGAAATCCATGTTCGCGATAAAGTAGCAAATCAAGAAGCCGAGTTCCGGAGCGAACTCGCCGAACAACTCGGAGCGAACGAAGTCTCGAAAACAGATGCCCGTGAGTTCGCCCTTCTCGCAGCGTTCCAATACCCCGACCGTGTTGCGGAGCTAATGGAGAATGAAGGATTCGGAACTCTCGATTGAACCTTAATTGGGCTATCAGAATCTCAAATTCGCCCACAGGGGATGGATACTGAATGAGTGAATTTGAGTCGCGAAAGAGCAAGTCGATGATTCGTGAATCGAGATATGGTTTATTCGACCACCGCCGCGACACACTCTTGATCGATGGGAGCGGTGGGAGTCCCATCATCAACAGTCGCATCTAGCACACGACTACACAGACTCAAGATTTGCCTGACGTTCCCCTGGGAACGCTGGAGGATGTACTGCAAGCCCTCCTCAGTGAATGGTTGGATCCCATTTGATGACTCAACTCGGGCGAGGTCGAGATACTCCTCTACGAGATGGTGGATCTGTTCTTCGGTCATCGGGCGCAAAGCAACCTCCTGACCGATTCGCTCCGAAAACGCATGGTACTCGCTCATCACGTCCTGCCAGACCTCCGGAGCACAACCGAAGAGGACACAGAGTCCGTCACTGTTCTGGTCCATCAGGTGTCGAATACTGTTCAGCGTCGCCTGTTCGTCTTTCGGAGAGAGGCGAGCGATCCGCTCGAACTCGTCGACGAACATGAAGACCCCTGTATAGCCCAGGTCTCGAAGCATATTTTTCAGCGCAGTGAACGCTCGTACTGCGGTCGTGTCGTCGTCGATTGCGCTGTGAATCTCCATTTCCTTGCGCTGTTCGTACCGGAGCCCCTCGGCAGTCAGCCACTGCCACGCATAGAGGTTCGTATCCTCGTACACCAGATGAACGATTGCACGTGCGAAATCAGCGAACTTCGTCACGTCGCTCAACTGCTGGATCGCGAGCGGAACGATCTCCGAGAGAAGGACCTCCCCATCGTCTATGAGGTCTTCCATCGCCGATGCACTCATCGGATTCTTATCTGTCTCGTTTCGAGTCACCTCTGCCAGATATTCGTAGCTCAATTGCTGGAATCGGTCGAATCCGACATCGTAAATGAACTCGTGGTAGATATCGAGAAACCCTTCTCCAGGTTGGGCCACATATCCGACGAAGACGTCGTCGCGATCACGGACCAGCGATCGGGTGAATTTCAACGTATGGGACTTCCCATTCCCGTACTTGCCAGTCACGACCAGATGTTTCGATTTACCGGTGCTGAGGACTGACGAGACGGTATCGCTAATCCGGTCAGTGACGTGGTCTTGCCCGCAATAGATCAGGGGATCGTCACTGGGAACGGGACTGTAAGGAAACGGGTTACTGTCCAGACCGAACTCTGAGTAATCGCGCTGTTCATCCGTGATGGTGAAGTTACTGCTCATGAGTGGGTGTACGTGAGGTCGCGGTCGTGTACCGTGAGGTAGTAGTACTGTTTTCCGAACTGTTCGATTCCTGCCATCACTCTCTCGGTCGACTGTGCGGTCGAAACCAGCCCATCGTCGTCGGAGAGAGCCATCGTCTTGATACCGTAGGACGCTTCTTTCGCACCGGTATCGACCGGGGCACCCGAGAGTTCGAGTTTGCCGACGTTTTGCTGGGCGAGGTCGTCGAGTGCTGCGTCGAAGGCATCACGCGTCGCTCCGAGGCGGCTACAGAGCTCTTCGCGGACCTCCGGAATCGAGAGATACCGCTGTCGCATTCCGACGCCAGCAGTCTCCTCGAGATCGTCGTAGACCTGTAAGAGCGCGTGTTCGAAACTGGCGGGGACGCTGTCTCGTTCGGTCACGTAGTACTCGCCAGTGAAGGCATTACGCTGGACGACACCGAGTCGTCCCGCCCAGTCACCGAGTACCTCGACGCTAGCCTGGTTGTACGTGTACGGTGTGAACTCCGCATCGTCTTCGAGGCTGACGAGTGCATCTTCGAGCGTGATCGGCCCTTCCGATTCGACAACGTCGATGAATGCTCCGTAGTGTGGACTCCGGGTTTCCAGGATGGAGTTGACTCGAGACCAGTTCTCGTCCTGAATAGCCTCGACAAATGAATCGCCGACAGCTGTGCTGTCGTATAGATCGTCGTCAACCTCTTCGACGAGCGCGATACGTGAGGCCTCCAGAATTGCCGAGCGAGCACGCCGGTGGCTGACGTCGAGTTCCGTTTCGATGTCTTCTGTCGTTCTTTGTTCCCCACCACAGAGGTGTGCTATTTCCACGAGACGGGCGAGCGTGACCGGTCGAACAGTTGGTCGCTCGTCGCTCATGACAACCTCCGAACCTGCTGTTTTGCGAGACGAAACGCTCGTTGTGTCACCTCGTTACCCTGGAAACGGAGGTCCAGATAGGCTTCCAGATCCTCGTCAGCGGCGGCCATGTAACGGAATCGACGAAGTTCGAGTGCTAACCCCCAGAGATTGTGCTGGACGAGTAGATCCCGGTCCTCTCGAACTTCGTCGAAAGTCCGGTCACTACAGACGGGGCAGGCACACGGAAGGTGTGACAGTTCTTCGATGTTCTTCATTGGTTCGCCGCCGAAACCCGGGATGAGATAGTTTCGATTCCCTGCACTCCGGATGAATGCCGAGGAATCGAAGCTATCGACACCCAGGTACAGCAGTAATGGTTGATACGTCACGCCACCGAGACCGTACACGTGAAGGTGTTTGTCCGTGGCCCGCCTGGCCGCTAGTATTATTTTCGTGACCTTTTCGTAATCGGTTCGAACCGGGACCAGACTCCCGAGGGCGTACCCGTCGAAGTCGCCGTTTCGCTCCAGATGCCGGATCGTGTTTCGGACCGTCTCGGGATCGTAGCCGTGAACACTCCCGAAAAGGAGTTCGTCCCCGTCGTGTCGGTCGCTGGCCTCCAGAGCGAGATCGATACTCCGACTGATCCGGCGTTGATTCTCCGCTTGTCGGTTGTCTCTGGAGAGAGGGACGTCGACAGTCCCGAAGATGTCCGCCTCGATCTGTCGTTGCGTTTCGAGCGTCTCTGCCGGTGTCGTGTCGACCTCCGCTCGCTGGAAGTCGAATCCGCCGCTGTCGGCGAAGACTATCGTCTCGTCGGAGACACCCATCTCGCCACGCAAGGTACAGTCGTCCAGTAAGCGGTCCCACTGGGGGTCACGGTTCCGGATGGCCCGTGCGTTGACCATCGCCGTCGACAGATCCGGTATGCTGTCGGTGTATTCGGGGGTGTTGTCGCTCGACCGTTTCCCGATGTTGCTCACCGGGAAGAGCACGGGTGTCTGTAATTGCCCGTGGGGAGTGTCGAGCGAACGTTGTCTGTACAACATGAGTAGCGGACCGTGATTAGCTCGGTTTCCTGTTAAAGCTTTGCCCTAGCAAAGCTATTCTGGCGGTCAGACCGCAGACAATTTGTCCTGGGTGTCGAAACGGGACGTAGATGGGTTCCGAAGGCGTGCGCGAGATCCTCGGACGAAAGCGCACTGTAGAGATCCTCGAATATCTCTCCGGTGAGGGGATCCGGAACTACTCCGAGATCGAGAACGCGCTCGATACGTCTAGTGATACGCTCTCTGATTCGCTCGCTCTCTTAAGAAATCACGGACTGGTCGAGCGGGACGAACGGAGTAAGAAAGACGTACGGTACGAGATAACCGGGAAAGGGGAACAATTTCTCGAAGGAGTACAAAGACTCAAAGAGACTCTTTCGAAAGATCCCGAGTGAATAATTCTTGTTGAAACCTCCGAATCAAACTGAGTAAAGCCTGTGAATACAGCGAGAATTAAGCACGATTCAACGATTACTCTGTCCCAGCGCTATCACTCTCTCATCAGGTTTCGGAGGTTTTGCTGAGTATTCGCGGTTTCGTCAACTTCAAAATCCGTTGCTGAAGCTATATTCCGCATTCCTTCCATAGCAAATCCGCCACGGATGGTGAATTCAGCCATCGCATATCCGTCTTCACTCGGTTGTTTCTTGAAAATTCTTCCACTGTCATCTGAGAATTGCATCACATAGAAGTGATGTCCCTCATCGTCAACGAACTCTTTGAACGACTCAAGACTTCTTTCGAATATCTGAGCTTCGCTTGCCATGAACTAGAGATGTCGCTCCTATGTCCTTATAACCAACCCCAATTTGGGGTGAGCATTCTGTACTAACACGTTTGTCGCGAACGTGGGGATGAAAACTTCCGTAGAGGCAACAAATCTCTGGGGCCTACTACCTGTAAGTTTCGAAGGAGCGGATCAAAACCGCTCGATAGCGGCCTGCACCGGTTCGTCGTCCACGTGTCGACACAGCGTCCGGATCGTGTCCGGATCGAGCTTGTCCACCTGCGACAGATTCTCGGCGAAGTTCTCCAGGTAGAGGCCTTTGAGACCGATCACGATAGTCCCGTGTCGCTTCGCGTCTTCGGTTCGGGCAGGAACGGAGACGATGTTCTCGAACTGTTCGTCGACGAGGTCGCGGTTGAACACGACGCCGATTCTGTCCGGTCGGACCTGCTGGACCGTCTGGTCGATGTCGATGCTGGTGTAGTAATCTTTCCCCAGTGCGAAGAACACGATGTCGTACTCGCTCTGCTGGAGCACACGAGAGAGGTCCTCCTTGATGTTCAGCGCTGCCGACCGCTCTCTGATCTCGCCGACTTTCATTCCGCTGAACGTCACCTCGTACGGCGGGAGTTCGTCGGTCTCTCCGACCAGGCCGAAGCCGGCGCTGATGAAGTACCGCTGAACGTCGTGGCCCGCGCTCCGCAACTGTCGCACCGCCTCGGTGACGGATTCCTGCTGTCGACCGGTGTACAGGTCCGCCGCCGCGATGCCGTGGACGTTCTCGTTTTCCAGCAGTTTTTCCCTGGAGTGGCCGTCGATCTCTTCGGCCTCGAAGACCCGGGCGCCCTCGGGAACGTATTTGGACCCGGAACACTGGTCGACGACGAGTATGTCCAGGCCGTCGTCCGTATCCAGAACCGGCGCGTGTGGGAGGAAGTCGTCTCCCACCGAGTAGTTCTCTCCGAGGTCTGCGAGCACGTCCTCCCGTAGTTTCTGACAGTCGTCGTGGAATCCACACTCGTCGATCGAGTCGCGGATAGAGTCCTCGGTTCCCGGGGGAAGCGCACTCGATTCGTAGACGTAGAGACGGTCGTACCGGCTCAGTTGTGCTTCGAGCGTCTCTTTCATATCTCCGGGCGAGAACGAGACCATGCCAGGTGTGTCTTCCCACCACTCGTGGACGCCACTCGCGTCGAAGACGCCGAGTTCGGCGACCGGTAGGTCGTGGACTGCACCCCAGAACTCCGAGTGTTCGCGTTCGAGATACGCTTCGACTGTGTCGTACTGACTGAGCGACGCGTTCCCGTTCGTGAGGACCAGCGTTTTGGGGATTGCTTCGGAGAACTCGTCGTAGAATCGGTCGGTGTTGTGGAACCCGCGTCGCCGGTTGCGGTCGTTCCCGCGGAAAATACACACTTCCACACCGTGTGTCTCACAGATCGGACACTCACACCGCTCCCAGGGCCTGTCGAACAGCGTCTCCCGATACGCCGTCAACAAATCCTCGTCGCCAACCCAGATAGCGTAGTCCTGGACGACGAACCAGACCCGCTCGAACCGATCCAGCCCATCGGGTTTCGACGCCTCGATTTCGAGTATATCCGCCATCCGCGGGAATCGTTCGAATGCCTCCCGGGCGGTCTGTAGCAGGTCCGCGTACTCGTCGAAAGAGAGGGGGTCTTCGGGGTCGTCTTCCCGGAGTAACTTGACGATCCGGTCTCTGAGGTCCTCACTGAAGTAGGCCTTGAGTTTCCGGGCGTACTCGAAGTCCGCGCGCAGATTCGACTCGACGTCCTGGAGGCGCGAGGCATCGAATTGCTCGTCGTGGCGATGCTCACGGAGGTACGCTTCCGTCTCACTGAGGCTCTTTTCCGCGACTGATTCCCACTCGCGAAGCGCGTCTGCCATCGACTCTTCGGCAGCGTAGGCTCGGAGTGTCTCCAGTGTCTCTCGTCCCCGGAGGGCGGTTTCGACAGCATCGTCCACTACTGCTCCGTGTGTCGGATAGCGGACTCGGACTGCGTCGTAGCGTTCGTCGGCGTCGAGTCGGTAGTTCTCCCCACCAGTCCACGCCGAGCGGAGCATGCTGGCGCTGTCGAAACTCGCCATGTTCGACCGACCGATGGTCTCGAACGCTTCCGACTTCGCGAAGCCGAAGACGTGAGTGTCGATACGCGTGTCGTGGGTTCGCTCGTACTCTGTGACGGTCTTCCCGACGTCTTTGACTATCTTCCGGACTTCGTGGACGGGGCTGCCTGCAACCCCGCCGATACCGACGTAGTCGTAGCCGAGATCGAGGACTTCCTCAGTTGCCTGGACGTATGTCTCCGGCTCCCATCCCTGGATCGCGACCATCAGGCGGAAGGGGTAGTCGCCCTGTTCGTAGAGTTCCCGTATGTCGCGGGCGTTCTGGAGCGTCAAATCGTACCGGAACTGTTTGTCGTCCTGCCGGTAGACCGCCCGTGGATCGTCGTCGAGTCGCTGGAGAATCTTCTCGACGGAACCGTCGAAATCCTGTTCTGTGAAGGGTCCGGGGTCAGACGACTCGCTGCGACGGATCGACGGTTCGTACCGGTCGACGTACGAGGGCCACTCTTCGGGCCACTCGTCGGTCATGAGGTCGACCGCGTCCGTAATCTCGTCCGGGATATCGGATTTCCTGAACCCGTCCGCGAACGCGCGTTCGTCCAGGTAGAGTCGTCCCTTCTCCTTGCCCGACCCGAGAACGAGGTGGTCGATCGTGACGCCCACGGACACTTCGAGCGTCTCGTAGAAGTCGAGCATCTCGGCGTTGCCGTACGGCGGGAAAGGGAGCGATTTGTAGCCCCACGCGCCGCAGTCGCTGATAGTCGGGAGCCAGTCGGGGATAGAGAGGATGGGATCGTCGTAGACGCCGTGTTCGGTGAGACGGTCGAACTTGCTGTTCGTCGTCTCGACCTGTTCACGAGAGATGAGTACACCGTCGATGGGCGTCTCGTCTTTATCGAAAATGTCCCAGATGTAGTCTAAATTCCGCTCTTGCCGGTCGAGTGTCGACAACTCGTCGTGCTCGAAATCGTAGCCTGCGTCCACAGCGTCGTCCCACTCCGGCACGTAGAACCTCACAGTTAGACGGTCACCATACCGGTGTATCGCGCTCTCGTTTATAGTGTTGACTCCATCGGATTCAGGACTGGCGTCTAACTCCCGTGCTGGGTCAGACAGAACGGTAGTCCCACGACTTCCACCGCTTCTACGTCGGGTGCTTTTACCACAGCCTGGCCTTTTGCGAAGTTCGGAAGATCCTTCTTGAACTCGGAGGGGATCGACGGGACAGAGTCGACGACCTCGGACTTCAATCCGAGGAATATGTTGGTGTTGATCTGTTTGATGACGTCGTCGTCGACGTCGTCCGGGTTCTGCGTGATGAGACACAGCCCGAGTTTGTACTTTCTACCCTGCTTGACGGCGACGCGTGCGCGGCGAAGGATGTACTCCTCACGGAGGCTATCCGCACTCGCGAGGTAGTTGTGGGCCTCGTCGATCGCGACGAGTAACGGGGTATCGCGAACGTTTTCGTCGACGTGGTAATCGTCGATCTTGTTCTCGATGATGTACGAGAGTATCGAGAGGACGGTCAGACTGTCTTTGCCACCATTGAGGTGACTCGTCGGGATGACCGTCACTTGCCCTTCGCGGAACACCTCGTTCGATATCTCCGGCAGGAAGTCGGTCCCCTGGTCGAAGACTGCCGCGAACGTGTCGCGGTCGACGCGACGGTTGACTGCGCTCCACGTCCCACCCCCGATATCGTTTTCTGTCCGAAGTCGACTCTCGTCGTGGTCGTGTTCGGCAAGGAACCCGATGAAGTCCGCGTAGGTCGGTCGATCCACGTTTCGGTCGGGATACCCACCCTGTGCGTCGAAACAGGAGAAGTAGGCGCTGATGCAGTCTTCGATCGCACCGCGCGTGACCTCGGTGGGCTTGTACGGCATCAGCATCTCCGGACGGCCCCGGACGACCTCGAACGGGATCGAGAGTTCGCGGCTCTCCATCGTCGACGGCGCGTTCGTTCCTGCAACCTGTGGGACGAACACTTCGAGGTCGTCGACGCCGCCGTGCTTGATACCGTGCCGACGGAGTGTCCGCTGGACCGTCTCGTCGTTCACGACCGCCTCGCTGTCCTCGCGCATCTCCCAGTACTCGTTTTCCGGGTCGACGATGACGAGGTTGAGTCGGCGCTGTTGTTCTTCACCGGTGTCGTGGTGACGGATCGGGTAGCGCTTGTCGGAGACGAACTGTCTGAGAACGTTCTTCGTGAAGTGTGTCTTCCCCTTTCCGGTCGAGCCTGCAACGAGCGCGTGTCGGAACACGGCCGGTTCGCCGTCCTCGACCTCGCCCGTCTCACGGTCGATCCCCGGGTTACTGAGGTAGTACGCGAAGTTCTCTCCGTCGACGGTCATCGCTTCACCACCGACAGAGAGCCACCCGGTGAATATCCCCTCGCCCGGAATGTTGAGCCCGGTCCGGAGACAGTCTTCGTCGCGTGCGAGTCGTGCCGGGGAGTTCGGCTTCGGGATTCGGTTGACGATGCCGCTCTCGATGTCATCACCACCCACGTTTTCGAGGATCGCCAGCGGTTCCAACTCCGCGACCTGCACGTATTCGGATTCATCGAGGTCGACGTACGCGCTGATCTGGTTGTGCGCGTCGGACTTGTCGTCGAGGTCGGTGTACGGTTCATACCGGAGCGCGTCGGTGACGGCGAACAGTTCACTCCCCTCGTCGGGATACGGGATCTGAACGTAGTCGCCGAGACGGATGTCGTCCCGGGCCTCGGTTCGGATAAACGCATTCACCTGATAATCACGGCGACTGACGTGGATCTCCTCGCTCGCGAGAACATGCCCGAGCTCGTCGTCAGCGGGTGCGGAGAGACCACTCGGGACCGTCCGCTCGGGCATCTCGTTGCCACTGGAATCGTCCGAATCCGTCGATTCGTCGGTCGCTTCGTTGGTCGATTCGTCGGCAGGCTCGCGCTGGTCATCTCCGACCGGGTCGTTGTCGAGGATGTCGTCGATGTTGTCACTCATAGGTACGGGGATCTTCGAGGTGGCTCCAGCGTCCGTCACGGTTGTAGTCGAACGCGGGTTCGACGGTCTGGAGCGCGTCGCGGATCGTTTTGCGGTTGTCTGGGCTGATTCGAGCGATACGGTCCGCTCGTGCGACTGCTCGCGGGACATCGCCTCGGTGAGCGATCTCCTTGAGGCCTTTCAGGAGGATTTCCTCACGGCGGTCTTCGCCGTCGAGGAACAGCGCCGGGGTCTCTACCCTGAACACGTTGCCCGTCTTCGGGACCCTGACGTAGTAGAACGCACGCTGATAGTCCCGGGGCCGGCCGTGGCCGAGACTGTCTGTGACGGCTTCCAGGAGGTCGAACGACTCGCCACGTAGTTCCACGTCCGTCTGAACGAACCACGAAGTGTACGTGAGGTGATCCAGACTCGAATCGCGGAGCACCTCTCCGACGAACTGGTGGTCACGGAGCCACGGAACGTCGTGAAGTGTGCCACGGGAGCCCCTGAGACCGTTCTGTGCGATCTTCTCCCGGAGGGATTCGGTGAGTCCGCCCATCGACGACGTCTTGACCACACCGAACACTGGGATATCACGTTCGTAGCACGCGTCGACGACCGCGACGTAGTTCTCGACCACGTCCGTCAAGAGATCCCAGTCGCCGACGGGTGCTCCCCACCCGGCGCGGTCGAGCAGCGTCCAGTAGATGACGCTGAGGGGGTAGACGGAGCCATCAAGGAACAGTGGGCCGTCGATCTCGTCCAGACACTGGCGTGCGTGCTTGCCCTCCGCCAGTCGCTGCACAGTCGAGGTGAGGATCGAGGTCACGTTCCGTCGCTGGCGCATCTCCGGAATACGGACGATCTCCCCCTCGACATCCCCTCGTTCGACGCGTTGCTGATGGAGGGTCACGTCGTCGTCTTCCAGATAGACGCCGGTCACAACTGTGCCCCGCTGTTCGGGGGTCCGGTCGGCGTCCGCACCGCTCACACCGAGTTTCGCGTGCGCCGTGTCGACGACGAGACCGTTGTTGTACTCCAGTGGTCGTGTGGTGCTGGCGTCGATACCGTAAGACGGGCCAGCCCACGGGTCGTCGGTCCACGTGGCGAGTTCCGCCTTGTCCGTTTTGAAATACTCCGGATCGCCGACTGGTTCGACTGTCCCGCCATCGTGTGTAAGGAGCTCGAACAACTCGCGGGCGTGGGTGGCCTGATCCTCGATCTCCCGCGGGATCCCGGCATCAACGCGCTCGGCGAGTTGTCGGACGACGTCGAAGGCGCGCTCGTCCATCTAGTCGTCACCGGGGATCCGTCCCCCTCGATGGACGTCGATCTGACTGGCATTACTCTCCTCGCTGATCGAGACCTCGATTTCGTGCTCGGCACCCTGGATGAGACGCTCGTCGTGTGAAACGACGATGACCTGTGGCACGTCCCACTCGGCGATACTGTCGAGCATCTGTTCGAGCCGTCCGACGTGGCCCTCGTCGAGGAACGTCGTCGGTTCGTCGAGTATGAACGGCGGGAGTCGGCCGGCGTCGCCCTCGCGCATCTCCGCGATGAGCTTGTAGATTCCGGCACGGAGCGCGAGATTGACGATGGCTCGCTCACCGCCGCTGGCGTTGGTCGGGTGCTCGAGCGTCCCGTCGTCACGGAGTAACTGGATGGCGTAGGGTGTGCCGTCAGGTCCCTCCTCGAGGATACGGACCTGCTGATAGCTGCTGTTCTTGTAGATGTCGCCAAAGATGTCGTTCGTGTACTCGTTGATGTACGCGAGATACTGCTCACGGAGGTCGGCCTTCGTACTCCGGTACACCTCGATCATCCGGTCGAACTCGTCGGACCGGTCCTGTGCCCACTCGCGCTTCTCCTCCGCGAGAGCGAGGCGGTCGTGGAAGTAGTGCAGTTTTTCGAGGTCGTTCTCGAGAACTGTCCGCTCCTCCTGAAGCGAGTCGATGTCGTCGTTCAGTTCGTCGAGCGTGTCTTCGCGGTCTTCGATTCGCTCCTCGACTGTCTCCTGTTTTTCCCGTAACTCTTCGACGTCTATCGCACCGAGTTCGTCCTCTAATTCCTCGATGTCGTCGTCGACACCCGAAATTTGCTCGTTCAGGTTCTCGATCGTCTCCCGGGCGTGGCCGATATCCTTTTCGTGACCATCGATACTGGTTTCCAGGTCTTCGATATCGTCGTACGCATCCACAACCTCGGAGAGGAGTTCCCGCTGGGTCTTCGCCGTCTCGACTGCCGTCGTCGCAGCGTCGAGTTCGTTCTCCGCGTCCTCGATAGCAGTACGCTGGGTTTCGATCTCCTCGTCGAGGTCGTCGACCGACGCCTCGTGCTGGGAAATTTCGTTCTCGATGTCTTCCCGTTCGCCCTGAAGGTCGTCCAGTTGCTCGACGAGATCGGTACGTTCGTCGCGCAGTGCGTCGACGGATTCGTACGAGTCGACGAGGTCATCTCCCTCCTGAATCTCCGATTCCAGCGCAGCGATATCTTCCTCGAGAGTCTCGATCGTACCACGCAATTCTGCTACTTCGGATTCGAGACCGTCGGCTTCGTCCTCGGCATCAGCCAGAACTGTGTTTGCCTCGTCAAGGTCTTCCTGTCGGTCTTCGTGGTCGTCGGTCAGGTCCTCGACTCGGTTCGCTCTCGTATCGACAGTTTCGTCTCTGAACGTCCGGAGGTCGACCGCTTCCGCACGCAGGTCGTCCAGTTCTTCCTGGCGCTGGACGAGCGCGTCACGCTCCTCTCCCATCTGGACGAGTTCGTCTTCGAGGTCGCTGATGTCTGCCTCGACGTCGTCGAGTTCTCTTTCGAGGTGTTCCGGGTCGACGTCCTGCCCACACTTCGGACAGGTCGCGACTCCGTCCAGTGCCTGGAACTCGTCACGCTGGTCTTCGAGCGTGGACAGTTTCGTTTCCCGTTCCGTGACGCGTTGTTTCGCCTCGTCGATGGCACCCTGTAACTCGTCCCGTTTCGACGGAATCCGCTCGTCGACGAGCGTCGGGAGCGTCTCCTCCGAGACGTCGAGGTCGAACGTGCCGAGCGCATCTGAGAGGTCTTCCAGGTCTTCCTCGAACTGTTCCTGTGCCGCGTCTCGCTCCTCGCGGGCGACCTCGAGCTCCGAACTCACATCGGCGAGACGTTCCTCTAGACGGTCGATTTCGCCCCGTGTCTCAGTAATTTCCTCGTTCGCGTTTTCGAGGGACGATTCCGTCGCCTCGAGCGACGCTTCTTTGGCTGCACGTTCCTCGGACAGTTCGTTTTTCCGCTCGGTCAACTCCTCGACGCGAGTCTCGACGGCTTCGAGCGTTTCGTCCGTCACCGAGTCCGGACACAGGTCGTCGGGAAGGAACGACTCGGTGGCCGTATTCCGGGCCTCGATGGCTTCCTCCAGTTGTTGCTCTACGGCTTCGAGGTCGGCTTCTACGGTCTCCATCTCGTCGTCGAGATGAGCGAGGTCAGCTTCCAGTGCCGCTTTCTCTTCGGTGAGTTCCTCTCTCTCCTCGACGAGCCTCTCACGTTCCGTTTTCGCCTGTTCGAGCGTCGCTTCCCTGTTGGTCTGTTCGATCTGTGTCGTCTCGACGACCACCTGTGCGGCACTAAGCGTCTCCTGGGCTGCATCCGCTGTCGAAAGGTCGACCTCGATGGAGTCTGCTGTCGACGGGTCGTCGAGGGTAGCGAGTTCGCCGCGTTTCTCTTCGATTCGCTCTTCGAGTGCTGCAATCTCGTCGTTCGCCTCTTCGATCGCTTCCTCGGCCTCCTCGATATCGATGTTCGCCGCCGTTCGCTTCTCTACGAGTCCGTCACGTTCGGCGTTCGCTTCTTCGAGTTCGTTCTGCAGGTCCGCGTGTTCGTCGAGTGTGTCCTCTACGTCGCGTTTCGCTTCTTCCAGGTCTTCCAGATACGCTTCCACCTCCTCGATGTCCGCCTGAACGTCCGCGATCTCCGACTCTTTGTCGGCGAGTTCGGACTCGTAGCCATCGACGTCGTAGTCGAATTGTTCCTGGATCGTCTCTCGATGGTTTTCCGCCGCCTGTTCGTTTTCCCTGGCCAGGCGGTTTACTGCCCGGCGAGCGCCTTTCATGCGCGACACGTACCGGTCGATCCGGTCGAGGCCGAGCAGGTCGTCGACGAGTTCGGCACGGGCGTCGTCGTCGAACAGGCGGTCGACTTCCCCCTGCTGGACGTACACCGACCGGGAGAAACTGTCCTCGTCCATCCCGACGATGTCGATGACCTCGGAACGAACGTCACGAATGCCGGAAACAGGGCCCGAGAGCGCGTCGGAATCCAGTTCGGCACTGTTCTGCCCCTCCGTGTCGATCGTCCACGTCACGGTGTAGGGGACGTTCTCGACCTCGAACGTGAGCTCGATTTCTCCTTTATCAGCGCCCCGGCGGACGATATCGTCGAGGTTGAAATCGTTCGACCCCACGTTCCGGATCTTCGAGAGGAAAAGGCCACCGAAGATCCCCATGAGTAGCGTCGTCTTGCCCGACCCGTTCTCACCGTGGACGAGCATCGACCCATCGGGAAATGCCACGGATTCGTCGTCGTAACTCCGGATATTGTGCAGTCGCAGGTCGGTTACCTTCATGCGTCGTCCCCCATCGCCTCGATTTCGTCGGGTTCGTCGTCCGGCGCAGTGTCTTCGAACGCTGCTGTCTGGGCTTCCCGAAGGGGTTCTCCGAATTCGTCCGCGACGCGGTTCACGTTCGTATCGAGTGCGTCGCTCTCGCGAACTCGCTGGTCGACATCCAGTGCGACGGTCGAGAAGTCTTCGTCCGCGAGTCGTTCCTCGACAGCACCGTCGAGTCCCTGCAATGACATCGCCTCGATCGACGTCACGTCGAGCTCGACGCGGCCGCGGTTATCGTCGACGCTCACGACGGTGGCACCGGCCTCACGTGCGAACTGTGTCACCTCGTTTGCGGTGACCGCGCCCCGCTCACCCGTCAACTCGATCTTGGCAACAGCATCATCGAGATCGAATTGAGCGAGGGTATCGCGGACGTGGCCCGCACCGTCATCCTCCCCGAATTCGATGTTCAACACCGAGAACTGGCGGGTATCGAGTTCGATCTGTCGGCGCTGAATGCCGCTGTTCACGACGTCGACGAGTTGAACCACACCGGTCTCCGTCTGGTCGACGCCACCACGTTCAGTTGCACTCGCGTACCACACTTCGGTTCCGTCGACCATCGCACTCTCTGGCTGGTGGAGGTCCCCCAGTGCGAGTCCGTCGAGTTCGATCCCGACCCGGTCGAGAACTTCCTCGACGGGGTAGACACGCATCGTCCCGTGGGCGAGCGGAGTGAGGAGTTCGTGCATGCAGAGGATCGTCCACGCGGCGTCCTCCGGTGGTTCTTCGAGTTCGAAGTCGACGCTGTCCCACACGCTCGGTCGAACCGCGTCGATGCCGTACAGCGCGACGTCGCCGACGAGTCGTGGCTGTTTGTCGAGTCGAGTCGCGGCGCTCGTCCGACGGAGCAAGTCGAGCCACTGTTCGTCGTTCTTTCGCTCGTGATTGCCCACGATGCCGTAGAACGGGATATCTCGCTCTTCGAGCGGTTCGAGTGCGTCGGCAGCACGCATAACCGTCTGGAGAGACGGAACCGGGTCGTCGAAGAGATCACCAGTGTGGATCACTGCGTCGACATCGCGTTCGACGGCGACGTCGATCGCTCGTTCGAACGCGTTCGCGAAGTCCTCACGACGGATGTCAGACCCGTACTGGCGCTTCCCGAGGTGGGTGTCGCTGACGTGGAGGAGTCGTGTTCGAGGCACGTTCTCTTAGGTGTAGCGTATCACATATAAACCCGAAACAAGGTTTGCTACGTTCTGCCAGCAGTGTTGGAACAGTGGGTCGGAGAGACGCAGATATCGGGTAATCGAACGAGAGTTTATGACCGTGGAGATCGTCCCTTCTGTGACCGATGGGTGCATTGATCGAGCCGAACGTACTCGCCACAGCCAAGGATTTTCTGCTCCCCTCGGATTCCGAGAGCGGATTCGCCGTCGTGGACGCGCAGTTCAAGGCGGATAGCTGGGGCGGTCGACCTATCGAACAGTCGATTCGCTCCCGGCTCGAACCCATCAACTCACTCCGTCTGTCGGGTGGACACCCCGACGCGATACTCGCGCCACCGAAACCAGGGACCTATCGAGGAGATATCGAAGAGACCGTCACCGCGCTCCCACTGGCGGTCATCGAAGCCAAAGGGGAAACCGAGCACAACAACCAGAACACGACTCGCGTTGCGATAACGCAGGCTCATGGACACTTGCCGGAGGCCAACGTCGGGTTCGCCGCAGTTCCGAGTGGCTACATCTCGGAGAACGACCGCTCGCTCGCACGGGAACTCAACATCGGCCTGCTGGCTATCGACAACGGGGGCGTCGACGTCGTCGAGAAGTCACGGCTCGTCGGCACGGAGACGACGCCCACGGCGAAGACGGTTCGCTTTCACGCACGACTCGGCGGGACGGCGGTCGAGAGTCTGAAGAAAAATCATCCGAAGAACGCACTCGGCTACGCGCTCGCACTCCAGCATCCGGGGACCACCGAGGAAGTGTTCAAACACTACGTGATCCAGTCCGTCGACGACGCTCGACTGGACGCGATGGCGCTGGGACTGGTCTCGAAGTCTGGCTTCGGGCCCCAACTCACACCGTCCGGTCGGGAAGCCGTTCGGACGGTGAGATATCACCACGACGGCCTCGAACCGGCACTGGAGCGCATCGACGAACTCACTGGGAGCGGGCAGCGGTTCATCGACGCCTGTCCCGTGATGGGGACGGTCGTCCGGCAGGTGCTCCTGTCGTACCCACCGACGCAGGTACTGGTCGAGACGCTGGGCGAGTTAGCGAGTGGGGGGAACACGGAACCGAGTCTGACCGAGGTGGCGAGGGCAGTCGCGACCGAGAACCCGAACTTCACACTGGACCTGTTCGTGAGTACGCGGTCGGAGGACCGTGAGCGCGTGCTGAGCGATAGCGACGACGAAGTCGTGGACCGCTCGGCGTTCGGTATCGGACAGGTCTACTCGACGCACACAGTGTACCAGTACAAGGCCATGCTCTATCACGTCGGACTCCTGACCGAGCGAGGAACCGACACCAAATCGGAACTCGACCCGTCCTCGGATATCTGGGCACTCGAAACACAGGCCGAGTAGCGAAGCACAGGGGATCCGACCGAAGCGTCCGTACTTACTTAAGCTGGGGAGACCCAACTATCGGTATGCCACTCGTCACCGAGAAAATCGTCCTGGACCGCGTCGAACACATCCTCGGGAGCGGGACAGGGACGCTGGATTTCGCCGTCGAAGGAAAGAACGGCTACTACACGTGGCACGGACGAGAAGACGCGGACTGGGAGATCGAAGACGTCGATAGTATCGTGAATGCCGACGAGGACCGATTCGAAATCCGACCGGAAACAGTCTTTACCTGCGAGATTCCTGCCGACGGCGAGGAGAACAACGAGGGGCCCGTTCGCTGCTGGTGCGAGTAGCTATCGGATTGCGATTTCTCCCGTACATCGAGCAACGAGTTACGAATCCTATCTCTGGTCGAATATATTCTCTGGGATAGGATCATCGAAAGCCGAAACGCTTGCGCTCACGCGGGATTCAGGCCACAGAACCGACCGAACGAGGAGAAGATTGAAACCCGGCTGAAACAGTTGTGTAACCGAATCGACCATGAACCGTTCTGGCACTCGTGAAACTGATCGGCCGCTGCCGGAGATGGGGCTATCGTACGTATCGCTGGACTCGGTCGTACCGAGATCTGAGAGCTAAGCATGGGGGAAGAATCGTCCCCGACCGAAGACGAAACCGGTAACGACACCGAATCAGCGTTCGAATCCGCTCGCGCCGAAAAGGAGGCCATCTATCCGGACGTGGGGTTCGTGCTCGCCAAGATCGACATGATGAAGCCCCCGGGCGAGGCGTTATTACAGCTCGATCACGGGCTGTTGTTGTCGGAACTCACGCTCCCACCAGCTACCGAGTTGACGGATTACGTCATATACGACACGGATGGCCACAATTACGGCCACCAGACCCTCGAAGAAGTAGAGGACCGCGTCGAGTCACAGGAGGTTCCCGGACTAGTGGCGGATCTCCGGTCCGAATCGCTTCGGGACCGACGCTTGGCACTGTTTGGTCTCTCGCAACTCGCAGAGGTAGACTCCGAGGCGTGTCTCGATGCGGTTTCCGTGATACGGGAGGAATTACACGGTTCGCCGGTGGACATACAGGTCGGAGCACTCGCGGTCCTCCAACCGCTAGTCGAAACTCACCCCGAGCAGGTATCGTCGGTCGTTCCCGCTGTTGTTTCCGTGCTGGATTCAGCGACGGAGTCCCGAGTTCAAAGAGACGCGATCCAGTTTCTCGCGGCCGTTGCCGAGCACGACGCCAGCGCCGTCGTGGACGCCGTGCCAGTATTGACTGCCTGTCTGCAAGATGGCTGTCCTGCAGAGAATCTGGCCCTCACGACGCTCCACCGAGTCGCACAGGAGTATCCCGACAGCGTCGTGCCAGCCGCTTCCGAACTCCTGGACTACGTCGCAGACAGCGACGACCCCCAGCGAGTCGGAGCGCTCGCGACACTGGGCGCGATCGCAAAGGAGTATCCCGACGTCGCGGCGTCGACCATCCCACACGCCACGGCGTTACTCGATGACGACGCGGACGAGGTGCGGGCAAACGCCACCGGCTTGCTCGCCGACCTCGCCGACGAGTATCCCGACCGACTCCGAGACGTCGTTCCCCGGGCGACCGAACTACTCACCGACCCGGACGAGAAGGCCCGATACAATGCCACCTCGATCCTCGCCAGGATCGCGAAGTCGTCGCCTGAAGCCGTCGAACCAGCGGTCGACGAACTCGTCGATGCGCTAGACGATGATCTCGAGCACACCCGGGCGAACGCCTGCTGGGCTCTCGGATACGTGTCTGCAACCCCGGCGCTGGCGAGACTCGAAGAACACGAACAATCGGATCCGAGCGACGAAGTCCGGACAGCCGCCGGATTCGCGGTCGATGCGATCCGCGACGGTCCGTGATATTCGCCGGGTTTCAGTTTCGCCGCGGGGCACATCTATAAGACATACCCGAGTATTCTTCGAGTATGCCTATGGGAGCATCACAGGAGAAACGTAGAGACGATATTCTCTCTGATTCCGGTAAACGAGAGCTCAAAGTCGGTGACGATCGACCGATACGGATCAGTTCAGGCCACCGGATTCTCCACCACGACGGCAAGTGTAGTCGCCCCCACGGACACAACTACGAGATCTCCGTCAGCGTCGTCGGCGAGCTCACCGAAGAGGGCTGGGTCGTCGACAAAGGAGATATTACCGACGTAATATCCGAATGGGACCACAGATTCCTCCTCGAAGAAGGCGATCCGCTCATCGAGGCATTCGAGCAGAGCGGTGACGGTGACGCGGTCGTCGTACTCGATCACCCGCCTACAGCTGAGGTGATGGCCGTCCTGCTCGAAGAGCGATTGTTCGAGGAGTTCCCCGAGACCGTCTCGGACGTGTCCGTCTCGGTTCGAGAGACCAGCGAACTCTGTGCTGCACCCTGATAGATGCCGGTCAACGCAGACGTTCAGACTGGGGAACCTGACTCCGACGCTGACGCCGAGGGCGACCTCCCGATCAACGAGTTGTTCTACTCGCTACAGGGGGAGGGAACACTCGCCGGAGTCCCGTCAGTTTTCGTCCGGACCAGCGGGTGTAACCTCCGGTGCTGGTTCTGCGATTCGTATCACACCTCCTGGGAGCCGACCCACGCGTGGATGGACGTTAACGAGATCGTCGAGGAGGTCGCCAGCCACGAGCAGTGTGACCACGTCGTCGTGACCGGCGGTGAACCGATGATCCACGACGGGATCGAGGGTCTACTGACGGAACTCGCGGACGCAGGCTATCACACTACGGTCGAGACGAACGGAACCATCTACCGCGACGCACCGATCGACCTCGCCAGCATCAGCCCGAAACTCGCCAGCAGTACGCCCACGCCCGAGAGGGACCCGAAGGGCGACGGCGAGTGGGAGACACAGCACGAACAGCGGCGACTCGATATCGACGCGCTCGCCGACCTCGTCGAGGCGTACGAGTTCCAGTTGAAGTTCGTCGTCACCGGCGAGTCGGACGTCGAGGAAATCGAGGCACTTCTCGAACAACTGCGCTCCGTCACGAGTGCGACGATCCGAAACGACGACGTGCTGTTGATGCCGGAGGGCGCGACGCGCGAACGATTGAACGAAACCCGCGATGTGGCTGCCGAACTGGCGATGGAGCACGGCTTCCGGTACACGCCGCGCTTGCACGTCGACCTCTGGAACGACGCACCCGGGACGTGACCATGACTGACGACGTACAAACAGACGCAGTCGATCCTATCGACAGTATTGACTCCGACGAGCACGCCATCGACCGGTCGAAAGCACAGGAGGGCGTTCGGCTCCTGCTGGAGGCCGTCGGTGAGGATCCGGACGCCGACGGACTCAAAGAGACGTGGGAACGACGCGTCCCCGAGACGTTCGAGACGCTGACAGCCGGAACTCGTGTCGAGGAGAAACCCACGCTCCGGACCTTCGAGGCGACCGGCGACGACCTGGTGATCAAGACCGGGATCCCCGTCTACAGCCTCTGCGAGCACCACCTCCTCCCCTACCACGGGACGGCACACGTCGCCTACCGACCGGACGGCGAGGTCGTCGGACTCTCCAAGATCCCGCGGTACGTCCGCTGGCAGTCGCGGCGGCTCACCGTGCAAGAGCGGCTAACCTCGGACGTCGCCCACGGACTCGCGGACGAGATCGGTGCGGACGCAGTCGCCGTCGAGATCTCGGCGACGCACCTCTGTGAGGCGATGCGCGGCGTCGAGACGGCCACGGAGACGACGACGAGAGCGACCGTCGGCGAACTGACCGAGAGCGAACGCGAGCGATTCAACCAGCGAATTCGAACGCATGACTGACAACGACGATTCACGAGCTGTCGTCCTGGCATCGGGCGGGATGGACAGCACGACCGCAGCGGCTGTTGCACAGAACGACGGACACGACCTCTACATGCTCCACACCTCCTACGGACAGCGTACGGAGTCGAAGGAACTGGAGTGTGCCCGGGCGCAGGCAGAGTTCTACGGCGCGGCGGACTTCCTGCACCTGACGACGGACCATCTCTCGAAGATCGGCGCGTCGAGTCTGACCGACGAAGAGATGGACGTGGCCGACGCAGACCTCGACAGCGACGAGGTGCCGAGTTCCTACGTCCCGTTCCGGAACTCGAATCTCCTCTCGATGGCCGTCTCCTACGCCGAAGCGAACGACTGCGGATCGGTGTATATTGGCGCACACTCCGAGGACTTCTCGGGGTATCCGGACTGTCGACCGGCCTTCTTCGAGGCATTCCAGGGGGTCGTCGACGTCGGGACGAAAGACGAGACGTCGATCAGCATCGAGGCACCGTTCGTCGAGTGGTCGAAAACGGACATCGCGCGCCGTGGGCTGGAACTCGACGTGCCATACGGGTCGACGTGGAGTTGCTATCGCGACGAGGCGCCGGCCTGTGGGACCTGTGATGCCTGTGCCTTCCGGTTGAAGGCGTTTCAGGAAGTCGGCGAGCGTGATCCCATCGAATACGCCAAACGGCCGAGTTACGTCTGAGGTATCCTCTCGTACTTCGACCGCGAGCGATCAGGGGTCACTAGCACTCGGGTCTCAAAGTTTCTGACGACGGGTTTCGACGGATCCGTCCGCGACGGTGAGAAGCCAGACCGATGGGTCGGAGGCGTCCGGGGTTTTACTGAGATCCTCAGTCGATCCGGCGTACAGGAATTCCCCGTCGTTCCACTCCGGTCGTTCCGGATTGTGGAGGTGGCCCGACACCACGTAGTCGAAGCCACCGACTGGTTGCTCGTTGATCTCGTCGAGATCGGCGGCCGCGTCGGGTCGGAACGGTGCGAGCGTCTGGTGTAGCGCCAGAATAGATGTCGAGTCGAGCAGCATCAAGGGGAGGTCCATCGCCGCGACCGAGAACTCCGATGCCGGCCGGTGGTCGTACCCGTACAGTTTCACCCCCGGCGCGACTTCGGACCCGTCCATGTCGAGGTGAGTCGCGACGCCGCGCTGTTCCCACCGACGAAGGAGGCGTGTCCCGCGGTCGCACTCGTGATTCCCGAGGATGTAGTAGAACTCGATCCCGGCATCGTCCAGCAGTTCCATCGCCGAATCGACCGTCTCGCAGTCCGACTCCGGAACAGCGTCGTGGAACACGTCCCCCGTGTGGACGACGCAGTCCGCGTCGTGAGCGACGGCTTGCTCTATCGCCGCTTCGAACTTCCCGGCACAGTCGATCGGTTTGTACGGTTTGCTGGGGTGTTCCGCTCGCCCGACGTGGCTGTCGCCCATCACCACGAGTCGACAGTCGTACGACGAGTCGACGCGGTCGGCGCTCCACTTCCGCGAACTGTGGAGTTTCTTCGACTCTTCGTCGTCCCACGTCTGCCCGTACGCGTCTCTGATTTCGTATTCTCCGCCCGCCTCCCAGTCCAGAAGTGGGTCGTGTTTCTGCCAGATCTCGAGTTTGAACTCCGTGCCCGACTCGTCACGTGCTGTGAGACGCCAGTCCAAGTGTTCTTTGTCGCAGTGCTCGGCGTCGATGATACTCACCGAGATGGAGTCGAGATACGACCGGTCTTCGATGTCTTCCCAGGTGGACACACGACGAAAGTATCTGATCTCCGTATATAAACCAGTAATATTCCCCCCGGAGAGGACCACCCCGACTGGAGAGTAACCTACGACTCGGCGAACTCGTGGATAGCCCGATGTGCCCGGAGGAACTTCGAGTGCGGGCGCAACCGCTCGTCGTCGGGCAGTCGGATCCGCTGACCGGCAAGTCGGCTGAACTCCTCGTGACCCTGCCGGCGCTCGTCGCTGACCAGCAGGTCGTACCCGTCGGCGACGCTCAGCCAGCCGACGTCGAACGCCCAGTGGTGGAGTCTGCAGAGTCCGAGGCCGTTCCGGATATCGTCGTTACCGTCCCGGTGTTTCGAGTAGAAACGAACGACGGTATCGACGTACTGAGTACGAACGCCTACCTCGCCGTGGGGTTGCTGGCCGACGCTATCGGTCCCGACGCTTACCACGGCCGGGGACGTCGACGAGGCGATAGACCACCTACGGACGGCAAACACCCGGGGTCACGCCGACGATGTCCGCACGTCGCCGAGTGGCTACGCCGCCCGATAGGGTCCTACCCGGAACACCTCGGGGACACCACCGATCAGGGACCCACTACCAGCCAAACCCACCGACGGCAACAGCACGCCACTACCTACAAACAAGCAGGCAGTACCAGCGGGTGACAGGGCTTTTTGATACTTCCTGGTGGGTATATCACCCCTGTTCGGAGGGTTCAAAGCGGTGGTTTCTGCCACATTATCGCACAGTCCCAGCGATAGCGAGTGCTACTCGGGCAACAGCCAAAAAATCCGAGGGGTTCGCTTAATCGGCGTGCGCTTCGAACCGGACGCCAGCCATGTTCAAGCGACGGAAGTGCGCCACGAGGACTTCGGTCCGCTTCTCGGGGGAGAACTCCTCCATGTCGCCCACATGCTCTTCCAGGAGAGTTAGTTCGTCCTCCGAGAAGGGCCCGAACGAAAGCCGGACACTGGAGTCGTCTCGACCGTCATCCTCGTCGTCATCGAACTCAGGAAGCGTCTCGACTGGGTCGAGCGCGTCCACGTCGATTCCCTGCCGTTCAGCGGCGTTCTTCAGTTCGAGACGGTACCGGGGGCGTTCCCAGTCCTCAGGGTCCGTATACCGGATGCCGTGGTTCACGTGCGTTTGCGCGAGGTCTACCAGCCGGTCACGCTCTGCGGCACCGTCCCGACCGTCTTGTGTGAAGTCCGGAGGCTTCGTGTCGAGTGATTCGAGCGACTCGAAGCACCCGAAGTCCGCCCGTTTGCTTTCAACGAGTGCCTGGTAAGCAGGCCGCATCCAGGGTTTCACCCATGGCAGATGCTCGTAGGTGATACCGAGGTGGGCGAATGCCTTGGCCGTGGCCTGCATGTCCCCAATCTGAGGGGACCCATCGGTCGGTTTCTCGTTGATTTGGACCTGCTTGATGTCGCCACGGTGATACCGCTGGTAGCGACTCTTCAGCGACACCGTCCGGATGTTCCCACCGTTCGCCGCGTAACTGCTCCCTTCAGTGTACGGCTCGAAGAAGGCCGGCTCGACTTCACCGTACCCAGCCTTCATGTAGCGGTGGACGACCTTCTGCAAGACATCACGAGCCGCGTCAGTCACCGGATGGCGCGCGTGGATACGCGACTTGTCCGAGTTCCAGGGGAGGTCGGATGCGTCTCCATTGGTGAACAACTCGACACGGCCCTTGAGCCGCTTGTGCTTGCTCAGCTTGAACTTCGACAGTTCCTCGTCGAACCCGCTGACCTCGTCGCGGTTCGTTCGCTCGACGACACGGTGCTGGCACACCCAGTCGATGCCGGCTTCGTTCTCCTTGCCAGTCACGAGGAGCCCGATCTCGACAGTCATGTAGACCGGGGACGAAACGCCGCTGGGGTTGAGGATGATACCCTCGTACCGCCGAGGGAAGAGTTCGTCCCAGGGTGTGTAACTGTATGACGTGCGTGCACGTGGCGTGAGCGGCTCTGTGTCTGTGTTCTCCTCGTTCGGGAAGAGCAGACGGAGCGTCACCGGGGCTTCGCCACGGAGGTACAAGTCATATGTGTCCTGCAGGTCCGTGGCCAGGTCATCCCGGATGTCCGGCCAGCTGATGCCGGGATTGTGGACACGGAGTTCAGTCGTGCCAGCCTCCATCTCGACTTCTTCAACCGGGACTGTCCACTCGTCGTCGTCCTCGAGCCAGTCAGCGTCGACGGTGTACTCGTACCCGGTCGATTCATCTTGGTGCCGACTGCGGACGGTGAAACCTGTACCGAGGCGCATCAGTGACTTCTTGGCGCCGATGCCGAACGCACCGATGCTGCCCTCGATGTCGTCTTTCTCGCTTTCACCCAGCGCGAACATCATGCTCAGTTCGCTAGGTTTCAGCCCCCCGCTGTCATCCTTGATGAGTAACACGGGGTCGCCGTCGTCGTTCGTAATCTGTGCTATCTCGACCGTGACTGTGTCACGGCCCTGCCGCTGTGCGTTGTCCAAGGCATTGTCGACGAGCTCTTTGAACGCTGCGTTCGCGTCAACGTCGGCCTTGATAGCGGCGTACGCGTCTTTCGTGGGGTTCAGGTGTACGTATTCCATGTGAATCGGTAGTAGGACTATTGATATGTCAATTCACCCGTCGTGGAGGATCTATCGGGTCATCTCCGCCTGCAGACCGCGACTGTACCTCGCAGACACAGTGCCGCGGCTATGAGAGCGAAGAGTTTTGACCCTCGGACGCGTACACCCGGATGCAACACCCGGAATGCACACGGCGCATTCCTCATTGGGACCACCCGCCCGCTAACCGGATCGCCCTACCAAAGACTCCCCGGGACCGGACTGGGTGGAATGATTTTACCCGTTATCTCCTCATCGGTTACCTCTCAGTGAGTAGTCTTTGCTGCCCGACCGGGATAAGTTTGTTGGTTGACATCTGAGATTGAAGATCTAAACCGGAGTCTAATGGCCTATGTGGCGAGTTTTTAACAGAATTATAAGACAGACACGTACTTAGTGATAAGTTTATATTACTTTCAATATGTGAACTAAATGGACAATTGGCTGGGTATATTGTGGGATATTAGATAGTTACTATTTCTCTCCCAAACTTGGGTTGAGTGCAGTATTCTCCTTGATTCCCGGAACAACAGAGTCCGTACTCGGACGCAGATAACTTTCTGTCTCTACGAACGCTAACCGTCTCTTTTCACTTCAATATAGTAAGATCACGGCGTCCAGACTAGTCCTCGGGGGTTATATCCCGATAAGACAGCACCTATTATATAAATACCATCCCGGAGGGATTCAGTCTCCGGGTGAGTATACCGTGACCGATCTAATACGTTCTCCACTGGTTTAAATGCCACGGTTGAGCGGCTAATATGGTTAATCTTCCATATGAATTAGTAGTGGTGTCAGTAGGACCTCATATTCTTTTTTAAGTAGATGCCTTGAACCCCGGCTTTGCAGGGATTCCTGTATATTTTAATCATCTCGAATCAGATGAGAAAGTAAAAGGAAAAACGGGTTATAATTAGACAAAGACAGGAATCCGTCCCAGAACAAAGCCCTTTAGTGAGTAGGCGTGCCGTATACGGCTGATTTTTCAACTTTGATAGGGGCGTTACAGGTTATACCAATAACGCCGGTGTCGAAGTCGCCGCCTTACGGCGGTTACACCGACTCGCCGCGACCGCCAACGGCGGGGGAATCCGAGCTGGACGTAGCCGAAGACGCGAATCAGAGGCAGGACCAGTACCAGGGGAAGTATTCACCGCTCAAAGACCACCTTCGAACAGTGGACGAGGACGAGATCGAGTTCTCGTTCTCCGAGATCGAAGACATTCTCGGGTTTACTCTCCCGAACTCGACCCACAAATACGATGCATGATGGTCTAACGGGGAACAGAATCACTCGTATGCTTGGTTAGATGTGGGTTGGAAAGCCGACGACCGTGATTTCGCGAACCAGACTATACGCTTTATCCGTAGTGGACGATGACAAATTCGCTCGCGACGCCGGCTTGTTTCTCGAAACCGGAATCGTTTCGACCAATGACTGATCGATCTCCGTTCTCGGAACTCGACTTCACTACTCCTCACCGAAGTACCGCTCACACAGTTGCGCTCGCAGGCCCCAGGGCTCACTTTGTGCCGGCGACAGCGTCGGGTCGAAAAACGGCCGCGTCGCGGAGTTCACCGCACGGCCGAACTCGGCGGGCAAGTGACTTTCGGGGTCCGGCACTGACTCCGGCGTGAACCGCGGGTCGAGGTCGTCGAACCGGTCCCGGAGGGTGCGCGCCTCGGTACGGGTCGACTCGTCCTCCCGGAGGGCCTGTGCGTCACGGCGGATGCTCCGTAGCTCGTCAAGTCCCGCCCGGAGAGCGTCACACTCGCTTCGCGAGATGTCGAGCCCGCCGGGTCGTGGCGTGTTGAACGCGTGGGTCCAGCCCCCGCCGACCCGGTGGAGTTCGTGGAACTCCTCGACGCTCTCGCAGTCGAAGGCGTCCCGTCGGGTGATCCAGCCACCGAAGCGGTAGCGCCGCCAGCACTTCGCGCCCGCGATGTACACCGGGTTCTCGCCGCGGTCCGGGCCCAGGTGGATCACTCCGTTTTCCGTCTCCGGTGGCTCCTCGCCCGGCGGATACTGGTGCCAGGGTCTGTCACCGTGCTCGCCGACGGCGAATCGGTCGCAGTCGTCGCATACGGGGTTCGAGTACCCCACCGGGAGATTGCGTGCCCCGCTCTCGGGCGTCCCGCAGATAGCACACCTGAGTTCGACCAGGCCGTCGTTGTCACCGTCGCCGTCGCGATTCGCACTGATGATGACGTCTTCGGCGGGTTCTGCTGCGTCGATCAGTCGTTCCGTCACTAACGTGTCTCGTCTGTCCATGTGTATCTCCACCTGTTTTCGTGCTCCATCAGTCCTCCAGCGAGTACTCGGGTCGCGCCGGGCAACTCCAGCGGACGTCACACTCGGCGCAGGTTCCCTCGGAAGGGCGCTCCGCTTCCGTAATGTCGAACCACTCTCCGTCTCGTCTGTCGGTTTCGATGTCGTCGACCGTTCGCTCGAATTCGTCGATGGACCCTGTCACGTCACCGCCTGCGAGGTCGACCTCGAACATCGCGTCAGCGCGCTCGTCCTCACCCAAGAAGTAGATCACGCCCCGGTCAGGATACTCGTCGTTCTGGTAGCGATAGAGTTCGGCGTACGTGTACAACTGGGCCTGGTAGTCCTCCAGTTCGTGTCCGCTCTCGGGGCACTGGCCGGCCTTGTAGTCCCAGATCTCGTCGCCGTCGTCGTCGCTCGTGAGGACGTCGACCACCCCTTCGAGCACGAAGTCCTCGCGGTTGCTCTGGAGGTGATGTTCCGTGTCGACGACGCGCGGATACAGCCACTCTCCCTCCTCCTCGTTGAACCGCTCGATGTACTCGAACGCCGTCTCCTCGGCTTCCTGGCTCATCGGGTAGATGTTCCTGGCCTTCAGCGCCTCGGCCACCTCGTCGAAGTACTCCCGTAACTCCGCTTTCGAGGGCGGTTCGTCGCCGTCGACACCCTCCAGATCGCCCGCGTGATGGCGGTGTGCCCTGTCGAGCGTCTCGTGGACGACACGACCGAAGAACAGTTGCGTGACGTGGTTCGGCGTGAACCCGAGTTCGTTGTAGTAGCCGTACTGGCGTTTGCACCGCCGGTAGGACAGCACGTCTCCGGTGATGCTGTATCGCCGCTTGAGGTCGATCTCGTCGAGGGGACCGACGCCCTCGTCGACGCTCGCGAGAAAGTCCTCGGGCGTCTCGACTGACCGCTCTCCCGAGAACCACCCCTCGTGGATTGGCGTCCCATCAGCGTCGTACCCCAGCGAGAGGTCGGTCGTTTCGCCGGCCGACCCGAGAAGCACGAGGTCTTCCTCCGCGCGAGAATACGAGACGTAGAAGCGCCGGACCTCGTCACGTTCGGCCCGACTCTCGACGTCGCCGACGGGACCGATGTCCGCGTACGGCTCGAGTTCGTCCTCCAGCCAGTAGGTTCCACTCGTCCAGGGCTCGGTATCGAGGTTCCCGACGAACACCACGGGGAACTCCAGCCCCTTGGCCTGGTGGGTCGTCATCACCTGGACGAACCCCGCCGGCAACTGGTCGTGTGGGTCTTCGGGTTCGTCGAAGTCCTGGGCCTGCAGGTACCCACAGAAGGTCCAGTAGAACGACCCGAGGAAACTCGTCGACACGGCGTTGACGTTCCCCGATTTGTCCAGGTAGCCGGCGCCGCTCACGCCGAGGAACGCGTCGAAGAGATTCGTGAGGCGGCCGAGTCGCTGTCCACGGTCCGGTCGGTCGCTGCCCTCGATCCACTCGTAGAAGGAATCGAACGACAGGACCTGATAGAGGAGTTCGAGTATCGTGAATCCGAGCGATTCGCCGCCCTCGGCACGTTCGACTTCCCCTTGCTTCCGGCGAACGAAGCCCTCTAGCGCCCGCGCATCGTACGCGTCGACGTAGTCCTCGAACGACTCGGCCCACTCGTGAACCTGGTCTTCGACGCCGCCCTGCAAGTTGACCCACGGGGCGTTCGCGCCCTCGAACTCCGGATCGACGACGCGGATGACGGCACCGAGGGCGAACTGGACCTCCACTCTATCCAGAAACGCCTTGTTACGCGGGTTGTGGACGGGAATGTCACGATCCTGTAACGCCTTGACGTAGCGACCAGCCCAGTCGTCGCTCTCCTTGGTGCTCTTGAACAGGAAGGCCACCTGGCTGTAGTCCTCGATGTATCCGTCCTCGTGCAGTCGCTCGACCAGTTCGGCCGCACGCTCGGCCGTCGTGGCCGTGTCCTCGGACAGAAGCGCCCGTACACTGGTCCGGTCGGCCGTGTCGGACCGGTCGACGAGCATCGGTTCTTTACCCGGCGCTCGCGTGCCCGGTTCCCCCATCAGGGGATACTCGCCGACGTACCGGTTACACCACGAAACGACGTCGTCCGTCGAGCGGTAGTTCGTCCGCAACTGGACCTCTTCGACCGGCGTGTCGAACCGCCGACTGGCGCGCTCGGGGAACTGGATGAGACACTCGACGGTTCCGCCACGGAACCGGTACAGCACCTGGTCGTCGTCGCCGACGACAGTGATGTTCGGGCTGTCCAGTTCCTCGACGAGTCGGAAGTACAACTCCTGCTGGAGCGGGTTCGTGTCCTGGTACTCGTCGACGAGAACGTGTTCGAGTGGCGGCCGGTCGCGGTCCGGTTCACCGTCGACGAACCGTCGTCCGGCCTCGCTGTCGAGGAACTCGACGAACTGTTCGAGCAGTCTGGCGAAGTCACTCCGACTGTTGTTCTGGAGCGTCTCGCGATACCGGTCGAGTCCTTCCGCACAGACGCGCCAGCCTGGTTCTGCCGCGGTACGCAACGCTTCGGTGTCGGCCCGGTACTGCGAGATCCGATTGAACAGTTTCGCAGCCAGCTCGGTCGACTCCCACTTGTTGGGGGAGAAATGCTGTTTCCACCCCCGCAATTCACCGAAAAACCGCCACACCTCGTCGATCTCCTCGTCTGAGACTGTCTCCCAGTTGTCGGCCGACGCGGATCCGCGGAGGACCGAGACGAAATCACAGTTATCGTACATAAAGAGTTGCTGGGCGTCTTCGTCGAGGAGCTCGACGTTCGCGTAATCTTCGTACCGAAACTCCTGCATGATGTCTTTGGCCAGCGAGTGAAGGGTCCCCGTCCGGAGTTCGTTCGTGTCGACCGCCTCCTGAAAATCCAGTCTCGAAAGACGGTCGACGATCCGCTCTTCGAGGTTCTGAGCAGCCTTCTCGGTGAAGGTCGTCAGCATGATGCTCCCCGGCGGGATCTCGTCGACCAGCAGGAGTTTGAGCGTTCGACAGACGAGCACCTCGGTCTTGCCACTCCCCGGACCGGCGGTAACGTGGAGTGGACTCCCGGAATGCAGAATCGCATCACGCTGTGCTTCGTTGAACTCCCAGTCGGGTCGTCGAACTGTTCCTGGTTTGCCGCCTCCAATCGGGCGACGAACTCGTCGGAGCCGAGCGGAAGGCTGGACATGGTATCCTCGATCATCGTGAAGTCGTATAAGCGTGGTTCCGGTTCACCGGGGGAACCAGAGCGAACTCACCGGTCACGCCACCCCGACGTGACGCCCGGTTCGAAGCGACCGGGAGGGAGTTCGCTGCTGGTTCCACGTCGGTGAATCGCCGGGTGCCACCCACCCTCTCACCTGTCGTTGCCCACCCGACACAGACGGCCCGGGGGGGCCGCTTCACCTCGACTCGGTTCACTCGTCCGTCGCCATCCGGTGCCAGAGGCGAGTTCCGACGACTCGTCGCACGGTCTGACGCTGCGAGCGAACCGAACCAGGTGTGTCCGGACATGTCTGTGGTGGGCTGGACGGCGTTCGGCGTGACGCGAACCGAAGCGGCCGTCCGATACGAGGGACTGTTGTGTCACATATAAATGAGAAAACGATGCCGAGAATCGTCGCGGCCGCTGCAGGGCTACCCGCTGTACTCCCCGGCCTCGTCGATCAGTTGTGCGAAGACGTCCCTGGACCGGAGCGTCTCCTCGTTACCGACCATGGTGAGGTCACACGCGCTCGCGAGCAACGGGTACAGCACCGTCGGGTCGTCCAGCGGCGGTCGCACGATGTTGTCGCTGTTCGACGTCGCGAAACTCACGACGGTGTGTCCGGCGACGCTGCCGTCGAGGTCCTCCGGCCGACGTACGGGCACGTCGCTGCCCGCCTCGGCGAGTCGACGCCGGATCTCCGTCGCGTGGCGCTCGAACGGCGTGACGACCAGGTCGGGCTCTTTCACTTCGACGACCTCCGTGACGATCTGCGCCGCGATGTCGTTCGAGAGGAGCGCCCGACTGAACTGGGGGAGTTCGGCGGCCTCGGTCCGGATCACGACCGTGTGCTGTGTCGGGTTGACGCCTTCGAGTCGCTCCTTCGATTCGAGGTAGAGGCTCTCGTCGTCGATGACCGCGATCGCCTCTTCGCGGAGCGCCGTCGCGTCGAGTTCGAGTCGCTCTTCGAACAACGTCTGTGCCTTCATCGGCGAGAGCGGCGTGTCGGTCACGTCGAAGACGAGGCGACGACCCGTCCCACTCGCCGCGGGCACGGTGACTTCCAGCGTCACCTTCTCGACCGCGGTCGCTTCGTCGCCCTCGATGTTCAGGAAGGTCAGATCGCCCTCGACCGACTCCCACGGCCCCTCCGGATAGAACTGGCGCAGTCCGGGCGGAGCCTCACCTTCCAGCTGGAGGCTCACCGCCTCGTCGGTCGGGAACGAGCGATACCGCTCGAACTCCTGTTCGAAGAACACGTCGAGGCTCGCGTCGGTCGCAGCCGTACTGAGCAGTCGCGGCCCGGCACGACGCGTATCGCCGACAGCGACGACCCGGTCGGCGAGGTCGGCCAGGAACCGGTACTCGGGTTCCGTGAGCGTCTCCGCGCCGAGCAGGACGAGCACGTCAAAGAAGTTCTCGGAGTGGTCGCGGTCGCCGAACGCACCCTCCTCCAGCCGGTGGAAGAACTCCCGGACGCCGCCGGGGCCGTTCGAACTCGTCGCCCGCTGGACGGTCGAGACGATCGACCGCGAGTCCATCAACCGCGACTGGATTTCGTGGTATCCGTCGTCGTTCTGGATCGTCGCGGGGCCGCCGGTCCCGTCGAGTCGGTAGTGGTCGCCGTCCGGTTGTGCCGCCGATCCACACTCGACCAGGTGTGGTCGCGTCCCCAGAACGAGCGCGCGCCGGCCGTCCTCGGGGATGGAGGCCTCCTCGTCCTTGTCCCCGTCTTCGTCTCCGTCCTCATCCCCCTCCCCGTTCAGTCGGGGATACGCGGCCGTCACCAGTTCCCGGACCAGGTCGCTCACCTGTTCGTTGCGCGTCGTACTCACCGGGAGGTCGACGAACACCCGTTCTCTGTCGAGATACGCCGACACGTCGCCCGTCTCGACGGTCTCCGGAACGCTCGTGTCGGCGTCGGCGCGCGCAGTCGTGTCGAGTTGCTCGCCCTCGTTGCGACGCTGTGCGAAGTCCAGATACGGGAGATATCGGTCCTCGACCGTGTCGACGCTGAACGTGTACGTGGCGGCGTAGGTGCCGTTCGTGGACAGGTAGTCCGCGACGGTGACGCTCTCGTCGACCGGGCTGAACAGGTACTCGCCGCCGACTTCGCCGTAGTAGACGGCGCGGTCACCGCCCCCGGTTCCCCGACCGCCCGTGTCGCTCTCCGGTCGGAGTTCGACCACCTCACCCGGCTCGAAGGCGGGGACCACCTGCGCGGGGGTCGTGAACCGGACCACGGTGCCCGCCGCCTGGGCACCGGCACAGGACAACTCGGGGATCCGATAGCCTGCGTCGACCAGCAGTCCGTCGTCGAACCGGTCGACGATACGCCTGGCTGCCGCCCGTGCGCGCCGCTCCTCCCGGAAGGCGGCCCGGACGCTCTCGTAGTGGTCGATGACGTCCGGGTCCCTGTACTCCGTCCGCTGGTCACAGCGGTCGAACAGCGAACACTGCGTCGTCAGTTCGCCCCCATCGGTCTCGTAACACGGCCAGCGACGCTCGTTCTGACAGTGGTAGGTACACGCGGGTGCGAGTGCGTCGTCAGGACCGTCGATCCACTCCTCGACCGCGAAGGCACAGCCGTCACAGTTGCGGTTGTACGTCGACGGCGGCGCGAACGCACCGCTGGCTGCGACGACGTCGTTGCGTGCCCGCAGGAACTCGCGCACGTCGCCCATGTCGAGCGTGACTTCCTCGAACCGGACGTCGTCCACGGAGACGTTCGGATAGACCAGATACCCCGCTGGTGTCGCCTCGACGGCCGCCCGGAACGACTCTCCCGCGTCCAGTCGTTCGAGGAGCAACGCGAAGAGGTACAGTTCGATCTGGCGTCTGTGGTCGTCGACTCTGCCGTCGTCGGGATCCCGGGTCGTCTTGATATCGTAGGGCGTCCCGTCGAGAAGGACGTCGACGCGGCCGGCGTAGCCGTACTCGTTCGCGAGGAATCGCTCGACTCCGACCTCGTCGGCCGCCCGGATGTGCGCCAGGAACTCGTCGTCGGTGAACAGTTTTGTCACGGTTTCGACGACGTGCTCCCTGCCGTCCAGCCCGGTCCCAGAGAGAACCAGCAACGCCTGTCTGAACCCGAACTCTGCGGCGAGTTGCTCCTCGCAGTACGTCTTTATTTCGTCGGGCGTCCACGACCCCTCCTGGAACCGGTCGAGGTGGTCCTCGAGTGCGTGTTCGGTGATCGTGTGGACTGCGTCACCGCGAAACCGGCCCGCCCGCTGTCCGTGCGAGGTGTCGAACTTGTCCCCCGGGTAGACACGCTTGGCGTACCTGAGATAGTACTCCCGGGAACAGCGGTCGCCGGTTCTGAGTTTGGCCTTGCTGATCAGCCTGTCCGGCGATCGGACCACGAACGACGTCACGTTGAGATAGAGCGACCCTCCCTCGCGTCGATTCGGGATCGCCCGGACGAGGAGTTCTTCGCCTCGCTGGAGCGACCCCGAATCCGGGTCGTAGTCGCCCCGTTCCAGTTCGCCGGGCGTCGGGATCGCCAGTGCGGACAGCACGTAGTCCGCGGTCCCCTCGACGCCGTCGATGTGGTCGGGGTCGTCCATCCAGAACGACAGCGGTACGTCTTCCCCGACGTCGTCGTACGGGTCGTCGACGAGATAGACGGTCTTGTCGCCCTTGGTCTCGCCCGGCATCGGGTCCGTCCGGATGCGGCACCTGACCGTGAGTTCGGGTCCGACGCCCGGGTCGTGCTCCGATAGAAGGGTCGAGAGTCCCCGTATCATCGACCGAACACCGCCGTGAGGAGTCGTCGGTTGAGTCTCGCACCCTGCTGTCCGGCCCCGTGGAGACACAGGCCAGCGTCCGTCTCGAGGCAGTCCGGGCACGCGGAGACACACTGGACAGTCAGCTCACCGAGTCGCTCGCCGAGTTCGGCGATGTCGCGTCGCCCGGAGTCGTCCGCGAAGCGCTCGTAGGTCGCCTTGATCTGTGGGTCCCTGAAGACGTGCCGGTTGAGGTGGAGCGCGAGGTCGACCACGCGGGGTATCCGCTCGACGTTCGCCTCGACCGTCGTGTACTCGTCGGCGACGTACGAGTAAAACGCCGCGAGTTCCCGCGTCTCGAACAGCGTCCGGACGCGCCCGTTGACGCGCGATTCGAGGTCGGTCATCGAGTAGGCCCCGCTGTCGTCGACCACCTCCTCGACGGTCGCCTCGACGAGGGAGTCGAACTCGTCGCGGTCGCTCCGGTAGACGTCGTACAGCGACCCGTCGGGATACGACGCGAGGAGTTCGATGGTCGCGCGGTCGGCCGTCGCCGAGTGACACCGTCCCTGGGCGGCCAGGCCGACGTCCGGCGGGGTGTCGGTCCCGTCACGCAACCGTTCGTGGACCTCTTTGGCGATGCCGGCGCCGCCCTGAATCGGGTCGTACACGGCGATACGTGCGGTGTCTTCGTCCCGTGCCTGAAAGTTGACGTCGTACCACAACTCGAAGGAGGTGCCCGACCCGGTCAGGTCGTTCGACCACGTCGAGAGCGCGTGCTCGGCCGAATGGACCAGCGCCCGCTCGGCGAAGTCACGGATCAGGTCCTCGTTGCGACAGCGGGCGAGCAACTCCGCGACGACCCCCGGATTGTCCTCGATTGCCTCGAACACGCCCGACACCTCCCGCGATTCGTGTCCGAGAAGCCGGAGTTGGCGGTCCGAATCGCCCGGCAGCAGGCGAGCGGTCTCTTCGACGACACCGGTCCCCGAGAGGTCGAACACCCCCATGTCGTCGTCCTCAACCACGCGCTGCCAGTAGTCGATCCCGAACAGGTGTTCCATGAGCGGTTGCACGGCGAACTCGTGTCGGAGCGCGCGCTCGTCGAAGAACAACCGGTCCCAGACGTTCGCGCGCAGGAGCGCGAATCGCAGGTCGCGTTCGAGAAGCGGGTCCGCGTCGAGCGCCGCGTCGATCCGGGACCGGAGTTCCGTTCGGTCGAGACCGAGCGTCAGCAGTTGGCTGCGCTCCTCGCTCGCGACGAAGGCCGTCCTGTCGTCGGCTTCACAGCGATACTGGACGATCGCGGATCGGACCTCCTGTGAGTCTCGCGGGTAGAGGGTCAACAGCGACGCGTAGTAACACCGGACGAACTCACGTTCGTCGTCGAACGCGAACCCGTCGATCAGGTCGCTCTCGGGCAACGGTGTCGGGTCCTCGTCGAACGACCCGCGAACGTGTTTGAACCAGAGGTAGTTCGTCGTCGGGTCCGACGAGAGCGGTTCGGTCCGCATCGGCGGGTTACCGGTCCAGACGATCCCCTTCTCGGGGATCCAGACGTACCCCGGGTCGTTCTTGTCCTCTTTCGTCACGCGGACCGCCAGCGGGACGTACACCTGCACGTTCTCGGGGTCGAACGAGAGTTCGGTGTAGCTGACCTCCGAGACGTCGCCGAGGAGGTCCGTCAGCGGGAACGAGTCCCGCCACTCGCACATCGGACCGACGTCGGCGTGACCGCGCTCGCTCTCGTGGTGCCAGGCGCCACGCCACAGGTCGAAGTTGCCCCACCGCTGTTTGTAGCCGCCGGGGAGGAAGTTGTTCAGCATCTGGTTCAGGTTCTCCCGCGCCAGGGTCGCGCCCGCCTCGTCGTCGGCGTCGACGACAGTCACCGTGCCACCGATCTCCTCGGGGATGAACGTACCCTGCACGACGTAGGGACTCTCGGCCAGTGGGTCCGACCCGTAGACTCCGGTCAGGTCCAGATAGCTGTAGTCCCGGTTTTCGAGGTAGTTCCGGATCCCCTGCAACCGGGCGATCCGCTCCGCCGTCGTCAACTCCTCGGATGCACCGTCACTCATCGGTCCGCCTCCAGGTCCTCGACCAGTCCGTCGATGTGTTCGAACGCGCCGTCGTCCCGCTCGGCGACCATCCGCGAGAAGAACTGCCAGTACCCGGAGTCGTCGCGGCCGGGCGCGACCGGTTCGTCGAGCGCGTCGAGATAGGTCTCGAACTTCCCGAGGACCCGTTCGGCTTCCGCGTCGTCGACCGCGAAGGTACTGGTGAGCCACTCCTCGATGTCGAGTCGATGGTCGTCGATGGACCGCCGGAGGTAGTCGACGTCGGGACCGGGCGACCCCCGTCCGCGGAACAGTCGCTGGGCGTCCACGGCGTCTGAGACGTTGCAGTAGTCGATGATCGCCGCAGTCATGTGCTCCCGCCTGATGAATCGGTTGTCCTCGTCGAGCGGGATCTCGAGGTGTCTGTCGCTCGGGTCGCTGAGGTAGTCCGAGTGATGGAAGTAGTAGGAGTCGGTCGGCGTCGACCCGAGGACCACAACCGTGATGGGTTCGTCTTCGGCGTCGCGGCCGCCGCGTCCTTTCCGCTGGATGAATCCGGGGACGTTGCGGGGTGCCCGGTACTGGAACGTGCCGATGATACTCGCGTGGTCGAACCCGACTTCGAGCGCGCTCGTCGTGATGAGTTGGTCCCAGTCGTCGCCGACCGGCCGGTCCGAGCCGGCGAGTTTGGTGTTCCCGCTCCGGTGGATCGCGACCGTCATCTCCTCCAGGTCGAGTTCCCTGTCGCGCATCGTCCACCAGCACTCGCCGTCCTGGTAGACCGGACAGCGGTTGATGTTCGGGTTGGGAACCTGCGATTCGCAGACGGCCTCCTCGTCGTACTCGTCGTCGGTCGCTCCGCGAAACAGGTCGCGTGGACAGTCCGGGTTGTTGTCGCGCTCACCAAGGATCGCGTCCGGGAACCGGTACTTGAACAGCCCGTTCTCCTCGGCCTCCTGGACGTAGCCGCCGAGGCGACTCACGGAGTCTATCGAGTCGACGAACCCGAGGACGCGGTCTTTGTTCGTGTCGAGTCCAGGTCGGTCTCCCGCTCGTTCCTTGCGCATCGTGTGGAAGAAGCCGAAGGCCACCTGGATCATACACGAGAGGTTCGTGGCCGTCGTGGGATTCACGTCGTCCCACTCGTCGCGCGGTTTGTAGACGGAATCACCCACCGGGACGACGACGTCCCTCGGGTCGGTGGCTTTCACGAACACGAAGTGCTCCCGGCTCAGCGTGTCCTTCTCGTCTTCGGATGGCGTAAAGAGCGTGGCCGACTCCGTGTCGAAGATCCGACTCGTGAACTCGGTCGCGTTGTGTATCGTCGCGCTCGAGGCGACGAGCGACGGCGTCTGCTGATGGGCCTGCCGGCGCATCGCCCGTTTGAACCGCCGCACGACGTTCGCGACGTTCATCCCTGCCTGGTCCGTGTAGATGTGGACCTCGTCGAGGACCAGGAACTTGGCCGGGTACGGACTCTCCCAGAAGGCCTCCCGACCGTACCGGTCCATCAGCCGCCTGTGCAGCGAGTTCTGCGTCGTGACGACGATATCGGCCGGTTCGCCTCTGTCGACGGTTGCGTACTCGATCCGGTGGCTGCTGTCGACGACACACTCGAAGTACGGGTCCGAATACGAGTCCACGACTTCGAGTTGCCCACTGCAGTGCGGACAGGGGAGGGTCACGTCGCCACGACCACCGTGCTGGAGACTGATGGTCAGTGGCGCTTCGTCGACGGCCGCGTCGAGGTCCCCCTCCCCCTCGATGCGATTGAGTTCGGTGACGTACTGGAACACACGCTCGAACTGGTTGTCACAGAGGTCACGGCGCGGATACGTCAGGACCGCCTTGTTGCCGCCGATACCGGCTTTCGTCGCCGTCAGGCAGTACGCGAGCGTCGGGAACAGGAACGCCTCGGTCTTCCCCCCGCCGGTACTGGCAGTCACGACGTTCGACGTGGGTTCGGTGTCGGACTGGTCGGTCACCGCGTCGAGGTACAGGTCCCTGAACGCCCGCGACTGGTAGGCGGCGAGCGAGTCGAACTCGGCGGGGAGTCCGTCGTCGAAGAACCGACTCATGGTGCTCATCGTCTCGCCCACGAGGTCGCGCCACTCGTAACCCGCCCTGTCTTTCAGTTCCCACGCCGGGTCCGTCTCGTCTTTCCGGATCGCGTCGTTGATCTTCCGGATCGGTTCACGGAAGCTCGCCGCTTCTTCCCGGTCGCGGCCCATTATCGGCTGTTCGCGGTCTGCGGACGCCAGCTTGACCATCTTGACCAGGTTGGGGGTGAACCGGTAGTCGGTGTCGTCGGTGAGTCGCTGGCGCATCAGCGCGAAGTACCGTGTCATCTCGGCAACGTGACTGCGGACCTGCTGTCGGTTGTAGACGTACAGGAGTTGCCCGTCTTCGACCAGTTTCTCGACCAGTCGCTGGAACACCGCTTTGGCGATAGCCTCCTCGCCGAACTCCAGCGTGTCGACGACGAGCTCGTCGGATTCGAGCACCTCGCTCGTGAACGAACTCTCGTCGGCGACGTGGGTCTCGACGAAGCTATCGAAGACCTCGGACAGCGGCGCCGTCGCGTCGTAGTTCCCTGCGTTTATCTGCGCCCGGCACGCTTCGGTCACCGCGTCGACGACGTCTTCCTGCACTTCCTTGAACACCTGTTCTTCGTCGCAAAACGCCTGCCAGGCCCGCTCGATAGTGTCGAGGTCGACGGCGGAAGCGTCCGTGCTCATCGGTCGAAGGTCACCTGCAGGTCGGCGATCTGTCCGTCGTCGTAGAGTCGTTCGACGTGGTCGAGGATCGTCGCGACGTCGAAGTCGGTCGCCCGTGCCGTCCGGCGCACGCTCCCGTCGTGCTCCGTGAGTAACTGCCTGAGACGTTCACTGGTCGAGAGTTCGACTTCCGTGCCGACCGCGGCGGTGATCGCCGTCAGCAGCGTCTCCGCGTCACCCCGCAACACGCAACGTTCGACGTCACAGTCGACGACGAGGTCCGAATCCGCGACCGCGTCCGCGAGCGCTTGGGCGACTCGCTGGTCGGCGTGGGCTCGCGCGGTCGAGTAGTGCAGGATGAGCGCGCCCTCGAGTGCGGTCCGAGCGGTCTTGGCAGCCCTCGCTCCGTCGTCGTCCCCGCTGGCTTCCTCCGCCGCTTCCAGTCGGTCTTTGACCAGCCCCAGGTCCGAACTGTAGGCCGTCCGCTCTTCATTTTCCTGGCCGAGCGATCCGAGTACGTCGTGGATCTCGTCGAGCAGGCGCTCCGTGATGCTCACGTACGTTTCAGCTCTGGAATCGTCCGGAACCCGTGTCGCGAGATCGGCGTCGACCGCCCGGACCGCGGCGTCTACTTCCCCGGGCGAAACCCGGTCGTTGGTCACGACTTTCTCGTGGCGGCCCTTGGACACCAGGGCGTCCAGCATCGAACACTGCCGTTCGACGCTGTCGATGTCCCCTTCGAGTTCGGGTCCCGCTCCGTGTTTCCGCCCCAATTTCGCGATGGCGGAGACGTGGTGGTCCAGTCGGGAGACGTCGGCCTCTACGACGGTCCGTTGTCGTTCACGCAACGCGGTGAAGACCTCTTCGAGAACGCCGACCCGTCGAACGGTCTGGCGGGCCAGTTCGAGGTCCGCCTCCTCGACGTCCAGCGTCTGGTCGAGTTCGTCGAGTTCCCGTTCGAGGTCGCTGAGCGCCTCGACGAGGGCGGAAGGGACAGTCTCGGTCTGTTCCAGTGCGGCGTACTCGTCGCGCGCTGTGGAGAGGTCCCGACGTCCGTGTTCGAGTACCTCCTCGAAGGTATCGGTCGGCGATATCTGGTTTCCCATCCGCGATGTTGCATGGGTTGCTGACCGGGATGTTAAAGATACTGTCCGGCACGGCGGAAGGACAGACCACAGGCGACGTACGGTGGGAAAGAGCGATACACGAACTCTGCGGGCCGATGCCCGAGCGGCTCCCGAGTGGGTGACTCCCAAGGTTAATACGCGAGTGCGGGCTATCTTTACCCGGCGCGCAAGCGCCTACGGTGATAACCGAAACAAATCCACGTCGATCGGGCTATCCGCGACTGGTCCAAGCCGCGGACAAGTGGTCGACGGTCGCTCCGGCGTAACCACCCGGAGCACGCCAGTCCACCCGGACTGGCATTCTGCGAGAACGAAACACACAGCCTCCGGCTCGATTTCTCGTTTATATACGACGGCGAAAACCACTCGAATAGACAACGCGCGAACCGGCGCCAGGCAGGGGTCGAGTCACCCCCACAGACTTATCCGTCTGTGGTGAAATATCCAGAGTAAGGCCTGCGCGGACCAAAATCCGCGTCCGCCGAGACCCGGGAAATTCCGGGCACCGTGGCGGTTCCACGGTTATCACCGTACACACATGCGTTCGCAACTCTCGCGTACGACCGCCGTATCGGCATCCAGTCAGAACACACGTTCCTCTGCAGGAACAGAACAACCGCCATCCCCCAGTGTCGACGACGGACGGACCTGTCCGAACTGTGGTACGATAGTCGAAACGGTCGACACCTCGGAAGCAGTCTGTCCCGATTGCCAGATCGTCGTCACCGCCGAACCCGTCTCGACCGCGCCTCGCCCCCGGTACGACGAGGGCGACGGTGAAACCGCCCGTACGGGGAGTCGAGTGACACTGCTGTACGCGGACAGAGGCCTCGGTACCGGGATCGACGAGAACGCGACGACAGACGGGAACGGATCGCCGCTGACCGCATCCCAGCGGCGGGTCTGCCGTGACAAGGGGTGGACGAAACACCTCCGTCCGCGGGAGTTCCGTCTGGACTACGCGCTCGGCGAGATCCGGCGCGTGGGCGCACAACTCGACATCCCGACGTCGGAACTCGAGTGTGCGGCACACCTCTATCGGAAGGCTCTGACCGAGGGACACGTTCAGGGCCGGTCGGTCGACGGGTTCGTCGCGGCCTGTCTGCTCGTCGCGGTCCGCCAGAGTTCGCTGACGTTGCCCGTCTCCGTCCGTGAGATCGAGGCGGCGTCGCGTGCGACGCGCGAACAGTTCCGGACGGCCCGCGGCCTCCTGGAGGTTCGTCTCGGCGTCGAAGTCCCCCCGATGGACCCCCAGGACTTTCTGCCCCGGGCGATGTCTCGACTCTCCGCTCCGTACCGTGCCGAACTGTGTGCGACGCAGTTGCTCGCCGCACGACGGGCAGACGAGGACGCGACCGGGAGCGTATCGCCTCGAACGCTCGCGGCGGCAGCGCTCCACGCCGCGTTCTCGCTCGTCGATCCCGACGACAGGCCGACGCTGTCGGAGATCGCGACTGTCGTGGACGTCTCGGAGAGCACGGTCAGCGAGCGGAAGGGCCACCTGCTACAGTATCGCGCCGCCTGGGAGGGGGACACCGGCAGGTGATCGACGTGGGCTCCAATTATCTCTCGAGAAAATCGCGAGCAAGGTTGATTACCACGGACGTGAATGGCAACACCGTGTCAGACGAACCGGTGGGCCCCTCCGGAGGGTGTGATCGACAGTGACGACGAACACGCGCTGGTACGACGCGGTGACCGGCCGCGAGGACCTCGACTTCGCCGACCTCATCGACGCGTCCGCGTCGACCGTGGTGGTCCACGAATCCCAACTCCAGCGACGAGACCAGCACGCCCGGGCGCAACTTCGCTCCGTGCCGCTCTTTCAGCTCTACGGGTTCGAAACGGTCCTCCACACGGACGTGTACGACAACCAGTTCAAACTGGTCGACTACGAACCCGTGCTATCCGACGAGGTCGACGACCCCTCGGACCTCTCTTTCCCGCTGGTCCACGTCGTGACCCAGCAGGGGATCACCGAGTACGGGGGGGAAGACCTCGTCCGACAACTGCTCCGACGCTCGCTCGACGAGGGCGGTCGATACGTGCTCGTGACCGACACGATGGCACCGAAGACGCCCACGTACACCAAGAAGCCGGGGAAATCTATCGTCGACGAGTTCGCGGACATCAGGGTCAAAGACTACGACCACCTCTCGAGCGTCGTCCTGGAGTCCAACCTCGACTCACACGTCCCCGTCGTCGATACGCGGAACCTGTTCTTCCACGCGGCGTCGACGATCCACCACCAACACGGCGCGCCTGCGTCGTCCATCGACGAGGTCTTCGATTACACGCAGGCCCCGACAGAGAGTCCGGTCTGGGAGTCGCCGCGCTATTTCATCGAACACGACCTCGAGAACGTCCTCGAAGACTACTCCGAACGGATCCGGGAAGCGCTCCGATCCTGGACCGAGCGGGGCGACACGCAACGCGTCGCGAATCACATTCTGGAGACGCTCCAGGTCTGTGACTACGACCTCGAACAGCTCGAAGAGTACCGACAGCGCTCACCCGAACACCGATGACTGCAGAGAACTACCGATACGCCGATGGCAAGCCCGACGCACAACTCGTCAACTACAACACGGTCCGGCCGCCCGAACTGAAACTCGTCTACGAAGCGATCGACGAGTCGACCGGGTCGGTCCCCGTCAAGTCGCTCAGAAAGCAGTTCACGCTGGACGACGACGACCACCTTGAGCAGTGTCTGTCGTTCATGTACGCGCTGGACTTCCTCGAACGCCCCGAAGACAGAGTCATCGAACCGATAAACGAGGACGTGTTTCCGGATCTTTCGTTCGAGACCAAACTCCTCCACCACCTCCACCAGCAGGAACGGCCCCAGGACCACCTCGCGGGAGCACAGGCCGTCGCCTTCGACGAGGCACCGAAGACGCTCGAACGGGACCTCCTCGTCACGTATCTCAACCGCGAACTCGACTACATCAACTGGAACAAGACGAAGGTCAACATGTGGTACCGGCTGTACGAGGGGATCGGTGTTCTGGGCTACATGGACTCCCGCGAACTCGTCTTGAGTCCGTCGCGAGCCCTCCTGTACGAACTGCTGGAGACGTTTCGGGAGACCGAGGACTCGAACGATTTCGGCGAGGCGGTCACCTGGATCGAACAGTACTTCATGGCGGTGCTTTCCGACCGGCCCGGGACCGCGCAACTCCATCAGGGAGTAACTGACACGCTCCAGAACCTGATCGACGACGGTATCGTCGAGGTGCGCGGGATGGCCGACGCACAGAACGAAGTGAAACTCCCGCCGACGCACTCACGGACCGAGACACCGGCGATCAAGGAGTTCTCGCTGGCCGAGTTGCCGTCGGCCGACTCGGCGAAATACCGCTACCCGCTCGAGCGATTCACGGAGGCTGCACAATGACGACGATGCCCGTCGACTGGGACGACGAGGTTGTCAGGCAGTATCTGACGCCCGAATCCCACCAGAAATCCCGTGAGGAATTCGAGAAGACCCACATCGACATCGACAAGATCCGGGCGGACTACCTGTTCCCCCACCCGACCAACGACGAGTTCGTCACACAGGCGGAGTTTCGCGATGCGATCCTCAAGTCTAACGTCGAGGACGACAACCGCATCTTCATCCTCCGCGGAGAGACGGGGAGCGGGAAGAGCCAACTCTGTCAGTGGCTCGAATACCAGATCGGACGCGACGAGGACGTCGGCGCGGACGAAACCCACGTTGCACTCCACGTCTCACGCAGCCAGACCCGAATCGAGGACATCGTCGAGATACTGACCGAGCCTGTCGACCTGAACATCCAGGTCGGCAACGTCGAGGACCTCGACCCGGAGAAGGTCGCGGACGCGATGGTGACGAACATCGACGCGTATGCGCCGGCGGCGTTTCAGGAACTGTCGGAATCAGAAGTCAACGACCTCATCGCCGACCGTTCAGGAGACGACCTTCGCACCATCCTCACGGAGAATATCCAGGAATACCAGAATGTCGTCGCGAACGAGGAAGAAGATGAGATCCCGGACCTGCTGGACGAGGACGACTATCAGGGACTCGCACTCAGTGCGTTCGGCGAAGCGCGCGGCCGGGAAACGATCTTCCCGATGCTCCGCGGGTATCTCCACGACGAGCTCTCGGGGAATCTCAACGTCGGAAACTTCCAGGAGAAACTGGAACGGATCTCCGACGAGTACGTCGACCGGGGACTCCGTCCGGTACTCATCTGTGAGGACCTGACGACTTTCAGTGTCCTCAAGGAGCAACTGCTCGACCACATCTTCCAACTCGACAGCGGGCACTACGACGTCGTCCTTGGGTGGACGACTGGGTGGGAGAAAGACGATCTCGACACGGCGCTTGGGACGAGCGAGAACACGTACACCTACATGAAAGACCGGGCCGAGGGATACCTTAGCACCACCGACGACACCGGACAGGCGTACTTTCTCACCGAGGACGTCACTGTTGAACTCGCCCGGAAGTACGTCTCAGTCATTCGGGAAGAATCGTCGAGGACGTTCGACACGTCTATCCCCGAGGACGACTTCGACGGCCTCTACCCGTTCAATGCCGAGTTCGTCCGCCGCGCGTATGACCACCTCGTTCAGGATGGCAACGAGCGCCGCACACCACGTCTGTTACTCATTCGGATCGTCAGGGAGTGTCTCACCGCGACGGCGCCACCATTCGAATCGATCGAGGGGAACCCCTACGTGAAGCAGTTTCCGACACCTGTTTCACTGGACCTCCCGTCCGACGTGCAGAGTCTCGCCAAGTGGTACGGTATTCCGACCTCTGAAGGGGACCTGGAACTTCCGCGAGGGATCCCGGATACGTTTGACGTGTCTATTCCCGAGTCCGTGAAGGATACTGGCGACCCGGTCGTTCTGCAGGGGAGTGGACCCAAACCGAAAAGAGACTTCAGACTTGCCCACGTCGATGGCATAGTGGAACCCGGTGCCGATGTGACCGTCTCAACGACGATCAACAGCCGTGCGGAAGGGGATACGCAGATCGATCTTGACGGCGAGACAGTGGGATTCACGGGTGACGATGGGATGGCGACGGTCACACTCCCAAACGAAGAGGGGAGGGTGACGATCACTGCGCAGACGGGGGAACTCTCGGATACACTCTCCCTGGCTGTTGGGAGAGACTCGTTGACGCTTACCCCGACTCCATCACGACCAGACGTTGAGGAGGACGTAACGATCCAGGCGAAGTTCAACGGCGAAGCGATCGCCGGGGTCCCGATACGGAAAAACGGGGAGAACGTTGGGACGACTAGCGAAGACGGGACAGTCACGGTCACTGCGACCGACCCGCCGGAGATGACCATCAGCGGACAAGTAGACGGGGTTGACGAGGAGATCACAGTGACTGTGATGGAGCGGGGCAGTATTGGTATATTCCCGGTAGATACGGACCTGTCGGCCGACGAAGTAAACCAGCAGCGCTTCGAGTACCAGCAGTGGCTCAAATCCGGTGAGGAGTACGACAGCTCGGAGACACTTAGAGAGGGGGCTGTCACTGTTCTTGAGGAATGGTACGACCCGACTCGGCTGGCGAATCCCAATGCTTCGGCAACAGGCGTTGCAGGAATCTACTACGCTCGTGGGAGCGAAACTCCGGTATCGATCCAGTCCGTTAATGAACGACAAGGATTGAGTGTTGAACTCCCGTTCGGGACGGAATTCAACGACACTTATGAACCACTGTTCTGGTGTGGGATAAGTTCCGATAACCAACTCCCGTTTGAGGAGCGCTACGAACTCAACTACGACCTGCTGCGCGGGTGGGCCGACGACGAAGTTGCGGCGCTCCGCGCCGAAATGCGAGCGACGATCGAGGATTGTCTCCCCGACGGTTGGACCATCGAGGAGTTCATCATCGTCGCCCAGTACCTCCTGATGAACGGAGGTAAGGGAACGACGGAACTCACTCGTGACCTCGTCTTCGAGGAGTACCAGACGGCCGCGGGATACGACCATCCGATCGGACGACGGTTCTCCGCTGGGCACCCGTTCCGCGATGCGTACAGCAACTTCACGAAGTCAAGTAGTGTCCCGAAGGACCTCGCGGAGGGGTTCTTCAAATTGAAAGAGAACTTCGTCGACGACCAGCGACTCTCTGTGGCCTACGAAGCGGTCGAAGACGACCTGGACTCGTACATCACCGAAGCGATGTACATCGATCCTGCGGACCTCCCGGATGCGTACCGGGTGGGAACTACGCGATCCGGTGCGACGACGAAGTTGGGGCCGCTGTTCAGGCGAGTTTCGGAGTACGCTCAGGAACTGCAGTCGCTCGGACCCGAGGACGCCGACCATATCGTGGAGGCGATCGACAAGGTCGACGAGTGGTTCGACGATTCTCATAGTGCAGTGCAACTTCAGGAGATTTACGAACGCCTCTACGACGACGATGACAATGACGACGTGGTCGGAAAACTCGATATAAATATCATGGACCGATGGGAGAAACAGAAAGAGCGTCTCGAGAGCGGCGAGGACCTCCAGTTGACAGCGTTCAAACGCGATATCGAGGCCCTTCGTGAGATACAGTCGGCAACCGGCCCCGAGTTCGTCGCGTTGCTCCACAGGTTCGAGGAGAGTCGGGAACGTCGCGTTGAGTGGGACATCTACGAGGCGATCGCCGAGATGGTCGAGGCGGCTCGCGCCGTTGAGGTCGATGGAACGGGTGGAGAACTGGAGACGGAGGTTCGGAACTCCGATGAGATGGCGGCGGCCCTCGCACAGCGGTCAAGTGCTGAAGACGCGATCGGAGGGGATTACTGATGTCTGAATCACAGGAGCAACTCGACACCATCATTACGGACCTCGAATCGAAAGCGGACGACTACGAGGAGATCGAGAACTACGAGGCAAAAAAAGAGCAGTACCTCGATCGACTCTCGTCGATCGAGACCTCTCTCGGCCGCCTCGAGCGCCGGATCGCGTCGATGGAGTTTCTCGCGGGCGTCCTGACGGAGGTTCACGACGAGAAACTTCCCAGCGGCGGTGAGGTTCAAGACGCCCGTAACAGCGCGCGCTCGGTACTCGACCGTGACGAGGACGATCTCTACGAACTAGCAGCGGACGGGCGAGAAGACCAGTACCGACAGAAGGTCCAGCAGACTATCGGCAAGGTCGACGAAGCGGAGGAGGCCCTTGAAGCCGAGTTACGAGAGGTACGAGACGATTGGCAAGACCGCGTCGAGTCGGCACGGAACGTGCAGAAACTGGTCGGCGACTCCGGGGACATGTCACGAATGCTCAACCGAATCGAGCAATTCGTCACTCGGAAGATGTGGGAGGACGACGAGGGCGTTCCCGCACTCAAGTTCGACTGGAACGACCTAATGGAGACGTGGAACAGCGGAGAAGGGGTCGACTGGAGGACGTTCCAGCGCGAACACGGACTGAGCGACGAGACGATGGACGTACTGAAGGACTTGGCGTCCGAGGGCGAGATCAAACTCGACGAACTCGACGAGGACATCGCGACGGAAATGCTGTCGGTCGCCCCGCTCCGGAACGTGGTCACACTCAGTCTCTGATGGACAACCCACCCGAACGCGCGGAGCGAATGATCGAGGCCTACGAGAACCACTTCGTCGGTCGGGTAGGTCCGGCCGCACGGAGCGTCACCAGCAGGTACGCTCAGACCCCGGGGACCGACGAGTCGGTGCTCGGTATTAGAGGCCCATTTCTGCAGGCGCTCGACGTACCGAACTGGAGCGACCAGTCGTGGGAGTCGTTCTGTCGTGGCGCCCGAGTCAATCCGCTTATCACTGACGCATTCGGTGACCTCGGTTTCCGTCGTCTCTACGACTTCCAGGAGCGAACTGTCGAGCGTGTGAAGGCGGGCGAGGACACGGTCGTGACCGCCGCGACCGGACGCGGCAAGACCGAGGCGTGGCTGATACCGATCCTGGACCGTATCCTCGACCTGAAGCGCGACGAATCGGAGACGAGCGTCAAGGCGATGCTCATCTACCCGACCAAGGCGCTCGCACAGGACCAGTTCAAGCGCCTGGTCCAGTACCTCTACCGGATCAACGAGAAGTGGCCCGCCTCGGACCAGATCACGGTCGGTATCTACGACGGCGACACGCCGACGAACGTCGGGTCGAACGCCCAGGGCTACCTCCAGTCCTCGTTCAAGTACTTCGAGTGTCCGGGCCGCAACGAAGACCTCGAAAAGTGTCGCAATTGCGGGCAAGGCGTCCGCGTCCACCATGCCGGGCAACGGTACGAGCTCCAACCGGAGAAGCGGCAGTGTTTGGACGACGTGCCGCTGGATTTTATTCGACTCACGAAAAACCAGATACTGACCGAAGGGGTCGACATCCTCCTGACGAACCCGGACACGATCAACCGGAAGCTCAGCAACGTCAACGCCCCGGACGAGCACGATGCGTTCGTCTACGAACCCGAGTTCCTCGTCTTCGACGAGGTCCACACCTACGATGGACTCTTCGGCAGTTACACCGCGACACTTACCAAGCGCCTCCGGGCGATGCGGTCACAGCGGGACTGTGGCGACCTTCAGGTCATCGCGAGCAGTGCGACCGTCGACAACGACGTCGAACTCTTCCGAAAGATCAGTGGGGCCGAATCGATAGCACACGTCGACGAACAACCACAGACGCTCGACCCACAACCTGTCGACGAGTTGCCTTCAGGGTTCGTCGACGGAGAACTGACTGACGAGGACCTGATGGCCTTCGCGCGTGGGAAGCGTGAACCCGCGCTCCTTTCCGGAGTCTCTTTCGACGTGGACCCGAGCGACCACGACGACGACCGCCTCCGCGAACTCCTCGGTGACGCGCTGTTCGACCATTTCACCGGGGTGACAGACGGTCCTGTCGTCAACGCGATGCAGGAGTTTCACAGCGAACTCTCGTCCGAGCCGCGACCCTACGACGAAGTCGTCGACCTGGTCCGCTCGCGTTTCGATCTCGACCAGTCAGCCGCCGAAACGGCGCTCCGGAACTTCCGGACCCTGGGGACCTTCTCGGGACTCCTCGAGAACAGGACGCACCTGTTCTCGTGGCCGATCGACGGATTCTATGCTTGTGCCGCCTGTGAGGCGGTCTACCGGTCTCCACAGGGCTCGTGTCAGAACTGTGGAGTCGGGTTCGTGACTCGCTCCGCTTACTGTCGCGGGTGCGACGACGAGGCACTCGTCGCCTGGTATTGCCCGGAGTGTGACCAACTGGAACCGTATACACCGTCGGACGAGGGCGAAGTCGCTGTCGAGGACGAACACTACTGCGGGCGCTGTCGACAATTCGGGGGCGAGGACGTGCGGACGCTCCGGGTCACGTTCCACCCTCGGCTCGAATGCACCGAGTGCGGACACGAAACGACCCGTTCGACGACCGCGGAGTGCGAGGCGTGCGGGACCGACATGGTCCACGCAGACCCGGAAACACTCACGTGTCCGAACCCGGCGTGCGAAGCGACGCGACCGTACGAAGAGGGATGTGAACGCTGTGGCGGTCGACAGCGACCGGTGACTGGGACGGGGTCGGTCGTCTGTCCCGACTGTGGCACCGACCACGCAGGAGAGGGTACCTGTGACTGCGGGACAGACGTGATACAGACGCGGTTCGTCCCGTGGGTGTGCCGGAAAGACGACTGTCACCGGCGGTACTTCGACGCCCCACCGGACACCTGCGAGTGCGGATCGCATACCTTTGCCCGGGCTGGACTGTTCGAGATATTCGAGGACACGTACTGCGAGGCCTGCGAGTCCGCGTTCGTCGAAGCCTCGACCTGCGACTGCGAGGACGGTGGCCGTCGTCGCCGTGAGGGTGCTCATCAGTCGTTCAAGACGTTCCAACCGGACGGGAAGATACGAACGATCAGCAGTTTCCGCGCGGCGGCGCCTTGTACGCACCAGTCGCTTCGGTACGAGCCAGGCAGACGATACGACGAGCTGGTCAGGGGGCCCGGGAACCTGGCCGTGACGACCTCCCAGTACCTCCTCCGGGCAGTCGCCGATACGGAAGGGTACGACTCCGCGAAACTCCTCTCGTTCGCTGACTCCCACCGGGATATGAAAGAACTAAACCGGGACTTCGGCGAACCTGAGGTAGCGACGCTCCTCGACCAGTGCCTCCTCGACGCGATTCGGACCAGCACAGCGGAGTGGCCGAGTCTCGAAACGGCCCTCGATGGTGCGATGGACCGGATCGACGAGTTGCACGAGGCGTTAGCGCCACCGGACGACGTCCGTTCGCTCTCCTTCGACCTGAAGTCAGACCTGGTCGGTACCGCACGTCGGCATATGGATGTCGACGAGGCGATCGCGGACCGACTCCGACGACGGGCGATTCCCCATCGCTACAGCGCCAGATACGGGGAGTACGGCGGTGCGCTCGCAGACGATGGGTTAGTCGACGTCCGACTCGACCCGAAGGTCCGCGAGGATCTTTCGGACGACGAACGCGCAGTCCTGCATGAACTCGTCGCAGCGGGTAACGACTGTCCGGTAGACGACGTGCGGTCGGCCTCCGGTGGTGACGTCGAACCAGTTCTCGACGGCCTCGTGGAGCGAGACGTACTTCGTGTCGACGACGACTACGGGTACGTCCGCTTCCGGGCGCGCGCGCTGGAACTCACGACAGCCGGGAACGGCGACGCGCTCCAGTATCGACCTGATATCGGGGCGGTCGAGCAGACACTCGACGCGCAGTTCGGGAGCCGGTCTGGGTCGAGCGTCCCGTTCGCGACGACGCTCGCGGAACTCGCGGACCAGTCTCACCCCCGCTTTCGGTCCCGTGCCTACAGGGCGCTCTATTCGGAGACCCGCATCCTGCTGAGTCGCGTCTACCACGGGATGACGGACAAACGCGAGCGGCGGGAACTCGAGTACCTGTTCAGAGAGGGGAACTACCCGCACTTCCTCTCGTCGGGGCCCACGATGGAACTCGGGGTCGATATCGGTGCTCTGGACGCGCTCTTGCTCTACGGGACGCCGCCGAACATGAACGCGTACCTCCAGCGGATCGGCCGCGCGGGACGGAGTTCGAACGCGTCGCTGGTTCACTCAGTCAGCCAGCGCAACCCGATCGACTACTACTACTACGACCAGCCGGGCGACCTGATGGACGCCGACCCACAGCCGGTCCCGCTGAAAGAGTACAACCGGGAAGTGCTCCGGGTTTCCCTGACCTGGGCCGTCTTCGACTACGTCGCTGCCAACTTCGTGATCCCCTGGAACGTCGAACAGCACGGGCGGTACAAGACAGTCTCGGGCGGCGACGAGTTCACTCCAAAACGACCGGCCCGAGACGACGACGCCGCCAAACTGACACACGTCATGTCCGCCCGAACCGGCGAACTGGCCCTCGATACCGACCAGTCGCAGTTCGGTGTGCTGGCGACCATCGTCCACGACTACCGGCGTGATATCGAATCCTACCTCGAGTCGATGCTCGACCACGCCTTCTGTCCGCTCTGTAGCCGCAAGTACGCCCGCGACAGAGCAGGTGAAGAGTGTCGCTCGGACGACTGCCGCGGGGAGATCGAGGACGCACTGGCGGCGTTCGGCGACCTCACGAGCGAGGCAGTCGACGAGTTCGCGGACCGATACCTGCACAGTTACAGCGCGTATCTCGACGACCTGGAGGCCGAACTGGAGACGGTCAGTCGCGAGGCCAATCAAGCTCGACGGGAGCGACGGCGGGTGTCCTCCCGGGAGCGGGCGCGGGAACTCCTCGAGGAACGCGAAGCGCTGGTCGACCGGCGATCCGCACTGGAGGACCGGATCGAGCGAGTGAAAGACCTCTCGTACGTCGATTTCCTCCGGGAGTCCCGACAGAGCAGGTACGCGTTCGACATGCGAACCGTCTCCGACAGCGTCGCCGTCTCGCTCGTCGACAGCGACGGCGACGGATACCGGACGCGGTCACTCGGGGACGACGACGGACGGGCGGTCGAGATGGCGATAAGCGAACTCCACCCGGGGGCCGCGTACCTCGACCGCGGTGACACGTACGTCGTGTCACACCTGTCGACGGACGACTTCGAATCTTCGGAGCTGCGACAGCGAGTCCGGGGTAGCGACGCGGCGGACCTGGCCGAACAGTACGTCTGTCCCGCGTGCCAGAGCACGTCCGACGCGCCCGAGGCCGACTGCGACTGTGACGCGTCGGTACCGATCAAACGCCAGCGACTCGCGGCGCCGGATTCGGTCACCGCCCACCGGTCGGACCTCCTGATGTCGAGTGGCGGGCACGCGGCCCGAGAAGTCTATCGGGAAACCCAGAGCGAAGTCCAGAACACGTACGCCGAGCGTGAAACTGACGTCCTCTCGTTCGACCCGACAGACCGGTTCGCCATCGAGACGGCGGACGGCGCCCGTGTCGGGTCGCTGCAGTTCGGGACGTTCACCGTTCTCGTCCACGCGTCGGAGTACCGAGCCAAGTACAAGAACGGAGAGATCGACGCCCAGGAGACGCCGTTCGAGGTCTGTGGCGACCCAGACTGTACCGGGATCGTCTATCGCGACGACGAAGACCGTTCCCACTGCAGTGCGGACTCCGAACACAGTCCGAACGGTGAGGACGGATCGGAGTTCGTTCGACTCGGATACGCCTACGAGACGAACGGCGTCCGGGTCGACCTCGGCGACGCGGAGCGGTCGCACGTCCTCGCACACGGGTTCCGTCTCGCCCTCCAGTACCTCGGCGGCGTCAGTATCCGGGACCTGACCGAGGTCACACACGGGGACGACTCGTCGGCGGTCGACGTCTTCGACGCACAGGAAGGCGGGGGCGGCGTCGCCCGACTGCTGGTCACCGAGTCGACGGCCGATCGGAGCAACTTCGAAACCGCGGTCGAGTTGCTCGAGACCCACCTCGACTGTGACTGTGACGGCGGGTGCCCGCTGTGTCTGTACCAGTACGGCTGTGACACGAGAAACCGGAGCGACACCTTCGACAGGGACGGCGTCGTCGACCTCCTCGGCGAGGCCGACCTCCGACTGGTCGAACGGGAAACGGCGAGCGATGTGTGACGACGACATCAGAGGAACGACGATGACACGAGAGAGACAGGACACGCTCGAACTGGCAGCGGGAATGAAAGAGGCGTACGCGACCCACTACGTCGGGACTGGCACGCCTCGGGTACTTCGTGATATCGTCGATAGATACCACGACACCGACAGCGACGCCGCGATCGACGAGAGCCTCACGTCGTTCATGCGGACGCGGGGGCCGTATCTACAGGCCCTCGATCTACCGCGCGAAGGCCCACAGTGGGAGGAGTTCGCCCGTGACGTCGGATTGCACCCAGATGTCGTCAGGACGTTCGACGAGGCCGGGTTCGACCGCCTCTACGAGTTCCAGAGCGAGGCGGTCCGACGGGTTCTCGCGGGCGACCACACGCTCGTCACTGCCGGCACTGGCCGCGGGAAAACCGAGAGCTGGCTCGTCCCGATACTCCAGTTCGTCTGCGAGGCGAAAGCTGGCGACCACCCGGACCACCCACCGGAGAGCGTGAAATCCCTGCTGGCCTATCCCACGAAAGCGCTCGCACAGGACCAACTCAAACGGCTCATCGGTTACCTGCACGAACTCAACCGGACGCGTAGCGGGACGAACCAGATAACGGTCGGTATTTTCGACGGGGACACGCCGTCGAACGACCCCGACGAACTCGACTACCTGCGCACCGTCTTCCGGTTCTTCGAGTGTCCCTGCGACCGGTGTGGGGCGTCGCTCACGGTCGAGCGGACGGAAGACGACCAGTTCCGTGTCACGCACGACACGGACGACGCGCCGGACCCGGGGCTCGGATTTATTCGGTTGACGCGCGACGCGATCCGCGAGAACGGGGCCGACATCGTCCTCACGAACCCCGACACGGTGAACTACCGGCTGTTCAACGTCAACGGCGACGCGGAACAGTCGGTGTTCGTCTCGGAACCGAAGTTCGTCGTCTTCGACGAGATCCACGAGTACTCCGAGTTGTTCGGGGCGTACACGGCGACGCTGATGCGCCGGTACCTGCGGTCCCGGCAGGAACTCAGGGACCTCGACTCGGCGACGGGCGACAGTTTGCAGTTGATCGGCGCGAGCGCGACCGTCGAGAACCGCGAGACGATCTTCAATCGCATCAACCCGTTCGTCGAACCCGAGACGTCGATCGTCACGGAGGATCCGCAGACGCTGTCGGCCGTCACACCGGAATCAGTCCCGACGGTATTCACGACGGAGGTCTTCGACGAGTCACGGTTTCTCGCCGCGCTCGCTGGCGATGCCGAACCGGAGGCAGTCGGTGCTGCACTCCTCGAACGGACGTCGATGCAGGTGGGCGAGGCACTCGGACCGGCGGACGCACGACGGCACGCGGCAGACGCGCTCTACTCCCAACTGCTCTCCGGAGAGGGCGACGGATTCGACTGGATCCGAACGCTCTACGAACGACTCCACGAGACGCCGAAGACCCCCGAAGAGATCGTCGAGGACATCGAAGCGACGTTCGGCCTCTCACAGGACGACGCGGAGACGACGTTCGCGAACTTCGTCGGTATCGGTCGCCTGTCCGGTATCCTGGAGAGTAGGGCGCACCTGTTCTCCTGGCCTATCGACGGCTACTACACCTGTTTGAACTGCGCGACCGTCTACGAGACGCCCCGGGGTTCCTGCGAGGAGTGTGACAGCACCTTCGTGACCAAACTATCGTACTGTTCTCACTGCGGCGAGGAGGCTCTCGAATCGTGGTTCTGTCCCGAGTGCGAGCGACTGTCGCCGCTCACCGTCACCTCCCGCGAGGGACAGTTCGAGTACTTCGAGACGCAGTCGTGTCGCTGCGGAACGGAGATGATACGGACAATATGGCGGCCGTTCTACGAGTGTCGAGAGTGTGATACTCGGGGAAAGGTCGACCGCGTACAGGAGTGTCCGGAGTGTGACGACGGCACGCCGCTCGTGCTCTCGAACGACCGCGACCAGTATCGGTGTACGAATCCCGAGTGCAACGTTACCCGGGATGCTGACGATGCGTCGGTCTGCGAGTCATGTCACAGCGCCAGTCTCGAACCGCTCACGGACGATCTCGGGTACTGCACCGAGTGCGAAGAGGTGTACGAGAACACCGACCCCGACCAGCTGTGCGACTGCGGCGGGGAACTGGAGCCGAGACGGTTCCTCGGCTGGCAGTGTCGCGACCGCGACTGCGACGACATGTACTTCGGTGAGCCGCCACGGACGTGCTCGTGCGGTAATCGGCGGTTCGCCAGAACCGCGCTGTTCGACGTCACGCGGGTCGAGCACTGTGCGTCGTGCGACCGCGACCTGTTCCCGGGCGAACACTGCTTCTGTGACGAGTCCGATGAGCACACGACTGTCCGCGGGTTCACACAGTACAAGCAGGTCGACGAGCGCGGACAGATCCGAAGTCCGACTGACTTCCCCGGTGCCGTCCCGTGTTACGACCGCAGGAAGTCCTACGACAAGTCGAGGCGGTACGACTCGATGCTTCGTGGCCCCGGTAACACCGCTGTGACCACGTCACAGTATCTGTTGCGGGCCATCGCCGACAGGGACGAACCGGAGTCGTTCAGTCGGGCGAAACTCCTCTCCTTTGCCGACAGCCAGACCGACATGAAGGAGTTGGCGCGAGACTTCAACGAACCGGAAGAGCGTCTTTTTTTCACACAGTTAGTCGTCGAGCAACTCGCGGAGAGCGACGATACGTGGTGTTCACTGGAAGACGTTCAGGCAGGTGTCTGGGAGGCGGCTCAGGCGTACGAAGCTGACCTAGAGACAGACCTGGATTCGAGCGGATCGCCGGTCCTCGGGCGACTCACGCGATACGACCAGTCGACAGAAGAGTACGTGCGTGAGGAAACGGCTGCCCGGATACTCAGTGGTCAGTTCAACAACCGTCGGACGTCGTATCTTCGACTTCCCAACGAGGGCCTGGTCAACGTGCGACTCGCGGTGGACGTGGAGTCGCTCGACGAGACGAAGCGCACCATTCTGGCGGCCTTCCAGAACCAGAGCAGGCGATACGTGTCCAGTCTGTCCGAAGAGATCGAGGGCGCCGGACACCACGTCGACGAACTGGTCGAGATGGGGGTTCTGGAACGGAGAGACGCCGAGAGCGGACTCCTGGTCGGACTCGACCCCGAAGTTGTCGAGTGTACGCTGGTCGGTGACCACGCTCCGATCGGCTACGACCCCGCCGAAGAGCGATTCGACACCGATTTCGAGCGGCAGTACTCGTCGGAGACGGGAGACCTCGTCGATTTCAGCGCCGACTATCGCTCGCGAGCGGACGTTGCTCACCCGCACTTCACGCTAACCGCGTTCCGCGTCGCTACGTCGGATCCGATGCGGTTGCTCGGCACGGCGTACTTCGGCGCCACCGAACGGGGGGACCGGCGCCGGATCGAGTACCAGTTCAGAGAGGGACGACACCCGCACTTTCTCTCGTCCGGGCCCGCGATGGAACTGGGCGTCGACATCGGCGACCTCGACTCCCTGCTGCTATACGGGACACCGCCGAACATGAACTCGTATCTCCAGCGCGTCGGGCGCGCCGGTCGACAGTCGGGTTCGTCGCTGGTCCACTCGGTCAGTCAGCGCAACCCGATCGACTACTACTATTTCGAGCGCCCGAGCGAGCTCATCCGGGCCGATCCGCAACCGGTGCCGCTGAACGAGGTAAACGAGAACGTCCTCCAGCGGTCGTTGACGTGGGCACTGCTCGATTTCGTCGCGGCGACACAGTGGGTCCCCATCCGACGAGAGGAAAGCGCACTGCAGGACGCGTTCGTCTACGAGGAGTCCGATCGGCCGGTTTCCCGGAGCGAAGCCCGACCGAACGACATCGAGACGTTCAGTACGCTCCTGGCAAATTCCTGTGCGCAACTGCAACCGGGTGCGGCCATCTCCCCACTCGAAGGGGTTCGCGACGCCGTCGACGACCGAGCCGACGATGCGCGGACCTGGCTCGAAGATCTTCTCAGGTTCGCGTACTGCGACGCCTGTGGGCGCAAGCACGATGTCGCCCACGACGACTCCTGTACGGCAGATGGGTGCGACGGAACGACAGTTTCGGCACTGAAGCGCTACGGAGGCCTGGTCGACGAAGCGCTGGAGCGACTCGAGTCCGAGATCATCGATTCCTATATCGAGTTCGAAGACGAGTTGTTCGTGGAACTCGACCAGCTCGAGGCGGAAGTGAGCGACGCACGACGAAGTGGTCGGCGACGCCGACGCGGAACTGGACGCGAGTCGGACGAGGACGAAGACGAGTCCGAGGTCGACCAGCGTGAGCGACTCGAACGACTCCGCAACCGGCGAACGCAACTCGACCAGTATCTCCAGCGACTGGAGGAACAGTCGTTCGGTGACTTTCTCTCGACACACAGCGACGCGGACTTCAGCCTCCGTTCGGTCTCCGATTCGGTGACCTACGAACTCGTGGGGTCTGGCTTCGAACTTACCACCTCGGATCCGCTCGATCGCGACATCCAGATCGCGCTGTCGGAGTTACACCCGGGTGCCGCGTACCTTCACTCGGACAACGAGACGTACGTAGTGACCGAACTCGTCGAGGATTCCTACGAGACATCACAGGTTCGGGACGCCGTCGCCGACGAAGCGATCTGTCCGACCTGTGGGTCGACACAGGACGTCGAAGCCAACAACTGCGAGGGATGTGGGACAGAACTCAAACGACTCCAGACAGTCGTTCCCAGTCGCGCTCGAGCCTTCAAACACGACCTGCCGGTCGAGACACTCCCGAACGGAGAGTCGCTGACGCCGGACAGCATCTATCGTGCCGACGACCAGGAGATACAGAGCACCTATGCTCCCGTCGACCGCGAAGTAGTCGAATTCACGCCGAACGACGAGCGGTCGTTTGCGATCGTCGACGGTGATGGTACCCAACTCGGGACGTTCGCTCACGGCAGCGTACAGATCCGTGCGACGGCAGACCAGTTCTACGCGTCCTACAAGAACGGCGGTTCGGACCCCTTGCCGACGATATTCGAACGCTGCGGTGTCGAAACCTGTAACGGGTTCGTCGCCCGCAACGGTGACCAGTCGTACTGTTTGCGGGACCCACAGCACGACATCGATGATTCCGTCGCAGTTCGACTCGCCGCCGAATTCGAGACGGAGGGTGTCCGTGTTCAGTTAGACCACGAAGAACTGGAACACACGCTATCCCACGGATTACGAGTCGCGCTACAGTACATTGGCGGCGTCGGTGTGCGGAAAGTCCCGGAGACGATCGAAGAAGACGGGACGTACGTATACGACGGTGACGAAGGGGGGAGCGGAATTACTGTCCTTCTCTCCGACGGAGCCGGAGAATCTGACGGGAACTTCCAGAAGTCGCTGGAGATCATGAGCGAGACGTTCGATTGCGAGTGTGACGACGGGTGCCCATTCTGCCTTTACCAGTTCGGTTGTACGGCACGTAACGACCCGGATTCGTTCGACAAGGCAGCGATCGCCGAGTTAGTCGACCGGGGGTTGCACCTGACCCCACACGAAGGTGAGTGACACCGGGAGCATCCGTACCCATCGAAGAGGTATTTTTCTCCGGAAAAAGATAACTCAATCAGTCGTCTCGAGCGTCTTTCTGTCGCTTCCGGTCAGCCTCGCTGTACCCGCTGGTCTGTCCAGTTTGACGAGCTTCGCGAATCTGCTCGGAGGTAGATTCGTATGCTGCCTGCGTCCCCTCACCGCTGTGGGCCATGTTCAACGAACGGTCGGCGTCCATGCCCATGTTCTCCGCGGTAAGTGCAGCGTCCTGGTTGGCTCCGATGAACAGGAACTCCCAGCCGTGCTCTTCTCGTCGTACCTCTACCTGCTCACGAACCCGTTCTTGGTGTGTTTCCGACGCGTTCTCTTTCCCATCGGTCAAGACGACGACGATCACGTTGTCCGGTTGCTCGGCGGGCCCGGTCGCGTTTATCTGCTCGGCTGTTTCAGTGACCGCCCTGTAGATTGCGTCGTGGAGTGCCGTTCGGCCGGACGGCGTGTATGTGTCACTGTCGAGTTTTGGTGCGTCGACAACCGGGTACTCTTCATACACCAAGTCGACGTTCGTGTTGAAGTCGTACAGCGTGACCGTTGCATCCCCTTCCTCATCACGCTGGTCTTCCACGAACGAATTGAAGCCACCTTTCGTGTCCTCTTCGATCGACGACATCGATCCGGACGAGTCGAGAACAACTGTAATGTGAGTCCTCATGGCTCATCCCTAGGGAATACAACTCGGTATAAATACCAGAAATGCTGTCGAGAATTTCGAGGTTCATATGATTGTTTTCAGCGGCAGAGTCACACTTCGATAGAGGGGTGTGTATAGTTGCCCGAGGACCCAAACACATCGATAACGGGGGTGTCATCAAACAGAATGTTGGTTACACATCGATAGAGGGGTGTCCCGACCCCCTCCTTGCGATCTCCACCTGAAATTCCACTATCACATGAAATAGTTAACTCCAACAGAGGGCTGTTTAAAACCCTCTAAAGGCCAATTTCACATCGATAGAGGGGTGTCTGATACACAGGGAAGCCACTGTTGAAAAAGAGTGTCTACCCACCGGTAATAGCTGTTTACTGTGCTCATATCATGTGTTCTGGTACCAAACGACGCTACACATCGATAGAGGGGTGTGTCCGATAGAGGGGTTGGTGAATGATGAGAATCCGGTTTGATCAGCTCTTTTGTTTTAGCTGAGCTTTCACGACTGATTCAATCTCGTCGGTCGAGACCACATCGAGCCGGGAGTCTTCGCGTAGGGTGTCGAGAATCGTCTCTGGACGCTCACCGAACTGAAATTCGAGAAACATACCCGAACTCGGACCGTGGCTGCGGCGTTCGAAGTCGACGAGTGAGTAGGTAGTCAACTCCTTCATCTTGTTAACATATGTTTCCTGGTGGTACTGGTCAGCGTCGATCGAATCAGTAAAGAACTGATAAACGCGGTAGCCGATCGTACTGCGAGCGGTACCATCTTTCGTGTGTTGCGCGACGGCGGCTGTCGCGTAAAGACAAAGCTTCTTTTGCGTGCTGATGCCCCGAACAACCTCGAGAACGCGATTTTTCTCGACTTTGTCCTGGGCCTGTCGAACGTGTTCTTCCTGAACCCGCTTATCTCCTTCCCGTTCGGCAAGTTCACCCGCCACTCGCATCAGGTCGATTGCCTTGCGTGCGTCACCGTGGGTTTGAGCAGCGAACGCGGCTGCCAACGGGATAACATCCTCATCGACGACGTCCTCAAAGAATGCATCTTGACGTCGCCGAAGAATTGACTGTAGCTGGTTAGCGTCGTAGTCGTCAAAGTGGACGTCCTCAGGAGTAAAGGAACTCAACGCACGACTGCCGACCGACTCCATCATTTTTGTGTCGTTCGAGATTGCCACTACGGAGATAAACGCCGTCAATTCGTCGTTCGCGCCGGCACGCGAGAGTTGATACAGCAACCGAGAAAACGCGGGATCTTGCTTATCGCGACGTCCGACGAGCATATCGAGCTCGTCGAGCACGAACACTACGGAATCGAAATTCTCGTTCACGATACGATACAGTTCGTCCCACTTCTCTTTCGTCGCGACGCCGTGTTTCGGTACTTCGACGTCGACATCGGCTTCAGCGGCGGCTTGCTCTGTCAGTTCATACACAGCAACACCCAGGGTGTCGAGGTCCTGGCAGTTGACTTCGATCGTACCGAACCGAATATCGCGGGTCTCACAGATCTGGCTGATATTCTTACAGACAGCCTTCGTGATGAGTGATTTCCCCGTTCCTGAAGGGCCATAGAGGAAGAGATTAGGCGGTCGGTTGTCACCGAGTGCAACGCGCAGCATTTTGGTTACTTTCTGGAGTTGCTCGTCACGGCCGACGATCCGGTCTTCCTCGACGACGAAGTTCGGGTCGAGAAGTGACCGGTCACGGATCAAGCCATCTGCCTCGTCGAATTCGAGGAGCATGTCCTCGATCGAGCGCGACCCCGACTCCGGTGTGGTGTGGTCCTGGACAGGCTGATTGTTGGGTTCTGAGTCAGTCGTCTGATCAGAAACCACGTCACTGGTCGATGACCCTGTAGAGAGATCCGTTTGCGTCGTGGCACCCTCATCCGATGGCCCCGCCCCAGTCTGAGAAGAATCCGAGTCCTCAGAATCCATGTCTGGGGACAGACAGGGGTACATCAAAAGTGTTTCCCACCCTTATCGAAGTGTGATTTGTTCAATCGAGAGGTTAGACTGTCCAATACCGGCATCACAGAATGAAATTAGCCGTATCCACTGCAACGAGTGGCGAAGTGTTCACCAATCAATAGAAGGACAGGAAGACACACACCCCTCTATCGATGTGTTCCAGAGGAGAAGGTGGGTGGGGGGTAAACTCACGAATGAGCAATCAGATACGGGATGGATCGAGCCCTACCAGAGGATATCATAGGAGTCCAGCCTTCACATGGATAAATCAGGAGGGTTAGATTAGGTCAGAAGGCCGTCGACTACGTCTTCTTCTTCTAGCTTTCTAGAACACACACTCACACACCCCTCTATCGATGTGTTCGAAGTGTCCCTATCCTCACAATCGTGTTCTCTCCAACAGGTCATAACTCTCCCCCTCGTTCACTTTCCTTTCCTGCTTGAATTATCCCTCTATACACTCTCTACCTGTGATTATCTATGACTTGCTTCAAGAACTACGGCCAACACCCCATCACCCTGTAGAAGTAGAACACATCGATAGAGGGGTGTGTCTGTTGGTTCCCTTCCATTGATGCCGAGCTCGAGTCCTCGACTGCATGACTGAGTGAATTCCCTATCTATGCAGTTTCGTTGGAAATACGGTTGTATTGTCCTCTCTGGTCGCGATCTCACCGGAAACGTGGTGTGTCTTGACTGCAGAAAGGCTGGGGTGTTGTTACACTCTTGATGGAAAGTGTGTGGGCTCACTCATTTGATCCAGTTCATAGGTACTTTTTCTTCCCTCTTAAGCGGGTTTCTCCTGGCTCTCATGGACAACAGGAATACCCCCTGTCCTGTTGAGGGACGTAAGATATCTTCCAGTACGTATGCTACTCCTGTGGATTCACCGGTGCGATATACTCATTTTTCCACGTATCTCCCTCGCGCCATTGCCAGTAGAAGTACCGGTACGATTTCTTGCCAGTTTTCTTCGTGGTCTTCACGGTTATGTACGCTCCATTCGGAGGGACGTCTTCATAGTCCGCTGGATCTGTCGAAACCTCCTGTTCGTCCAACTCCTCGAGTTCCTCTTCACCGATTTCTTCCTCATCTCGTCGATGTTCGAGTTCCTCCTGTCGCTGTTGACGTTTCCATTCCGCTAGGTCAGCCGCGTACGTTGCGACTTCTTCTAGACGTTCCGGAGACTGGTTTTCGAGTGGATCGAGAAGATACTTCGGTAGATCCGGTGGGTGTGGTTTCTGTGAAGATTCCTTTTCCATGAGTTACCCCACGTGGTCCAGAAATATGAATTTGTGGGGTAACTCTGGGTCAGCGATCGAGCGCTACGAATCTGCGCCACGCCCTGAGCGATGATCGCGAGTACTGTTGGGATCTGGCTGAAGGTCGAGTTTGGGGTTACCCCACGCAATTAGGAAAATCGTACTCAGTGGGGTAACTAATTCCCCACTCCAACGTGACTTCGACACTCAGGCCCCTCATTGGAATCCAACTTCGGGATCGTCATCAAACGGTTTCCGGGAAGCTGAGTCGATAAAATCTCGATCCTCAGAATGATCTCGAGTCAGCTCTCCTGGGTCCGTGGTTTTCGCCATCGTCTCAAGATCATCAGAACTCGGAAAATCTTCGATCGAGACCTTCCGTGCGTCTCGTTTCGCGGCGTTTCGCTTCGCGACCGTGACCAGTTCCTCGATTTCGGCGCCGCTGAAACTGGGAGTGGATCTGGCTAACCACGACAGTTCGTCTCCAGAAAGTTCGTGTGGAGCCCCCCTCAATTTCGACTGGAATATCGCGTGACGACTCTCTTCTTCGGGTAGGTCAATCTCGAAATGTGACGATAGCCGTCCAGGGCGGAGAATCGCGGGGTCGATGTCCTCCGGTCGGTTTGTCGCACCCACGACGATGGCGTTCCGGTCCTCGGCAGTGAGGTGAACGAGCAGTTCGCTGGTGATCTTCCGATCCTCGGCGTGTGCGCCACCGGCGCCGACGTCGCGACCGCCGAAGAGATGTTCAGCCTCGTCGAAGAAGATGACACAGGGCCCGATCGACTCAGCTTCCTTGAACAGTTGGTGAACCCGCTGTGGACCTTCGTTGATCCATTTACTCGTGATGTCGGCCGGTCCGAGCTCAACAAATGGAATATCGAGTTCGCCAGCGAGTGCTCTGGCGAAAAGTGTCTTGCCTGTTCCCGGTGGACCGTAGAAGAGAATTCCTCGTGACGGTTCGATCCCGAAGCGGTCGTATCGGTCATCACCGTGTATTGATGCTTGGACTGGTTGTAGGACTTCTTCGGCGATTTGTTCTTTCACATCGTAGTAGCCACCGATGTCGTTGAAGGAGATGTCTGACCGGCTCCAACTGTATTCGAATTCTCGACCTTCATTTGTCATAACCGATGCTCGTGATACTTCCCGAGAAGGGTTGGTGGGAGTCATCCCTACCGGATCAGATGTTTCTTCGTTCTCTATAGATGCTTCATCACTAGCTTCACTTTCCTTGAGCTGTCTGAATTTCTCGTAATCTACCGAGGGGCTCGGTAGGTGGTGTCCGGCGGCATAGTAGTAGCCGTTCTCGCCCCGTGGATTGTAATAAAGCAGAGCAACCAGAGAAGCGGCGACCGCCAACCCTAGTGCCGACTGAAGTTGGGGATCACTGGGGAAGGTGCTCAAGAAGATATTGAAATACGGATTCGATATGAAAGACGCCGCTAGTTTCACCACTTCGGTTACCAACAGCAGTATCACAAAGAACTGGTAGACCAGTGCAAATGGATATAGTCCGACTACACTTGCAGTACTCAAAACCGGGATCTCCAGATCACCCCCAATATGAATCACCAGGATGCAAAGTCCAAATCCAATAACCGCCGCGGGTGGGAGGTTAAGCAAGGGCGCGACTAACCACATGTGGACAAGTGCCAACGCCGTCCACGCCAGAATAAAGAACAGCAGGTAAGCATCTCGCTTCTCGTGCTTTCGTTCCATTATCAAGTAAGTCGCGTACTCGATAACCCCAAAGAAGCCGGTGAAAATAACAATGTTTAGTACAGTATTGGGGATACTCATCGAATCACCTGTGTAGTTTCAAGAGTCTGTGGTGGGGCGACTGCAAGGAACTGCGAGACAAAGTTGCAATGAGGATCATTTGTCATATGGACCGGTCAGTTATCAGTGGGCCACTGAGAACGGTACTGACAGACACGTTCACGATGGTCTATGTTCTGTAAATACCGGTACTAAGCTATAACTTCTCGCTTCACTGGGAGCAGACCCACTCGCCGAAACGTCGACATCATAAAGATCCATTACATTTTCTCGGAAGGTCCACCTCTGGTGTCTTTGTCCCACGGCGGTTCGGAAGACTGATCTAATCTGTCTTTTGATCGGGACGCTTCGTCGATATCAATCGCCTCAGATGAATCTGAGTGTTCCTCCACTGTTCCAGGCCCGATGAGATGTTCTCCTCCGCGCTTTCCCATATTGTACGCCGCGTAGGGGCTTTGCGTCATCGCACCTCCGAAGATGATCCCACCGGCTTTCCCTGCTCGGACACCAGTCTTCCCTATTTGCTTGCTGGCCTGACCAGTCGAGATGGCAACGCGGCCTGGGGTCTTTGCAGCGGTTTGTGCAGCCCGGATCCGCTTCACGCTTCGAGCCGACCTCGATGCGTCATTTCTGAACGTCTCGGCTGTTTGGCCGAACTTTTGTGCTCTGTCGTTGAGATCGATTGTCGTCTCCCCGCCATCAGAGGTTGCGTAAGTCACCTTCCCCTCGGCGTCGGGCGTAACCATTGAAACTTCTTCGGCTGGCTCATCCGACTCAGTCAAAATTCCACGTTCAGCAGCTCCCTGAACATCGAATTCTCCCTTCTGGTATGCCTCTGTCAGGAAGTCGCGGTTCGAGTCGGCTTCAACGGCAGCCTCCATGTTCTCACCGATTGTTTTCCGGTGGGAATCGATACCCGTGGACCCGCTCGCTAATCGTCCTCCGGCTAATCCGCCACTCTTCATCATCGAACCCACTTTTCTACCGATAGATTTTGCGCTATTAGCCCGCGATCGAGCTGTCTCTACTTTCGACGCTCCGGCCACCCGTTGTCGAGTGTAGTCCCATTTCTTCGAGAGAGATCCGGCCGCAGGATCGATCCAATTCTCGACCGGCGGTTCCTGTGTCCCGAGAGCATCCGAGATGCTGCTACGCATCGTGCCGCCAATGGTTGAGTTACCACTCGTCGCAGAGGGGTCCGCGGCGGTTCCACTGCCGGACGAACCACCGCTGGAATCGCTTGATGAACCACTGCCGGACTCATTCGATCCTTCAGCACTGGATCTGGATGCACCACTCACAGCCCCGGAGCCGGCACCGGCGCCGACCGCGACCGCTCCAACACCAGTAGCAGCGATTGCGGCTGCGACAGTCATTGTAAAGGCCGCGTCGACACCGAGCGGTTGTCCAGCCCAACCGACCGTCTTCCAGACGACGACAAAGAGAACTATCGGGAAAATAAGAGCGAGTGCGGCTGATGCGTAGAACTGGGCGACGTCGCCACTGGAAGAGATACCGCCAGCCCCGATCACGTTGAACACGCGCATCACCAGCGCGATGATCGGACCGACGAGCAGGGCATAGACACCCATTCGGAGCCACGTCGATGCGAAGTTGCTGATCGATTTCATCGGCCCCCAGTTCGCAAACCAGAGGACAGCGAAGAACGGGGCTCCGACTGCGACTGTGACCACGATGAACTGCCGGAGTACCAGAAGGACCGTGGACAGAATCGTCGCGATGAACATCAGTATGACAGCGACGAGGAGAGCGACCACTTCGACGCCAACGCCGAGCGTAGAACCCCAACCCCCTCCGAGGTCCGCTTCGAACGTCAGGACGAACGTCGGTGGGGCAAGCGCACTTGTCACCGCATTCGAGGCCTCAACGAGGAATCCGAACAGTGGCTGGGAGATGGCAATGAAGAAGATGACCGCGACCAGTCGAGCGACCATATTCCAGAGCGATGCTTCCTGGTCCTGACTGAACGGCATCGCGATGAGTCCTGCCGCAATGAGGATCGGGAGTAGCGCGATCGAGAGCCGGAAGACGTCGTCCCAGGCAGTGATGACCGGGCCGCTGGTCATGATCGATGGCTCGATCGTCAGCAACGGTTTCAGCCCGAAGTTGAACATGAAGTTGATGACCGTCACAAGTACCGAGCGGATGAAGACGACAATCGCGCGGACGATCGCGTCGGGAAGCCAGCCGAGATCCAGCAGATCAGGCATGTGTTCTGACCTCCATTTTGTCGAGGGTCCAGATCAGGCTACACAACCGATCCACTCTACTCAGTGACCCGAAGTGGTTCACGGCGCCTCCGGTGAGTGTCCGTTCGAAGCGGGCTCTGACACATCATCTTCGCCGCCAGCACTCGATTCGACAGTACCGTTCTCCAGATCAACTGAGAGACCTTCGTCAACGTCGTCCTCCATCGCCATCTGGAGATCCATATCCCGGTTCATCACGTGGGGTAGATCCGTCAGGTCGAGGTCTTCGTGGAATTCGTCCGGTGCTGGATGCCTGTCGCCATCAGAGAGATCGATACCTTCGACGCCGGCGAGCCAGTCCCACGGGTCGAGCGCGTCGTCGAGGACAGTGTGTTCGAAGGGGCCGCTCCGGATTTCCAGTCGCCGACGTCCATGCACGCTCGTCGCGAGCAAGCACTCCGAGTAGTCCGAGTCCTGTCCGCGAGCAGCAGTCTGGATGAATCGGATCTCGTCCGTCGAGAAGCCGTAATACTCTGCAGTCTCTTCGGAGACGGATTCCGCGTAGAACAGGCACTTCACGTCACAGTTCTCGTACACCTCGCGACGCTCCGGCGTCCGGACGAACTCGTGTGCGGTCTGACTCATGAGCGTCAGTCCGGCCTCGTAGTGGCGCGCGTGACGGATGTAGAGGTTGATGAGGTCCCGTGCGGCCGGGCGCCCGAGCAGGTAGTGGGCCTCGTCGAACGTGACGTCCACTTTGTAGGGGGAGCGCTTGGCTTCGAGATACGCCCACGAAAGCATCGCGTGGAGAATGAGGGGCATCTCACCCGTATCGGCGAAGGAACTCATGTCCATCACGACCAGCCGAGACGAAAGGTCGAGATTGGTCTGCCCGTTCAGATTGTGGTTGATACCGCCGGGTTTGAACGACTCGAACTTCGGCTGAAGCGAGGTTGCGAGAGCGACGTGGTGGTCCGACGGCGAGACGATCGTATCCGAGAGCTGTACTCTCGTTGCTCCCGTTCCATCCTCACTGTCTGTGTCGCCGTCTTCTCCACCAAAGTGCCCGAGTGACTGCAGGTGCTTGACCTCGTCACTCTCGATGATCCCTTCCTCAGTGGCGGCTTCGATCCCGCCTGCAGCGATGACGTTGACGCCGTGAATCAGGTCGTCGAGGACGGGCGACTCGTTCGCGTAGGTGTCGAAATCACCGAGGATGATCCCCTTCGAGAGGTAGGCGTAGTGGGCCGCCTGAATGAGGATGCCTTCCTCACCGGCAGACATCCCGTCGCGCTGTTCGAGATGGGTATTCAGCATCTCGATGACCGAGCGGATCGTGAGCGCATAGGTATCCTCACCACCCTCGAATTCCGAATCCGCCGGCGGCGAGATGTCCATCGGGTTGACGGTGTAGTTCCCGCCGAAGCGGATCACCTCACCTCCGAGCGACGTCGCGAAGCGCGGGTAGTCGTCGCCGGCGGGGTCGAAGAGGATACACTGGACGTTCGGGTCGGCGAGCAACCGTCGATAGATCTCCATCTTTCGGAAGTAGCTCTTCCCAGATCCCGTCTTTCCCGAGATGGCCATCGAGTGGCCCGAGAGCGCGTACCGGTCGAGAATGACTGGTCGCTTTGTATCGTCGAAGCCAAACAGGACGCCGTCGGGATCATAAATCGACGGCTCGACGAGGTTGAAGAACGTCCCCAGCGCTTCGAGTTGGATGGGGTGAGTGTTGCCGATCGAGTCGGTCGCGAGCGGTGCGACGGATCCCATGACGTCGAGTTGCTGGTGTTTGACCTGACTGAGGTCGACGTCCTGCTCGGCGAGAATGGTCTCGACCCTGTCGAGCATCTCGTCGAGTTCTTCCTGTGTGTCCGCGACCAGTTCGAGGTAAATCGAGACGTCGTAGAGTTTCGTCGTCCCACGGATCGTGTCCTGCAGGAGTCGTTCGAGGTCCTGGCGTTCGAGTTCGTCTTGGTAGGTGTCGGTTCGACCTCGTTTTTGCTTCACCGCGACGGAGGTGACGGCCTGCGTATACCGCTTCTGGAGCTGTCGACGGACGTCCTTCGCTTCGCGTGGTTTCACGTGAACCGAGAGCCGAAGGTCGACGTCTGCGAGCGTCAGCGGAACGAGCCAGCCGAGCCCGACTTTCCGGGGCATCGACGTTACCGTCAGGATCTGCGAAATACGGTCGTCGCGGATCTGGAACTTCGGATAGTCCTCGACGACGCGTGGCGCGATGAGGCGCTTGTCGATACCACTCCGCTCTTCCATCGTCTCCATCGGTGTGGCGAGATCGACGTCGTCGGCCTGGAGCTGGTACGCCGCCCACTCGATGTTCTCGGTGGTGGTCTCTCGGTCGAGGAGATTCAGGTAGTCGATCGCGTGCTGGGTCTCCTCGCCGGACAATTCGTCGACGTTGATGCGTCCAGACTCCTCCGACGAGTCGTTGCTGAATGCCTGTGTGAATTTTTCGATCATGGGCTCCTCTCATGGGGACGAACTCGCGAAACAGCGGCAGACTGCAACACCGACCAGAGTTCAATCATCGGCACCCTCCGTAGCGATCGGATCGGCATCTTGTTTGCCTGGTGTCTGAGTCGACGAGTCGAGTTCCTCGAGGACAGTCCGCCGGGTTCTCACTGCAAGGGCGACGCCCACGACAAGGAGGAACAGCCCGACTGCATACACCTCGACGACGAGTGCCGTCGACGCCGATGGAGTGCTATCCCACTGGACGGGGTACGCCTGCTCGAAGAGCGTAATCGCGATGGCAGTCACACCGGCGCCGGCGAGCCCGACAGCAGTCGCACGTTTGCTCGACGGCAGGAGGACGGCGAGACTCAACAGGAATGTGGGTAGGCTCCCCGCCGCGAGTCCGAACGAGATTTCACGAACGAGCCAATAGGGCCCGCTCCAGGGCTGGCCGCTGGTGAGGAATGTCCCCAGAGCGACAACTCCAAAGAGTAGACTCGCCGCGAACAGCGCCACACCGGTGTACACCGAGAGCGGTGAGTGATAGTGTCTCCCCTGTCCGATAGGCCCGATCGTTCGGGCATACCACGCGAGGATTCGGGAGTTGTCCACCTGATCGATGTACTCCGCCTGTACCCGTCCATCGTACGGGAGCGAACCCGTGTCCTCGGGGCGGGGGTCCCGGTCCTCGTCTGGATCGGTCAATGTCGCCGCTCGGTCAGCGCGATCGAATGCCGCAGTAAGATCGACCGCATCCCCAGTCGTCGGATCGGTTAGCGTTTCCTCGTCAGCCTGTGTGATGGTTCCCTGTTCGAACGAGATCGGCGGCTCCTGGCCGCGATAGACCTGATAGAGGACGTCCAGTATTTCGGCACGGTCGTCGAGAATCCGTGTCTCGACCTCCGTCCGCGGTAACTGTGATGCGACCCGCTGGGCGCGTGCCCACACCTCGTCGAGATACGGCTCTTCCTCGTCGACGGAGTCGTCGCGACCACCGAACGGGAGCAGGTTGCCGATCGCTTCGAACCGACCACCGTCGTCGTCTTCGTTTTTATTGACCGCGACAGCGACGAAAAACCGGCGGTCGCGGACGTTCGCCAGCGATATCGTCCGGTCGAGCCACTCGGCGTGGGCGATTCGCCCGTATTCGAGCAACGGCGAGTCTCCGACCTGGTCGACGTCCACCTGCGTCGACGACATTGAGGTCGCGACTCCGCCGTCAGTCGTTGCCGTCTCGTTTCCGACCGATGCCTGAGCGTCGTCCTTATCGTCGTCGTCTTCGGGACGGGTGGGCTCCCCGCTCGGCGCGCCGGTTGCAGCCGGTCCGACGAACTTCTCGAAGTATCGGTCACCATTGAAGCGGGTTGTAAGGGTGAGGAACTGCGTCGGGAACTGGAGCCCCCGCAGGAAGGTCACGTACGAGACGTACAGACTGCTTCGGCGCTCTTCCGACAGGGTAAGCCACTCCCGAGGTTCTATCTCGACGAGCATCGTGTACGCCGTCGGCGTCTCGATGACACCGCCATCGCGAACGTTCTCGAACCCCAGGAGGTCGAGCGTCGAGCGAGCATTCGATTCTGTATCGTCTCGGGGGATCACGGACCGTCCTCCGATCGAGTCTCGACAGCAGGTGGGACAGCGTCGTGGACACCCGCGTATGCGAGATCGTCGCCGTCCATGTCCCGTAGATTGGAAGCGAGCGTTCCCGGCGGGGGCTGTGTGATCCACTCGTCCTGCGTGAGACCAGTACCGAAGTCACTGCCCTCCGGGTCGGGATGGCGCCAGACGTAGACGTTGGATCCTGTCTTGAACCGGAAGACGGCGTGTGCGTACTGCAAGGGTCGCTGACCCGGTGGCGTCTTCACGAATATCGTGGCCCCCATACCGATGCCGAGGACGAACAACGGAAGCGTGAACAGGAGTGGGAAGCCGATAATGTAGAGCAGCGCACACGGGGCGAGCGGGATGGCCAGCGACTCACCGAGACGTTTGATCGAGAAGCCGAGGAACTTCGACTCCAGGAGGTTACTCGCGACGGGGACGGGATCCGGCATTCACTCACCCCCGCACCGAGTCTCACCCTCGTCTTCCATCGGGAGGATACCACCGGCCTCGAGTCGCTCGGCGCCTTTGATCAGCATCCCCCGCCAGCTGACGCCGTGGCGCCGACAGACTGCTTCCAGTCGGTCGAACTGGTACTCGTCTTCGAACACGATCCGCGTCGACGTCATCGCTCGCTCCTCCAGTCCTCGACGTCTCCACTACTGCTCCCCTCCGATTCGCTTCGGGGGTCCGGAATACAGAGTGAGCCGTGGGTGTCGAACGCGAACTGGTCCTCTCGCTCACTCTCTTTCGAGTTCTCGCCCGACTCTACGTCCAATAGATCTGAATTCTCGTTGTACTGAGGATGGGATCCCGTCCGTTGCTTGGCGTTCTGAACTGACTGACCCGAGTTCCGGTCCAAGTCGAGGCCCTCGTCAGACGGTTCGAACTCAATGTCGCGTCCTTCGAGGCGTTTCGCCCCCTGGATGAGCATTCCGCGCCACTGGACGCCGTACTTGTCCCGGATCGCTCGAAGACGGCGATACTCGGCGTCTGTTCTGAATCGAATCTCGACTTCAGGCATCCGTGCCCCCAGTCGTGGTTGGGTCGCACGCAATCTGTGCCGGACGACGTAGGTGACGGCTATCGAACTCGCGGATCGCTGCGGAACCCAGCCGATCCGACTGCGGAGGTACGGTCTCTCCCGAAATCTTCGCCTGATCGTGCATCTCACCCAGCGTATCGGTGATAGGCCCATTTGATGATTTCAAGAATGCGTATGGCGTACTTCTGCGCGCAGCGCAACGATGCGCCGACCGCAGGCCTGCAAATCACGCATTCCTGGAGGACTTTTCTCGCGAGATAGCGTCTTCAGGTTCGACAATACCCATGCGTGCATTCTTCCGGGTTGCCGACGTTCCCTGCGTGGATCAGAGTTCGCTCGTCGCGATACAGGACTTTCTCCAGTTAATAGCGAGCTTGCTCACGACTTCAGCCGACTGGCTTTCTTTCGGTTCGGCCTTCGGAGGCACGATGCCGATGGGAATCACCTCGTGGCTTCCGATGTCCGATTGGATGCTTCTCTCTGTTCTACGCCCGGTGAACCTCTCTTCGTTCGTTGCAGCGGTCGATTTCAGCGCGATGCTGGATTTCCCACCCTGGACCGAAACGCTGTTTGCCTACACCGGCCTCGTCCTGCTGGTTCTCGGTCTCATGGCCTGGCTTGGGAGCCATAGCACGTATCGTCGTTCCTGGGGGAGACGACTGACTCTCTCCGGGAGCGGTTTGTTCGTTGTCGGGATGGCTTTCGGGACTTTCGTCGACCTACTTGAGTATGTCCTCGGATAGATCGAGCTGGCGTGTTCGATTGATTCGCACCCTTCTGCTCACTATCCAGGGACGAATCCGAGAAGGGTGGGAACGAGTGCGTCGGCACTCCAGTCGACGAGCAGGTAATCTCTCGCTCCGAGTGAGCGCCGTTGTTCTCCTCATTCTCCTGAGTACCGTAGCCGGTGCGGCGCCGGATGGTATTCGAATCCCCGCTCCAGAACCGGGCGTCGAGAAGCAGTACGACGATACGTTCCGCGTGTTAGCGAGCAACGACGCGGACCCCGGCCGGGGTTCGAGTACTGTAGGCGTCTACAAATATGCGGAGAACGGAACGATCACGACGGTCAATCGGACTGTCGAGACGCAACCGGTCCACCTGTGGGATGGAAACATCCAGTCACAGGATGCTCTGAAGATCGCGACCGAGTCCGACATGTATCAGTCGCAATTCAGCGGACAGGTCAAGATACCGTATCGCGATGAATGGACCACGCTGTCGAACTGGTACGGACCCGAGGAGTATCGCATTCTCCCCATCTATGCAGCCGATCCTAGCCGTGCGACGAGCACTGATGGGCAGTATACGGTCGAGGTCCGCCATCCGAACGGGTGGTGGAATCCGGTGTACAACGCCGAAATCGGCGAGGTAGATGGAAACCTGACGGTCGCCAATCCGAATGAGGCACTCGTCCTCTCATCGTCCTATACCACTGTCATAGACCGGAAGATCGACATCGTCGAATCGCTCCTGCAGTACTCGGAATTGGCATCCAGCAACGCGTCTGCGCGGCAGCGGTCCGTTGTCCCGATGAACTATGGTACCGAGGTCTTCCCGACTGTGGATGGCGCGAGGGTCGACCTGCAGTGGCGCTCGGAGCCACACCCACTCGTCCAGGACGCGTACGTCGGTAATATCGACGTGTATCCGGGTGTCTGGCACGATGAGCGATACGTCACGCCGAGCTGGCAATTCGATACGTACGTTCCCTGGGACTACAGGGTGGAGGCACCGTCCAATCACACCGAGAGCGGAACCTGCACGATAACCCACGAGTACCTCGTGGGAAACACGACAGTCGTCTACAATCGTACGTACCCGCTGACGCGCTGGGCAGAATACCAGATCCGTAGATCGAACGCGTCTATCGTCAACGTGACCGCAGGGCCCATCAGCATGGATCAGTCGAGTCCCGGGATGTGGACCACGATGGACTTCGAGACGTCCCGGCCGCGCTCCCTCTCGCCCGGTCGGTACAACGTCACGGCCAGGCTCCGTGTCGACGTGGAACTGGAGACGCGTTTCGGTGTTTCGAGCAACGAATGCCCGGAGTGGAACTCGACGCAAACGACCAACCGGACGTTCCAGATGGCGTATACCGTCCCGGTCGAGACGGTCAACAGCGAGGACCTCGCGATCGCCGTCGATGTGTTTGACCGTCCCGGCGACGATATCGTCTCCGTCGCGTGGGTTGGTGAGCAAGGACTTGCACCGGGTGCAGCCGCCTGGGAAGACGTGGAGATTCAGGTCGGCGAAAAGACGATGTACGTGACGGCGCCGTGGCGGTTCTACTCGGTTTCGCGGAACACGAACGTCCAGATGCGGACAGCGACGGGGTCGAGTTCCATCCCGGCATCGCACTCCTACGATGGAGCGTATCCGGCCATGCTCCGCTATCGGATGAGCCCGGCGAACATGAGCGTCATCACCGAACCAGCCGCTGACCAGCACGTCTGGTGGGAATCTACACATCAGGCCACTGTTGGTTCAGTGCCTGCTGCGACGCTTCCGAATTCAATCATCGCTCCGGAGAACGAGAAGCCAACGTCTCTGTATCAGGAATACGCCGGTGTCCTCAAGAGCACGGACCTGGTGATGGGCGAGAACGTCACCGCTCGTAGTCAGGACGTCTGGGGAATGCCGATAGATACCTCGGTACAGGTAACTCGCTATCGAGACTCCCGGCTCACCGTCACGATAAACGAGAGCACCGGGACGGCAGAGGTGTTACTTACTGACATCCATGGAATTCCGATTCCTGGGCGGACCATCACGTTCGAGGGCGCGACCGTATCGAGTGCGACGACCGATGTCGCTGGCCAGGCAACAGTCGGTATTGCGAGTCCGCTCGTTCGGGCTCACTTCGCCGGCGACGACTGGCGGGACGCTCACCGAATGTACTACCTCGAAACTCACTCGTACGGCGTCTCACAGACAGCATTCGTCGCTGGATTCACTGGCGTATTCGGCTATCTCAGTGCTGCTATCTCGAACATGACTCTCTTTCTCGAGTGGCTGGTGTTCGGAATATTCGCTTTGCTGTGGATGCGATATATACAGAAGCAGCCAGTTTGAAAATAGACTATCTAGAATTAGCCTATTTTGAATTAGCCTATTCGCAAGTAGTGAACTACCCCATCTATGAGGAATCCTGCTATGTGAACAAACGGCGTGGAGAGTAATGGCTGTTTTGTCTCTGTCGATCCGAGACCTCCGATTTCCTCAATTAGAACGGTCTAAGGCGGTCTCGAAAGGAAAACAGCCAGCGGGCGGCCCCTTCTTGATGCGGTGCGGTACGGCCGGTCAGTGAATAGCGTAGCCACTCGTGGAGGGCAACTGGCCCCACTGCGGGCCGTGCCGGCCCGCAGTTTCCCGGTCAGTACTGCGGTGTTATACGTTGAGCAGGCGCAATACCACGGCCTTCAGGCCGTGGATACGCGCCGTCACTCTGTGACCCAGCACCACCGGCTCCGACAGGGCTGGATATTCCACGTTCTCATCCCCCAACCTTTACAAGAGAGGCGATTATAAGTGATTATACAGGTGTTTCACGATGCTGGAAGTCCACCGTACTCACCGAGCGAAAATCCGCAACCACAGTCAGGTAGCGGAGTCGCTCGACCGACACGGGTGGTCAGCCAGCAAGCTCTGGAACGTTGCCAACTACCACTCCCGAGACGTGTGGGAGGACACCGGGGAGATTCCCGACCACGAGGAGTTGAAAGACGAGTTGAAGACCCATCCAAAATACAAGGGACTGCACAGTCAGTCCAGTCAGCGGGTTCTGGAGGAACTCGC
>Ga0207813_100073_pt1 | contig 80562 bp, 65 predicted proteins | sample A23E3SouthBayCA_2_FD_187730 | JGI IMG/M metagenome (GOLD analysis project Ga0207813, IMG submission 187730) | Aerobic enrichment media microbial communities from Eden Landing Ponds, California, USA - A23 E3 (4) (SPAdes) | ecosystem: Environmental > Aquatic > Marine > Unclassified | place... | reverse complement strand
GGCGGGGCGCTCACGCCAGCCAGCGCCCGCGCGTACGCCGACCGTAACGGTCTCGTCTACGTCGAAGGGGCCGACCTCGTGGACGCACTGTAACCAGTCCGCGACGCTCCTCCCGTCACCTATTGCGGTCGTCTGCCACCATCGTTTCGAGTCGATCAAGCCCCGCTTCGAGTCGCTCCTCGCTGTTGGCGAAACTCAGCCGGAGGTGCCCCTCGCCGCCAGCGCCGAAGGCGGTCCCCGGTGCGGTGACGACGCCGTACTCGGTCAGGAGGCGCCGCGCCACCTCGTCGCTGGACCCCTCCAGCGCGCTCACGTCGACAAAGGCGTAGAAGGCGCCTTCCGGGCGGGCGGCCGACACGTCGGGGATCGAATCGAGGCGGTCGAAGACGTAGTCCCGGCGCGCCTCGAAGGCCGCGCGCATCTCGTCGACGGGATCTTGCGGACCGGTCAGCGCCGCCAGCGCGGCGTACTGCGCGGGCGTGTTCACACAGGAAGTCGTCGACTCGCGGATCTTGATCACCTGTCCGAGCACGTCCGACGGGCCCGCGAGCCACCCCACGCGCCACCCGGTCATCGCGTAGGCCTTCGAGACGGACCCCACAGTGAGGACCCACTCCGGGCGGTCGGCGACCGCCGCGGCGCGGGGAGGCCGGTCGGTGTAGGTCAGGTCGCGGTACACCTCGTCGGCCAGCACGTACGCGTCGTGGTCGGCCGCGGCCGCGGTCACGCGCGCGACCGTCTCGCGGTCGCACACCCGCCCCGTCGGGTTCGACGGCGAGGTCAACACGACCGCCGCGGTGTCGGGACCGATCGCCTCGACGATCCGGTCGGCGTCGGGGGAAAAGCCCGCCTCGGCGGGCATCGGCACCTCCACGGGGGTCGCGTCGGCCAGTCGCGCCTGCGAGATCGGATTCGGCCACGCGGGCGTCGGGACGACCACCTCCGAGCCGGGGTCGGCCACGGCGTGGATCGCGAGGTGGAGCGCCTCGACGCCACCGGTCGTGATCGCCACCTCCGAGTCCGGGTCGGGACGTGGGCCGTCGTGTGCGAGATAGTCGGCGACGGCCTCGCGCAACTCGGTGATCCCGGCGTTGGCGGTGTAGTTGGTCTTCCCGGCGCTGGCGGCGTCGTGGGCGGCCGCGACGACGTGCTCGGGCGTGTCGAAGTCGGGTTCGCCGAACTCCAGGTGGACCAGGTCGCCGTCCTGTTCGGCGGCGAGGTCGAACATCTCGCGGATCCCCTGTGGTTCGACCGCCCGGGCGCGTTCAGAGATCCGCGCCGCGTCTGTCCCGTCGGTCATCGGTCGTATCGTTCGGTCTGGCAGGCAAGTAGGTTGGGGTGGCGATCCGGACCGCGCCGACCGCACGCCTCCCGCCGGACCACCGACAAGACCTGCCACGGACCGTCAAAACTCTTAACCGGGGGGTACATTCGGTGTGATATGGGCTTCGACGAGATGGACGTCGACACGATCTGGATGGACGGCGAGTTCGTCGACTGGGAGGACGCCAACGTCCACGTTCTCACGCACGGACTCCACTACGGGACAGGCATCTTCGAGGGCGTCCGGTGTTACGACACCCGTGACGGCCCCGCGATCTTCCGGTGGGAGGACCACCTCGATCGGTTCTACCAGTCGGGCAAACCCTACGACCTGGAGATCCCCTTCGACCGCGAGGAACTCACCGAAGCGACCCTGGAGCTGATCCGCAGACAGGACCTCGCGTCGTGTTACATCCGACCGATCGCGTTCTACGGCTACGAGGAACTGGGTCTGAACCCCTCGGACTGCCCGGTCGAGGTCGCTATCGCCGTCTGGCCGTGGGGCGCCTACCTCGGCGAGGAGGGGTTGGAGCAGGGCATCGACGTCTCCATCTCCTCGTGGCGCAAGTACTCCTCCAGCCAGATCCCCACGAACGCCAAGACCACCGGCCCGTACGTCAACAGCGTCCTCGCGAACCTGGAGGCCACCGGCAACGGCTACACCGAGGCAATCGTCCTCAACAAGGAGGGCAACGTCGCCGAGGGCCCCGGCGAGAACATCTTCCTCGTGCGCGACGGCGAGATCTACACAACCGGCCTCGCCGAGTCGATCCTCGACGGGATCACCCGCCAAACCGTCATCGAACTCGCCGAGGACCTGGGCTACACCGTCCACGACGGCGCGACTATCTCGCGTGGCGAACTGTACACCGCCGACGAACTGTTCTTCTCCGGGACGGCCGCCGAGGTGACGCCCATCCGCAGCGTCGACGACAACGAGATCGGCGCCGGCACGAAGGGGCCGGTCACCGACGAGATCCAGACCCGCTTTTTCGACCTCGTGGAGGGCGAACTCGACGGCTACGACGACTGGTTCACTTTCGTCTAGGCCCCATCTTTTTGCGTGCGGGGTTTCCTCGGTCGCCTTCGTCGACCTGCGGGAACCCCGCACGCAAAAACACGGTCTCACCGAGCGCAGCGAGGTGGGGCTCGTCGGAGCTTGCTCCGACGGTGGTGAAAAAGCCCGCCTCCGCCGTCTTCGACGGCTCCGGCGGTAAAACGCCTCGCTTCGCTCGGCGTATGCTTGCTCCACTGCATTGCTTATACTGTCGGCTATAACATATCGAAAGAATTCGCCACCCCGGGGTGGCGAATATCTTCACGAACGTATAGCCGACAGTTATAGTTCGTATGCGTGTCGGTCACCAGCGATGGTCACTCGCGACTGGTCGATGCGATAGGTATCGGTGGAGAACAATCAGTTCCTCCGTCGGTCAGAACGACCTACCGACACTGAAATATACGAATATCCCAACTACGGTCGGTGCGTAGTAGTTGGCAACGTCGACGCTCGCAGTTGTTAGCCGTCGCGACCGATACTGGGGACTGCACCGGTATGGTCCCAGTCCGCTCCGGCTATTGGAACCAGACGACGCTCCACTCGCCGCCTTCGGGGGCGAGTAACCACTCAAGTTCGACCGTCGTATCAAGCTCATCGTCGGCCAGGATCACCTCAACAACCGCGTTGTCTCCGGCGATCGTGTCGATGTCCGCCTCGTCCATCCAGCTCGCGAGCAGGCCAAACCGGCACACGAGTTCGCTGCTGTCCAGATCACTCGCACCCGGCTTGGTCCCCCGGAGTTCCTGCCGCCGCAGGCCGCCGAAAAACCATGGGTTGTACTCGACCAGACTAAACAGGGGTGAGACGCTGTGTGAGAGGCGGCCCACCGGTTCGTCAGCTGCCTCGAAACTGTCGACCGACGCAATCGTCTGAATGAATCGCCGAGTGATCGTCTGCGGAGTATTGCCGCTGTCTACCCAGACGAGTCGCCAGTCACCGTCCTCTTGTGCAACCAACCACTCCTTTCGCACTGGGCCAGCCGCCGAGCCCACCGTTACCGCGACGACCGCGTTGGTTTCGGCAAGCGTCTCGAGTTCGGCGTCGCTCAATGAACCAGCAAGAAACCCGGAGATGCCTTCGATATAGCCAGCGTCGACATCCCGGCGAGTCACAACAATATCGACGAGGTACTGCTCAAGAACGTCGTCGAAGACGGTCGGAGCATCCGCTGCGAGCCTGCGCAGCGGGGACGCGCTGTGAGCCAGGTCCGGAACCTGGTTGGCGAAACTGCGGGCCGACTCGGTTTCGGCAGCACGCTGATAATACGCTCGCACAGGTGCTGTTGCCCCGGAGGAATCCGTGTCAGCGGGGGTGGAGGGTATGCCAGCCGTGAGTGCGAGGACCGATGCGCCACCAACCGACAGGAACGAGCGCCGTTCCATACACGGGCGTGACAGGCGAAGCCAAAAATCATTGTTCCGGACAGTTCCCACAATTCATCCAAATTCTTCTCAAAAACACAGGCCGGAGACGGGTTGTAGCTAAATCGGGGGACGGGGGGTCAAGACTGATACTGTCGGCTATAACATATCGAAAGAATTCGCCATCCCGGGGTGGCGAATATCTTCACGAACTTATAGCCGACAGTATGACCAGTACATCCTCTGTATCGAGTATCTCTGCGCCTCCGGCGCGCGAATGCTCAGTACAGGTAGAACACTCGACCAGCCGCCGCTATAGTAGCTCTTGAACACATTGCACAGATGATCGCACGACTGCGTGCGATCGAGTGTGCGGACGGTTTCAATCGCTACTATAGTTCGCGCTGCCGCTACAGGTCAAGTTCGACGCGTTCGCCGCTCTCGGCGGACTCGTAGAGGGCACGAATAGCGCGCATGTCGACCATGCTGTGTTCGCCGTCGGGTTCGGGGTCGAGACCGCGCTGGAGGCGATTGGCGAAGTAGTCGAACTCCTCGCACATCTGGTCGACCGGGTCCGGTCGGTACTCGCGCTCGATGCCCGGCCCGGACACCCGGAGCACCTTCCGAGTGGTCGGGAAAAAGAGTCCCTCGATGCTCAGTTCGCCGTCGGTGCCGACGAATCGGAGGCTCGAAGCCAGCGCCGCGCTGTGGGAGACCGTACACGAGGCGAGCGTCCCGCCGAGGAACTCGACCTGAAAGGCACCGTGCTCGTCGGTTCCCTCGAAGGCAGGTTGCTCGGACTCGGTCCGGGCGTACACCGCCTGGGGGTCCTCATCGAGGACGAACCGGATCGTGTTCAGCGGGTAGATCCCGATGTCGTTGAGCGTCGTCCCGCCCGCCAGGTCGGGATCGAACCGCCAGCTCGTCTCGTCGACGGCGCCGAGGATCCGGTCCGACATATGCCCGACTACCGAGACGACGTCGCCGATAGCGCCGTCCCGGATCAGCTCTCGGGCGCGGCGAACCGCCGGTTCGGTCTGGAGCCGGTAGGCGACCATCAGCGGCACGTCCGCCTCGCGACAGGCGTCGACGGTCGCCCGCGCGTCCTCGACGGTCGCCTCGAGGGGCTTCTCGCAGAGGACTGCCCTGTCGTGTGCGGCCGCGGCTTCGACGTGCCCGCGGTGGAGTCCGTTCGGCGTGCAGACGTACACCGCGTCGTACGCGTCGCTCGCCGCGCCGTCGGCGTACTCGTCGTACGTGAGCGTCGCTTCGATACCCTCCAGGTCGGCCGCGACGTCCTCGGCCTTCTCCGTGCTAGAACTGACCAGGGTCGTCGTCGTACAGTACTCGGCGTCTTCGACGGCGGGGATCGCCTGCTCGCGTGTCCACCACCCGAGTCCAACCATGGCGAACCGGATCGGATCGGCGTCGGTGGGCTTCTCCCAGTCACGTCCGCTGAAGCTGTCGAGGGTGACTCCCATGGGCGACAGGTCCCACCCACGACAGATAGTATTCACGCACGAGACGACCCCTCTGTGAGAGTCACAGACCTGCTAGGCAGATCCAGTAATCGAATCGCAGTATCGGTCAGTACAGGAGACACACCTATCGGCAATGGGATCTGAAATATCGGAACATTGTCAATACGACCGTACGAGATACAGAAGATGTGGTCAACAGCAACCCGGAAGCAGAAACACGAGTCTTGGCGGCGATACCGCCGATATTCTGAGTTGGCCTCTGGTATACCCAAATCTGGGCCGTTGCTCACCAAGTATAATAATGAGCCCGTGACACATCCTCTCATGAGTCGAATTTTCGCCATCGGCGGCGGCGAGATCGGAAAAGGGGAAACAGAAGTGATTGATCGCCATATCTGCGAGTCGGTTGCCCCAACGACTCCGAATGCATTATTTATCCCCACAGCGAGCGGTGACGCGGACGGGTATTGCGATTCCTTTGATGCTCTATACTGTGATTCATTGGGATGCGAGACGAGGCATTTGACGCTTCACGACGAACAGACTCAACGTGAAGAAATCCGAGAGGATCTTATGTGGGCCGATTTACTCTATGTCGGAGGCGGGAGTCTGCCACTTTTGATGCGTCGCTGGCGAGAAGTCGAACTTGAACCCTTACTCGATGAATCATACCGCAATGGCACCGTGATCGCAGGACTCAGTGCCGGTGCAATGTGCTGGTTTACGAGTGGATTGACCGACGCCTCGGAAAACGCCAAGTACACGCTCCAGAACTGTCTCGGATGGATTGATTCCATCGCGTTTACTCCTCACGCAACAACTGACCGGAGAACAGCATTTCGAGACCAGCTACAAAGACGAGGTGAAGCTGGTATCGCTGTGGAGGATTGCTGTGCCATCGAATTCACAGAAGACAAATACCAGATTCTCTCGGCCAGTGGTCAAGAAAGCGTGTATAACTTCAGACAGGTGGATGGGGAACTCCAGCAATTCCAGCTCACTGAAGGCGAATATGAAAACATAGAGCGATTGGTCTGAATATCACCGTTTGCCTCTTCTTTCCTTGCTGCATACGTGCCCTCTATGCAGCACACGTCCGAGAAAATCAGCGGAGAGAACACAGCGAAACGAAGCATCCACCGAGCGAAGCGAGGGGGATCACTGCCAAAGCTACGCTCTGATAAGCCCTCGTTCGCTATCGCTCACGAGGACACCGGCTGTGAGCGACGAGTGGAGCGAGCAGTCGGGCCGAGGAACCCCCGAAGGGGGTGACGACGGCTTTTTCCTCACGTCTTTGCGAGTCGCGAGTGATCCCCGATCCCTCGGACCGTGCGAACGGGCACTCCGTGCCCGTGAGCAGAGAGCGGCCGTCAGACCGCGAGTGTAGGAAAAAGTGGGCTTGCCTCGCGGCTCACTGCGTTCCCCGGTCGGTCTCCGGGGTTCTTCGCGTTGCTCAGAACCTCGCTACCTCGAGGCTTCGCCGCTCGCCTATCCGGAGGACTCCGCTCGCCTGTCCGGAGGACTCTCTCCGGTCGTCCTCTCTGCTCACGGACTGCGTCCGTTCGCAATTGCGAAGATCGCTCTCTACGTTCGCGACTTTCCTACATCATGCCGCCCATGCCGCCGCCCATGCCGCCCATGCCGCCGCCGGGGGCGCCACCGGGGCCGCCGGGGCCGCCTTCACCGCCGCCACCGGAGGTCGAGAGGTCGCCAGCGGCGATGATGTCGTCGATCTTGAGCACGAGGTTCGCGGCCTCGGCGGCAGACGCGACGGCCTGCTCTTTGGCGTGGGCGGGTTCGACGACACCGGCCTCGAAAGTGTCGACGACCTCGCCCGAGTGGACGTTCAGCCCGGCGCGCTGGTCGCCTTCGTCGTGGGCGGCGCGCAGGTCGACCAGCGTGTCGATGCTGTCGAGGCCGCCGTTCTCGGCGAGCACGCGCGGGACGAGTTCCAGCGCGTCGGCGAAGGCCTCGACGGCCAGCTGCTCGCGGCCGCTGACGGAGTCGGCGTAGTCGCGCACCCGGCGCGCGACCTCGACTTCGACGGCGCCGCCGCCAGCGAGGACGCGCCCGTCGGCGACGGTCGAGGCGACGACGTCGAGCGCGTCGTTGATCCCGCGTTCGAGTTCGTCGACGACGTGGTCGGTCGAGCCGCGCAGCAGGAGAGTCACGCCGTGGCCGTCGCCCTCGACGTAGAAGAGTTCGTCCTCCTCGTCGCGACGGACGCTGCCCTTCGCGACGGCGTCGGCGGGGATGTCGTCGAGGTCGGAGACGATCTCGGTCTCGAGCACCTCACTGAGGAACTCGATGTCGGACTTCTTGGCGCGGCGGACCGCCAGGATGCCCTGCTTCGCGAGGTAGTGCTGGGCGAAGTCGTCGATGCCCTTCTGACAGAAGACGACGTCGGCACCGGCCTCGTCGATGCGGTCGACAATGTCCCGGAGCTGTTCCTCCTCGCGGTCGAGGAACTCCTGGAGCTGGTCGGGGTTCTCGAGATTGATCTGGGCGTCGGCCTCGGTCTCGTCGATCTCGATTGCGGAGTCGAGCAGCAGGATGTTGGCGTCCTCGACCGTCGTCGGCATACTGCTGTGGACGGGGTCCTTGTCGACGGTCCCGCCCTCAAGCAGTTCGGACTCGCCGACCGCGCGGCCGGTCTGGGTCTCGATGTTGAGGAACTCCATGTCGGCGACGTAGCCGCCGTCGTCGGACTCGACGGTGACCGCCTGGACGGCGTCGACGACGAGTTCCGCGAGGCGGTCCTTGTTGAGTTCCGCGCCCTTGCCGGTCATCGAGGTCTCGGCGACCTTCCGGAGGAGGTCCTCGTCCTCGGGGTCGATCTCCTCGGCGACGTTCCCGATCTCCTCGCGGGCCTGCGAACTCGCGAGATCGAAGCCCTTGATGACCGTCGAGGCGTGGATGTCCTGATCGAGCAGGTCCTCGGCCTGCTTGAGGAGTTCGCCCGCGATAGCGACGGCCGTCGTGGTGCCGTCACCGGCCTCGTCCTCCTGTGTCTCGGCGACCTCGACGATCATCGAGGCCGTCGGGTTGTCGATGTCCATCTCGGTGAGGATCGTGACGCCGTCGTTCGTGACGGTCACGTCACCGATGGAGTCGACGAGCATCTTGTCCATTCCCTTGGGCCCGAGTGTCGAACGGACCGACTCGGCGACGGCCTGGGCCGCAGAGATGTTGTGAGATTGCGCGTCTTTGTCTTTCATCCGCTGGGAGTCCTCGCCCAGAATAATCATGGGCTGACCCTGCATTCGCTGCTGACTCATGTTCACCAAGAGATTGAAAGTCCTTCTATATAAAAACACAGGGATTCCGCCACGGTTTGTGCCGCAGTGACACGGCGCCATCGCGGCTGTGAATCCGACTGAAATGGGAGTATAGTCGCTCTCGAAAGCGCCTGTACACTCGATCGCAGCCCGTCGCTCGATCGTGTGTGAGAGACCCTTTCAAGAGTTACGACATACTCCGGTTCAAGCGTTACGACGCAACTCGGCGTACCTCCCGAGAGAAGGACGAGCGAACGGCGTCGGCAGCGACGAGGGTGCAAAACGGCTATCGCTACTATATTGATTAGGGCCGTGGACTAATCGACCCCCATGACTGACGACGCGTCCGATCACAAACAGAGCCGCCTCGTTACTGACGAGGACGGGGAGTTCGACGAGAGTCGGGCCAGAGAAGACGCACTACCGATAGAGGACGGAGAGATCGTCGAGACAGACGATCTCTCGGATCATCAGACGTACGTCGAGGATCGGGGTATCTACGACGAACGCAACGAGATCAACGATCTGACGGGGAAAGAGTGGAAGTTCGCGACGAAATCGGTCATTCCAGAGCAGTACCCGCCGGACTTCCAGCACGAGCTACGCAGTGAACACGGCGGACAGAAGCCGCCGCGTCTCTGTTTGAAGCTGATCGAGCGGTTCAGTAAGTCCGGGGAGACGGTGCTGGACCCTTTCGCCGGAGTCGGTGGGACGCTGCTGGGCGCGAGCCTCGCAGAGTACGAGGGGACCGGACGACGTGAGGGGATCGGCTTCGAGATCAATCGACGATGGATCGACATCTACGACGAAGTACTCGAAGCGGAGAACACCGAACGCGGAGAACGGGGAGCGGAGCCGCTCGCGAAACAGGACCTGCGGCACGGGGACTGTGTCGAACTGGTCGACGAACTGGCCACCGGTTCGGTCGACTTCCTGCTCACCGACGTCCCGTACTGGTCGATGGACAGGGTCGAACAGACGCGCAACGAGAGCGAGACCCGAGAGAGCAAGCTAGATGCCTTCGAGGACGGGGAGAGACAGACGAAGTCCGACTGGCTCGACGACATGGAACGGGCGTTTCGAAAGTTCCAGCGGGTCCTGAAAGACGAGGGATACGTAGCCGTGTTTATCGGGGACATGTATCGGGAACAGTCGTACAACATGCTCTCGGCCGAACTCGCGAACCGAATAACCGACGCGGGATACACGATGAAAGCGAATCTGATCTGGTACGACCCGTCGAAAGACCTCCACGTCTACGGCTATCCGTTCGCGTACATTCCGTCGATGGTCCACCAGGATATCCTCGTCTTTCGAAACGAGTGAGCGCGTCCAAGCCCCTCCACCCCGTTCACGCGGAGAGATCACCGAGTGGGGTCGTGGTGGCCGAACGTGTTCGCAGCCACGCCGAGGGAAGTGTGGGTCGTAGGGGCGAGTATGAGCGTCGTTCCCGGCGGGATCGACACCGACGAGGGGCCGCCGATGACGATCCCTCTCCGGCACTTCCTGGTCGGCGTCGGCCTGCTGCTCGCCGGCGCGCTGGTCGGTCTGCGGTCGGCGGTCGGCGGTCCAGTCGTCGGTGCCCGCCTCGTCCACGTTCACCTCCTGCTGGCGGGGTGGGTCTGTGTCACGATCATGGGCGCGATGACCCAGTTCGTCCCCGTCTGGTCGAACGTCCCGCTGTACTCCCGTCGGCTGGCGACGGCCCAGCTGTGGCTCGTCACCGCCGGGCTCGCCGGGTTCGCCGCGGCGTTCCTCGGAGGGCGACCCGCGTTACTCGCGTTCCCCGGCGCGCTCTTGCTGGCCGGGTTCTGGACGTTCGTCTACAACATCGGGCGGACGCTGGCGAGGGCGCGCCCGCTGGACGTGACCGAGCGCCACTTCGCGCTGGCACTGCTGTACTTCCTCGCGGTGACCGCGCTGGGCCTGTCGCTCGCGGTCGGCTACGCCCGACCGGTGTACACCACCCTCCCGGTGAGCCGGACCGGTGTCGTCACGGCCCACGCCACGCTGGCGGTGTTCGGTGCCGTCCTGACCACTGTCTTCGGCGCGCTCTACCAGCTCGCGACGATGTTCACCCAGACCGACCTCCACGGGATCGACCACCCGCTCCGAGGCTTCGAGGAGGTCGGCTACCCGCTGGGCGTCGTGGCGCTCGCGGCCGGGCGGCTGTTCGACGCCTCGCTCCTCGCGACGGCGGGCGGCCTGCTCGTCGCCGCGGTGACCGTGGCCGTCTCGGTGATCCTGCTCCGGCGCCTGTACGAGACACGAGTCGAGCGGACGCCGATGCTCACGCGCTACGGGGCCGCCGCCCTGTTCATGCCGGTGTGGGCGGCCACGGCCGCTCGCTCGTGGCTCCGGGATCCAACCTCGCGGACGACGCTACTGGGCGACCCCGCGACGGGACACCTGCTCGTGTTCGGCGTCGTCGGTTTCGTCGTCCTCGGGACGCTGTACCACGTCGTCCCGTTTATCGTGTGGGTCCACCGCTACAGCGACCGCCTGGGCCTCGAGGACGTACCGATGATCGACGATCTCTATTCGGGCCGACTCGCCGCTGTCGACTTCGCGGCGACGCTCGCGGGCGCGCTCGGACTGTTCGTCGCTGCCGCGTTCTCCCTGTCGACGCTCGTCACCGCGGCCGCCGGGGCGGTGGCGACGCTGGGGTTCGCCTGTTTCGGCGCCAACGCGCTCGCCGTCGTCCGCGATCACAGCCCCTACTCGCTCGCGGGCGTGCTGTTTACCGGGGTAGCGAGCGATCGGAACGAGGCAACGGATGAGGGCGACGGCACCCAACCGGACCCCGCCGAGACGCTCGACCGCGGCGCGTGATCAGGACGCGGCGACCCGGTCTTCGAGCCAGTCGAACTGCGCTTCGAGTTCGCGAGTCCGCTGGCGCTTGATCACCGTCGCGTCGAGGACCTGTCCCACCAGCGCCAAGTCGAGCGCGAACTCCGTCTCGGCGGTGACCTCCGTCCCGCCGTCGACCGGGTCGAGCGTGTAGACCGTCACCATCTCCTCGAACATCCCCTCGGCCTGTTCGTAGGCCAGCGGTGCCCCCTGTCTGTCGATCAGGCGCAGGTCGAGTTCGACCGTCGCGAACCCGACCTGGTTCTCCAGGTGGACGTCCGCACCGTCGACGACCACGTCGGTGAACCCAGCGCCGAGCATGAACGCCTCCAGGTCGTCCATTGCCGCGCGGACGCGCTCGGGCGGTGCGTCGATCCGCCGCGAGACGGCTATCGATTCCATGGTCGACTCTCGACCGCCCAGCCACCTATGTCTCCCGCCGGACCGGTTCGGACCGGTGCCCGTCACGCGGCGGGGCGACCGAACATCATCGGGAGAAGCGTCGAAGTCGACTCGCACCTAGCCGGACGTATGAGCGACGCCCGCTCCGAACCGGCGGAGACGCTGGACGCCCGCGACATCGACGGCGAGCCGTTCGGTCCGATCATGTCGGCGCTGGACGACCTCGACGCCGGAGAGACGCTCCGTCTGGTGAACAGTTTCGAGCCGGAGCCGCTCTACGACGTCCTCGCCGACCGCGGGTTCACACACGAGACCGAACAGGTCGATACCGAAGAGTGGCACGTCTACATCAGCCACGCCGAGGCGTAGCGGATACCGTCCGATCGGCCGCGAGGGGGCTCGCGGCCGTCGGCGTCACCTGACGACCGTCACCGGGACCGGAGAGCCCCGGACCACCTTGTCGGCGACGTTCCCGACGAACACACGGTCCGCGAGCGAGCCGCCGTGGCTGCCGACGACGATCGTCTCGAAGTCCTCGGCCCGGTCGAGGATCTCCCGCGCCGGGTGACCAGCGCCGACTTCGGTGTCGATCTCACGCTCGGACTCGGCGGCGATCGCTCGTGCGCGTTCGAGCACCGGCCGGGCGCGTTCGTTTGCGGATTCCTCGAAGTCGTCGGCGACGGCCAGCGACATCGCGTCGCCGAGCATCCCCGAGGGTCCGCCGACGACCGTCAGGACCGTCACGTCGGCCTCCGGATGGACCTCCAGAGCGTATCGCAACGCCTGTTCGGCCACTTCCGAGTCGTCCATCGCGACGAGAACGCGCGTTAACATACGTCAGATAGAGCGGGCACGCGGAAAAGCGTTTGCTGGCCGTCGGGCCGAACCGGTTCGGGACAGGACGTAGCCGCGCGGAGAGAGAAGTACGGATATGGTCGGCATCCCCTCGCCGTTCGGTACGAGCGACGACGACCTCTTCGATCCCTACGGGGCGTTTGTCCCGGAGAACGTCCCCGAACCGGGACGTTTTCTCGCCGGACACGACGTACTGACCGGCCGCGACCACCTCGCCTTCCACCGCCTGACGCGTGAGTTGTTCGAGGAACGCACCGTCTACGACATGACCTTCGGGTACAACCTCGCACGCCTGAACCTGGACCAGCGCCACTCCGATGCGGGCTATCGCTACGCGGTCGAACGCGGCGGCGACGACGCCGTCGCGACGGACGAGTCGGTCCTGCGCGCGGCGTTCACGCCGACGACGCCGTTCTGCCCGCAGAGTCACACGCTGACGACGGGGTCGTTCCGGGCGTGGAACGGTCTGAGCGAGCGCCACGAGTACGACCTCGTGCGCGTCCGGGTCGACCCGATGCACAACAGGGCGGGCGAGATCAACGAGCGACTGCGCGGACTCGAGGAAACCTACCTGGAGACGGGCGAAATACCCGCAGAGAGCGCGAACGACACCGAGTCGAACCCGCTGGCCGAGGCCGTCGACGACGAGGAGTCGGTGCCCGAGACGCCGTTCTAGCTGGCCGTCCGCGCCGCAGGCCGTCCACCGAAACGAGTTCACCACACCCCGATCCGATACAGGCATTGGGGGCGAACACGTACCACCGATACGATGTCGGCGACCCGCGACCGCGCCGTGCTCGCGGCCATGGTGTTCGCGGTCCTGCTCGCGCAGGTGTTTCTCTACCCCGGGATCGACACGCTCGTCGCGGCGCTGGGCGCCGAGACCGACCTCGACGCGAGTATGTGGTTTCTCGCCGCGGAGTTCGCCGCGTTCGTCGCGTTCGCGGGCGTCTGGGGGGCGCTCAGCGACCGGGCGGGGCGGCGTCTCCCCTTTATCACGGTGGGGGCGCTGGGCGGTGCCGTCGGCTATCTCGCGCTGGCGGTCCTCCCGGAACTGTTCTCGCTGTCGTTCGAGACCGTCCTCCTGATGCGTGCCCTGCAGGGTGCGACCACCATCGGCGCGTTCTCGCTCGCGATCACGACGCTGATGGACCTGGAGGGGGGCCACGGCCGGAACATGGCCGCCGCAGGCGTCGCCATCGGTTCCGGGACGGCCATGGGCGCACCGCTCGGGGGTCAGCTCTACGAATTCGGGCCGTTCGTACCGCTGTACGCCGCCGCCGCGCTGCTGGCGTGTGTGGCAGCGCTCACGCGACTCGTCCCGGACCGGGCGCCCGACGGCGACCGCGACTCGCTGGGCCGGATCGTCGCCGGTCTGCGCGGGACGCCCACGCTGGCGCTGCCCTACGCCTTCGGCTTCCTCGATCGCCTCACTGCGGGCTTTTTTGCCCTCGTGGGAACGCTGTACTTCCGGACGGAGTTCGGCCTCGATCCCGGAGCGACCGGCCTCGTGTTGGCGCTGTTTTTCGCCCCGTTCGCTCTCCTGCAGTACCCCTTCGGCGTGCTCTCCGATCGGACCGGCCGCACGCTCCCCATCGTCGCCGGGTCGACGTGTTACGGCGTCGGCGTGATCGCCATCGGGCAGGCGCCGACGATCGAACTGGTCGGGGCGGGCATGGTCGCGGTGGGCGTCCTCGGGGCGCTGATGGCGCCCGCGACGATGGCGCTGGTGACCGACCTCGCGGGCGCGACCGAACGCGGCGTCGCGATGGCGGGGTTCAACGTCTTCGGCAGCCTGGGCTTTCTCGCGGGCGTCGTCGTCGGTGGCACCGTCGCAGGCGCCTACGGCTACCCCACCGCTTTCCTCGTCGCTGGTAGCCTCGAAGTCGCCATCGCGCTGGTGGCTATCCCCGCCTTCCTCCGGATCGAGACCGACCGGAGCGCGACGTTCGCCGACTGATACGGTTTATTGTAGCGATTTACCGGTACGCGCCAACCCCGGGGTCGGCGCTATCCGGAAATGATCTACAATAATCCGTATGAAAGAGGGCCACGGCACGGACGCCTCACTCCTGCTCGGGGACCTCGTCGCGCCAGACGAGTTCGATCGTCACGTCGTCGACGAACGGTAGCGACGAGTCTCGCCAGTTGACGTCGGCGAGCGGCGGGAGCGCGGTCTCCTCGCCGTCGACGACCACCGACACCGTCTCGGCGCTGGCCAGGTCGTCGACGAGACGGGCGAGCGTCGCTCCGTCGGGACGGCCGCCAGGGGCGTCGCCGGTCGGCGGGACGCCGCCGATCACGGGTTCGAGCGACACGTCGGCACTCCGGTTGGTGAGGACGGCGTTGACCGCCACGCCGACGAGGACGACGAGGCCGCTGAAGTAGAGCCACGTCAGGAAGACGATGATGCTCGCGAGCGCACTCTCCCGGGAGGCGGTCGCGCTGTAGGCCAGATACAGGCGAAAGAGCGACTGGAACGCGACGAGACCGACCGCGGCGAACGCGACGCCCGGGAGCACCTCGGGGACGGTCAGGTCCGGTTCGTCCGGGAAGACGTAGTACATCGGGAGCAGGGCGAGGCCCACCCCGGTGACGAGAACGAGGTTGCGAAGCGCCCGCCCGATCGCGGACGCCGAGAGCACCGACAGGGTGGCGTCGATGGCCGCGACCACCAGGACGACCGCCGCGACCGAGACGAGGACCACGAGGCCGTCGGCGAACTGATCGGCGACGGTGTTGGCGGTGCCCGATTCGTAGATGTCGGAGAAAGCGGTGTCGAGGCTCCGGAAGATCCGCAGGGTTCCCCACAGGAGGACGGCGACACCGAGCGCCGAAGCGCCGGGCGATGCCCGCCGGAGTTCCGCCACGAGCACCTCGCCCGCCCCCGGCGTGACCGCGGCCCGCGTCAGCGAGAGCAGCGCCGATTCGAGGCGCCCCGCCCCGAGCGTCGAACTGATCGCGAGCAGCAACAACAGCAGCGGCAACAGCGAGATGAACGCGTGGTAGGCGAGACTTCCGGCCATGAACGTGACGCGCTCGACGCGGAGTTCGTGGACGACTGCCCGACCGACGGTGAGCGCCCGCTCCGTTCGTCTGGTCATCGCCCGACACGTCGGGCAGGACCGACAAAAACGGTCCGACCACCGACGATCGAACCCGCGCATCTCGACTCAGGGTGCGACACCGCGCCCCGCCAAGCGTTTGAAGTCCCCGCCTCCCGTGTGTCTGCGCATGGTAGTGTCAGAGGACACAGACGTTATCGAGGAACTGGCGAGTCTGCCGACGATGGCTCACCCGACGCCCTCGCCTGCGGGCGACGAGGTGGCGCTGTACTACGACGTGACCGGCCGTAACGAACTGCACGTCCTGGACGTCGACAGCGGCGAGTTGACCCAGTGGTCCGACGGCGAGGTGCCGCGCAACGCCCGGTGGTTCGTCGCCTGGGGCGCCGACGCCGACCGCGTGTTCTTCCACATGGACGAGGGCGGTAACGAACAGAACGACGTCCACGCCATCGACCGGGACGGGACCGTCGAACCGGTCGTCGAGATGGACGGTCAGACGACAATCCACGACGTGGGCGGCGACGGCGAGACGCTGTTGCTCGGGTCGAGTCGCGACGGCCAGATGAACGTCTACAGCCACGACCTCACGACGGGCGAGACGACGAAACTCACCGAGTACGAGCGCGCGGTGTGGCTGTCGCTGCGCTCGCCGGACGGCGAGCACATCGCCTACGCCACCAACGAGACCGACGACTACGACAACCGCGACGTCTACGTGATGGCCGCCGACGGCTCGAACCAGCGAAACCTCGAGATCGGCGAGGTCGGCGCCGAGGCCACTCCGGTCGACTGGGGGCCCGACGGTGACCGCCTCCTGCTGGGCGACAACACCGAGGACCTCTCGCGAGTGGGCGTCTATCACCTCGACGACGAGACGGTCGAGTGGTACGGCGACGGGAGTTACGAGGAGACACCGATCGCGTTCGTCGACGGCGAGCGGGTCGTCGCCGCCCGCGAGCGCGACGCCGTGACGATGCCCGTCGTCTACGATCTGGTGACGGGCGACCGGCGCGAACTCGACGTCCCCGAGGGCGTCGCGCAGTTCGGGTTCCAGGGGCCCCCCGGGATCGGCCTCGACGACGGCCGGATCGTCTTCCAGCACACGACACCGACCACGCGCCCGGAACTGCTGGCCTACGACCTCGACGCCGACGAGTACGAGACCCTGATCGAGGCCGAGTACGGCCCCTTCGACCCCGACGATTTCGCCGACGCGGAGTACTTCACCGTCGACTCCGACGGCGTCCCGGAGACGACCCAGGCGGCCGTCGAACACGACCCCTACGACGAACTCGAGATCGGTGCCCTGCTGTACGACTCGGGGGAGCGTCCCTCTCCCCTCATCGTCAACCCCCACGGCGGCCCGATGGCCCGCGACGAGGAGTCTTTCGACCTGTACACGCAGGTGCTCGTCTCGCAGGGGTTCTCGGTGCTACAGGTGAACTACCGCGGATCGACCGGCCGCGGCCGCGAGTTCAAAGAGCGGCTCATCGACGACTGGGGCGGCGCCGAACAGGGCGACGTCGTCGCCGCCGCCGAGCACGTTCTCGACGAGCACGAGTGGCTCGACGACGACCGCGTCGTCGTCTTCGGCGGGTCCTACGGCGGCTACTCGGCGTACTGGCAGTCGGTCCAGTACCCCGAGTTCTACGACGCGGGCATCGCCTGGATCGGGCTCACCGACCTCGAAGACATGTTCGAGAACACGATGCCCCACTACCGGACGGAACTGATGATCAAGTACCTCGGGACGCCGGAGGACAACCCCAACCTCTACGAAGAGCGGTCACCCGTTACCCACGTCGAGAACGTCGACGCGCCCCTGCTGATGCTCCACGGCGTCAACGACCGCCGGGTCCCCGTCTCGCAGGCCCGCATCTTCCGCGAGGCGCTCGAAGCGGCGGGCTACGAGGAAGGCCCCGACCCCGGCGACGCGAGCGGCGACACCAGCGGCGACTTCGAGTACCGCGAACTCGGCGAGGAGGGCCACGCCTCCTCCGATCAGGAACAGAAACTGCGAACTTTCCGTCTGCTCGCGGACTTCCTCGACCGCCGGGTCGACTGATCGCCGGATCGGGGTGTGATCGCCCGGGAGCGGGACTTCCGTGTCCGTGCTCGCCGGTAACCCTACGTATGTGGCAGCTGATACCACAGCCGTGAGTACTGACCCCGAGTCGACCGGGACGAACATCGAGGGGGTCGCGCCCGAGGTCGAGGAGACGGTCGAGACCGACGAGGCGACGATCACCGACGACGCAGAGCTAGAGCGGACGCTCGGCCTGACCGGCGGGCTCGCGATCGGTATCGGGACGATGATCGGCGCGGGTATCTTCGTGTTTCCAGGGCTGGCGGCTGGCGAGGCTGGCCCGGCGGCGGCGGGGTCGTTCACCATCGGCGCGGTCGTCGCCCTCCTGGTCGCTCTGCCCACCTCCGAACTGGCGACGGCGATGCCAAAGAGCGGCGGCGGCTACTACTTCATCTCCCGGGGCCTCGGAACGCTTGCGGGGACCGTCGTCGGCCTCTCGCTGTGGTTCGGCCTCGTGTTCGCGACCGCCTTCTACCTCGTCGGGTTCGGGTACTACGCCGTCGACACGCTCGCCGAAGTCGGCGTCACCGTCGGCGCGGGACTGGTCGTCCCCATCGCACTAGTGTTCGGCGTCGGCTTCACCGTCCTGAACGTCACCGGCACCGAGAACGCCGCGAAACTCCAGAACGGCGTGGTCGCACTCCTCCTGTCGATCCTCGGCGTGTTCCTGCTGTACGGGAGTCTCGACGCACTGGGAATCGTCGGCCAGCCCAGCGCCCCCGAACAGTTCCTGCCCTTCGGCCCGCTTCCGGTGTTGACGACGGCGGCGCTCGTGTTCACCTCGTATCTCGGCTTCGCACAGGTCGCGACGGTCGCCGGCGAGATGAAACGGCCCGGCCGGAACCTCCCGCTGGCGATGGTCGGGTCGGTCCTCATCGTCGGCGTCCTCTACGTCGTGACGGTGTTCGTCGCCACGAGCGCCTTCGGGAGCGAGACGCTCGGCCGCCTCGGCGAGACGGCGATGGTCGACGTGGGACGTCACTATCTCGGTGGCGCGGGCGCACTCGCCATCGTCTTCGGCGGCCTGCTGGCGACGATGTCCAGCGCCAACGCCTCGATCCTCAGCACGTCCCGGGCGATCTACGCCGTCTCCCGGGACGCCCTGCTCCCGCGATGGGCCAGCCGGATCAACCTGAAATACGGGACGCCCCACGTCGCGCTGGGGCTGGCCGGCGGGCCGGTCCTCGTCCTCGTGGCGACCGGACAGGTCGCCATCCTCGCCGAGGTCGCCTCCTTCCTGCACCTGATCCTCTACGGGCTGATGTGCGTGGCGCTGATCGCGCTCCGACGGGACGAACCGGAGTGGTACGACCCCGACTTCCGGGTGCCGGGCTACCCCGTCGTCCCGGCGCTCGGGGCGCTGTCGAGTTTCGCGCTCATCGGCTTCATGCAACCGGCCTCCCAGATCATCGGCGCAGCGATCATGCTCGTGAGCGCGGGCTGGTACTTCTATTACGCTCGCGACGTTACGTTGAGAGGGAAACTATGACCCGCGTCCTCGTGCCACTGGCGGTCCTCGAAGGGGCCAGCGTCGCCCCGGGGCTGATCGACCTGCTCGGGACCACCGACGTGACGGTGCTGGGGTACCACGTCCTGCCCGAGCAGACGGCCCCCGACCAGGCGCGATTCCAGTACGAGGACCGCGCCAACGAGGCCCTCGAAGACGTTACCGAGGAGTTCGCGGCCGCGGGCGGCGCGGCCGACCACCGCCTCGTGTTCACCCACGACCGCGAGCAGTCGATCGACCGCGTGGCAGACGAGGTCGGGGCCGACGCCGTCGGTATCGTCGGTGCCACGGGTCCCGTCGACCGGTTGCTCGTCCCGGTGACCGGCGACGTGGCCGTCGACCGTGTCGTCGCGTTCGTCGCCGAGTTGATCGGCGACCGCGACATCGGTGTCACGCTCTTCCTGGCGACCGACGGCGAGGACGCGGACGCGGCCGGATCGGCGGCACTCGACGGCGCGGCGGCGTCGCTGCGCGAGTCGGGGATCGACGTCGAGACGGAGCGAGCGACGGGTGCGCCCTTCGAGTCGCTGGTCGCGGCCGCGGCGGGTCACGACGCCATCGTGATGGGCGAACAGGCACCGTCGCTCCGGTCACTCCTGTTCGGCGAGGAGACCGATCGCATCGCCACGGAGACGGTCGGGCCGGTGCTGGTCGTCCAGCGTGACGGCGCCGCCGAGTCGCCTGCGGAGTGACGCCAGCGGCCAGACCACACGGGGCCGGTCAGAGTTTCTCGGACTCTCTCGCCTGCCGGGTGCGCCGATCTAGCTGTTCGAAGCGATTGCCCGCCGCGTTGGCGAGCCCCGGCGGCAGATCCTGTCGAGCAGCCTCCAGTCGCTGCGTGGCCCGTTCGAGGCGGTTCGCGACCGCCTCGATGCGCGCGTCGGCGCTCTCGCGGTTCCCGGACTCGGCGTGCTCGGCGGCCCGCCGCGCGGCCTCGGCGATGGCCTCCAGGACCTGGACGAGACCTCGGAGTGAGTTCCCGGGTCCGCCGTCGGCCCCGCCGGTGTCGCTGCCGCCACCCTGTCCCTGCCCCGGCGAGTCGTCGCCGTCGTCCGTGGCTCCGTCGTCGGTGTCACCCCCCTCGTCGAGCTGGGCCGCCACCTCGGCGCGGGTCTCCTCGGCGACGGTGGCGAGGTACGCCGCCAGCGACGCCTTCCCCGTCCGCGGACGGTCGAGTGCGACCCGCTCCTCGTCGCCGGGGGTGACGCGGTCGGCGCCGACCTCGTCGTCGGCGTCCCTGACCTCCGCCGTGAAGGCGCCGCCGCGGTGGACGTAGACGGCGTCGGGCCCCGACAGCGGCGCGTCGTAGAGGCGTCCGGCGAAGTCGTCTTCGACGGCGAAATCGGTCAGGTCGTCCTCGCTCTCGGTCGGGTCGACCGCGAGTTTCGTCGCGTCCTCGCGGGCGACCATCGCCACGTCGCCGCCGACGCCCGCTGGCGTCACACCGGGCGGGACGGCGGGGTCGTCGGTGTCGTCGTCCGTCGCCTCGCTGTCGTCGGCCGCGTCGCCGTCTGCAGTCGTACCGGTCGCCGTCTCGCTGTCCGCCGTCGCCGTCCCGTCCCCGTCGTCGCCGACGGCCACTGTCTCGCTGTGGGGTGCGAGCCCGGCGCCGTTGACCGTCAGTCGGTGCTCGCCCGCGGGGACGTCCTGTGCGACGGCGACCCCGCGGAAGGTCGGGACTGCCTCGGGGTCGCTCTCGACCAGCGCCACCGCCTCGACCGGTGCGGCGGCGGTCGTCAGCCCCTCACCGTCGGGTGCGTCGGGCGAGGGGACCGCCTCGACGACGCGAGCGAGGACGGTGTTGGCCGGTGCCGGATCGCCGATAGCGTCGTACCGCTGTGCGAGCGTCCGCCGGTGGTTCGGGTCCGAGATGTCCGCCGCGGGGTTCTCGTAGCGGGGCTGGCTCCAGGGTGTTCCCGGTGCGGTGAGGTGGCTGGCGACGGCGTCCTCGACGGCGCCGGGGACGGCGAACTCGAAGCTCAGTTGCGGCCCGGTAAACGCCGAGACGTGTTCGAGGTCGGCGGTCGGTTCGAGGGCGTAGGCCGCGTCCGCGTCGGCGGCGTCTGGCCCGTCCGTAGCGTCGGTGTCGGCCCTGAGGACCAGCCCGGTCGAGCGTTCGGGCAGGTCGGTCGGGGGCGCCGAGAGGGCGTCGAACGACCTGATCGTCACCTCGGCAGGGACGAGGTCGGACTCCTCGACGGCGGGGAGTCGCTCGTGTTCGTAGATCGGTGCGCCGTCGAGTTCCGGGACGACGAACGGGAGCCGGGCACCCTCGTCGCGCGGGAGCCCGTAGGCCAGCGGGAGTTCGGCCACGTCCTCCAGTCCCTCGACGGCGCTGTTGGTGATGTCGGCCAGCAGGCCGTCACCGCCGAGTCGCTGGAAGCGGTCGGCGGCGTCGTTGACCGACAGCGCGCTGGAATGGGACCCGAGTTCCGAGAGGATCCGCGGCTGTCGGTCCGGGTCGGGGTCGAGGAACTCGTTGTTGGGCACCTTCCGCGAGTGGGAACTGGCGACGTACAGCTGTGGGTCGCCGCTGTCGGTGTCGACGAAGACGTGCAGCACCTCCCAGTCGTGCCAGTGGAAGTTCGTCGTGAACTGGTCGAACGCCGAGTAGAACCAGTACTGGACGACGGTCAGCGGAGACCCCTCGTAGGCGACGGCGTTGTAGAACACCGTCGGGTCCGGCGGTGTCGCGCCGTCGAACGCCTCCGTGTAGCCGTCGAAGGCGGCGAAGCCGTCGACCACCGTCTCGCCGTCGCGCTCTCGCTCGTATGGCCGCGGGTCGGTCGGGAACCACCGCTCGCCCGCGTCGAAGTAGAGTGTCGGTGCGAACCGCTCTGCGAGGTCCCGGGCCTGCTCCTCGGGGACGGCCGTCGTCGTCGCGTCGGCGTCCCGGTCGAAGGCGCCACACCCGGCGAGCGCGGCCGCGCCGGTGCTGGCGACGGCCCGCAAGACCGTCCGGCGGTCGACTGCAGGACTCCCGTCCGCGGTCACCACGTCGTCAGCGGCCACTGTTCACCTCGTGTACGAACACGAGTCGGAACGCAGCGAAAATCGGCATAGCCGACGTTGGGTGCGCGAGGGGAATACGTCTTGTGCGGTCGGGCGCGACGACGACTCTCGACCGACCGGTGGCGTACGTTTATTCACGCGCCGGGTAAAGAGTGGCACATGAGTCGATCGAGTACGGGCGGGAGACGGTGATCGTGCCGGGAGTCGGGTTCTGGGCGCTGGTCGCTCTCGCGACGGGCACCAGTCTGGTGACCGCGTGGGCGCTGGGCGCCAACAGCAACTCCCCGCCGTTCGCACCGGCGATCGGCGCCAACGCCATCTCGACGATGCGGGCGGCCTTTCTCATCGGCATCCTCGCGGCGCTGGGGGCGCTCACACAGGGGGGAAGCATCTCCGAGACCATCGGCGCGGGGCTGGTCGACGGCGTCGCGATCACGTCGCTTGCGGCGACGGCAGGCCTGCTGACCGCGACAGCGTTTATGGCCTTCGGCGTCTACACCGGCTACCCCGTCCCCGCCGCCTTCGCCACCACCGGTGCGATGGTCGGGGTCGGCCTCTCGCTGGGTGGCGACCCCGCCTTCGGGACATACCGCCGGATCGCCACGTTCTGGGTGCTCGTCCCCCCCGTTTCGGGTGGTCTGGCCTACCTCACCGCGACGATCCTCCGCCGTGACGACATCCCCGAGACCGTCGGCGTCCCCCTGCTCGCGGCGGTCGTCGGCGGCATCGTCGCCAACGTCCAGTTGAGCGTGATCCCCTCACCGCCCGGCGCGACGCAGAACTCCCTGGCCGGGTGGGCCAGCGACCTCGTCGACCTCCCCGCGGTCGGCGGCGTCGACCCGCTGGTCGCGCTCGTGACGGTCGCGCTCGCCGCCCTGAGTTTCCAGTTCATCCGCCGCCGGACACAGCAGTCGGTCGACAAGGGGATCAGAACCTTCCTCGTGGTGCTGGGGAGCGTCGTCGCCTTCTCCAGCGGCGGGAGCCAGGTCGGCCTCGCGACCGGACCGCTCGAGAACCTCTACAGCGCCGAACTCGGACTGCCGGGGATCGTCCTCCTGGCACTCGGCGCGGCCGGGATCCTCGGGGGCGCGTGGATGGGCGCGCCGCGCCTCCTGCAGGCGACCTCGCGGGAGTACGCATCGCTGGGAATCCGCCGCTCCATCGCCGCGCTCGTCCCCGGGTTCGTCATCGCCCAGTTGGCCATCGCGCTTGGCATCCCGATCTCCTTTAACAACATCATCATCTCCGGGGTGATCGGCGGCGGCCTCGCTGGCGGGTCGGCGGGCGTCTCACGGCGCAAGATCGGCGTGACGCTGGCGTTCTGGCTCATCACGCTCGTCGCCTCCATCGCCATCGGGTTCGGTCTCTACCGAGCGTTCGCGGCCGTTCTGGGTTGATCGTGCCACGTCAGCGCTGGTGGCGAGGCTGACGGACAACCGCACGGCGCGTACTGTCGCGAGTCCCGTCTCGCGACCGGAACTGCGCGAGGTCTTCGCGAACGCGTGAGCGAAGGCTCGTCAGAGCTCGCTCTGACGGTGGACGAGGAACGCAGGCGCGAGCGCAGCGAGCGGCGAGTACCGCAGTCGGCTGGGGAGGCGTGTGGTTGCGATGCTGTGCAGCGAGTCGGTGTCCTGGCGGATCGAAAGGGCGAGGCGCGCGTGGCGCGACCGGCGGGAGCGCCACGGCGGCCGAACGGGGTCGCTGGTCGGGCACTGTCCGAGCGAGCGAAGCGAGCGAGGATATCCCGGCCAGCGGCCGCGAGCGGGCCGAGGGCCTTCAGCCGGTGCTGTCGGTGAGAACCGAAATGACTCGCAAGAACACGCTTCCGTCCACTCACCGGACGACAGTCACGGAGACCGGCGCCTCCCCCACGACGGTCGTCGCGACGGTGCCGAGCAGTCGGCGGGCGACGGCGCTCCGGTCGCCGCCGTGGCCGCCCATGACGACGTGGTCGACGTCGTGAGATCCGACGAACTCCAGAATCGTCTCCGCGGGGTCGCCGGTCTCGACGACCGTCTCCACGTTCCGGTCGCGCTCGGCGGCCCGCTCTCGCGCCCGGTCGACGAGGCGCTCCGCCCGGTCCAGGGCCTCGGACTCGCGCTCGTCGCCGGGTTCGAGCACCCCGCCCTCGCTCATCGGCGCGTCCAGCGGCGTGACGACGTTGAGGACGGTCACGCGACAGTCGAACGTCTCCAGCGCGTGGGCCAGCGCGTCGTCGGCCAGCGGTGACCCGTCCAGCGGGACCAGCACGTGCGAGGGCGCCATACAGGTGTATGCACCCCCACCTACAAGTAGCCCGGCGGCCGCACACGTTCCGGGAAGATTCGAACCGTCTGGAGACTCCCTGCGGTCGTCTCCCGGGGCTCGAATATACAGGGATATCTCTCGCTCATCTTCGTTCGCGAGAAGATAGTCCCGGGAAGATTCGAACTTCCGTCGTCAGCCCCAGAAGCTGACAGGATTGGCCACTACCCCACGGGACTTCACTCCGACATACCGGTGTGTCGTATTTGAGTGTTGCGGAGTCAGATGCCCCGTGTTATCGCGTAACGGCCGCCGCTTCCCGAGGGCCGTCGGGCCTGCGAGCGGGCCGGTCCGGGCGGCGGCAGTCCCACGGCGACCGGGACGCCCCCGCGCCGATCCCGTGTCACAACTCCTTCGCGTAGTAGATCATCTCGGCGTGCGGTGTCGACTCCCGCCGGCGCTCCGCGTAGCCGAACGATTCGTAGAGCGCGATAGCGGCCTCCTGCCGGGGCGTCGTGTCCAGGACCAGGCGTTCGAATCCGAGGTCGGGCGCGCGGGCTTCGAGTTCACGCAGGATCCTACTGCCGTACCCCCGTCGCTGGTGAGCGGGGTCGACACGCATCCGCCGGACGACCGCCGCGTCCGGGTCGGTTTCGTGGTGGTCCACCTCACTGGTGGGCTGGACGGCGCCCATCGCGACAACTTTTCCGTCGATCTCGCCGACCAGGAACTCCCCGCCCGCGTCGAGATACGCCGACTCCACGGTTCGGAGGTCCCGGTCGAGGTGGGCGTACTCCTCGTCGTAGGCGCCCGCGTCCCGGAGCGCGCGCTCGTGGAGGGCCCAGACGGCGTCGCCATCTCCGGGCTCGTACTGCCGGATGGACAGCTCGCTCATGCGAGAGACGTTACGCCTCACCGACAAAAATGCGCCGACAGTCACAACGCAGTGAGCGGGTGGTCACAGCGACACCGTCTCCAGCGCCTCGGATATCTCCGCGACGTGGTCGTTGAACGCGTCGACGAACCCCGGGAAGTCGTCGGCGTGGGCCCGCAGGTCGTACGCGGAGGGTGGCTGGTACTGCGAGAGGATGTACACCCCGCCCTCGCCGCCGACGCGGAGGTAACTGGTCCGGCCCTCCTCCCACTTGAGTTCCCAGCGCGAGCCGTCGACGCGGGCGCTGAACGTGCCGTAGTCGCCGCCCTCGGCCCGGCGGAGTTGCCCCGCCATCTGATCGCAGGCCTCGCGCATCCGCGAGAGGATCCGCTCGCGTTCGGCGACGACGCCGTCGACCGACGCGATCTCGGGCGGGTCGCTCGCCACGTCGTCCAGGACGCCGTCGAGCGAGCGGACGTAGTCGTTGAACGCGTCGACGAAGGCGTCGTAGTCGGCCAGCGCCTCCGCCAGCGCGGCCGGTTCGGGCGGTTGCTGTGTCGAGACGACGTACGTCTCCGTGCCGGACGACTCGAACAGGAGGAACTGCACGTCGCCGCCCTCGTACTTGAGCGTCCACGACCCCGCCTCGGTCTCGAAGGTCTCCCGTCCGTAGTCCCCGCCCTGCAGGCGGGCGAGTTCGCGCGCGACCCGCCCGGCGTGGGCCGTCACCTCGGCGACCACCTCGTCCCGGCGCTCGGCCGCGGCGTCGGCGCCGACCACGTCCGCGTCCAGCCCTGTCATCGACTGCCCCAGGAGCGCGGGGGGTATAACACCCGCGCTCCCGCGTCGGATCGACATCTACTTTCGGCGGTGGGGCCCAGAGTCGAGCATGTACGTCGGACGCTTCGTCGTGGTCGCGCCGACCGTCGGCGCGTACCGCGTCTCCTCGCGCTCGTTCCCCAACCGCAAGGCCACCGGCCGCCAACCGGGCACCGTCACCGTCGGCCCCACCGAGGACGCCCCCGAGACGGACAACCCCTACGTCGAGTACAACTGCCTCCGGCAGACCCAACGTGGGACCGTCATCGGCAACGGCTCCCACGTCGACCCCATCGCGGAGAAACTCGAACTGGGCTACCCCGCCCGGGACGCGCTGGCCGACCCGCTGCTGGCGCTGGACTTCGAGAAAGACGACTACGACACGCCCCGGGTGGCGGGCATCGTCGGCGTCGACGCAGCGGATCCGTCGACGAACGCCGACGGGCCGGGCGCGGTGATCGGGACCGTCCGCCGGGACGCCCTGCTCGTCGAGGAAGTCACCGAGCCGAGGCTCGTGGCTACCTACGAGAAAGACAGTCCCGAACCGGTCGAATTCGCGGCTGCGGACGCCCCCGCTGCCGCCCGCGAGGCCTACGAGATGGACCTCGAGCACGCGGTCTGTGCCGTCGGCGTCTCCGGCGACACCGGCGCCGGGTTCGAGACTGCGATCCACAACGGGGAGTGAGCGCGCCGCTACGCGCCGGAGCCGCCAGCGAAGGCGGCCGCTACACGTGATTTTATCCCCGACCAGTCGTTGACTTCGGTCGATGAAGGTACTCATCACCGGCGCTGGTGGCTACATCGGGACGGCGTTGACCGACCACCTCGAAGACGACTACGAGTTGCGCCTCTCGGACCTGCCCGAGGTCGAGACCGACCACGAGTTCGTCCAGGCCGACGTGCGCGACCCTGAGGCGGTCGAACCGCTCGTCGAGGGCGTCGACGCGGTGGTCCACACGCCCGCGTGGCACGGGGTTCACACCGACGAACACACCGACCGGGAGTTCTGGGAACTGAACGTCGAGGGGACGTTCAACGTCATCGAGGCCGCGGCGTCCGCGGGCGTCGACCACGCCGTCTGGCTGTCCAGCCAGGCGTGGTACGGCGGCGTCGAGAGCAAGTACCCCTTCACGAAGGTCGTCGGCGAGTCGACTGTCGAGTACTTCACCAGCACGTCCGAGGGGTTCAGCGCCGTCGCGGTCAGGCCCGCGGCCGTCGAGGACCCGACCGGCGCCGGGCCGACGCCCGCGAGCAACCGCAAGGAGTTCGGCGAGCAACTCCTCCGGGGCGTCGTCAGCCTGCGCGACGTGATCGGCGTGACGACCGCCGCCCTCGAAGCCGACTCCATCGAGTGGGGTGCGTATCCGGCCGTCCGGGACGACCCCTACACTCTCGACGAACTCGACGCCTACCGCGAGGACCCCGTCGGGATGCTCGAATCCTACGTCCCGCGGGCTGGCGAACTGATCGACCGCTACGACCTGGACCTGCCCGCGGAGATCAACCGCTGTGGGAGCGCCGACGACGCGACGATGGCACCGAGTCGAGAGGACCTGGGCTACGGCGGTCGCGACACGTTCGTCTCCTTCCTCGAAGCCCTCGCCGACCACGACGACCGCGGCGACGCCGAGGCGTGGCTGCGGACCGATCTGTGAACGGCGGTCGGCTACTGGCGTTGCGGGGCCCGGATCTGTCGAGTGCGCCACGAAACTAAGGGCGTGGCCGTCGCAGTCTGATACATGGAGATCGGAGTTATCTCTGACATCCACGGCAACCGCGTGGCCCTGGCGGCGGTCCTGTCGGACATGCCGCCGGTCGATCGGCTGGTCTGTGCTGGCGACGTAGTGGGCTACAACCCCTGGCACGCCGACTGCGTGGACGCGATGCGGGGCGTCGGCGACCCGGACCTGCCCGCCGAGGCGCTCGCGCGTCTCCCAGACTGCGGGGTGCCCACGGTGATGGGCAACCACGACCGCGCAGTCGCCGACGACACCGGATTCGGCTTCAATAGTATGGCCGGTGCGGGCGTGCGCCACGCCCGCGAGACGCTCTCTGCGGACCAGATCGATTGGCTCGGCGGCCTCCCCGACCGCCGGACGGTCTGTGACGGCCGGATGCGACTCGTCCACGGCCACCCCGAGGACCCGGATCGCTACACCTACCCCGAATCCTACGGCCCGGGGATGCTCGACGGCGAGGACGTCCTCGTGACCGGTCACACGCACGTCCAGGGCCACCGCGTCTTCGAGGAAGGGATCGTCATGAACCCCGGGAGCGTCGGCCAGCCGCGCGACCGCGACCCGAAGGCGGCCTACGCGGTCGTGGATCTCGACGATCTGACTGTCGACGAACGCCGCGTGGAGTACGACATCGACGCGGTCATCGCGGCTGTCGAGGAGGCTGACCTGCCCGAACGGATCGGGACGCGTCTGCTGTCGGGACAGTAACGGTCTCGTAACGGTGCGACAGGGGTGCGAGTCTCAGAAGACGCTCTGGACGAGTTCGAGCGCCTGCTCGCGGTCCTCCCATGGGACGAACACGGAGACGGAGGTGGCGCTCGTGATGACGTCGTAGAGGTGAATGTGGGCCTCCGAGAGCGGATCGACCGTCTGCTTGACGACGCCCGGCTGGTTGGGCAGGTCGCTGCCGGTGACGCGGACGACCGCGATGTCGTCCTCGACGGTCACACTGGAGAGCGCCTCGTCGTCGACGACCTCCTCGTGGAGCAGCGCCTCGGCGCGTTCGGCGTCGTCGGCGTCGACGTAGAACGTGATCGAGTCCATCCCCGAGGAGTTGGCGTCGATGTTGATACCTTCCTCACCCAGGGCGTGGGCCAGTTCGGCCAGGATACCCGGGCTGTTGCGGATGGCCCGCCCGGCGACGGTCAGGCAGGCCAGCTGGTCCTCGTGGAGATCGGTGAGGTTCTGGAACTCCCCCTCGATGTTGGTCCCGCCCGAGAGCAGATCGCCGTGCTGATAGTGGACGACCCGCACGTCCAGGTCGACGTCCTTGTACGACAGTGCCGAGGGGGCGACCACCTCGGCACCGCGAAACGAGAGCGATCGGAGTTCGTCGACGGTGATCTCGCCGACGTTGCGGGCACCCTCGACGACACGAGGGTCGCCGGTCATGACGCCCTCGACGTCGGTGACGATGACGACCTCGTCGGCGTCCATGAACTTGCCAAGCATGACCGCCGTCGTGTCGGACCCGCCCCGTCCGAGGGTGGTCACGTTGCCCTGGTGGTCCTCGGCGAGGAACCCGGTGATCACGGGGACGACGTCTTTCATCTTCCCGGCCAGCGCGTGGGCGCGGGTCATCGTCGCCTCGGGGTCGACCTCGCCGTACTCGTCGGTGATGATCGGCCAGTCCTCGCTCCCGGGTTCGAGGAAGACGGCGTCGATCCCGCGGGACTCGAGCGCCCCTTTGAGCATCCGGACGGACGTTCGCTCGCCCATACTGACGATCTCGGCGCGGTCCTCGTCGGTGACGTCGTACTCGATGTCGTCGAGCAGTTCGTCGGTCGTGTTGCCCATCGCGCTGGCGACGACCGCGACCTCGTGACCGTTCTCGACGGCCGCGGCGATCGAGTCGGCGGCACGGTTGACCCGGTCGCCGTTGCCGAGACTCGTTCCCCCGAACTTCGTTACGACGCGCATCCTGACACCTCGTCGATAGTTTCGGTCCGCATGGTTGGTGGCGTGCTCTTGCGTGTCACCCGGGATAACTGCTTTCATCTCTCGTAGCGCGGTATCCGAGCGCACGCGCGGGGATTTAATGCTGTCCGGTTCTACCCCCGAAGTATGGAGGTACGGGACGCCGTCGAGGCCGACGCCGAGGGACTGGCGGAGTTGACCGGGTCGCCCGAGGACGTGATGCGCAACCTCGTCCACGACAGGACCGTCCGGATCGGCGAGACAGACGAGGAGATGGAGGGGTTCGTCAGCTACGACGCCCAGGCGGGGACGGTCCACGTCACCCAGCTGGAGGGCGACATCGAGGACTGCGTCCGCCTGCTGGAGGAACCGATCCGTTTTGCCGACGCCGAGGGGATGGCCGTCGAACTGCTCGTCCCCGAGGACGACGAGACTGCCCGCGAGGCAGCCGAACGCTCGGGGTTCGAGCGGACCGGCGCTGGCCCCAGATTCGACGGCCGCGAGACGGTCCGGTACCGGTACGGGGACTGACCGAGCGCCCCCGACGAACCAGGCGCGCTCTCGCAACCGAAGGCTTCAGTAGTTTTATTCTGCGAGCGTCTGACCCCCGGGTGTGACTCGGCGCCGACAGTTCCTCGCGACGACCGGGCTCTGCCTGCTCGCTGGCTGTTCCAGCGGCGGGTCGCCGAACACGCCCCGTCCCGGTCCCGGGGAGCGCAACACCTACGACGAACCCGTCTTCGCCAAACGCGGGGAGTTCCTGCTCCCCGACGGCGAACATCAGGCGTTTTCCTTCGGCGACGACAGCAGGATGGAACTGTCCTACTGGATGCGTGTCGTCGACGGTGTGGCCATCGACGCCATCGTCTTCGCACAGTCCGATTACGAGACCTACAGCGAGGGCGGATCGATCACGTACAACCCCAACGAGACGGTCTTCGAGACGGCCGGGACGGAACGGGAGGGCTTTCTCGACCCCGGTGACCACGTGCTGGTATTCGACAACACCGACGCCTCGACGGAGTCGGTGGGGTCGGACGTGACCGTGGAGTACGGTATCGAGGTCACGACCTACGAGTGATCGGTAGTCGTATTGCTTGTCTTTCTTCGGGGGCCTTCGCTGGAAGTTGTTCAGTATAGCGGTTCTATTTAGCAGCGGTCTCAACACCAGTGATTTCGAATCGCGCCCCTCCTGTCTCGCTGTCGGTCACACTGATTTCCCACCCGTGTGCCTCGGCAATCTCCTGCACGATATTCAGTCCAAAGCCGGTCCCCTCGTCCGTGGTCGAGTACCCGGCGTCGAACACCTTCTCGCGCTCGTCATCGATGATACCGGGGCCGTCGTCGGCGACAGAGAAGCCGTTATCCATATCCCTGACTGTTACCGTGACGGTCTCATCACCGTGTTCGACGGCGTTCCGGAATAGGTTCTCAAGCAGCTGTTTCAGGCGGCTCGGATCGGTGTGGATCGTCTGATCGGTCTTGTTCATGAGGGTTGCCTCGGTTGTCTCGACGTTCCGCCAGCACCCGTCAATCGTGTCTCCGAGATCGACCGGTTCCAGGTCTTCAACTTGTTTGCCCTCTCGTGTAAGCGTCAAGACATCGTCGATCAGTGCGTCCATCCGGTCATGCGCCTGCGCTACGTCGTCGAGATAGTCGCTGTCACATTCTTCCCGTGCCAGTTCCAAGCCTCCAGACGCCACGTTCAACGGATTGCGAAGGTCATGAGAGATGATGCTGGCAAACTCGTCGAGCCTATCGCGCTCACGCTGGAGGTGCTGTCGTCGCTCAACGTGGTCGAGCGCAGCTTCAACATTCTCAGCGAATACCTCCGCGAGTGCTTTGTCGGTCGCGTCGAACACGTCCGCTTCTGGTGACGAAAGGATGAAAACACCGTAATCACCGAGCGGAAGAATATATTCACTGCGAAACGATGTCTCGGGGTTAAACGTCTGGTCTGCTTCGCGCACATCCGCACGGTTCTGGGCCTCACCCGTTCGGTATACCTGCCCCGCCAGGCTATCCTCGGCAGGGAGTGCGGGTGGCGAGCCATCGAGCAGGTTATCGGTCTTGTCCGCCCATGCGACGGGTACGAGCGCGTCCACCTCCCCATCGTAGCGATGGATCCCGTTCATCGGTATCTTCAACACCTGGGTGGCCGTCTCGGATGCCCGTGACGCAACCTCCTCGGCGGTCGTTGCTGTCATCAGGTCTCGCGTCGCACCGTGTAACTCTTCAAGAGCATCTTCGTGTTTTGTCCGATTGGTGATATCCTGAAACTGGGAGAAGATAGCCACAACCGCACCGTCCTCGTCAGTCACGACTCTGTTATGCCACTCACAGATAATCCGCTCACCGTCCTTCCGAACGTTTTCGTTGATGTTGTGGTACCCGCCCTTGTTTTCGAGGAGATCAGAGACAACGTCAGCAACGGTATCACGGTCGGATTCAGGGACAATGGCCCCCCATGATCGCCCTGCTAAGTCGTTTTCAGCATACCCGAGGACCTCTTCGGCCGCATCATTCATGCGGACGACATCGAAGTTCTCATCCCACTCGATGACACCGAGCGGAGACTGCTCGAAAAACAGGTTGAGGCGTTGTTCCCTGTCAGCAAGTTCCATCTGGGCATAGTAATTTTCGACTGCGTTCCTGATGCGGTTTGCGAGTACGGTATACTGGGTGGTTCCACCGTCCTTTTGCAGATAGTCCGTGACTCCTGCTGAGATCGCGTCGCTGGCGACTTCTTCACTTCCCTTTCCGGTATACAAAATGAACGGGAGATCCGGATATTCCTCACGGATGTATTCGAGAAACTCGATGCCATTCTGTTCAGGCATCTGATAGTCGCTCACGATGCAGTCGAAGTCGTCCGCAGCGAGCCGATCCAATCCTTCGCTGGCACTGGTGGCGGTTTCGACGGCGAACCGGTCGTCTTCGCGTTTGAGCATCTGGGCAGTTACCTCTGCGAGACCGGGCTCATCATCGACGTGAAGGACAGAGATACTTACTGGCTCGCTCACGATATTGGAGAATCACAGTTGTTCATCATAAGGTTGTGGCACTGATTCTCGGACAGAATAATAGGAAGCGTAGCCGATAAGGAGATATCGTTCGCTGACAGCGGCACGTATCTGGATATGTAACAGTTTTGGGACGGCTACGCAGTCGGTATTGATACAGATCCTCCGATCAAACCATGTGAGACATGAACCCACTATCTCGCAGAACTCATTGAGTATTGCCGTGAAATCGGAGAGCACTCACCACTCACTACGCACGCACACTGATACTGTCAGCTATAACATATCGAAAGAATTCGTCATCCCGGGGTGGCGAATATCTTCACGAACTTATAGCCGACAGTATGAGCACCCGTGCGAGCGGAGGAGCGCGGTTCACTGTCAGAGCGTCGCTCTGACAGGCCCTCGTTCGCTGACGCTCACGAGGACACCGGACGCGAGGCGACGCCGAGCGTCCGGCTTTTTTGACCGAGCTTTTTTGCCCGCAGGCGGGGCGCGGGCCGCCAGCCCGCGCCCGTATGTCGTGGCGGCGAAGCCGCCACGCAGTTCCCGCAGCGAGCGAAGCGAGCGAGGACACCCGAGCGGAAAAAAGGTCGTTCCTACATGAAATCGGCAATACCAGACTGCTTGTTGCGGTCGTTCTCGAAGATGCGGGAGATGCGCCGATCCAGGATTTCGAGGCGCTGTTTCGTGTAGGTGCGACAGTCGAACTCCTCGGCGACGCGGATGGCGGTGTCGATGTACTTGTTGACAGAGCCCTCGTGGACGGTGAGGTTGACCCGGCCGCCACACTCCGGGCAGTCACCCGAGAGGGGCATCCGCCGGTACTTCTCGCCACAATCCAGACAGCGCACGTCCTGCCGGGAAAAGGCCCGGAGGTTGCCGATGATGTCGGGCAGGAAGTGGTACTCGATGATCCGCTCGGCCACGTCGGACTCGTCGACGGCGCGGATCTTCCGGGAGAGGTCCAGTTGCGCGTCCATCTTCTCCTCCATCGATCCGAGGGTCTTGTACGCCGAGAGATCGGGACCCAGCGCCAGGTCCGAGGTGTCGTGGGTGTGTGCGAAGTCGGTGTACTCGCGGTCGGTGCCCAGGGTCTCCTCGGCGATTTTCATGACGTCCTCGACGTCCTCGGGATCGGCCATCTCGCGGGTGGCCTCGTAGAACTCCCGGGGGTACTCCCGCATGATGTCCATGTTGTGGGCCTCGTCGTCGATCTCCGAGGGGTCGATCCGCGAGGACATGACGAGGGGCGCGTCCATTCTACCACCTCGTTGGTCAGGCAAGAATTGTCGAGAAAAGTTCAAGAGCCCGTCCATCAGGAGCATCACGCAGTCCTCGTCCCCATCACATTGCTTCGCCGACAGGTCTTCGGCGATGAGCGAGTGGGTCTTCGCGACGGTGAGGCAGTAGACATGATCGACGTCCGACTCGACGTACGAAACGTCCTCAACGGGATCGAGGTGGTACGTATCTGATCCGCCGTCGTAGACGTATGGATGGCGTCCTTCTACCGTCCGTTCTGCGACCTGGTGCTGCAGTCGCTCGTCTTTCTCTGTGAGGTGGAATCCCACGCGATCTGCGAACCGGACCGCGTCGTCACGCGACACCGATAGTTCGTAGCTCGGTCTCGACATCGAGGTGTCGTCCTCATCGTAGAACTCCGGGAAGGGATCGCTCAGGGGCCGCGGTTCTCTCGTCGAGACCTGGGCCGTGATACCCAGTCGGGTGAGCAGTGCAACGATGTCGGACCGCAGTTCTGGACTGACAGTCGTCGCCGAGACACGCGGCGCCTGCGCGTCTGCGGTCCCGTCGCCGCTGAAGTACCCGGAGAGGTACGCACTGACGATCCGATCCGGAGCGTCGAAGAGACACTGCGGGACTCGCTTCGTGTAGGCGAAGACGCCGGCGTCGAGGACGGTGTCGAAGAACCCACGGAGCAGTCGTCCGGACGCCGTCACCTTCGCGTGATTCTCGACGTAGGGATCGACGCCGAATTCCTCGGATAGGACCGTCTGGAAGAACTCCCGTGCCTGTTCGTCCGTCCCGCAGATCGGCGTCTGGTGGATCCGCCCCTTCTCGGTGCCCTGTTCGCGGGCGAAGCCCTCCGCGGCGTAGTAGCCCAGCAGCGTCGCGACACGCTCGTTAAGTGTGACGTGTCGGTTGATCTCCGTCCGGTCTCGCTTGACGCCGAGCGTGGCGTCGTCGGGAACGAACGCCAGCAGTTCCTCCGTCGAGTCGAAGAACTGTTCGAGGAGACCGACCGGGATGCTCTCCCTGTAGAGGTAGTTGCTGAGCGTCTTCTTCGTGAGACCGAGATAGTCGGCAGTGCTCTGGAGCGGGTAGAAGCGACCGTCCCAGTCGTCCGCCAGCCTGCGTTCGAACAGATTGTACAGGCGGTCTTTCTCCAGACCCTTCACCATCAACCGCTCGGCGTCGACGACGTCCGTGTCGAGAAACTCCGCGAGCAGATCGAAGCGGCGTTCGTTTTCGTCCGGTTCGACGCTGTCGAGATGTCTCGGCGTGGCCAGACTGTCGCCGCTTTCGAGTTTCCCCGCGGCGACGCTGACCATCCGACCGAGGTCAGCGTCGTAGACGTGGACCTCGTGATCCGGCGTCACCGTGAGTTCCCTGCCCGCCTCGGTCTGTATCTCCACGAGGTGGTCAGGTGCCCGATGTTTGCTGACTGCTTCGACTGGCTGTACTGACTGGCTACCGCCTCCCGACAGGGATGGGACGGAGAGTTCTCCATCCAGATGCTCTAGTTCGTCGACGAGCGTCCCGAAATCGTCTTCCTCCGCGCTGTCGACATCGAGGTACGTCTCGACCAGTGCCTCGATGGTCTCGTGATGCCACTCGTCAGCCTCGTCCTCGTACCAGACCTTCGTCTCGGGGTGGAAGCAGTTCCGACGCTTCGCGGCGTGAAAGTACGGATGCGCGTATCCGACCGCGGCGGTCGTGAAACCCACCACTCTTCCGACAGTTGCGGCGCTCGTGTGGGGGGCCATCCCGAAGACGAGTTCGCCCACGAGGTCGTCCCGGTCCTCGAGTTCGTAGAAGCGATCCAGCCCGTAGTACGACTCCAGCAGGTCGTCGACGAACTCGGCGGTCTTGAGCATGTGCTCGGCGGCGCCCTCGGAGAGGACCACGTCCTGGACCTTGAGTTCGACCAGCTGGTCGTCGTGGCGCAGCGGGTCGCCGTGGATGTCCGTCTCGTAGCCCAACTGGCGCAGTTGCTCGGCGGTCACGTCCAGTTCCGCGGGACGAACCGACGTGACCGGGAGGTCGGTCATGTCGTAGCGGACGGTGCCGTCCTTGAACGCGGAGACGCCGTGTTTCGCCCGGAGGATCCCTTTCTCCATGGGTTCGGGCGTCTTCTGCTCGGAGGAGAGCCCCTTGACGCCTTTCAGCGCGTCGTAGGCGGTGGGGCGCTCCCCGAGGTTGGCCATGGCGCGCTGGAACTCGTCGCCGATGTCGATGGTCTCGTAGCGGGTGGGTCGCGCGAGCGTCTCACAGCGGGCACACTCCGCGCGGCCGGACTCGTCGGGTTCGATCTCCGACTCGCAGTCCGGACAGACGTAGACAGCCTCGCAGACCCCGCCGCAGTCGGGACAGCGCGGCTTGTACGTCCGGGTGCCACAGTCGGTACACTCCTGGCGGCCGACTTCGAGTTCGACCTCGCCTTTGGTGCCGTCGACGCTGTCGCCGACCTGGGCGGCCTCGCCGACCTTCCGCTGGGAGCCACCGGCCTCGCCGATGGGGAAGAGCGTGTGGACCGCGGGCGAGAGGTCCCGCTTCTCGGATTTCTCGGGGCGACCCATCCGGTTGCCGATGCGGGTCGGGGCCCGTTCCCGGACCCGGAAGGGCGCGATCTCGTTGATCGCCTCGATGGCGTTCTCGCCGTCGGCCGTCGAGGCCGCCGAGGAGTCCAGTTGCGCGGCGCTCTCTTCGTCGCCGCCGTAGGTGCGGGCCCGCACCGAGAGGTCGTCGAGCGTCCAGTCCCGTTCGAGGGCGTCGTCGAACCCGAGGGTGCGGACCAGCGGTCGCCAGTCCGGGACGACGAGGCGGTCGTCCTCCTGGACGTGTTCGACCAGCAGGACTTCGAGCGTCTCGCGAACCTCCTCGGAGCGCGGCAGCGAGAGGACGCCGTCCGGGGTGGGGTCGCGGTCGCGACCGTCGCCTCCGCGGTCGCTCCGGCCGTCGTCGCTCCCGGCGGACGTGTCGCCACCCTCGTCGTCGGGGTGGGCGACGGCACCGTCGGCCTGAGCGACCCGGCCCGACTCGACGGCCTCGGCGAGGGCCTCTACCTGGTCGACCGAGGCGTCGTGCCAGCAGTAGGTGTATTTGGGGTGGAAAGGGGCGTCGTACTCGTCGGCCCACGTCAGCGCCTCGTCGGCGCTGGGATCCGCGAGGTCCACCTCGACCGAGTCGCGCATCGCCTGCACGTCGGCGCCAGCGGCCTCGAACTCCTGGACCCACCACTCGACGGTGTAGGACGCCGGGGCCAGCGGGTGGTTGTTCTCGACGAACTCGCCGTAGTTGACGAGGTACTCTCCGAGATCGAGTACCTTCTCGACGCCGTTGCGTACCTCGAGGGCCTCCGCGGGGTCGTCGATCCGGCGGACCTCGCCGTTGGCCAGGCGGACCGTCGGCCCCTCGATGGAGTCGACGGGGACGACTCCGGCGGCCTTGCCGGGGCGTTCGGTCTTGATCTGTGTGCCAGTCGCGAGGAAGTCGTCGACCAGGTGCATCGTCGCGGGGTGGACCCCCGCCGTCGCGAACCCGTGGTTGCGCGACCGGCCGTAGCGCAGGCGAAAGCCCCCGGGTTCGCTCGGGTGCGAGAAGACCGGGCGCCCGGCGATGAGGTCCCGCAGGAACTTCTTCGAGGGGTCGAGGCGGGGCGGTCCCGCGGTCCCGTCACCGCCGTCCTCGCCGTCGGCGTCTTCGTCGCCCCCCTCCTCGTCGGCCTCGCCGTCGGGTGTCTCCTCGTCGTCGACTTTGATCGTACCGTCGATGAGGTCCTGGAGCCACGGCCAACTCACTTCGTCCAGGTTGCGGGTGTAGCGCTGGATCTTCGGCGCCTTCAGCGCGATCCCCTCGGCGAAGACCAGACACATCCCGCCGCGCGCGGAGTTGGTGTCGACGCGTTCGAGGTCACGGAAGCCCGAGACCTCCTCGTCGCCGGTGGCCTCGCCGTCGAGCATGATCGGCATGTGCTCGGCGATGAACGTGCTCTCTTTCTCCTTGGGGGAGTACTGCAGGCCCGTCTCGGTGTCGTACAGCGCCACCTCCTCGGCGTAGCGTTCGATCTCGTCGTCGCGGGGCTTGAACTGGTCGATACCGAGCAGCGCCCGGGCGTAGTCCGCGACCAGCACCGACAGAGCCTGTGCGGTCCCGCCCGCAGAGCGGATCGGCCCCGCGTAGTAGATGTTGATGAACTCCGTGCCGTCGTCGTTTTCGAGGATCTCCACGCGGTCGATCCCCTCGATGGGGGCGGCGACGACCCCCTCGGTCAGCAGAGCGACCGCGGTCCGGACCGCGCCTTCGATCTTGCCCGCCCGCGAGTCGTAGTCGCCGACGTCGCCGTCGACGAAGTCGGAGACGAGTTCGAGTGCGGCCTCCTCGCGAGACATCTCGCCCTCCAGGTCGCGGACGCGCTCGGCGACGCCGTCGATCCCGAGGATGTTCTCGACGCGGTCGGCCATGTCCCGCGCCGTGGGGATCTCCACGTCGTCAGTGGGGTCGCCGCCCCGCTCCCGGGCGCTCGTAGCCACGTCGAAGGCCTCGTCGAGTTGCGACTCCAGGCGCTCGAAGTAGCGCTCGTCGGCCTCTCTCATCGGTGTCCTCCCGGTTTCATCGACATCCCTCCCGTACTCATCGGTCGTCTCCGACAGCCATCTGTCGCTCCGTGCGGTCGGTGCTCTCTGCCATTCACAGCGGCCAGAGGTCGAGATCGGTCGTCTCGTCGTGCTCGCGTTCGAGGGGCACGTCGAACTCGCGGACGTACAGCTCCCCGGCGAAGGTCGTCGCGCGGTTCAGGTGGCCCGCCACGGTCGACCCGTCCTCCCGCGAGAGGACCGCGTGGGTGTGGGCGAACGGCTCTCCCTCCAGTTCGGAGACGTTGCCCACGCAGGCGGCCATCTCCAGGTGTTCGTCGAACTCGGTCGCGTAGTACTCCTGATCGTCCTGGTCGTAGTAGTAGAGCTCCGCGTCCTGGACGGCGCCGAGACCGAAGAAAAACGCCGCGTCGACGCCGTTATCGGCCGCGAAGGCCTCGATCTGGCCGCGCCAGTCCTCGCCGTGCGAGAGGCGCGCGACGAACTCCCGCGCGCCGTCGAGTTCGAGATAATCCATACCCGTACCAGCGGCTGGCACCACAAAAAGCGTTTCCGACGGGGCGCGACGACAGCGACCCCGGCCCGGAGCGCGACCACCCGCCTACCGCCACGCCGGTGGATCGGCGCGGTCGTCGGCGTCGCCACTGGAGTAGACCGGTTCCCAGTCCAGGCGAGCCTTCGCCTTCGCGTTCGAGAGGGCCGACTCCTGGCCCGTCAGTTCACACTCCGCGGGCAGGTCGCCACAGATCGACTCGACGAGTTCGGCGGTCGGCGGGCCGAGGTAGTTCTCGTCGGCGACACAGAGGAAGGCCTCGTGGCCGGTCCGCTCGGCCGACAGCGCCGCCTCGATCAGCCCGACCACGTCCCGGACGTCGACGAACGAGCCGAAGTTGCCGCCGTCGGCGGCGTCGGCGAAGTCGACGGCTTCGGTGCGGGGCCGCGAGCGGTGTTCGTCGGGTTCCCGAACGGTCGCCGGGCGCAGGGTCGTCACCGGCATGCCGTAGCGGCGCGCGACCATCCGCGCGATTTCCTCGCTACAGACCTTCGAGACGCCGTAGGGATCCTCGGGGCGGAGCGGGTGGCCCTCGTCTATCGGGAGGTAGTCGGGGAGCCACGACGACTCGGCGAAGAGCGCACCGTAAGCGGCCTGCGAGGAGGTCCAGACCACCTCGGCGTCGGCACGCCCGGCCGCGATCAGCGCGTTGTACGTGCTCGCGGTGTTGTTCTCGAAGACCCGCGTCCCCGGCGTGGCCAGCGGGTCCGAGAGCGCGGCGCAGTGGACGACCGCGTCGGGGTCGACCTCGTGGACCGTCTCCCAGGTCGGCCCCTGCTCGCGGAGGTCGACGACTCGGACCGAGAGATGCGACCGCGTCCCCGCGGGCCGGTCGCGGTCGATCCCGACCACGTCGACGCCCGCGTCCGCCAGTCGGTCCGCGACGCGCGAGCCGACGGTGCCCGCGACGCCCGTGACGACCGCCCGGTCGATGCGCTCGGCGTACGCTGTCGGCGCCCGTTCCATGCGACTGGATACCACACCCAGGAACTAAACGTTGGGCCGAACGCGTCGGTCGGTCACCCCGGAGCAGGGCAGGTCGGCGATCAGGCTGGCAACGAGACAGTCGTCACCGACCGGGCGCGTTCGGCGTCCCAGACTTCGAGCGCGGAGACGCTCCACTCGACGGGGTCGACGGCCGTCGCCGCCAGCTCCCGCGCCCGGGAGAGGTCGCCGCCGCGGGCGACGGTGACGTGGGGCGTGTAGTCCTCGCCCTCGATACCGTCGACGGGGTCGAACACGTCGCAGAGCCGCCGGTGGAGACGTTCGAGTTCGGGGCTGTCGACGGCGAGGTAGACGACCGGCGAGGTCCCGGTGGTCGCCTCCTCGAAGAGGTCGACGCCGGTCACGCGGGCGGCGAAGGGAGCCGTCCCCGAGAGCGCGTCCCGAACCCGGGCCTCGACGGCGTGGTACCGGTCGCGGTCGGTGCCCAGGCGCTTGCAGACGAGTGTACGCTCGCCGCGCTGGCGGATCCGCGCACCGGGGAGCCGCCGCCCCAGGTCACCGGCGAGCGCCCCGACCGATCCCGGGACCGGGACGTTCAGGCTGTACACACCGGGAGAACGGTGCCAGCGGGCAAAAGAGGCGCGGTCAGATTCGGTCGAGCAACCAGAGCACGATCAGCGTGACGACGAGCAGTCCGACCAGCGGCGTGAACAGTCCCAGTAGCAGGTCCGTGAGCGCGTCGACGACCTCCAGGCCGGATCCAGACGAGGACGAGGGCGAGGACGATCTTCAGCAGCGTCTCGACATCGGTGTCGCCGCGGGTGTCCATAGCCGGTCGTGGGGGGCGTCCAGCGGCAACTGCGTTGTGGCGGGTCCAGGACGGGACGCTCCCGCGAGCCGAAGCCACCAACGGTTTGACGCGGTAGTCCGAACGTACTCGCAGTATGGCACGCGCGTCGAGACGGGTCGTCGTGACGGCGGTCCTGCTGGCCACCCTGATCGGGGCGGCGACGGTCGGCGCTCTCGCGGGGGACATCGCGCGGGCGGCGGGGGACGACATCGTCGCGCAGTCGAACCCCGCGGGCGCCCCTCTGCAGGTCGCGCCGGGAGAGGAGTCGCCGTTCGCACAGTCGGCGGTCGACGCCGACGTGGTCGTGATGGACGTCGCGCTCGGACCCGACGGGACGGCGCGCTGGGAAGTCTCCTTCCGGACGCGCCTCGAAGACGACAACGCCACGGCGGCCTTCGAGTCGGTCCGGGCGGACATCGAGGCCAACTCGTCGGCCTACACCGCACAGTTCGGCGACCGGATGCGCCGGACCGCCGCCACCGCCGCAAACGCCACCGGCCGGGAGATGGCCGTCGAGAACGTCACCGTCGAAGCGGCCGAGAGCGACCCGCTGGGCGAGTACGGCGTCGTCACCTACCGGTTCCGGTGGGCGAACTTCGCCGTCAGCGAGGGCGGCCGAATCGAGGCCGGTGACGCGCTCTCGGGACTCTTTCTCGATTCCGACACGCGACTTGTCGTCCGCTGGCCGGAGGGCTACGAGGCGCGGTCGGTGACGCCCGAACCGAGCGACGAGTACGACGACCGCGTCGTCTGGGAGGGGCCGATCGACTTCACGAGCGAGGAGCCCCGCGTCGTCGCCGGGCAGCCCGGTCCGCTGAGCGGCCTCGGCCTGCCGCTGCTGGCTGGTGGCCTGCTCCTCGTCGCGACCGTCGCGGGGGCTGTCGTCCTCGCCCGTCGCGGCGGTCTCGCGGAAGCCGACACGAGCGGTGAGGGGCCCGCGGGTGGCGCCTCTGGTGGCGAGGCAGGAGGAGCAGCCGCCGCGAGTGCGGGCGGCGACGCGGGCGACGTGACCGACGACGACGGCGAGGAAGGGGGCGGGAGCGACGACGGACCGCCAGAGGAACTGCTGAGCAACGAGGAGCGCGTGTTACACCTGCTCGACGAGCGCGGCGGCCGGATCAAACAACAGGAGATCGCAGGCGAACTCGACTGGACCGACGCCAAGACCAGCCAGGTGATTGGGAAACTCCGCGATCAGGACGAAGTGGAGACGTTCCGGATCGGCCGCGAGAACGTCGTCGCGCTCCCCGAGGAGAGCGACCTGTAGCGGGGCGATACCGCCGGAGGAGATCGGTCCCGTCACACCGGGCGAGCATGTTCGCCCCGGTTTCCCGATGCTGGGAACCCGGGGGCGGCATTTATCGCCGCGCCCGGAAGCGCCGCACATGGAGCTACGACGGTCGACTATCGCGAAGGCACTGGCCGTGGCGTTCGTCGTCAACCTCGTCGTGATGGGCGCCGGGGCGTGGCTGGCCTACCAGGAGGCCCCGCCCATCCCCGAGGAAGTCGTCGGCCCCGACAGCGAGACGGTGATGACCGGGACGGACATCAGGGAGGGCAAGAAGGCCTTCCAGCGCGACGGACTGATGAACCACGGGTCGATCCTCGGCAACGGCGCGTACTACGGCGCAGACTACACCGCCGACGCGCTCTCGCTGAAGACCGACCACATGCGCGAGTACTACGCCGAGGCACGCTACGGGAGCGACTACGGCGCGCTCGCGCCAGAGGAGCAGGCCAGCGTCGATCAGATCACGAAGAGCGACCTCACGGGGAGCTACGACGGCGGCCCCATCGAGTACTCCGCGGCCGAGCGGTACGCCCACTGGCAGGTCCGCGAGGAGTACGTCCAGCGCTACCACGAGGGGAGCCACGAGCGGGGCGTCCCCGTCGACATGATCGACTCCGAGGAGGAGGCCCGCCAGTTCGCCGACTTCGCGCTGTGGACGGCGTGGTTCTCCCACACCGACCGCCCGGGCGGTGACCACTCCTACACGAACGACTGGCCCTACGAACCCGCGGCCGGCAACGACGCCACCGCCGCCGCGATGACCTGGAGCGTTATCGCGATGATCCTGCTGGTGGGCGCCGCCGGTCTCGGCATCTGGCTCTACCGCGCCGTGAGTCTCCCCGAACCCGACAGCGAGTCGCTCAGCGTCCCCGACCCCGGCGACGTGAGTGTCTTCCCCAGCCAGCGGGCCGCGCTGCGTTTCATCCCGGTCGCCGCGGGCCTGTTCCTCGCGCAGGTCCTGCTCGGGGGACTGCTGGCGCACTTCTACATCGAGCGCGCGGGCTTTTTCGGCATCGAGGAGGTGTTCGGCACGCACATCCTCCAGCTGTTGCCCTTTGCGATGGCCAAGACCTGGCACATCGACCTGGGCATCCTCTGGATCGCCGCGACGTGGCTGGGCGCCGGACTCTTCTTGCCGCCCCTGCTGACCGGCCACGAACCGACCCGCCAGTCGACGTACATCGACGGCCTGCTGGGGGCCATCGTCGTCGTCACCGTCGGCGGGCTGGGGGGCATCTGGCTCGGTTCCCACGGCTACTTCGGCGACCTCTGGTGGCTGGTCGGTAACGAAGGGCTGGAGTACCTCGAAGTCGGCAAGCTCTGGCAGTTCGGCCTGCTCGCCGGGTTCGGCATCTGGGCGGTCCTGTCGATCCGCGGGCTGAAACCGCTGCTCGACCGTGAGCCGACCTACGGGCTGGCCCACATGATCCTCTACGCCGGCGGCTCTATCGCCCTGCTCTTTACCGCGGGCTTTTTCTTCACGCCGGAGACGAACATCGCCGTCACGGAGTTCTGGCGCTGGTGGGTCGTCCACATGTGGGTCGAGGGCGCCTTCGAGTTTTTCATCGTCGCCATCGTCGGCCTGACGCTGGTGTCGATGAACCTCCTGCGCCGCCGCAGCGCCGAGAAGGCGGTCATGCTGCAGGCCCTGCTGGTGATGTCGACGGGCGTCATCGGCGTCTCCCATCACTACTGGTGGATCGGCATGCCCGATCTGTGGGTCCCCATCGGGAGCGTCTTCTCGACGCTGGAGCTGCTCCCGCTCGTCTTTATCCTCTACGAGGCGCTGGGCCAGTACCGCACGATGACCGCCGACGGGTTCCCCTACAAGCTCCCCTTCATGTTCATCGTCGCCAGCGGCGTCTGGAACTTCGTCGGCGCCGGGGTGCTCGGTTTCTTCATCAACCTCCCGCTCATCAACTACTACGAGCACGGCACCTACCTCACGGTGGGCCACGCCCACGCGGCGATGTTCGGCGCCTTTGGCTTCCTCGCGCTGGGGATGGTCACCTACATGCTCCGCATCGCCATCCGCCCCGAGCGCTGGGACGGGAGCTGGCTGCGCTGGGCGTTCTGGTGCTGGAACCTCGGCCTCGCGCTGATGGTGTTCGTCTCCGTCCTGCCCGTCGGCTTCCTGCAACTGGAGGCCATCTTCACCGGGAGCTACGCGGCCGGGCGGAGCCTGGCGTTCTACGAACAGCCGATCGTCCAGACCCTCTTCTGGGCGCGCCTGCCCGGCGACACGCTCATCATCGCCGGCACAGTGTTGTACGCGGCCGACCTGGTCCGCAAGCGGTTCGTCCTGCGGTCGACCGCCGAGGACCCCGATCCGGAGGACATGGCCGTCGCGGAGGGCGTCCTGAGCGACGACTGATACGGTTTATTGTAGCGATTTGCCGGGACGCGCCAACCCCGGGGTTGGCGCTATCCGGTAATGATCTACAATAATCCGTATGACGCCGACGGCCGCGGACCGCTGACGCCAGGCGGGAGTCCCGGGCCCCGCTCTACCGCTCCTGTGCGGGCGTGACCGTCTCGACGTTGGGTCGCGGGGGCTGGTCCATCCCGTGTCCGAGGAAGAAACTCGGCCACGGCGGCTGATTGTACCCCGAGTTCTGCCGGGCGATGCCCGTCCGGTACATCGGGTCGTGCAACAGCGTGTGGATCCGACGGTCGGTCTCGTGGGTCGTCGCGTGGAGCTCCAGCGCGGAGCTGTCGGTCTTGCGCCAGATGACCTCCTCGCGCCAGTCACCGAGCAGGTCCCCCGACAGGCAGGGGTTGCCCTTCGTCCAGTTGTTCGAGCGGGTGCCGTCGAACGTCTCCAGGTTCTCCAGGCTTCGGGTGTCGGGGTCGTACTTGTCGATCCGGCCGATCCCGTAGGTGTTGTACCAGTCGTGATCCAGCAGTTCCCGGTGGAGGTCGCCCGTCCACCAGACCGCGGAGTTGACCGAGGGGATGGGCCGCGAAGAGAGTTGTTCGCCGTCGGCGCTCCACGTGCCGACGCCGCCGGTGGCCCAGGCCTCGGCCCCCTCGTAGTCGGGGTGGATGTCCGCGACCATCGCCCGCCCCACGTCCGACCCGTCGGCCGACCAGACGTACTCGCCGGTCTCGGCGTCGCGCATCGAGGCACTCGGCGCGCCCGCGGGCGGGTACTCCGAGGGGACGAAGATTTCCAGGCCCTCCCGACTCGGGATGAAATCGCCGCAGTGCTGGGCGTCGGGATTGACCATCGTCGTCGTGTGGAGGGGGGTGCCGTCGTGGTCGATCACTGCGCCGCCGAAGATTATCTCGTCGTAGCCGTCGCCGTCGGCGTCGGCGGTGGCGATGCTGTGGGCGCCCTTGCCCTCGTAGTCGGGGTAGCCGTCAGTGCTGTCGAAGACCCACCGTGTCGAGAGTTCGCCGTCCGCGAACTCCCAGGCGACGAGCATGGTCTTGGCGTAGTAGCCCCGCGTCATGATCAGACTGGGCGTCTCGCCGTCGAGGTAGGCCGTCGCCGCGAGGAACCGATCGGCGCGGTTGCCGTAATCGTCGCCCCAGTCGGTCACGTCCCCGCGCGCGGGCCGGAAGTCCGTCGTCGCCAGTTCCGCGCCGGTTTCGCCGTCGAAGACGGTCAGGTACTCCGGACCCTCGAGGACGAACCCCTCGGGGCCCGCGTAGTCGGCGTCGGGGTCGCCGATGACGGTCCCCTCGCCGTCGGTCGCGCCGTCCGAGGTCCGGATCGCCAGTTCCGCTCTACCGTCGCCGTCGAAGTCGAACACCTGGAAGGGGGTGTAGTGGGCACCGGCGCGGATGTTCGGGCCGAGGTTGATCCGCCAGAGGTGGTCGCCGCCCATCGTGTAGCCATCCAGCAGCACGTCGCTGGTGTGGCCGGTCTGGGAGTTGTCCTTGGCGTTCGAAGGCGACCACTTCAGCACGATGTCGAGCGTGCCGTCGCCGGTCAGATCGCCGACGCTGGCGTCGTTGGCGCTGTAGGTCACCCGCTCGCCGTTTTCCCCCTCGACGGGATCGGGTCTGTTCAGCGGGATCTCGGTGTAGGAGTCCTCCCACGCCTCGACCGACTCGGAGCGCTCGCCCGCCTCGCCGTCCGCGACGGGCGCGACCGAGTACGCGTCGCCGCTCTCCCCGTCGGGGTCGAGGTAGTTCGTGCTGTCGGTGATCGGGTCGTCGGTCACGCGCTCGCCGTCGCGGTAGACGTGGAAGCCGACGTTCCACTCGTCGGTGCCGAGCAGGCGCCAGCGCACGAGGATCCCCCCGTCTGCGGGGACGGCCACGGGGGCGCGGCCGAGCTGTTCGACCTGTCTGGTCGGCCCCGTCGGCGTGGCGGGCGGCGTCTCTTCGGGTTCGGACGTCTCGGCGTCGTCCGCGTCTGTCGCCGTCGACGCGTCGGTGTCGGCGGGCGTCGGCGAGTCGGTGCCATCGGGCGCGTCGGAGGGCGTCTCGGAAGCCGTGTCTGCGGGGGTGTCTGCCCCGTCTCCGGTGTCGGTCGGGTCGCCGTCGGTGCCGGAACACCCGGCGAGCAGCGCGGCGCCGGTCGCGATCCCACCCACGAACTCGCGGCGGCGGAGGAACTCGCGGATCTGGGCGGCAGTCGAATCGTCGTCTGTGTCACGCATTGTGATACCGGATACCATCGTCTCCGGAGAGGACCGTCAAAAGCGTTTGTTTTGCCGACAGTTCGACCCCGTTCGAGATGGCGTGCGGGACGACCACGGACGACCACGGACTGCGACCGGCGCGGGCGTCGCGCCCGTGCCGTGACGGCCCGCTGACAGCGCCGGTCGGCCCCGGAAACGAGTGCAAGCACACGAAACGGGCGGCCTGCCGTGATTGGCTGCGAGCGGCCCGCTCCGTGTGGTTTGAATCCGGGTTAATCCGGCTTGATCCGGGTTCGCGGAGTCGGATTTATATGTGATCGGCCGTCCAACCGACGGGTACATGGAGCGACTCTCACTGGTCATCGCGACCGCGCTCGCGGTCGTCGGTCTCGTCTCCGCGGGGTCGGCGGCCGCGGTCGTCGCGGGTCCCGGCGGCGGGACCGCACAGGCCGAGTCCGGCGACGCGCTCGCACCGGGCGAGCAACTGGGCGCAGTGATGGGCGTCCAGCGCGCCGAGATAGACGGCGAGGTGTCGACCCGGGCGTTCGGACAGCGCCTGGCACGGGCCGAGACGAACGCCTCGCGGGCGGGCGTCGTGGCCGAGGAAACCGAGCGCCTCGACGAGCGCCTCGCGCGACTGGAGACACGGAAAGCGGAACTGAACCGGGCGTTCGAGAACGGCTCGATGGACCGGGGCGAATACAACGCGCGGATGGCCCAGCTCAGGGCCGAACAGCGGTCGGTCGAACGGCTGGCGAACGCCACCGAGACGACCGCGCGCGGCCTCCCCCCGCAGGCGCTCGAAGCCCGCGGCGTCAACGTCACCGCCATCGGCCACCTGCGGGCGAACGCGCGGAACCTGACCGGGCCCGAGGTGGCCGAGATGGCCCGCTCGATCGCCGGACCTGGCGCTGGAAATGGTCTCGGGCCGAGCGGCGCCGGACCGCCCGCGTTCGTCGGGAACCGGACCGGCGGCCCCGGCATGGGCGGCCCGCCCGGCGGAGGCGGACCGCCGGATGACGGCGACACTGGCACACCGTCGGACGGCGGTGGGGCTGGACCGCCGGGAGACGCGGGTCCCGGCGGGGGCGGGCCACCGGATGAGAGCGACGCCCGTGGACCGTCCGACGACGGGGCCGACAACGGGACGGCATCCGGCGCCGACGCCGACCGGTGACCGCTCGCGGCGCCCGGGGACGGCCGTCCACGCACCGCACCGGTCGACCCGGCGCTGGCGTGTGTCGACGTGACACGGACTGACACCCGTCGAAACGGCCGTTCTCGCCCGCGCTTCGGAAGCTTTTAGTATCGATCTGCAATTACGATCAGGTACATGATCCGGACCCGATCGAACGGCGCGTCCGCTCCGGACAGCCGCGGGTCCGATCGCGTTCTCCGGGCCACCCAGCCCGACCGGATCCCGATCCGACGGCGACGACCGGGCCGTTAGGCCCGCACTTACTACTCCCCACGTCGACAGGAGTCGCCACCGATCACCGCCACCGTCGGGTTCCGGGCGGTCATTCAACCCGACACACACCACACCACCCATGACATCCGACCCATCAGGAACCGTCGCGCTCGCCTTCTCGGGCGGGCTCGACACCACAGTCTGCGTCCCGCTGCTGAAAGAAGAGTACGGCTACGACGACGTCATCGGCGTCACCGTCGACGTCGGCCAGCCCGAGAAAGAGTTCGACGAGGCCGCCGAGACCGCCGAGGCGCTCGGTCTCGATCACTTCGTCGTCGACGCGAAAGAGGAGTTCGCCGACCTCTGTCTCCAGTCGGTCAAGGCCAACGGCACCTACCAGGGCTACCCCCTCGGGACGGCCCTGGCTCGCCCGGTCATCGCGAACGCGATCCTCGAAGTCGCCGAGGAGGAGGGGTGTAGCGCCCTCGCACACGGCTGTACCGGCAAGGGCAACGACCAGCTCCGGTTCGAGGCCGTCTGGCGCACCTCAGACATGGACGTGATCGCGCCGGTGCGCGAACTCGGCCTCACCCGCGAGTGGGAGAGCGAGTACGCCGCCGAGAAGGGCCTGCCCGTCGAGGGCGGCGACGGCGGCCGCTGGAGCATCGACACCAACCTCTGGAGCCGCTCGGTCGAGGGTTCCGAACTCGAAGACCCCGCCCACGTCCCGGGCGAGGAGATCTACGACTGGACGCAGGCGCCCGGCAGCGCCGAGACGGAGACGCTCGAACTCACCTTCGAGGAGGGCGACGTCGTCGCGCTCGACGGCGAGGAGCTCGGTGCCGTGGAACTCATCGAGGAACTCAACGAGCGCGCGGGCGCCCACGGCGTCGGTCGCTCCGACATCATGGAAGACCGCATGCTCGGGCTCAAAGTGAGGGAGAACTACGAGCACCCCGCGGCGACGGTGTTGCTCAACGCCCACGAAGCACTCGAAAGCCTGGTCCTCACTCAGGAGGAGCGCTCGTTCAAGCAGGGGATCGACCAGCGCTGGGCCGAGAAGGGCTACGAGGGGCTCGTCGACGCGCCGCTAACGAAGGACCTGGAGGCGTTCATCGAGCAGACCCAGACCAAGGTCACCGGCACGGTCACCGTCAAACTCGACGGCGGGCAGGCCCGTCCGGTCGGCCGCGACAGCGAGTACGCCGTCTACAGCGAGTCGGCGGCCTCGTTCAACGAGGAGGCGGTGACCGACGACATCGAACAGGAGGACGCCACGGGCGTCGCCAAGTACCACGGCTTCCAGTCGCGCCTGGCCAACCGCGTCGCCGAGAACGTCGCCGCGAAGAAGGCAGGCAAAGCGACCGACGGCGGTGTCGTGAGCGAAGCGAACGGGACCTCGTCGGAGCACGGCTCCGACGGCGGCGTCGCGAGCGACGACGAGAAATAAGATGACCGACGGCGAGGACACACCCGACGCGGGCGAGGGCGACGCGAGCGACGAGGCTGGCGCGGCCGGTGACGCCACCGCCGACAGCGGCGTCGGGGCCGACGACGAGGCCGCAGCGACGGCCGTCCGCCGCGACCGCTTCTCGGGCGGGCCCGCCCGGGAGTTCCTGTCCTCGCTCGCCGCCGACGAACGCATCTTCGCCGCGGACCTGGCGGTCGACCGCGCCCACGTCGTGATGCTCGCAGAGCAGGGGATCGTCGACGACGACGAGGCGGCGGCGATCCTGTCGGCGCTCGCCGACATCGAAGCGGCGGGACACGAGGCCCTGCCCGACGGCGAGGACGTCCACGAGGCCATCGAGACGGCGGTCATCGACCGCGCCGGGCCAGTCGGCGGGAAGATGCACACCGCCCGCTCGCGCAACGACGAGGTGGCCGCCTGCATCCGGTATCGTCTGCGTGCGGACCTGCTCGACGCCGTCGAGACGGTCGTCGAGGCCCGCGAGCGCCTGCTCGCAGTCGCGGAGGACGAGCGCGACACCGTGATGCCCGGCTTCACCCACCTCCAGCCAGCACAGCCGACGACCGTCGGCCACTGGATCGCGTCCTACGAGCAGGCGCTCGCGCGGGACACCGAGCGGTTGCTGGACGCCTACCGGCGCGTGAATCGGTCGCCGCTGGGCGCGGCCGCGTTCGCCGGGACGCCATTCGACGTGGACCGCGAGCGCACCGCCGAACTGCTCGGGTTCCACACAGTCGTCGAGAACTCCATGGACGCCGCCTCGGCGCGGGATTTCCTCGTCGAGACGACGGCGGCCCTGGCGACGCTTTCGACGACGCTGTCGGGACTGGCCGAGGACGTGGTCGTGTTCGCCAACAGGGGGTACGTCGACCTCGACGACGACTACGCTTCGACGTCGTCGATCATGCCCCAGAAGAAGAATCCCGACACGCTGGAGCTCGTGCGGGCGCGGGCTGGCGACGGGACCGCGGCACTGAACGGCCTGCTGACGACGCTGAAGGGGCTGCCCCGCGCGTACAACCGCGATCTGCAACGCGCGACGGGCCACTCGTGGCAGGCAGTCGACGACGTGACCGCCGCGGTCGAGGTGGCCGTCGGCGCCGTCGCCACCGCGGAGTGGCCCGCCGACGCGCTCGAAGCGGCGGCCGCCGAGGGGTTCTCGACAGCGACGGGCGTCGCCGACCTGCTGGCGATGTCGGGGGTCCCCTTCCGCGACGCCCACGAGGTGGTCGCGGCGGCGGCCGACCGCGCCGACGGGACGCCGGACTACGGGACGATGGACGCCGTCACCGAGGCGGTGCTGGGCGAGTCGCTGTCGGCCTACGTCGACCGCGAGGCAGTCGAGGCGGCGCTCGACCCGACCGAGAGCGTCGCCTCCCGGGATTCGCGGGGCGGCCCCGCGCCCGAGGCGATGGCCGACCAGCTGGCGACGGCCCGCGACCGTCTCGACGGTGACCGCGAGACGCTGGCAGAGCGCCGCGCGGCGCTGGCCGAGGCGGCCGACCGGTTGGAGACCGAGGTGAGCCGGTATGTCTGAGAGCCACGACCCGAGACACCGACCGCAGCCGCTCCCACGACCCCCGCGAGGGGAGCTACCATAATACTGATACAGTGAACGGACCGACCGTGATTTCGGGCCAGAAGCGCGCTTAGAGTACCGTGTGCGTAATACCCTTCTTCTGATAAGTTCGAAGGCTTTAAGTAGATCGGAGCGCGAGTAGTGAGTACGATGGCAGAATGCGTCGAGTGCGGGGCGGAAGTGGCCCTGCACGACGGGATCGAGATCGGAGAGATAATCGACTGTTCGACCTGCGGTGCGGAGCTGGAAGTCGTCGACACGGAACCTCCAGTCCTCGAGACGGCTCCCGAGCTCGAAGAGGACTGGGGGGAGTGACGTGAAAGTCGGCATCCTCTACTCCCGGATCCGCCGGGACGAGAAGCTCCTGCTCAACGAGTTGCGCGAGCGCGACCACGAGATCGTCAAAGTCGACGTCCGCAAACAGCGCTTCAATCTCTCGGACCCGCCCGAGGTGATGACGGACGTGGACATCCTCGTCGACCGGTGTCTGGCGACCAGTCGGTCGCTGTACGCCACCCAGTTCGCCGAGGCCTACGACATCCCGGTGGTCAACGACCACGCGACCGCCGAGGTGTGCGCCAACAAGGTCAAAAACAGCCTCGCACTGGAGGGAGCCGGGGTGCCGACCCCCAACACAGACGTGGCCTTCACGAAAGACGCCGCCCTCGAGAGCATCGAGGACTTCGGCTACCCCTGCGTCCTCAAGCCCGTGATCGGGAGCTGGGGCCGCCTGATGGCCAAGATCGACTCCCGCTCGGCCGCGGAGGCGATCCTCGAACACAAGGAGACCCTGGGCCACTACGAGCACAAGGTGTTCTACATCCAGGAGTTCGTCGACAAGCCCGGCCGGGACATCCGCGTGCTGGCCGTCGACGGCGAGCCGATCGGCGCGATGGTCCGCTCGTCGGACCACTGGCTGACCAACGCCGCCAAGGGCGCGACGACCGAATCCATCGAAGTCACCGACGAGATGGCCGAACTCGTCGAGACCGCGAGCGACGCGGTCGGGGACGGCCTGCTCGGTGTCGACCTCATGGAGACCGGGGTCGACGAAAACGGCGACCCCTCGGGCTACACCGTCCACGAGGTCAACCACACCGTCGAGTTCAAGGCGCTCAACGAGGTCGTCGACGTCGACGTGCCCGCGAGAGTCGTCGACTGGCTGGAGACCACCGCTCGAAACGAGACGGAGGTCACCGCATGAGCTACACCGCCAGCGTCGTCGGCGGGTCCGGCTTCACCGGCGGCGAGTTGTTGCGCCTTCTGGCGGGCCACCCCGAGTTCGAACTCGCCCAGGCGACGAGTCGCTCGAAGGAGAACAAGACCGTCGGTCACGCCCACCCGAACCTCCGGGATCTGGATCTGCGTTTTACCAGCCCGGAGGTGCTGGACTCGGTGGACGTGCTGTTCGCGGCGACGCCCCACGGCGTCTCGATGGAGCAGATCGACCAGTTCCAAGACGCCGCGGACACCGTCGTCGACCTCTCGGCGGACTTCCGTCTGGACTCCGAGGCGCAGTACGACGAGTGGTACGACGGCCACAGCAGGCCGGACCTGCTCGAGGAGGCCGAGTACGCGCTCCCCGAGTTGAACCGCGAGAACCTCGCGGGCGCGGACCTGATCGCTTCCGGCGGCTGTAACGCCACCGCGACCATCCTCGGGCTCCTGCCGCTGTTCGAGGACGGCATTTTGAGCGGCGACGAGCAGGTCGTCGTCGACGTGAAAGTTGGCTCCTCGGAGGGTGGCGCTGGCGGGGGCGAGGCCTCCTCGCATCCCGAGCGCTCGGGCGTCGTCCGGCCGTACGCGCCGACGGGCCACCGCCACGAGGCCGAGATCCAGCAGTTCCTCGGCATCGACGTCTCCTTCACGGTCCACGCGGTGGACATGATCCGCGGCGCCTCCGCGACGTGTCACGTCTTTCCTGAAGAGCGCGTCTCGAAGGGCGATCTCTGGGGCGCTTACCGCGGCGAGTACGAGGACGAACCGTTCGTCGAACTGGTCTCGGGCGGAGGCGGCGTCTACCGCTACCCCGAACCGAAAGCGGTCGCGGGGACCAACCGCGCCGAGGTCGGGTTCGAACTCGACCCCGGCAACAAGCGACTCGTGGTCTTCTCGGCCATCGACAACATGATGAAAGGCTCCGCCGGACAGGCCGTCCACGCCGCGAACGTGGCGCTTGGCGTCGAGGAGACGGCTGGCCTCGACTTCGCGGGTCTGCACCCGGTCGGAGCCCCCTGACGCGAGGTACCTTTTATGACAGTAGTCGTCAAGATCGGCGGCGCCCGCGCGGTCGACCCCGCGGGCGCGCTCTCGGACGTCGCAACGCTCGTCAACGAACAGGACCGCGACCTGGCGGTCGTCCACGGTGGATCGACGAAGGTCGACGAGACCCTCGAACGGCTCGGGATCGAACCCGACTACGTCGAGACGCCCTCGGGCGTCGTCGGTCGCTTCACCGACGCCGACACCATGGAGGTGTTCGAGATGGCCTTCGGCCACCTCAACACGCAACTGGTCGCTGGCCTCCAGACCCAGGGGGTCGACGCCGTGGGACTGTCAGGCGTCGACGGGAAACTCCTCTACGGCCCGCGGAAGTCGGCGGTCCGAGTCATGGAGGACGGCAAACGCAAGATCCGCCGGGGCGACCACTCCGGGACGATCAAGCGGGTCAACGGCGACCTGCTGGCGACGCTGCTCGCGGACGGCTACACGCCGGTCGCGGCACCGCCGATGGCGGGCGACGACGACGGCGACGTGCTGGCGGTCAACACCGACGCCGACAGGTCTGCGGCCGCCATCTCGGGCGAACTCGGCGGGACGCTCGTCCTGCTGACCGACGTGGAGGGTATCTACGAGGACCCCGACGACCCCGGGACGCTGATCGAGTCCGTCGAGACGCCCGCCGAGTGGGACGCCCTCGAAGACGCCGCCGAGGGGTTCATGGGCCGGAAAGTCATGGCCGCCGAGGAGGCGCTGGCTGGCGACGCCGACCGGGTGATCGTCGCGGACGCCAACGCCGACGATCCGATACTCGCGGCACTCGACGGCGGCGGTACGCATCTACACGCATCGGCGCTCGACGACGACAGCGACACACAGGAGACAGAGTCATGAGCGGATTCGTCTTTTCCGAGAAACCGATACAGATCGAGGAGGGCGACGGCGTCTTTCTCTACGACGACGGCGGCACCGAGTACCTGGACATGGGCGCGTCCTACGCCTGTGTCCCGCTGGGCCACGGTCACCCCGCCGTCCACGACGCCGTCACCGAACAGTTCGAGAAACTCACCTACGTCCAGGCATCGTATCCCAACGCCGCGCGCACCGCCCTCTACGAGAAACTGGCGGAGACGGCGCCCGGGGACGTCGACTACACGTGGCTCTGTAACTCCGGGACCGAGGCAAACGAGGCGGCCCTGAAGTTCGCCCGTGCGGCCACCGGCGACTCGAAGATCGTCGCCACGATGCAGGGCTTTCACGGCCGGACGATGGGGGCACTCGCGACCACCTGGAAGGACAAGTACAAGAAACCGTACGAACCGCTGATGGGCGACGTGGACTTCGTCCCGTACGGCGACCCCGAGGCGATGCGCGAGGCCATCGACGACGAGACGGCCGCGGTCATCGTCGAACCCGTCCAGGGCGAGGGCGGGATCAACCCCGGGACCAAGGAGTTCCTGCAGGCGGCCCGCGTCGAGACGGCGACCAACGGCGCGGCGCTGATCTTCGACGAGGTCCAGACCGGCATGGGTCGGACGGGGACGCTGTGGGCCTCCGAGTGGGCCGACGTGATCCCGGACATGATCACCAGCGCGAAAGGACTCGGGAACGGCTTCCCTGTCGGCGCGACGCTCTGTCGCGAGTGGATCGCCGAGAACTACGGGTCGCACGCCTCGACGTTCTCGGGCGGGCCGGTCATCTCGGCGGCGGCGGGCGCGACCGTCTCGACTATCGTCGAAGAGGACATCCCCGGCCACGCCGCCGACGTGGGCGCGTACATGCAGGAGCGCCTCGAAGAGGAGGTCGGCGACGAGGTCCGCGACGTGCGCGGCGAGGGCCTGATGGTCGGCGTCGAGGTGAAACGGGGCGCCAACCGGATGCTGAAGGAACTGGCTCTGAACCACGGCATCCTCGCGCTGCCGGCCGGCCGGACCGTCGTGCGCTTCCTCCCGCCGCTGACCGTCGAGGAGGAGCACGCCGACCGCGTCGCCGAGGCGATGGGTGAGATCGTATGAGCGAGCAGGCGACCGCCCCGGACGACGCGGCGGCCCGCGAGTTGCTCGTCGACCTCGTCGACACGGCGTCGGTGACTGGCGACGAGACGGCCTGTGCCGAGCGCCTGAAAGCCTTCTTCGAGTCCCACGGCCGCAAGGTGTGGCTCGACGAGGTCGGGAACGTTCGCGCGCCGGCCGACGACGGCGTTTTGCTCACATCCCACATCGACACCGTCCCCGGCGACATCCCGGTGCGCGTCGAGGAGACCGACCCCGACGACGCGCCGTACGGCGGCGCGGTCACCTGCGAGGGCGACACCGAGGACGTACTCTGGGGCCGGGGCAGCGTCGACGCGAAGGGGCCGCTGGCGTCGATGGCTGTCGCGGCCGTCCGCACCGGCGCCTCCTTCGTCGGCGTCGTCGGCGAGGAGGTCGACTCCCGCGGTGCGCTCCACCTCGTCGCCGAGCGCGATTCGGCGCCCGACGCCGTCATCAACGGCGAGCCCTCGGGATGGGACGGGATCACTCTCGGATACCGGGGCCTGCTGGCCGGGACGTACGTCGCCACCTCCGAGTCGGGCCACTCCTCGCGCCCGGAGAACAACGCCATCCAGGACGCGATGGACTGGTGGTCCCGCGTCGAAGACGAGTTCGCCGAAGACGACTGGTCGCCCGTCTTCGAGCGGGTCACCTGCAAGCCAACTCGCATCGAGGGCGGCACCTCTGAAGACGGACTCTCGGTCGAGACGACTCTGGCGGTGCAGTTGCGCGTCCCGCCGGAGTACACCGTCGACGAGGTGCGGGAACTGGCCGACGGCCACCTCGACCGGGGCACCGTCCACTGGGACGACCGGGTCGAACCGGTGATGCAGAGCCCGCGGACGGCGGCCGCGCGGGCCTGCCGAGTCGCGATCCGCGGCGCGGGCGGGGATCCGACGCTGTTGCGCAAGACCGGTACCAGCGACATGAACGTCTTCGCGCAGTCGTGGGACTGCCCGATGGCCACCTACGGTCCCGGCGACTCGGATCTGGACCACGCGCCCGACGAGCGCCTGTCGCTCTCGGAGTACGACCGCGCCGTCGCCGTCCTCGAAGCGGTGGCCACCGACCTCATGGGGGACTGACAACATGGTAGACATCCTCGACGTCGACGACCTCACGACCGGCGAACTGGACGACGTGCTCAAACTCGCGGACACGATCAAGACCGCGAGCACGGAGGGGACCACCCCGCCGCTGCTCGAACAGAAGACGCTGGCGATGCTCTTCGAGAAGCCCAGCACCCGGACCCGCATCTCCTTCGAGACGGGGATGACACAGTTCGGCGGCCACGCCATCTTCCTCGGGCCGGAGGACATCCACCTCGGGCACGGCGAACCGATCAAGGACACCGCCCGGGCCATCGGCCGGTACGCCGACTTCCTGATGGCCCGCGTGTTCGACCACTCGGACGCAGAGACCCTCGCGGAGTACGCCGACGTCCCCGTCATCAACGGCCTCACTGACGACGCTCACCCCTGCCAGACGCTTGCGGACCTGCTGACCATCCGGGAGGAGTTCGGCCACCTCGACGTGGACGTGGCGTGGGTCGGCGACGGCAACAACGTCTGCCAGTCCTTCGTCCTCGGGTCGGCGATGACCGACGTGGACCTGACCGTCGCCACCCCGAAGGGCTACGGCGTCAGCGACGACGTGCTGGAGCGGGCGGCCGCTGTCGGCGACGCCCCCGAGACCACCCACGACCCGCAGGCCGCCGTCGAAGACGCGGACGTCGTTTACACGGACGTCTGGGTCAGCATGGGCCAGGAGGACGAACGCGAGGCGAAACTCGCGGACTTCGACGGCTTCCAGGTGACTGCGGACCTGCTGGGCGACCGGACGCTGATGCACTGCCTGCCCGCCCACCGCGGCGAAGAGGTCACCGACGAGGTCCTCGAAAGCGACAACGCGGTCGTGTGGGAGCAGGCCGAGAACCGCCTGCACGCCCAGAAAGGGCTGTTGCTGTGGCTGTCGGAAGTCGACTTCGCGTGAACGGATCGGAAACGCGGGTTTTGATCACCGGGAGAGCGGCGCTTCCCGAGTTCCGTCTCGCGTCGCTCGACCGGCCCGCGTGTTGCCGCGAGCGAGTCGCGAACGTCGCGCGACGCCGTGACCGGAGTGGGCGGGTTACGACGGATCCCGGTGGCTGAGGCGCTCGCCGACACTCCCGGGAAGTTCTGTCCCACACTGTCTGCACTTCCACGCGCGGTAGACGTCGCCCTGTTCTTTCCGGATGTCCTGCTTGTACCGGAGGACGGCCCCGCAGGAACAGCGGTACTCTGCGCCCATACCGGAGGGAGGCGGTCGATCGAATTAAACCGTGGGGCCGCCGTTGCCGTCCCGGCGGCCGACGCCCGAGGAGGTGAGCTGAATCTTTCGGTCGGTCGGGAACCGCTACCACAGGACCGAAGTTTCCAAGAGCGTCCGACGGATTCGTACGGGTATGAGCACAGACGACGCCGACGGGGACGACGCCCTGCGCGAGCGGTTCGGGGACGTGCCCGACCAGTACGACCCGGACGCGGTCGAGGACCGGGTCTTCGAGTACTGGGACGAGACGGACGCCTACGAGCGGACGAAAGCCCACCGAGCGGACGGCGAGGAGTTCTTCTTCGTCGACGGTCCGCCCTACACCTCCGGGTCGGCCCACATGGGGACGACCTGGAACAAGACGCTCAAGGACTGCTACATCCGGTATCTGCGTATGCAGGGGTACGACGTGACCGACCGGCCGGGCTACGATATGCACGGCCTGCCCATCGAGACCCGCGTCGAGGAGCGGCTGGGCTTCGAGAACAAGAAGGACATCCAGGAGTTCGGCGAGGACGAGTTCATCGCGGAGTGCAAGGCCTACGCCGACGAACAGTTGGAGGGTCTCCAGGAGGACTTCACGTCCTTCGGCGTCTGGATGGACTGGGACGACCCGTACAAAACTGTGAATCCGGAGTACATGGAGGCCGCGTGGTGGGGCTTCGAGAAGGCACACCAGCGCGACCTCGTCGAGCAGGGGAAACGCTCCATCTCGCAGTGTCCCCGGTGTGAGACCGCCATCGCCAACAACGAGGTCGAGTACGAGGACGTCGAGGATCCCTCGATATACGTGAAATTCTCGCTGGCGGGTCGCGACGGATCGCTGGTCGTCTGGACGACGACGCCGTGGACCATCCCCGCGAACACCTTCGTCGCCGTCGACGGCGAGGGTGAGTACGTCGGCGTCGAGGCCGAACGCGACGGCGAGACCGAACGGCTCTACGTCGCCGCCCCGAAGGTCGACGACGTCCTCCGGGCTGGCCGCTACGACGACTACGAGGTCGTCGAGGAACTGACCGGCGCGGACCTCGTGGGCTGGGAGTACGACCACCCCCTGCGCGAGGAGGTCCCCGACGCACCCGGCGGCGGCGCCAACGACTTCGACGGGGCGCTGGAAGTGTACACCGCCGACTACGTCGACACCGAGGGCGACGGCACCGGACTGGTCCACTCCGCGCCCGGCCACGGTGAAGAGGACTTCGAGCGCGGCACCGAACTCGACCTAGAGGTCTTCTGTCCGGTCGGGGCCGACGGCGTCTACAGCGACGATGCCGGGGCGTACGCTGGCGAGTACGTCAAAGAGGCCGACCGCGCGATCATCGACGACCTCGACGACAACGGCGCCCTGCTGGCCGAGGAGACGACCACCCACAGTTACGGCCACTGCTGGCGCTGTGACACCGGTATCGTCCAGATCGTCACCGACCAGTGGTTCATCACGATCACCGACATCAAGGACGAACTCCTCGAGAACATCGGGGACAGCGAGTGGTACCCCCAGTGGGCCCGCGACAACCGCTTCCAGGACTTCGTCGAAGACGCCCCCGACTGGAACGTCTCCCGCCAGCGCTACTGGGGCATCCCGATCCCCATCTGGGTGCCCGCCGCGGACGCCGACGGAACCCCCGTCGAGTGGTCGGGCGAGATGGACGACGCGGTCGTGATCGGCGACCGCGAGGAACTCGCCGACCGCGTCGATCAGGACATCGACCCCGACGCGGTGGACCTCCACAAGGACACCGTCGACGACCTGACGATCACGGAGGACGGCGTCGTCTACGAGCGAGTCCCGGACGTCTTCGACGTGTGGCTGGACTCCTCGGTGGCGACGTGGGGCACCCTCGACTACCCGGAGGACGACAGCCGGTTCGACGAGCTCTGGCCCGCCGATCTGATCATCGAGGCCCACGACCAGACCCGCGGGTGGTTCTGGTCGCAACTGGGCATGGGGAGCGCCGCCATCGGCGACATCCCCTACGAGCAGGTGCTGATGCACGGCTACGCCAACATGCCCGACGGCCGCGGCATGTCCAAGTCCAAGGGCATCTTCGTCGATCCCCACGAGGTCATCGACGAGTACGGCGTCGACCCGATGCGCCTGTTCCTGCTGTCGGTGACCGCGCAGGGCGAGGACATGAACTTCTCGTGGGACGAGACCGAGGAGATGCAGCGCCGTCTCAACATCCTCTGGAACGTCGCCCGGTTCCCGCTGCCGTACATGCGCGAGGACGGCTTCGACCCCGAGGAGACAACTGTCGCGGACGTCGAGGACGACCTCGAACTCGTCGACGAGTGGGTGCTCTCCCGTCTCCAGACCGTCGAGGCGAACATGACCGAGCACATGGAGGCCTTCGAGAACGACAAGGCCGTCGACGAACTCCTCGAATTCGTCGTCGAGGACGTCTCCCGCTTCTACGTGCAGGTCGTCCGCGAACGGATGTGGGACGAGGCCGATTCGCCCTCGAAACAGGCGGCCTACGCGACGCTGTACCGCGTGCTCGAAGACACCGCCGCCCTCTTCGCCCCGTTCGTCCCGTTCACCGCCGAGGAAGTGTACGGCTCGCTGACCGGCGACGCCGGGCACTCGACCGTCCACATGTGCGACTGGCCCGAGGCCGACGAGGCGTGGCGCGACCCCGAACTGGAGTCGGACGTGACGGTCGTCCGCGCCGTCGAAGAAGCGGGCTCGAACGCCCGACAGCAGGCCGAGCGGAAACTCCGCTGGCCCGTCGAGCGCGTCGTCGTGGACATCGACGACGACGGTGACGGCGTCGCCACGACCGTCCGCGACCGCGCCGCGCTGATCGCCGACCGCCTCAACGCCCGCCGGGTCGAGGTCGTCGATCCCGGCGAGGACTGGGGCGAACTCGCCTACTCCGCGGAGGCCGACATGAGCCTGCTCGGCCCCGCCTTCGGCGGCGACGCTGGCCGCGTCATGGGGGCGCTCAACGACGCCCGCGTCGCGGAACCCTCGCTGGAGGCGCTCGAAGCGGCCGTCGCCGACGCGCTGGGCGAGGACGTCGACCTCGACGCGGAGATGGTCGAGTTGGTCCGTCACACGCCCGACGGCGTCGCCGGGACGGCCTTCGAGACGCCCGACGCTGACGGCGTCGTCTACGTCGACACGGCGCTGACCGACGACATCGAGAGCGAGGGGTACGCCCGAGAGGTGGTCCGGCGCGTCCAGGAGATGCGCAAGGACCTCGACCTCGCGATGAACGACCGCATCCGCCTTGAATACGACGTGGCCGACGACCGGGTCGCAGAACTCGTCGCCGAGCGCGAGGCGCTGATCGCCGAGGAGGTCCGCGCCGACGAACTCGGCCCCGTCGCCGACGGCCACCGCAAGACGTGGGAGGTCGAAGGCGTCGACGTCGAAATCGCGATCGAACAGGTCGCTACGGCGGAAGCGTCGGACTGACCGAGCGCGAGCGGTGCGAGGCGCGACCGGGGGGAGCGCCTCGATGCGAACGGGGAACGGAGTGACCCGTGAGTAGAGCGAGCGCTCGGCCTTTTTCCCCCACGTTTTTGCGCGAGTGGGTCGCTCCGCGACCGGCGGGAGCACTCGGCATGTTCGGGAGCGAAGAACGTAAGCCGTCCACGCGCGTTCCCCGAGATGATGTGGCCCTGGGGACACCTGGCGCTGGGGTATCTCTGTTACTCGCTGTACCGTCGTTTCGTCGCGCACCGCTCACCGCCCGGTGTAGCCGCGCTGGCGCTTGCGTTCGGGACACAGTGGCCGGACATGATCGACAAGCCGCTGGCATGGTCGTTCTCGGTCCTCCCGAACGGCCGGTCGCTGGGCCACTCCCTACCGATCGCGGTGCTCGTAGTCCCCGCAGTGTACGTCGCCGCCGCGCGCCAGAACGCCCGCGGGGCGGCCGCGGCGTTCGGCCTGGGCTATCTGCTGCACATCCTCGGTGACGCGCTCTACCCCCTGGTCGATCTGAACTTCTATCACGCCTCGTTCATGCTGTGGCCGCTCGTCCCGCCCGTCGAGTACGAGGTCGAACAGAGCTTCGCCGCCCATTTCCGCCTGCTCGAACCGGGACCGGAGTTCCTCTTCGAGACCGGGCTGTTCGTCGCCGCCCTGCTGGCCTGGCGGGCCGACGGCTACCCCGGACTGGCGACGCTGCGGTCGTGGTCGCTGCGGGCGGTCCGTGGCGTGACCGGCGCGGAATCGTAGCCCGGGGACGGCACTGTTCCGATCCGGCCGAGCGCGGGGGAGCGGAAACCTTGATTTGCGCGGGCGCCGACACTTCGCGTATGAGCGAAGACTGCATCTTCTGTGCCATCGTCGACGGCGAGATACCCAGCGATACGGTCTACGAGGACGACGAAGTGCTGGCCTTCCTCGACGCCAACCCGCTGGCGCCGGGGCACACGCTGGTCATCCCGAAGACCCACCACGAACGACTGCAGGACGTGCCCGCCGACCTCGCGGCGTCGGTTTTCGCTGGTCTGCATCGGGTCGTCCCGGCCGTCGAGGACGCCGTCGACGCCGATGCCTCGAACGTCGCGTTCAACAACGGCGAGGCCGCCGGGCAGGAGGTCCCCCACGTCCACGGGCACGTCATCCCGCGGTTCGAGGGTGACGGCGGCGCGCCGGTCCACGCTATCGCCGGGGACCGACCGGATCTGAGCGACGAGGAACGGGGCGATATCGCGACAGATATCGCCGACCGGATCGACGACTGACCGGCGGAGTCCGCGGCGACGACGCCAGTCGTGACGACCAGAGAACACGAACGTTTTTGTAGGGGTGAGGGCCATCCGTTCGCATGAGCGACAGGACGCTGGCGATGGTGGGGGCGGTCGGCGGCGCGGGGGCGACGCGACTGACACTGGAGTTCGCGGCGACGGTCGCACGCACCGGGCGGACGGTACTGGTCGTCGATACGGCGTACGCGACACAGGGGCTAGCGACGGTGACGCCGGGACAGATCGAGACGGACCTGACGGCGGTCCTCGCGGCGGACCGGTCCTTGGAGGCGGCGGTGACCGATCTCTCGCTGGACGTTCCGGGTCGGGTGTCGGTCGCCCCGGTGCGGGCACCCTTCGAGCGGTTCTCCAGGGCGATGACGAGCCAGTGCGCGCAACGACTGGCCGAACGTATCTCGCGTGCCGCGGGCGGGTTCGACCTCGTCCTGGTGGACGTGCCGCCGGTGGCGACCAACCCCGCGGTCGCTGCCGTGACCGCCGCCGATCGCGTGGCGCTGGTCGTCCCAGACAGTCAGCGCGGCGTCGACGCGCTCGCGCGCTCCCGGGAGCGTCTCGCCGACGTCGACGCGGGCTTAGACGCCGTCGTCGCCAACCGCGGCGACCCTGCGGACCCGACGATCGCGGATCCGGACGCGGTCGTCCCCGAGAGCGAGGTGACCGCCCTCTCCGCGGCGCCGGTGTCGGTCGCGCCCGATCCGTTCCCGGCGGCGGTCCAGACGGCCGTCGAGACGGTTCTGGGCGTCGACCTCGACCTCGACGAACCCGATCCGACATCGCTGGCCGACTACCTCCCGGGCTGATCGTGCTTGCTGTAGATTCACCAGGACTCGTCGATACCGGGATCGGAACGTCCCGAGTGGTCGCGACAGTGATACTGTCGGCGATACCATATCGAACGAATTCGCCACCCCGGGGTGGCGAATATCTGCACGAACGTATAGCCGACAGTACGAGACACCGGCCCACGCTGCCGGACGGCGCTGAATACCGTCACCACCGTACGCGCCGCAGTTCCGATTGTAAACCTCAGAGAGGGATTGTGTATTAATTGTCCAAGGAAAAAGCGTATATGCTGCACGTCTAGACCACTAATCAACAAGATGGATTGCAATCACTGTTTGAAACCCTCGGATACTGTTCGTTCCGGCAGTTTCTGCGAGGTGAGCACCGCGTGAGCGACTGGGTTCCGACGACGTGTATGCGGTGTGCGGTCGGCTGTGGCCACCTCCACCTGGCGGCCGACGTGGGGTCGGGCGTCGACACCGTCCGCGGCGACGCGACCCACCCGGTCAACCGTGGTCTCGCCTGCGAGCGGGGGATCCGCGAGAGCGCCGATCCGGAGGGGCCGTGGCTGACCCGGCCGATGGTCCGGCGCAACGACGAACTGGTGCCGACGACGTGGGACGTGGCCCTCGCGGAAGTGTTGACGGAGTTCCGCGCCGCGAACGACGATGGCGAGGTGGCCATCCTGGGGAGCGGCCAGCAGACCAACGAGGCGGCCTACGCGCTCGGGAAACTCGCCCGCGGCGGCTTCGGGACTCGCTACTACGACGCCAACACGACGCTGTGTATGGCCAGCGCGGTGACGGCCTACTACGAGGCGTTCGGGAGCGACGCCCCACCCTGTAGTTACGACGACATCGAAGACGCCGACACGCACGTCGTCTGGGGAGCCAACCCCGCCGTCGCCCACCCCGTGATGTTCCGCTGGATCCGGCAGGCCGCAAACGCCGATGGGTCCGAACTGCTCGTCGTCGATCCCGTGGAGACCGAGACCGCCGAGACCGCCGACACGCACGTCGCGCCCGACCCGGGGGCCGATCTCGCACTGGCGCGGGCGGTGCTGGCCCGCCTGGTCGAGACCGACCGGGTCGACGAGTCGTTCGTCGCCGAGGCGACCGAGGGGTTCGAGACGCTCGTCGAGTCCCTCCCCGACAGCGCCGCCGCGGCCGCCGACGCGGGCGTGACGATGGAAGCCGTCGACCGCCTCGCGGACGCCTTCGACCGGCGGGCGCTGTGTTACTGGGGGATGGGCGTCAACCAGCACGTCCAGGGGACCGACATCGCGCGGGCGCTGATCGATCTCTGTCTCGCCACGGGGAACCTCCGGCCCGGGAGCGGCCCCTTCTCGCTGACGGGGCAGGCAAACTCCATGGGGACCCGCGTTTGCTCGTCGAAGGGGACCTGGCCGGGCCACCGGCCGTTCGAGGACCCCGACGAGCGCGCGACAGTGGCAGAGACGTGGGGGATCGACCCCGACCGCCTGCCCGCCGACGCCGGGCCCGGCCCGGTCGGCACGGTCGGCGCCATCGACGGCGAGGTCGAGGCCGTCTGGACCGTCGCCACGAACCCAGTCGCCGGGATGCCCGACGCGAGCACCGCGCGGGAGTTGCTCGAAGACACCTTCCTCGTCGTCCAGGACGCCTTCGAGAGCGAGACGGTCGAACTCGCGGACGTAGTGCTCCCGGCGGCGACGTGGGGCGAGTCAGACGGCACGACGATGAATATGGAGCGGACCGTCTCGCGGGTCCGCCGCGCGACCGACCCGCCCAGCGGCGTCCGGGGGGATCTCGAGATCATCACGACCGTCGGCGCGCGCCTGTTCCCCGACCTGTTCGCGGACCCGACACCGGACCCGGAGACGGTCTTCGACGAGTTCCGCGGGCTCACGGAGGGGACCGTCGCAGACTGTTCGGGGATCAGCTACGATCGCCTCGACGAGGAGAAGGCGGTCCGCTGGCCCGCGCCAGACGAGTCCGCGAGCGGCGGCTACCGCTACTACGAGGGCGACACGCGCGGGGACACTGCGGACGACGCGGACGGCGGCGACGCCGAGGCCGACGAATCGTGGTCGTTCCCCACGGCCTCGGGCCGCGCGCAGTTCTCGACCGGTCGGCAGTCGGACCTGCCCGAACCGACCGACGAGGAGTATCCCCTGACGCTGACGACCGCCCGCGAGCCCGACGGCTACAACACAGGCGTCCGCTCGCGCGGGATCGAGGACCCCGGACCCCTGGTCGCCCGGATCCACCCCGAGACAGTCGCGGCGAGCGACGCGATCACCGACGACCAGGCGGCGCTCGAATCGCGCCGCGACGCCGTCGCGGTAAGCGTCGAGGCCGACCCGGCCGTCCCCGAAGGCCTGGTGTGGGCGCCGATCCATCACCCGCTGACCAACAGACTGACGCTGGACGAGCTCGACCCGCGCTCGAAGGAACCGCACTTCAAACAGTGCGCCGTCCGTCTCCGCCCGGCCGACGAGACAGTCTCGGCCGCCGAGACGGCCCCCGCCAGCGCCGACGACTGATACTGTCGGCGATACGTTCAGAGAGAGATTCGCCACCTCGGGGTGGCGAATTCCTTCGATATGGGATAGCCGACAGTGTGGCCCGTACACCGGTCGTCCCCGGAATCGCCCTCGCTGGCGGCGCGGGTGCCGACGACCGATGTTGCCCGGGGCACTCGCCGCCGTCGTTCTCGGGCCATGATACTGACAGCGGTAGGTGCGTGGAGACGTTCGCCACCGCGGGGAGCGAACGCATCCGGTGGTGTGACGGGCATACGAACTCTCCGATGCCCGTCGGTGCCGCCGTTCCCGGGCCGAACCACTGCCCCCGACGAGAATCGAGTACGGTTGTCGACAGAGGACGACAGCGAGACGGTTTCTATAGCCAGATATCCACAGACCTGGGCCGCGCTCGCCTCCGGAGCGACGACCGCACTGACCGCTCCGATCGAACCCGACCGCCTGCCGCTCCGAACGCGTGTTGTGTTTCGGTGGCGGCCGGTCGACGTTTTACATCCTTATATCGGAACCACACATCCTAATATTGACCGGACGAACACTTCTACCGTCGTTAGTTCGTCTTCGTAAACGGCTAAGGTTATATATCTCGAGTGTTTCACGACTATTCGCGAAAAGGTGAACAATCTAAATGGAATCGCGTAAATCGCTGGACGAACAAACGGAAATGTTCGTTCATTATGTTCAGGGGAGCGGGGGACACAGTGCAGTACGGTGTAGCGAAGACCTGGGGGTGGCACCATGGGTCTGATCAAGATGACCAAGTGGCGGACGCTCGTGCTGGCCACGGTCGGGTTCAACTTCTCGTTCCTGATCTGGTTCTCGTTCGCTCCGTTCACGGGGCCGATGGCCGAGGAGTTCGGCCTGTCGCTGGCCGAGATCGGGATCCTCGCGAGCGCGGCCATCTGGCTCGCGCCGTTCGGTCGGATCCTGACGGGATGGCTCTCGGACAAGTTCGGGGCGCCCGCCGTCTTCGCCATCGTGCTGACGTACGTCGGCGTGTTCTCGATCGCGAGTGCGTTCGCACAGAGCTACACGATCTTTTTCATCGAGCGACTGATCGTCGCGACGGCCGGGATCACGTTCGTCATCGGGATCCAGCACGTCTCCGAGTGGTTCGACGAGGAGCAACTGGGCACCGCCGAGGGGATCTACGCGGGCATCGGGAACGCCGGTGCCGCGGGCGGCGCGCTGATCCTCCCGCGCGTGTTCAGTTCCGGGTGGAGCGGCCCCTTGTTCGACTCGAACTGGCGGGCGGCGTTCTTCTACACCGGGGTCGTCTCGATCCTGCTGGCGGTCGTCTACTACGCGCTCGGTGAGGCCGCCAAGTCCGACGAGAAACGTCAGGCGACCAAAGACAGCGCCACGTTCAAGGGGTGGTTCTACACCGCGACCCGGTACGGAACGGTCGTGCTGGCACTCGCGTACGTGATGACGTTCGGCCTCGAACTGTCGATGAACGGCTGGCTGGCCACCTACTACCGTGAAGGGTTCAACACCGACAACCTCGTGCTCGCCTCGACGTTCGCGGCGACGTTCTCGGTCGCCGCCGGTCTGTTGCGGCCGATCGGTGGCTACGTCAGCGACGTGGTCGCGCGCAAGGAGATGAACATCATCCCGCTGTTCGAAGGCCGCTACCGCGAACAGTGGACGTTCGTCACGCTGTGTTTCGTCGTGCTCTCGATGTTCGGAATGACGCTGGCGGGTCTCTCCGGTCGGGTCCTGATCGCCGTGGGCGCCGGGTTCGTCGTCGGCATGGGGTGTGCCTTCGCCGAGGGATCGATCTTCGCGCAGGTCCCGGCGATGTTCCCCAACAGTTCGGGTGCGGTCGCGGGCGTCGTCGGCGGCGTCGGCACCGTCGGCGGGATCGTCTACCCGCTGGTCTACTCGGCGCCGTTCCTGGCGAACCTGCACCTGGGTTACTCCATCGTGGCCGTCTCGATGATCCCCATCGTCCTGCTGACGGCGTGGGTGTTCCAGCCGAAGATCGCAGAGCGGGCGAGTTCCGACGGCTGGATCGTCTCGAGCTCTGACGGGACGCCCAGCGCTGGCGACTGATACTGTCGGCTATAACATATCGAACGAATTCGCCACCCCGGGGTGGCGAATATCTTCACGAACGTATAGCCGACAGTATGACGCGTATCGGTTCGTAGGGATCGCTGTCCCTGTTTGTCGGGACGACCGCGCGATCGCGTGCGGTCGATCCAGAAACGATTTGCAGCAGTCCGTCTCATACGGTTTCTTCTCGCGGCGTCCCGGGACGCGCCAACCCCGGCTCGGCACACTCCGGAGATACTCGACAATACCCCGGATCAGCCCGTCTCCCGCCGATCTGGCCCGCACCGGCGACACCGTGGACTCGATCGACTCGCGTGACGGACCGGGCAGATTCTCGAACGTCCGTTGCGTTCTGCCGCCGATCAGTCGGCGGTTTACAACCTTATACGGAAATGAGACGTCCTAATATTGGATGATCGTCCGGGTCCCGAATATGATATTTGAATTAGTAAACAGCTAGGGTTATACATCGCGAGTGTCTCTGATTTTACCGAAAAACGGTGGATAATTAGAATGAGAAATCCGAAATCACTGAACGCACAGCCAGATCAGGTCAGTCGTACCCGTCCCGCCCGGGCGCGACGCGGCGCGAGCCAGCGGGGTGTGACCGCCGGCGACAGTCCGGAGACGGCTGAGCGGGCGAGGGCGTCGACGACCGGCGGTGACCCGACGCGGGGTGGCGTCCGGGAGGCGGTGAGATAGATGCGGTCGGCGCTGCTCCTCACCGAACACCCGACTGACGCGGCGGGCGAGGCGCCCGCCGGGCCGTCGGACGACGCACAGACAGTCCGCCGCGTCGCGGACCATATCGCCGAGGTCGTCGACGACGTCGTGGTCACCTGCCGCGCGGATCGCCGACCGGAGCTCGTGGACGCACTGGACGGAACCGGGGCTCGCCTCGCGGCCGATCCGGTCCCCGACGAGGGGGCAGTCGCGGGGATGCGAACGGGACTGCGGGTCACAGCGGGCGACGCGGTCGCGGTCGTCGCTTGCGACGACAGCCGAGTCGACACCGAACTACTCGAGCGCCTGTTCGAGGCCTGCGAGACGGCGGCCGTCCCGCGCGTCGGCGGGTGCCTGCATCCGCTCCACGCCGTCTACGACGCGACGGTCGCCCGGGAGGCCTGCGAGCGAACGCTCGCGACCGGTTCCCGACGCCTCTACGACATGCTCTCGCGGGTGGACCCGACGGTGGTCGACGCCGACTCGGACGCGCGACTGGCCGACGCGGACCTGGCCTCACCGGGAGCGGCGACCCTCGACGGGCTGGAGGGGTAGCCGGATCCGTTCGGTCCGGCGGCAATATTATCCGTACTAGGTCCTTGTAGTTCGACCGTTCGTCCGAACCGGGTTCGATATTCTTGAATACCCAAACGATTAACCTTATGTTCGAAGCGAACAGCTATCTTTGATGTAGAACAGAAAACGTTCGTACGCTGATCTGCGGAAAATAATTACAAACACGAAATCGAGGACACCATGGCACACAAGAAAGAGGATTGGAAAGGCGAGCTGTACGGCGACGCGGTACGGGAGAAAATAGAGGAGTTCGCGGAGAACGGATGGGAGTCGATCCCGGAGGAGGAGCGCGACAAGTGGTTCTCCAGGTTCAAGTTCTGGGGCGTGTTCCACCACCGCGGCGGTCAGGAGTCGTATTTCATGATGCGGCTGACCAACTGCGGCGGCGTGCTGGAACCCGAGCAGTTGCGGGCCATCGGCGAAGTTGCGCGTGACTACGCCAGCGGTCCCGTCGAGAACCCCGAGTTCGGCGACTCGTGGGTCGATTTCACGACCCGACAGTCGATCCAGCTCCACTGGCTGAAACTCGAAGACATCCCCGAGATCTGGGAGAAACTCGAAGCGGTCGGTGTCTCCTCTCGCTCGGCTGGCGGGGACACGATGCGCAACATCTCGGGCTGTCCGGTGGCGGGCAAGGCCGAGGAGTACGTCGAGTCCCGCGAACTGTTAGACGAGATCCAGGCCGACATCCGCGACGACGACGACCTCTGTAACATGCCCCGGAAGTTCAACATCTCGGTGACGGGCTGTCGACAGGGGTGTGCGCAGGACTCGATCAACGACATCGGGCTCGAACCCGCGCACAAACTGATCGACGGTGACGAGGTGAAAGGCTTCAACGTCCGCGTGGGCGGCGGTCTGGGCGGGCGTGAGCCCCGCAAGGCGCGGCCGCTCGACCTGTTCGTCACGCGCGAGCGGGCCAAAGAGACCGTCCGCGCGTTCGTCGAACTCTACCACGAGGAGGGCAACCGCGAGAACCGCTCGAAGAACCGCGCACGCTTTTTCGTCGACGAGTGGGGCACCGACGAGATCCGCGAGGCGCTCGACGAGCGGCTCGACTTCGAACTCGAACGCGCCGGGACGGACTTCCGCGGCGACTACACGTACAACGCGGGCAAGTCCACCGACCGTGGCGCTCACGACCACGTCGGCGTCTACGACCAGAAAGACGACAGGAACTACGTCGGTCTGTCGGTCCCGGTCGGGCGGATGCCCGCCGGGGACGTCGTCGAACTGGCTGATCTGGCCTCCGCGTACGGCTCCGGCGAGATCCGCCTCTCCCGGCGACAGAACCCGCTGATCATGGACGTGCCCGACGGGAGCCTCGCGAACCTGCTCAACGAGGACCTGCTGGAGACGTACAAACCCGAGCCCAACCCATTCGTCCAGGGCGCGATGGCCTGTACCGGGACGGAGTTTTGCTCGCTCGCGCTGACCGAGACGAAAGCCCGGATGGCCCGCACGCTGCGCTGGCTCGGCGCGAACGTCGAGTTGCCCGACGACGTCGACCGCATCAAGATGCACTTCTCGGGCTGTACGGCCGACTGCGGGCAGGCCATGACCGCCGACATCGGCCTGCAGGGCATGCGCGCCCGCAAGGACGGCGAGATGGTCGAGGCGATGGACGTCGGCGTCGGCGGCGGCATCGGCGAGGACCCCTCCTTCATCGAGTGGGTGCGCCAGCGCGTCCCCGCCGACGAAGTGCCGGGAATGATCAAGAACATCGTCGAGGCCTACGCCGCGCTCCGCGAGGAGGGCCAGACCTTCCGGGAGTGGGTCGACGCCACCGGTCACGAGACCATCGTCGAACTCGCCGAACCCCACGAGGTCGAAGGGTACGAGGACCCCTGTCTCAACGACGCCAAACAGTCGTGGTACCCCTTCGACGACGGCGAGAGCCCCGCGCCGACCGACGCCGACGGCCAGCCCATCTCCGCGGACGACTGAGATGAGCGACCGGGACGAGTCGCCCGCGAAGGCGCCGTCCGTCGACGACGGAAGCGACGCCGACAGTGCGGATGACGCGGATGGCGACACACCAGCCTGCGGTGATCGTACCGCAGTGTCGACACCCGCCGACGCATCACCCGACGCGTCGTTCGACGTGGCACCCGAACTGTTCGGGACGCCGCGTCCGCCCGACGCCGCCCGCTGACCCCGCTCATTGCCCCGCTGTGGGGCGCCGCCCCGTCCAGGCGGTCACCGCCCTCCCGCTCGTGTCCACGCGGTGACCGCACCCGTTCTCCGCGCCCCTCACGCTGTGGAGCAACCGTCTCGTTCTCCGCGCCCGTGGCACCCACAGCGTCTTGTCCGTCCCGACCGATCCGACGCGCATGGAGCGACTCAGCGACGGCGTGTACGCGTTCACCGAGTCGATCGACCACGGATCGGGGACGGCCCGCTTTCATCCGGCAGCGGTCGAAACCGACCGCGGTCTCCTCCTGCTGGACGCGGGACTGGGCGGCGAGATCGACCAGCTCGAGACGGAACTCGACGCCGCGGGCTTCGGGTGGGCCGACGTGTGGGGGGTCGCTCTCACCCACCAGGACGGGGACCACGCGGGCGGGCTCGCGACGGTCTGTGAACGCGCCGACCCCGTCGTCTTCGCCCACCCCGAGTGCGCGCCCTACGTCGACGGCCGCGAGGACCCGATCAAAGGAGACGGCGACCGCTACCCGCCGGTCGACGTGGACGTCCAGATCCCCGACGGGACCGTCTTCGGGACGGCGGCGGGACCGATGGAGATCGTGTTCACGCCCGGCCACGCGCCGGGACACGTCTCGCTGTTCCTGCCCGAGCAGCGACTGCTGCTGGCGGCCGACGCCCTGACGGCCGCCGACGGGCAGTTACAGGGCCCCAGCGAGCAGTTCACGCTCGATACGTCGACGGCCGCCGAATCGGTCCAGCGACTGGCCGACCTGGGGGTCGAACGGGTCCACTGCTATCACGGCGGGACCGTGGCGGCCGACGCCGACCGGATCCGGGCCATCGCTGCGGACCTGCCCTGATACTGTCGGCGATACGTTCGGGGAGAGATCCGCCACCGGGACAGCGAGTGCTCGGGCGCTGGTACGGTCGACGGAGCGAGAAGAGTTCGGCGGTCGCGAACGACTGTCACTCGGGAGTGAGTATCGGGGGGTGGCCGTACTCGCGGACCGTGTCGAGGACGACCGACGTGCTCGCGCTGCGGACGTTCTCGTGTGTGACCAGGCGTTTGATCGCCTCGTTCATCTCGTCGGTACTGGTGAACTTGCCGATGGCGATCACGTCGGCGTCGCCCGTGACCTCGTAGACGCCGATGGTCCGGCCGTGTGACCGGAGTTCGTCGACGATATCCGACAGCCCCGAACCGTCGACTTTCAGCCGGAAGATCGCGGTCACCTCGTACCCGAACGCCGCGTAGTCGACCTCGGCCTGGTAGCCCTCGATGACGCCGGCGTCCTCGAGGTCCCGGAGCCGTTTGGTCGCCGTCCCCGTGGCGACGCCGGTCTCGGTCGCGAGTTCCCGCGCACTCGCGCGCCCGTCAGCGACGAGCGCGTCGAGTAGCTGTCGGTCCGTCTCGTCTATGTCGGCGTCAGTGTCCATGTCTGTGTAGTAAGCTGTGAGTGCGAAAGCCAGCGAGACGGCCTCAGACCGCTTCGGGGCCGCTGTCGCCAGTCCGTACCTGTACGGCGTCGTCGACGTCGATCACGAATATCTTGCCGTCACCGGGTTCGCCCGTGTGAGCGGACTCGCGGATCGCGTCGACGACATCGTCGACGGGGATCTCCGCGACGACACACTCGATCTTGACCTTCTGGTGGAGGTCGACGACGTACTCCTCGCCGCGCCACTGCCCGGTCTTGGCCGGTTGGCTGCCGCGGCCGGAGACGTTCGTCACTGTCAGGGAGGGCGCGCCGACTTCGGCGAGCCCCTCTTTCACGTCACCGAGTTTGTCGGGACGGACCACTGCGACTACCATCTTGATGTCTTGGTCGTCTGATTCACTCATTGTCGTCCTCCGTCATGTCGACGGTGCCACCGTCGGTCCGCACTTCGCCGCCGTCGGCGACGACGGTGTCCTGCCCGCTGCCGAACTCGGGGTAGGTCTCGACGCCGTGCTCGCTGACGTCCAGCCCCTCCTGTTCGTGGCTGCGCGAGACGCGAGCCTGTCCGGTCATCTTGAACACGTACCAGATGATCGCAGTGGCGGTGAGCGTCCAGCCACCGATGAGCACGACACCGACCAGCTGGGCGATGAACGCGCTCGCGATCGCGACGTTACCGGCCGCCACGAACGGGTACAGGAGCGTCCCGAGGACGCCCGCGCTCCCGTGGACCGGGAAGACCGCACAGACGTCGTCGATCTTCAGCGTCTTCTCGACGAACGAGAAGACGATCGGGAGCTGCGCACCGGCGAGGCCGCCGACGACGAACGCGCCCCAGACCGAGGTGGTGTGCGGGATCGCCGTGATGCCGACGAGACCGGCCAGCAGGCCGTTGGCGACGTACAGCGTGTCGACTTTGCCGGTCTTGTACCAGGCGACGGCCGCCGCACCCATCGCACCGCAGGCCATCGCGATGGTCGTCGTCATCGCGACGCGGCCGAGCTGTTCGGCCAGGAAGCCGTCGCTGTAGATCGCCGAGGTGCCGACGTTGAACCCGTACCAGCCGAAGGCCAGGATCAGCGTGCCCAGCACGGCGAAGGTCATCGAGTGACCGGGGATGACGTTCGCCGAGCCGTCGTCGTTGTACCGGCCGAGACGCGGGCCGAGGATCGCCGCTGCCGTCAGGCCAGCGATACCGCCCATGCCGTGGACGATCATCCCGCCCGCGAAGTCAGTGAACGCGGTACCGGTGATCACTTCGACCAGACCGGGCCCCGTCGAACTCCACGTCATCGCGATGACGACGGGGTAGATGACCGCCGCTAGCAGGAACGTGTAGGCGACGTACGCGCGGAGTTTCGCGCGACCGGCCACCGCCCCGGAGACGATGGTCGCGCCGGTCATCGCGAAGACGGCGCCGTAGAGCCAGTCGATCCACCCCAGCCCGCTGGCGCTGTAGGCCGCACCCCAGCCGCCGCCGCCAGCCAGCGAGGCGATGCCCGACCCGATCAGGAAGAAGACCGCCACCCCGACCGACCAGGTCAGCAGGTTCTTCGTCAGTTGGTTCGCGACGTTCTTCGAACGCACCTGCCCCGCCTCCAGCATGGCGAAGCCCGCGTGCATGAAGAAGATCAGGAACGATACCACCAGGACCCACGTGTAATTGAGCGCTTCCGTACTCGCCTGCAACGGTGCCATTACCATATTTGTGTTCACCCGTGTCGCTTTGTGGAGCTACTGTGACTGCGTGTCCAACTTTTCCCGCGAATCGTCCGACATCGTCATCTTGCTCACGAGAGAGGGTCTCGGCGTACCACTACATAAGGGTTTGCTTTAATCTTCTCTCGATTTCAGGGTCCCCGGTAGACGAGCGTCAAAATTAGGGTAGAATATTATCGATATAAGGTTGTATTTCGTCCGGAAATAGGACGTTCGACAACCGCACGTCTGGACGTATGTCAACCGGGGACAGCCGGGGTCGACGCGGAATGCCACCGTCTGGGGTCACGCGCGCCCTCGAGTGGCCGAACGGACACGACAGCCCGCCCGTGACGTCGGTAGCACGGCACCGCTCGTTCCCGATATAGCCATCACCGGGCCGTCTGGACGCCCTGCGTCCGAAATTCCGTATCTCAACCGGGACGAGAAACGAGTGGACGAACGGGCACCGTCAGGGACGGAGCGCGGCCGTCAGTCCGACCGCCGCGAGCAGGAAGGCCAGCGCCATCGACGGCGGGAGACCGCCCAGACTGACGCCGAACGCCGCGTAGGCCGCAAGCGCGGCGACGGCGGCCACGGCGGCCGTCCCGAGGACGTGGACGGGTTCGAGAGCGCCAGCGGGGGCGTCACCGAGCGTCGCCGCGAAGTCGGACCCGCTGTGTGCGAACGTCCACGCCAGCAGCGTCGCAACCGCGGCCGCCAGCGCAAGGGCTGGTCCAAGCCCTGCAAGGACGGCCGCGAGCAACTGACAGTACAGCGCGGCGCCGCCAGCGGTCGCCAGTCGCCGCGAGCGATCGACCAGCGCCGCCGCCAGCGCGAGGACGCCCGCAGCGCCCAGTACCAGGGTCAGCGTGCCGACGCTGGCTAGCGCGAACGCGAGGAGCCCACACGCCACGGCGGCAGTCCCGGTGAGCAGTCCCGCCCGTCCGGGGCCGTCACTCACGCCGGACCACCTCCCGGGTGGGGTCGTCGGCGACGACCCGTTCGAACGGCGCGTCCGCGGGCCAATCGTAGACGTCGACGCCCGTCTCGCGGAGGCGCGCGAGGCGCTCGCGGCGTTCGAGCGCCGCCACTCGCCCGCCGGGAGTGTCCGTCGCGGTCGGATCGGGGCTGATCACGCTGACGGGGTTGCCCCGGGCGTCGATCCGGCGGGCCAGGCGGAAGGCGTCGTCGTCACACAGCGGCGAGAGGACGACGACGTGGGCGCCCGACGGGAGTTCAGCCAGCAGGCGCTCGCCGAGGGTCCCCCGGACGGCCGTCCCGGAACTGGTCTCGGCGAACGCGGGGTCCTCGGTGAGTCGGCGCCGGGTGCGGTCACGGTGGGCCCGGCCCCGGGCGGGGGGCACCCAGCAGGCCGTCGCCGGGAGCGCCGCGAGGCCGACCCGGTGGCCCGCGGCGTACAGTCCCTCGAACAGCGCGCCAGCGGCCGAGACGGACCGCTCGATGGCGGTGTCGGCCGTCTCCTCGGGGGCCAGCGCCGCTTCGTAACGGGTGTCCACCGCGAGGACGACCGACGCCGCCTCGCGGCGCCGGAACTCCACCGTCGAGAGATCGCCGGTCCGGGCGAAGCGGTTCCAGTCGACCCTGCCCAGCGGGTCGCCAGGCCGGTGTTCACGGACCGAGTGGAAGGCCACGCCAGCGCCGCCGCGGTCGGCGGGCGTCCGCCCGGGGAGGCCCGTCCGGGGTTCGACCGGTACGTCCGCGGCCGACAGCTCCTGGGTCCACGTGAGCCGGTCGGGCGACGGGTCGAGTTCTACCCGGCGCTCGACCAGCCCTGCCACGTCGCGGACGGCGACCGTCGCGGGTTCGAACCGGTGGGCGCCCGGCCCGCCCGCGAGGTCGTAGGCCAGCGTCACCGACTCGCCGGGGCGCAACACCGCCCCCGCGCGGGCGCTCCCGTCGACCACCCGCGTCGCGGGCGGGATCCCGTCGGCCGCCCGCACGTCCGCGAGCGTCCGGTCGCCGACGTTGCGGACGGTCGTCTCGACGGAGACGCGCTGGCCGACTCCCGGATCGCGCGTCTCGACGCGGCGCTCGACGGCGACCGTCGCCTCGGGCGGTCGCACGACGCCGTTGTACGCGAGCACGGCTGTCCCGAACGCGGCGACCAGCAAGAGCGTCGGCGTCCGGGTCAGTGCCGCCAGCGCCGTCGCGACCAGGACCGCCCCGACGAGGCCGACCCAGCGGTCGGTCCGACGCTCGGCGACGAGCGTCCGCTCGTCAGTCACGGTCGCCCCCCGCGAGCCCGGCCAGCGCCTCGGTCGCACGCTCGAAGCGCCGCCGGAACGACGACTCCCCGCCCAGCGCCCGCCGGACGCGGTCGGTCAGCGACGGGCGGTGCGGTCCCTCGGCCGCGAACAGCGCCGCCGCTTCGTGGTCGTCGGTCCACTCGCCAGCGCGGAGGCGTTCGCGGGCGCGCTCCCGGTCGATCCCCGCCCGGCGAGCGAGCACGGCGACCGCGGCGTCTTCCAGACGGTCAGTCAGTTCCTCGCGGGCGCGCACGTCCCCGTCCGCGGCGGCCGCGAGGCGCCGGTCGATCCCCTCGCCTGGCCGCTCGACCCCCGGCCGGTTCGGGTCGTGGCCCAGCGAGCGGTCGGTCGGCCCCTCCAGCGACCGGACGACGAGGCTGACCGCCCCGCCCGCGGCGGCGGCGACGGCCGCCAGCAGAAAGCCCGCCCGCAGGACCGGACCGGCGACGAGCCCGCTTGCGGCCAGTCCCAGACCGACCGACAGCGCGCCCAGTCCGGCCGCCAGCGGGAGCGGGCGGATCACCGCGACCCACCTCCGTCGGCGCCGCCGGTCCCGTCGTCCGGTCCCCGGTGGCCGCCGTCGGCTTCGCCGTCGAGCGCCTCCCGGGCCCGACTCGCCGCCCGCTCCCGGTCGTCGGTCACCGGACGGCCGCCGTAGCGGACCTCGCGGAAGAGGGCGGTGATCCGCTCGACGGCGTCGGCGTCGAGTCCCGCCTCGCGCGCCCTGGCGGCGTACTCGCGGGGCGTCCGCCCCCGGTCGACGGCGTCGTCGACACGCTCGGCCAGCGACAGCCACGCACCCTCGACGGCGTTCTCGGGGTCGGCCGCCAGCGGGCCGGGTGCCGCGTCGGGCGCGCCACCGGCTGGCGTCCGCCCGCGGCGCTCGGTGGTGTCCTCGACCGCCGGACTCTCGTCGTCGTCACCGTCCCGGAGGACCAGCGCGCCGCCGAGAGCGCCCAGAGCGAGGACGGCCAGGCCGACCAGCGCCGTCGGCGGGAGGCTGCGGACGGCCCTGTTGAGCAGGGGGACGGCGTCGCTACACGCCGCGCAGTCCGGCGTGTTCCACGTGAACCCGAGGTCGGGCGGTTCGTACCCCGAGTCCGCACCGGGTTCGAACTCCCGGCCGACGGGCGGGGGCTCTGTGCGCAGACCGTCCGCGGCCAGGCCAAACGAGAGGAGGGCGGCCGCGGCGACGACCGTCGCGAGGACCTGTTCGCGCTGCACGCCCGAACGTCCGGGCGCTCGGACCGAAGGTGTTTCGGCTCTCAGAGGGCTTGTGCCACGTCCTCGGCGAAGTACGTCAGGATCAGGTCGGCGCCCGCGCGCTTGATCGACAGCAGCGACTCGCGGGCCACAGCTTCGAGGTCGAGCCACCCCTTCTCGGCGGCGGCGTGGAGCATCGCGTACTCCCCGGAGACATTATAGGCGGCGACGGGGCGGTCGAACTCGGTTCGGACCCGCCGGACGACGTCGAGGTAGGGCAGAGCGGGCTTGACCATCAGTACGTCCGCGCCCTGCCGGACGTCCAGCGAGACTTCGCGGGTGGCCTCGCGGGCGTTGGCGGGGTCCATCTGGTAGTGACGCCGGTCGCCGAAGGCGGGCGCGCCGTCGGCGGCGTCGCGGAACGGCCCGTAGAACGCCGACTCGTACTTGGCGGCGTAGCTCATGATCGGCACCGACTCGTGGCCCGCCGCGTCCAGGCCCTCGCGGATGGCCCCGACCATGCCGTCGGTCATGCTGGAGGGGGCGACCATCTCGGCGCCCGCCTCGGCGTGAGAGACCGCCGTCTTCGACAGCAGGTCGAGCGTTCGGTCGTTGTCGACGGTCAGGTCTGTATCCTCGCGGGCGTCAGGCTCCAGGGCACCACAGTGCCCGTGGTCCGTGTACTCACAGAGACAGACGTCCGTGATCACGTAGGCGTCGGTCTCGTCGGTGATCCGGCGAACCGCACGCTGGACGACGCCGTCCTCGGCCCAGGCCCGGGAGCCCTCGGCGTCCTTCGAGTCGGGGATCCCGAAGACGATGACGGCCTCGACGCCGGTCTCGCGGATCTCCCGGACCCGGTCGGCGGCCCCCTCGACGGGGACGCGCGTGTGGCCGGGCATCGACCCGATTGGCTGGCGCTCGTCGGTCGTCGCGTCGACGAACACCGGCGCGATCAGATCCGACGCCGAGAGGGTCGTCTCGCTGACCAGCGGCCGGATGCCGTCGCCCCTGAGACGACGCGGGCGCTGTGTGAGGTCCATACCGGTGGGTGGCCCAGCGCGGACGAAAGCCTGTCGGTGGGGGCGGGGCGGGCGCCATGCCAGCAGGGACGGACGTTCGGACCACGGCCCCCGCCGGAACGGAAAACATTTGGTCGGGAGGGCGTTCGGTACGCATACATGTCCGTCGAGTCCGCGCCGGATCTGCGGGCGCGTCTACGCGTGTTCGCCGAGGACTACGGCCTGCTCGTGGTCGCGGCGACCTTCCTGCTGCTCGCGGTCACCGGCGCCGTCCTGTTCGTCGTCGGCGACGAACAGTTCGCCCGGCAACTCATCGACGACTACGGCCTGTACGCGCTGCTGTGTATCTTCGTCCTCGAAGGGGCGATGTTGCTGTATTTCGCCCCCAGCGAGATCCTCGTCCCCGCGGCGATCGCGGCGCTCGCGACCACCGACGGGGGGTACGACTGGCCCGTCGTCGCGCTGATCATGGCCGTGGCGGTCGCAGGCGCCACGGCCGGTCAGACCGCCCTCTTTTTGCTGGCCAAGCGCGGCGGCCGGGAGTGGCTCCTGGAGAAACCGTGGTTCCGGATCGAGGAAGCCAAACTCGACCGCTTCGACGAGTGGTTCGAGCGCTGGGGTCGCCCGGCGGTTCCGGTCAGCAACGCCCTCCTCTTTACCCGCGGGATGCTCACCGTCCCCGCGGGCGTCGCGGAGGTCGACACCCGCGAGTTCGTCGTCCTGTCGGCCGCCGGGACGCTCGTCTTCGAGTCGTGGCTGGCGCTCACCTACCACTTCGCCAGCGAGTCGGGCGTGTTCGCCACGGTGGTCGACGCGCTCCCGATCTGACACGGAGTCCGGCCGCGGTCGGACGCCGCCCGTCGCGACTGCCCCGGCGACCGTGTACGTACTGACCGGGTCCGGGCCCGGTACTGATCGGGTACGACCCGGGCACTGACCGGCCGATGACAGGGCGTCCGGAGAGCGGTCACGACTCGCCGTCGGGGAGATCCACGCGCTCGCGGACCCACGCGGCGGCGTCGGCGACGGCCGCGGGGTCGGTGCCGCTGACCTTCACGCGACCGGGGTCGCCGTCGTGGACGGGGTAACTCCCGACCGCCACGTCGAACCGGTCGCGCACCCCGTCGAGGACGTCTTTGAGCGCCCCCTCGGGCGTCACCGTCGGGACCGACTCGGTCACCACGTCGCCGTCGAACTCCGCGGCGACGGTCCCGAACATCGTCCGCAGTTCCTCGGGGAACCCGGGGAAGACGTAGACGTTCTCGACGACACAGCCGGGGTTGAAACTGGCCTCGGTCTGGAGCGGGCGGGCGCCCTCGGGCAGGGCCGCCGTCTCGTCGAAATCGAGGTCGAAGTCGTGCTGTTCGTACCGCTCGGGGTTCTGTTCGCGGTAGCGGCGGGC
>Ga0207813_100072_pt1 | contig 81169 bp, 63 predicted proteins | sample A23E3SouthBayCA_2_FD_187730 | JGI IMG/M metagenome (GOLD analysis project Ga0207813, IMG submission 187730) | Aerobic enrichment media microbial communities from Eden Landing Ponds, California, USA - A23 E3 (4) (SPAdes) | ecosystem: Environmental > Aquatic > Marine > Unclassified | place... | reverse complement strand
GATTCGGTCGGTGGGTCCTGCTGATTCTCCCTGAGATCGGCGGATCCGATGCACGGATTCACCGGTATTCGCAGCCCCACCACCCCTAATTGATATCGCGAGAGGTAGTTTATCGTAAATAGCAGGGGTGCCGAAGGGAGCGACGACAACAGTTACGTCGCTGGCGGGCGCGGGTCCGATATGGCGCTCAGGCAGTCGCCCCTGTCCGACACACACGCCGAGCGCGGCGCGAAGACGACGGATTTCGGCGGGTGGGAGATGCCCGTCGAGTTCGACTCGATCCGCACCGAACACGAGGCGGTCCGCACGGCCGCCGGCAAGTTCGACGTCTCGCACATGGGCGAGTTGCTCGTCTCCGGTCCCGAGGCCGCCGAGCTCACCGACCGGCTCGTCACGAACGAGGTGCGCGACCGCGCGCGCGGCGAGGCGTGTTACGCCGCGATCTGTAACGACGCGGGCGTGATGCTCGACGATACCGTCGTCTACCGCCTGCCCGACGGCTGGCTCGACGGCTCGCACCTCGTGGTCCCGAACGCGGGCCACGACGCCCAGATGGCCGAACGCTGGTGCGACCACCGCGACGAGTGGGGACTGGACGCGACCGTCGACAACCACACCGAGTCCCTCGCGATGATCGCAGTCCAGGGTCCCGACGCACCCGGCCTGCTCGCGTCCGAAATCGCCGATGCCGGAAGCGGCGACGACGATTCCATCGACCTGGACGCGCTCGGCCGCTTCGAGGCGACCGTCGCGGAGCTGGCGGGCGTCGAGTGTCTCGTGGCAAACACCGGCTACACCGGGGAACGCGGCTTCGAACTGCTCTGCCCGTGGGCGGAAGCGACCACAGTGTGGACCGCGCTCGACTGTGAACCCTGCGGGCTCGGCGCTCGCGACACGCTCCGCCTGGAGATGGGCTTTCTCCTCTCCGGGCAGGACTTCCACCACGAGGAGAACCCGCGGACGCCCTTCGAGGCCGACATCGGGTTCGCGGTCGACCTCGACAGCGAGTTCGTCGGCCGTGACGCGCTCGCGCGCGTGAGTGATCCCGACGAGCGACTCCAGGGGCTCCGACTCGAAGCACGTGGCGTCCCCCGCGAGGGCTACCCGGTGACGACGCCCGACGGCGACCCGCTCGGGACGGTCACCAGCGGGACGATGAGCCCGACACTCGGCGAGGGCATCGGGCTGGCGTATCTCCCCGCCGACCTGAAACCCGGGACGGAGATCGCGGTCGAGATCCGCGGCGAAGGGAAAGAGGCACGGACCTGCGCGACACCATTCCTCGACAGATGAGTTTCGACACCCCAGACGACCTGCGCTATCTCGACACCCACGAGTGGGTGCGGGTCACCGACGGTACGGCACGCATCGGCATCTCGGATTTCGCCCAGGACGAACTCGGCGACGTGGTCTTCGTCGACGTCCCCGCGGAGGGCGAGGAGATATCGGCCGGCGACTCCTTCGGCGTCGTCGAGTCGATCAAGGCGGTCTCGGACCTCTACGCACCGGTTTCGGGCACCGTCACCGACCGCAACGACGCCCTCGAATCCGAGCCCGAACTCCTCAACGAGGACCCCTACGGCGAGGGCTGGCTGCTGGAAGTCGACCTCGACGACGAGAGCGAACTCGACGACCTGCTCGACGCCGCGGACTACGCTGACCAGATCGCCTGATTTTCGCGCTCTCGCTGCCATCCCGGCTGTCCTCGCCTCCGACCGGCCGGTTTCGCTCCCGACTCGTAAATCACAGGGCACTATATCAAATCACCCCCGGTCGACGTGGTCCCGACCGACCTGACGTGGAGGGGTGGACCCGTCGACAGGCAGCACGGGTGCCGGTGACGAGTGGCCGCTGCGATCCCGGGACCGCGTTTCCCGGCAGCGGGCACGATCGACCGAATCGCCCGAGAACACCACAGATACCGCTCCAGAGCGGCATTTAATCCGGTTTAATTGGGCCGAAACCGGTGTGACTGTCGGCCCGATACATGGTGGCGGGGTGTGACAGTGGATGTATGAGTTCAGACACGGAGCAGGTCGGACGGGGGTTGAAACAGGAACGCCTCAGGGCAGCCAGTACAGTTGCCCTCGGGATCGCCGCGCTCTCACTGCTGGTGGTGCTCGGCTCGCTGTTGCCGGCCACGGCCGGAGCGGACGCCACGACACTCGGACTCCTGGGCCTGCTCGGACTCGGACTCTTCGGCTACGTCGGCTGGGGCGTCGCGACGCTCGTTCGGACCGAACCGGATCTCCGACGACACGAACCCGGTGAGACGGCCTCGCTGGTCCAGTGGACCATCGTCCTGACGGTCCTGCTGGTCGTCTACACCGGCCTCGGTCCGGTCGTGACGCCGGCGCTCGGTGACGCCAGCGGAGTGTACGACGTCGTGTTCCTGCTGGTCGCGGCGGTGCCCGTCGTGGCCGTCGCGAAACGCCTGGCACCGTCCCGGTCCGGGGAAAACTCCTTCGCCGAACGGATCGCCGCCATCCGTGAAGACCTGAACCCCGATTCCTCGACCGACCCGGACCGGGCAGACGACTGACGACGACAGCACGTCGGGACAGTTCCGGTCAGTCACTCCTCGACCTGCGGGGCCGTCTCCTCCTCGGGCATCGCCAGTTCGAGTTCGACCACGACCGTCGTGCCCTCGCCGTCGGACTCCCGGCGGACAGAGCCCTGTGAGGAGTCGACCACCCAGCGGGTCAGCCAGAGGCCGAGGCCGCTGCCGTGGCTGAGCTGGGTGATCTCGGTCTGGCCGGTGACGACGTGCCACTCCTCGTCGGGGATGCCCGAGCCGTTGTCGGCAAACCGGACCGCGACCGTCCCGGCGTCGTCGTCGACCGTCGCGTCGACCCGGAGTTCGGGCTCTGTAGCGTCGCTGTGTTCGAACGCGTTCTCGACGAGTTCCTCGAACGCCCGCCGGAGTGCGGCGCTCCCCCGGACGGGCAGGTCCGCCGGCAGGTCGACCGTGGCACTCGCCGCCGGGAACCGGTCCAGCTGTTCGTCGACGACCGCCCGACAGAGGTCGGCTGCGTCGACCACGCCCGTCCCCTGTGCGTTCAGGACCTGCTCGATCTCGCGTGCTTTCTCGCCGAGTGTGGCCACCTCTCTGGCGTTTTTCAGGAGCGTCTCGACGCGGTCCCGTCGCCGGCCGTCGACCTCGGTCGCGAGTTGCTCGCCCAGGCCGATGACCACGTTCATGTCGTTGCGGATGTTGTGCCTGAGGACGCGGTTGAGCACCTGTAGGTAGCGCTCGCGCTCTTTCTGGTCGGTGATGTCGGTGTAGACCGCGAAGGCGTACGTCTGCCCGTCGCGCTCGTAGGGGATCCCCCGCAGGAGGAAGTCCCGGACGCCCCCGGCCGTCTCGCGTTTGACCTCGACGCTGGTCCCTTCGCCACCCCTGGCCCGGTCGTCGACCTGTCGAGCGGACGCCTCGCCGTCGTCGGGGACGATGAGTGCGTTCAGGTTCGCACCGACGACCGACCCCGTGTCGTAACCGAACACGTCGGCGAACGCGTCGTTGACGTACTGGACGACCGGCGTCTCGCCGTCGAAGCGCAGCTCGGCGACGGGGTCGGTGATGTTCTCGACCAGTTCCCGGAACCGGTCGCGCTCGGCCGCGAGCTGGCCGCGCGTCTCCGCGAGTTCGCTGATGTCGTCGGCGATACCGGCGACGCTCGGGCTGTCGTCGTCCACGGTGACCGTCGAGAGTTCGAGTTCGACCGGTCGCCGCCCCGCGTCAGTCTCCAGGTCGACCTCGATGGTGAGCAGATCCGACCGCGGACGGTCCCGGACCTCGGCCAGGGCGGCGTCGAAGCGGTCGGTACTCCCGCCGACGAGGAGCGCCGACAGCGGCGTCTCGACGAGAGCCGACCGCTCCCGGCCGAGGTACGCCGCGAACTGCTCGCTGACGAACGAAAACCGTCCGTCGTCGTCCAGCAGGAACACCATCTCGTCGAGGTGGTCGACGATACGCTGGAGCTGGCGGGTCTCGCGTTCGCGCTCGATGCGGTCCAGCGCACCCGTCGCCGTCAGCGCCAGCAACTCCACGAGCGCGACGTCCTCGTCGGTGAACGCCCCCGTCTCGACGGCGCCGACGCTGAACACGCCGTGGCCCTCCAGGGGGAGCACCATCGCGGACTCGAAGGGCCCGTAGCCGTCCGCGACCGCCGCCTTCGAGAGGTCCTCGAGCACGACCGACTCCCCCGACCGGTAGACCTCGCCGACGACGCCTTCGTCGGAGTCGTAGACCGGATACTCCTCCAGGAGTCCGTCGTCCGGAGAGGCGTGTACCACTGGTAACGTATCCGTATCCTCGTCGTGGAGCCGGACGATAGTGTCCTCGTAGCCGAACACCTCGGCGGCCGAATCCGTGAGTGTCGCGACGAGTTCGTCGACGTCGCTCACCCGGTGGAACGCCTGGCTCGCTTCGAGGAGGTCGTCGAGGATCCGCTCGCGTTCCTTTCGCTCCGTGACGTCCGTGAAGTACACCGACAGCCCGTCGGGGTCGGGATACGCGTTGACCTCGAACCAGACGTCCATCGGGTCGTAGCGTGCCTCGAACGACGCCGACTCCTGGGTCGCCATCGCCTCCCGATAGGTGTCGTAAAACGCCGTATCGACGGCGTCCGGGACCGCCTCCCAGAGGTGACGCCCGACCAGGTCACTCCCGTCGCAGTCGGCACCCATCGCCTCCCGCAGGACCGCGGCGCCCGCCTCGTTGACGTAGGTGACGTGCCAGTCGTCGTCGACCGCGAAGAAGGCGTCGTCGACTCGTTCGAGGATCTGCTCGAGTCGCCGCCGAGCGTCTTCGGCCGCCTCGCGGTAGGACTGCCGTTCGAGTTCCTGGCGGAGCCACTGGCCCATGATCTCCAGCAGGAGTCGTTCGTCCTCGGAAAACGACGACCGCTGGGGGTTCCCGTCGGCGAAACAGAGCGTCCCGTAGACCTCGCCGTCGACGACGATCTCCGTCCCGACGTAACAGCCCAGCCCGAACTTCTCGTAGGCCGGGTCACCCGCCATCGCCTCGTCGGCGTCCGCGATCAGGCGGGTCCCCCGCCTGTCGTCACCGACCAGTCGCCGACAGTACGTCTCGGAGAGGGGACTCCACTCGCCTGCCTGGATGAGTTCGTGGTCACCCCGTGCCGCGACGACGTCGAAGTCACCCCCGCCTGGGTCGATCTCCGAGAGGAAGGCGATGTCCATACCGAACTGTTCGGCGCCGAACTCCAGGAGCTGGTCGACCTGTTCGTCGAGCGTGCGTTCGGGACTGGCCGTGATCCCGTGGAGACGCCGGAGCGTCTCGTGGCTCTCGCGGAGGCGCTGTTCGGTCCGCTTGCGGTCGGTGACGTCCCGCGCGACGAGCAACACCGCCTCGTTCCCGTCGAAGGAGTCGGGCAGCGACGTGATCGTCCCCTCGAACCACCGGTCCTCGGACTCGACCGGAATGGCGTACTCGACGGTGACGGGCTCGCCCGTGGCCAGCGCCTCGTCGATACCGTCGCGGATCGTCGCCGCCGCGTCTTCGCCGAGGGTCTCCCCGACCGTGGACCCGACCAGTTCCGCCTCGGAGTAGAGACTCTCCCCGCTTCGCAGGCCCACGAGGACGTCGAGGTAGCGCCCGTCGGCGTCGTAGACGAACGCGTAGTCCGGTGAGGCGACCGAGAGCGCGTCCAGCACGTTCCGGGCCTGCTGGCGCTCGCGGCGGTCGGTGACGTCGCGGACGAACGCGAGCACTCGCTCGGAGCCACCGATCTCTGCGGGCTCCAGGGTGACCTCGACCCAGCGGTGTACCCCGTCGGCGGTTTCTATCGGCCACTCGAAGGTCCGTGACCCTTCCTCGACCGTCTCCCCGACGAGTTCCCGGGCAGCGTCGGCGCCCTCCCCGTCGACTCTGGCACCGATGGTCTCCATCGTCAGTTCCCCCGGGTCGTCGGGGTCGCGTCCCAGAATCCGGTAGAACTCGCGGTTCGCCTCCAGAATATCGCCCGTCCCGGGGTCGTGGACGACGATGCCGTCGCTCGCCGCCTGGAAGATCTGCTCGTAGGTGCTGCGCTCGTAGTTTTGCGAGACGATCGACTCGATCCGGTGGGTGGCCACTCCGCGGTGGATTTTCCCGTCTGCCACCTGCAGGACGTCCGTCGGCCCCTCCGGGATCACGTCGTCGACGTGTTCGAGTTCGGTCGCGAACAGCACCGGCAACTCCGGTTCGGCTCCCCGGAGCGCCCCCAGCACCTCGACCCCGTCGACCGCCGGCGGGTCGTGCAGGCAGACCACGCAGTCGACGCGTTCGCTCCCGAGTGTCTTGCGTGCGCTCTCGGCTCCGCTCGCCGTCGTCACCACCAGTTTCGCGTCGTCGCCCGCCAGCTGCGATGCCAGGTCCAGCGCGTCGTCGCCCGCCGGTTCGACCACGAGGACCCGTATGGCTGTGGGGACGCTACCCCTGTCCATTTCGAAACTGGTAATAGATTTATGAATGTAAGTGTATTGGTCGCGGAACCTCCACGAATTATCGTTATGGCACCTGGCATACAATGCCGCGTCCTGTCGCTGTAAACGTCCTGGTACCGAAGTTTCGAGTCAGGACGCTCGTTCGTCCGACGGTCGATAGTATCGCGACCGACAATTGTCCATTTCTGAGTAGTTCCGACGTCCCGGTCGCTGGTCACCCGATGAACCGGCGCTCGGGGCCCCAGTTCTCTATAGCCTGTGGCGGTTTATCGTCTCACAGTCGCCGACAGTGGACGGGTGTGACGCACATCGCGAAATTATACGGGACAATGCCTCTCACAGCCGAATTTAATATCTCACGGTGCGTCAGTACGGTCGAGTGACAGACCGACGACGGCGGGTCACGCGACACCCACCGTCGGCCGGCGCGACCTCACGGAGTACACCCATGACAGAGACACGAACGGTATCACAGACACGGCGCGGTCGAACCAGACTCCTCCTCGGCGGACTCATCGTCGTCCTCGGGGGTCTCCTGCTGGGGGACACCACGGGCGCCCTCGACGTCGACGGCTTCGACGTGTTCCTCGCGAGCGCGCTCGTCCTGTACGGCGGCTATCGACTCGTGACCGAGCACGCCCGCCACCTCTTCTGGCCGGGCGTCTTCCTGCTGGTCGGCGGCGGCTGGCTCCTCGTCGAGTTCGGCGTCCACACCGGAACGGAGGTCCGCCAGTTCTGGCCGCTGCTCGTCGTCCTCCTCGGTCTCTCGGTGCTACGTTCGCGCGGACACAGTGGCTGGGGGTCGAACACCGTCGTCGTCGACACCGACGAGGGCAGCCGCGAGGCGGACGGCATCACCGCGGTGTTCGAGGACGCCCGCCTCGACCTCCGGGGGATCGAGCGACCCCCCGAGAAATTCGTCGAGGCCACAGCAGTGTTCGGCGACGTGGACGTTGTCGTCCCCGAGGACTGGGTCGTCGTCCTCGAAACCACTGCGGTCTTCGGGAGCGTCCGCGACGACCGCCGCTCGCGCCCCTCGGGTGAACCGGACCTCGTCGTCGGCGGGGCGGCGGTCTTCGGTGACGTCCGCCTGACCGACTGACCCGGACCGACGGCGATGCCGGCTCGACCCGGCAGCGATTCCGACCCGGATCGGCAGTAATTTTCACGGTCGCGCACGCGAGGACAGCCGAGAGCTATCGATGGAGAGCCAGCCATGACGACCCAGGACACGTACGACGTCTGTATCGTCGGCGGCGGCGTCGCGGGGCTGTCGGCGGCGACGTTTACCGCCCGCCACGACCTCGCGACGCTCGTCCTCGACGCGGGCGAATCGATACTCCGGCGCAACGCCCACCTCGAGAACTTCCCCGGCTTTCCAGCGGGAGTCAACGCCCGTCTCCTGCTGGATCTGATGAGCGACCAGGCCGAGAACGCGGGCGCCGAACGGCACACAGCCGAAGTGACGCGCGTGGCGCGGGCCGACGAGGGCGACGCGACCGACGACGGAGACGCGGCCGGTGATGGAAGCTCGACCGGCGACGGAGATGCGACCGGCGAGCGGTTCGTCGTCGAGACGGCCGACGGGGACCGCTACGGGACCGAGTACGTCGTCGCGGCGACGAAAAACGAGGTGGGCTACCTCGACGTCGAGGGCGTCGGGATCATCGACCGCGGGAAGGCGTTCGTCGACGTCGACGAGGGCGGACGCACCGGCGTCGACGGTCTCTACGCGGCCGGACGACTCGCCGAGAAACCCCACCAGGCGGTGGTCTCGGCCGGGCACGGCGCCGAGGTGGCCGTGGCGCTCCTGGAGGACGACGACCGACCGTTCTACCACGACTGGGTGACGCCCGACGGCTACTTCACCGGTCGTGGCCGGGACCTCCCGCCGGGCTGTGAGGAGATCGACGCCGAAGAAGGTCGCCGACGCGAGTCGGAATCACTCGACGCGATGTCGGCGTACTTCGCCGAACAGCACCCCGACGAACAGGAGACCCACCCGAGCCTGGAAGAGTCGGAGTAGCGAGAGTCCTGCGCCGTAGCCACAGTGGCGGTCGCCCGTTCTGTCCCCATCTCGCCGATTTGGCCGTTTTTGGACCTTCTCACACCAGTTTCCGACGCGTTCAGACGAGAGCTTACCGGGTGACGCCGGGTCCGGTCACCGAAGATTGAATTCTATATCGCTATATCAAATCCCGCCCCAGCAGTGGCTGAGTGGTATATCGAGCCCCGGAAGAGGCAGTGTCGGTCGTCGAAGCGCCGGGAGATCACCGAGAGCACCGAAGACCGACCTATATTACCCGTCGCGTGGTAGCCGGCGGCGTGCAACCGACACTACAGGACCAGAGCGTACTCGTCACGGGCGGGGCGGGGTTCATCGGGGGACACCTCGTCGACGCGCTCGCCGACGGCAACGACGTCCGGGTGCTGGACAACGGCCGGACGGGCAACCCCGGAGAACTTCCGGAGGGCGTCGAGTTCGTCGACGGCGACATCCGCGACGCGGACGCGGTCGAGCGAGCGGCATCGGACGCGGACGTGATCTTCCACGAGGCAGCGCTCGTGAGCGTCGCGGAGTCCGTCGAGAAACCAGCCGAGTCCAACGATATCAACCTCTCGGGGACGCTGACGGTACTCGAAGCCGCCCGGCGCGAGGACGCCCGGGTCGTGTTCGCCTCCAGCGCCGCGGTCTACGGCCACCCCGAGCGGGTGCCGGTGAGCGAGGACGACCCCACGGAACCGCTCTCGCCCTACGGCCTGCAGAAACTCGCCGCGGACCGCTACGTCCGCATGTACGCCGACCTTTACGACCTCCCGACCGTCGCGCTGCGCTATTTCAACGTCTACGGGCCCGGACAGACGGGCGGGGACTACGCGGGCGTCATCACCGCGTTCCTGAACCGTCTCCGCGAGGGGAAGCCGCCGGTCGTCCACGGCGACGGCACGCAGACCCGCGATTTCGTCCACGTCTCCGATGTCGTCCGTGCGAACCTGCTGGCGGCGACGACCGACGCCACCGGTGAGGCCTACAACGTCGGCACCGGGGAGAGCGTCACCATCGCCGAGCTGGCGGACCTCCTGATCGAGGCGAGCGGCGTCGACGTCGAGCGCGAGCACGGTCCCGCACGCGAGGGCGACATCGACGAGAGCGAGGCCGACATCTCGAAGGCACGCGAGCGACTGGAGTACGAACCGGCGACGACTCTGGAAGACGGGCTGGCCGACCTGGTGGAGCGGGCCGATGGCGTCTGAGGCCGGCGATGGACCGGACGGAACCGGAGGCGACGACACGGGCACAAGGGGCGGAAACACGGACACAGGGGGCGACGACCGCTCGTCCCCCGCCCCGCGGTCCACGGGCGAGTCACTCACCCGCCGGGAACTCGCCTGGCCGGTCGACAGGCAGGTGTATCTCACGCTCGACTTCGAGTGTGACTACGGGACCGCCCTCCCGGAGAACGTCTACGAGGCGGTGACCCACGTCGACGAACTGGTCGCGCTCCTGGAACGCCTCGACGTCCCGCTCACGGCCTTCGTCCAGACCGAACTGTTCGACGAGCGGCCCGAAACAGTGGAGGCGCTCCGCGACGCGGGTGTCGAGGTCCGATTTCACCCGCACTCACACACCCACCGCGGGCGCGACCACGACGCCGACCGCGACCACGAGCGCACCCGGTGGGAAATCGAGACGAGTACTGCGCGGTATCGCGACTTTTTCGGGCGGGACCCCGTGGGCTACCGGTTCCCCGACGGCAACGTCCGGCAGACGGACTACGAGTTGCTCGCGGAGGCGGGCTACGCGTTCGACGCGAGCGTCTTCCCCTCCTGGCGGCCCGGGCGCTTCGACAACTCCGACGAGCCCACGGTGCCGGCGTACCTCCCCGACCAGGACCTCGTCGAGATCCCCTTCACCGTCTTCGACGACCGCTTTCGCGTGCCGACCGCGCTCTCGTACTGTCAGTTGCTCGGGCGGCCCTATACCGACCTGTTGCTGGCGCGGCCACCCGACGTCGTGATGTTCAACATCCACATGCACGACCTCGTGACGCCCGCGAGTTACGCCGACCTCCCGCGGTTCTATCGAGGCGTCTACGCCCGCAACCCCGACGGGTTCGCGTGGCTGGAGCGGGTCCTCACCGCACTCGACGATCGTGGCTACTCGTTTTCGGTCGTCGACCACGTTCACGACGTGCTCAGAGAGCGACTTGGATAGAGTGTAGAACGGTGAACTGGAGGCCCGTACTGCGCCCGTGATCGTGGTTGAAAGCCCCCGGGCCGCTCGCTAGCTGTGACTGGTATGACCGGGACCGCACTCATCGGTGAGAGTTGAAAACCCTCGGCCGCTCGCTAATGGATGACTTAACCGCACTCGACGTAGTGTGATGAAAGCCCTCGGGCCGCTGGCGGTCGCTGCGCGGGATATTCTCGCTCGGACACCCGCACCGCACAGCACTCGCTCGAATAGAGCCCGCGCAGGCGACTCCACTCGCTTCGCTCGCCGCCAGCGTCCCTCGCCCTTTCAGTCCGCCAGGGACGAGATTCGTCGCACAAGCTGTCACAACCTGGGATGGTCGGTACCCGATCCCACAAACAGATCCCTGGCGGACTGGAAGGGCGAGGCGGGCTCGCGGGCCGAAGCCCATAGTCGTCTGAGCGACCCCTATCCGAGCGAACGAAGTGAGCGCGGATATGTCGCTCAGCGACCGCGAGCCCGCCGAGGGCTTCCATCCCACGATCACGACTGCGGTCACGACTATCTCGACTGCGGTTGCGGTCGCTCGAACAACGCAGAACAAGACCGTTCTCACCGATCCTCATCACTCGACAGCGAACACAGGAGAAATCCCGGGAACAGCGAGACAGGCAAATACCACTCAGACGGCCGTCACGCGGACCGCACTGAGTTTGGCGTTCTCGACGTCACCGGTGAACGATAGATCCAGCGTCCCGTCGGTCACGGTCACGGTGACAGTCACCTCGTAGGCGGCGTCGTGACCGGCGGCCGCGTAGATATCGAGGTTGGTCACGGCGGGCGACCCCTCGACGGTCGCGTCGAAGACGCGCTGGCTCGCCGAGGTCCACCAGATCTCCGCGAACTGCAGCGTCACCTCGTAGGTGCCGTCGGCCACGTCGGCCGCGTAGCCGAAGTCGCCGTAGCGCTCGCTCTGGTAGAGCGTATCGTCAGTCGTCCCCGCGATCGCTGCCGTTCCGTCGGCGTACGTTTGCCCGCCGCTGAATCCGGTGTCGGCCGCGTAGACCGTCCCGTCGCTGGCGGTGTAGCTCCCGCCGCCCGCGTTCACCGCGAAGACGACCTCACCGGGTGCCGGGCCCGCTTCGGTCACGGTGACGGTCTGGGTGGTGGTGTCGGTCGCGCCGTCGTCGTCCGTCACGGTCAGTTCGACGGTGTAGGTGCCTGCGGCGGTGTACACATGAGCCGACGTCGCACCCGAGGCCGTCGTGCCGTCGCCGAAGTCCCAGGCGTAGGACGCGACCGTCCCGTCGGCATCCGTCGAGCCACTCGCGTCGAACGCGACGGATTCGTCGACCGCAGGCTCGGTCGGCGAGACGGTAAACGAGGCCGTCGGCGGGCCGTTCGTGGTCGGGTCGTTCACCGTGACGGTCTGGGTCGCCGTGTCCGTCGCACCGTCGTCGTCGGTGACGGTGAGTTCCACCGTGTACGTCCCAGCGGTCGAGTACGCGTAGCTTCCGGTCGTCCCCGAGGCGGTCGCCCCGTCCCCGAACGTCCAGTCGTAGGACGCGATCGTCCCGTCGCTGTCGGTCGATCCAGCGGCGTCGACCGTCACCGTCTCGCCGACCGTCGGGCTGGCAGACGACACGGTGAACGACGCCGTGGGCGGCTGGTTCGCGGGTTCGCCGTCGGTCACGGTGACGGTCTGTGTCGTGGTGTCGGTCGCGCCGTCGTCGTCCGTCACTGTGAGTTGCACCGTGTACGTCCCCGCGGCGGTGTACGCGTGGGCCGCGGTCGTACCCGAGGCGGTCGTGCCGTCACCGAGATCCCACGCGTAGGACGCGATGGTCCCGTCAGTGTCACTCGACCCGCTCGCGTCGACCACGACTGATCCGTCGACTTCAGGCTCGGACGGCGACACCGTGAACGAGGCCGTCGGCGGCTGGTTCGCCGGTTCGCTGTCCGTCGACTCGACGCGGATCGCGTTGATCTTGGCGTTGTTGACGCTGCCGGCGAACCCGAGGTTCAGCGTCCCGTCCGTCACGGTCACTGTGACGACTGCGTCGTAGGCAGTGTCGTGGCCTGCGGTGGCGTACAGATCGAGATCGTCGACCACTGTGGCTCCCTCGGCGGTCACGTCGAAGACGCGCTGGCCGTCGGAGGTCCACCAGATCTCCGCGAACTGGAGCGTCACCGCGTAGGTCCCGTCCGCGACCGGGACCGCGTAGGAGAAGCTCCCGTAGCGCTCGCTCTGGTAGAGCGCGTCGTCGGTCGTCCCCGCGATCGCCGCCGACGGGTCACTGTAGAGGTTCCCGCCGCTGTAGGCGGTGTCAGCCTCGTAGACCGTCCCGTCGCTGGCGGTGTAACTCGCGCCGCCCGCGTTCACCGCGAAGACGACGTCACCGCCGGTCACCGGCTCTGTCACCGTGACGGTCTGAGTGGTCGTATCCGTCGCACCGCCGTCGTCGGTGACGGTGAGTTCGACCGTGTACGTGCCGGCGCTCGTGTAGGTGTGGACCGGCGTGACGCCGGTGGCGGTCGTCCCGTCGCCGAAGGTCCACGCGTACGAGGCGATGGTTCCGTCGCCGTCGGTCGACCCAGCGGCGTCGAACGCGACCGACTCGTCCACGGCGGGGCCGGACGGTGAGACGGTAAAGGACGCCGTCGGCGGGAGATTCGCGGTCGAGTCGGTGACCGTCACCGTCTCGGTCGTCGTCGCCGTCTCGCCGTCGTCGTCGGTGACGGTGAGTTCGACCGTGTACGTGCCGGCACTCGCGTAGGTGTGGGAGGTCGTCTCGCTCACACCCGCCGAGCCGTCGCCGAACGTCCATTCGTAGGCGACGACCGACCCGTCGGGGTCGAACGAACCGCTCGCGTCGAACGCCACCGCTTCGCCGGCTGTCGGGTCGGTCGGTGTGACCGTGAACGACGCCGTCGGCGGCTGGTTCACCGGCTGGCCGTCGACCGCTTCGACGCGGACCGCGTTGACCTTGGCGTTGTCGACGCTGCCGACCAATCCGAGATCCAGCGTGCCATCCGTGACGGCGACCGTGACGACTGCGTCGTAGGCGGTGTCGTGGCCCGCGGCCGCGTAGAGGTCGAGGTCGTCGACGACGGTGGTCCCCTCGGCGGTCACGTCGAAAACACGCTGACTATCCACGGTCCACCAGATCTCCGCGAACTGCAGCGTCACCGCGTAGGTCCCGTCCGCGACGGGCACCGCGTACGAGAAGCTCCCGTACCGTTCACTCTGGTAGAGCGCGTCGTCGGTCGTCCCCGCGATGGCGGCCGTCGCGTCCGCATAGGTCTGGCCGCCACTGAATCCGGTGTCGGCCGCGTAGACCGTCCCGTCGTCGGCCGTGTAGAGCCCGCCGCCGGCATTGACGGCGAAGACGAGATCACCGCTACCGACCGGGTCGGTCACGGTGACGGTCCTGGTCGTCGTGTCGGTCGCACCCTCGTCGTCGGTGACCGTCAGTTCGACCGTGTAGGTGCCCGCGGCGGCGTAGGCGTGCGTCGCCGTCTCGCCGGTGGCGGTCGTTCCGTCGCCGAACGTCCAGTCGTAGGACGTGATCGACCCGTCAGCGTCGGTCGAGTCGCTCGCGTCGAACGCCACCGTCTCGTCGACTGCCACGCCGGCGGGAGTCGTCGTGAACGCCGCCGTCGGCGGGTCGTTGACCGGGACGCTGCCGGTCGACTCGACGCGGACCGCGTTGACCTTCGCGCTGTCGACGCTGCCGGCGAACCCGAGATTCAGCGTCCCATCGGAAACCGTCGTGGTGACGACCGCGTCGTAGGCGACGTCGTGTCCCGCGGCCACGTAGAGGTCGAGGTCGTCGACGACAGTGGCTCCCTCGGCGGTCACGTCGAAGACGCGCTGGCCCGCCGACGTCCACCAGACTTCCGCGAACTGCAGCGTCACCGTGTACTCACCGTCAGCCACCGGGATCGCGTAGGAGAAGGTTCCGTAGCGCTCGCTCTGGTAGAGTGTATCGTCGCTCGTGCCGACGATGGCGGCCGTTCCGTCCGCGTAGGTCTGGCCGCCGCTGTAGGCGGTGTCGGCCTCGTAGACCACGCCGTCGGCCGCCATGTAGCTCCCGCCACCGGCGTTGAGTGCGAACGCGACTATCGATTCGGCAGGTGCGACGACGACGGTCGCGGTCGCCGTGTCCGTCTCGCCGCTGTCGTCGGTCACCGTCAACTCGACGGTGTACGTCCCCGCGTCCACGTAGATACGCGAGGCCGTCTCGCTCACCCCCGCCGAACCGTCGCCGAACGTCCAGTCGTAGGCGACGATCGTCCCGTCGGGATCGTAGGACCCGCTCGCGTCGAACGTGACTGGCTCCCCCGTCTCGGGGTCGCTCGGCGTGACGGTGAACGTCGCGCTCGGCGTGGTCGCGTCGGGGTCGTGTTCGAAGACGACCACGTTCGAAGTGCGCCCGGCGTCGCCGTCGTCGACGACCGCGACCACGTAGGTCAGGTCACTCTCGCCGTCCGTGGGCGCGAGCGTCAGATCGACGTCGACGGTGCCGTCGGGACCGACCGTCGCGAGCGTCTCCTCGACCCCGACAGCGCTGTTCGCTTCGTACGCTTCGATATCGAACCCGCCGCCGGGCAGTCCGTCGGTGAACAGGCCGGCCTCGACCTGGAGGAGGCGGACAGTTGCGCCGGCCGGACCCGAGACGGAGACCGTCTGGGCAGGCGTGGTCACGGTCGTCGCCGTGTGGACCGGCGAGAGCGTCGTCGATTCGTCGACGGCCACGGGGTCGATCGACGGTGCGTCGGGGACTGTCGAATCGACCACCGCAACCGCGCCGGCCGCGCTCCCGTCGCTGGCGAGCGTCCCGACGTGCGTGCTCCCGTCGGCAAACGTGACGGTCACTGTCGCACCCGCGAGCTCGAGCCCGGAGACGGAGCCCGACTCACCGGGACCGGGTGCAGCGGACCCCTGGATGGACGTCGGGTCGACGTCGATGGAGAAGGCGAACGTCTCGCCGGGGTCGAAGTCGTCGAACGTGACCGACAGGGCGTCGTAGCCGTCGCTCGCGACGCCGTCGTGGGGCACCGAGAGGCTGTAGCCGGCGTAGCCGGTGCCGACGCCGGAGTCGACGGTGAACGCCTTGGCGACCGTATCGCCGGCGGTCCCCAGCGGGTCGTAGACCATATCCGGCAGGACCGTCGACCGCAGGTCGAGCGTGACCGACTCGACGGCCTGGCCGCCCGTGTTGGCGACGGTGAACGAGCCAGGCGCCCACGTACTCGCGTCGACGTTCGACTCTCCGGCCAGCACAGCGAGTGTCGCCTCACCGTCGGCCGAGTCGGCGGACTTCGTCACCGAGAGGTCGCTCCAGGTCGCGGGGAACGTTCCCCCGGGTCCCCGTGAGGTGGCGGCGACGCCGACGGCGAGGCCCTGGTCGGTCCCGGCAGTCCACGCCAGGGGCACGGTCGTCGACCCGACGGGGATCCGTTCGCCGCCGGCGACGGCGTAACTCCCGGTCACGGCACCCGTCTCGGGGTGGACGGTGAGCGAGAGGTCGACGACGACGCCGTCACCGACGATCGCTCCGTCGGTCACGCTGCCGACGACTTCGACGCTGCCCTCGCGCTCGGCGAGGAGTTCGACGCCGCCGGCGCCGCCGTTTGCAGTCACGCGCAACGCGACGTAGTTGTCCTGGTCGCCGGTGCCGACGAACACGCCCTGTGACTGGAAGTCGACCGGCGTGACGCCCGCGTCGGAGGCGGGGAACGGCGCCTGGAGCGTCGACTCGACGACCAGCGGGTCGCTCCCGGGCGCGACGCCGAACTGGAAGGCCTGCGTGCCGGTGTTCAGGCCGCCCTCGGCGCTGCCCTCACCGGCTTCGTCGATCGAGAGGACGTTCGCCGCGCCGCCGGCTGTCAGGGCCTCGGGGTCGTAGAGCGCGGCGTAGTCGACACCGTTGGTCCGGATCCCCGTGAAGCCGAGGTCCAGCAACGTGCCGGGGACCGACCCGGGCGTGAAGTCGAGTTCGACCGGTGCGGTCGTCGCGAGCCCGTCGTCGGGGTCGAGCGCGAACGGGTCCGTCGTATCGGGCGTGCCGTCGTTGTCGTCGTCGGGGTCCGTCGCGTCGGAGTCGAAGTCGCCGTCGGCGTCCGGCGGTTTCGAGGCGGCCGAGCAGGGGTCGGTGCCTGCCACGAGTTCGTCGGCGTTGTCGTAGCCGTCGCCGTCCTCGTCGAGCGCGGGGTCGTCCGCGGCGGTGCAGGTCGCGCCACCCCCGCCGTAGTCGTTCGGTTCGAAGACGGTGACGTCGTCGCCGCCGTAGGTCGCCGCCCAGACCGTGCCCGGGAACACCTCGCCGGGGCCCTGGGCAGTCACGTCGAGCGGGAGGCTGCCGAAGTTGCTGAAGAGCGGCTCTTTCGTGGTGACTTCGTCGCCGGCGGCGTCGAGTGCGAGTCGCCAGATCGGACCGCCGGGCGAGAAACTCGCGGTCAGCAGGTCGCCCTGCATCGCGCCGTCGAAGTTGAGCGCGGTGTACTCCTCGATGCCGTTCGTCGAGTACTGGAACGTGGCGAGCGCGCCGTTCTGGCCGGCACTCACGTCCGGTCCGGGCGGACGGTACGTACACTCGACCGGGTTGGCCATGCTCAGCGGGACCGGCGTGTAACTCGCGTTGTAGTCCACCATGAGCGTGCCGTCGGGTGCGTAAAAGCCCGCCCCATCGGGGTTGGCTCGCACCGGCGCGGGGTGGCCGCCGTAGTAGCCCTCGCCCGACACGTAGTGGAGGCTGTCGGGCTGGGTCCCGCTATCCAGTTCGTTGGGCTGGTTGGTACAGGCGCTCGTCCCGTCGCCGACGGGGGTGCCGCCCCAGCCGCTGTTGGCGCCGTTGTCGACGGTGTACATGCGCCCGGCCTCGGTGAGGACGATGTCGTAGGGGTTGCGATAGCCCGGCGAGTAGATCTGGACCGGGCCGTCGGTCGTGAGCACGCCCATGTTCGCGCCGCCGTCGCCGCCGAAGGGGGTCGACCCACCACGGAGGGTGGGGACGTCGTAGGTCGTCTCGCCGATGTCGTCGAGATCGACGGCGAGGATGGCCGCCGAGAGGGCGTACTCGGGCTGGTAGGCGAAGTTGTTCGAGGGTGCGCCCTTGTTGGTGTTGCCGCCCATCGCGGCGTAGAGCGTCCCGGTCGCGGGGTCGATCTGGAGCCCGTTGGTGGCGTGGTTCTCCTCGTTGCGCGGGAGGCCACGCACCACCTGGAAGTGGTCCCAGCCGGCCCCGTCCCAGGTGAGCCGCGAGATGATCCCGGAGTTGGTGTCGAGGTTGGTATCCGTCCCTGAATCGCCGCCGCCGATGCGCGGGTCGCTGGAGGAGACGTAGACGACGGGGTTGGCAGCCGTCCCGGTCACGTAGATACCCGTGATCAGCCGCTCGGTCACGGACGGGTTGGGCGTCCCGTCGTCGTCGTGGTTCGGGAGGTCGAGAATCGCCGTGATCACCTCGGTGTCGGTCACGACGTAGTCGTTCGCGCCGTTGCGTGCGATCGTGTAGGCGTAGATCTCGCCGGACTGGACCGCGACGTAGAGCCGCCCGTCGGGGCCGAACTGCAGCGACGTGGGGTTGGTCAGGGCGGTCCCGGCGAGGCCGCCGACGCCGAAGCCGACCTGTGGCGCCACCGCGGCGTCGGCCATCACCGCGTCGACTGTCCCGGCGTCAGCAGTCACCGCGTCGACTGTCCCGGCGTCGAGCGTCGCGCCAGTGTCGATCGCCGCTGCGTCGAGCGCCGGTCCCGCATCCAGCGTCGCTGGCGCGTCGAGTGTCTCCGTGTCGGGTGCCACGTCGGACGCCGCGCCCGGCACGGCCGTCCCGACAGATTCGCCCGTTCCCGTGCCCGGCACCGCCGCGAACGCGGCCGGTGTCGAACTCGTGATCACGAACAGCGCGATACAGACGACGAACAGTGCCCGGCGTCCCGACCCCCTGACATCCCGTTGACCCATATATCAGTATAATAATGTGCTCAAGCTATAACTATGTCGCAACAGTCTACAGAGCACGAATGTAGCAATTTCATACATATTTGCAATCATATATCTGTGGCCAGATTCGGGGTAGCAGCGACGGGAGCAGGCGGTGGACCTGGCGGTCGGGCGACCGGGCGGTCGCGAGTGGGAGCGGCAGGTCCGACCACAACGTTGATGGACGACAGCGGCGACCTGAGCGTATGGAAATCAGCGTTCTCGGGAGCGGCTACGTGGGGACGACGATCGCGGCCTGTTTCGCGGACCTGGGCCACGACGTGACTGCGATCGACATCGACGAGGAGATCGTGGCGGCGATCAACGCGGGCGAGGCGCCGATCCACGAACCCGGACTGGACGACCTCGTCGCGACCCACGCGGGCGAGAACCTGACCGCGACCACCGACTACGCCGCGGTCCCCGAGACCGACGTGACGTTCATGGCGCTCCAGACGCCCTCGAAGGACGACGGGTCGATCGACACCTCGATCATCGAGAGTGCGGCGACCATGCTCGGCGAGGCCATCGCGGAGACGGACGCCGTTCATCGGGTCGTCGTCAAGAGCACCGTGGTCCCCGGGACGACCGAGGAGGTGATCGCGCCGCGGATCGCCGAGGCGGCGGGTGGCACAGTCGGCGAGGACTTCGAGATCGGCATGAACCCCGAGTTCCTGCGGGAGGGGTCGGCGGTCTACGACTTCCAGGACCCGGACAAGGTCGTACTCGGTGGGGAGACCGACGGGATCCGGGAGACGATGCGGGCGGTGTTCGACCCGCTGGTCGAGCGCGTCGAGACGAGCGTCGTCGAGACCGGTATCAGGGAAGCAGAGATGATCAAGTACGCCAACAACGCGCTCCTGGCGACGAAGATCTCCGCGATAAACGAGATCGGCAACGTCTGCAAGGAGTACGGCGTCGACGCCTACGAGGTGGCTGACGCCGTCGGTCTCGACCACCGGATCGGCCGCGCCTTTCTCGACAGCGGGGTCGGGTTTGGGGGCAGCTGCTTTCCGAAGGACGTCGCAGCGCTCATCGCGACCGCGCGGGACGTCGACTACGACCCCTCGCTGCTGGACGCGGTCGTCGAGGTCAACGAGAAACAGCCCCAGCGGATGCTCGGGTTGCTCGACGACCACGCCGACGTCGCGGGCGAGCGCGTCGCAGTACTCGGCCTGGCGTTCAAACCCGGGACCGACGACATCCGCGAGTCCCGCGCGATCCCGGTGATCGAGGGGCTCCAGGAGCGCGGCGCGGAGGTCGTGGGCTACGACCCGGTCGCGACCGAGGAGATGCGCGAGCGCTTCCCCGATATCGAGTACGCCGCCTCGGCGGGGGAGGCCCTGGAGGGGGCCGTCGCCGCGATGGTCACGACGGACTGGGACGAGTTCGGCGCGCTCGACGACGAGTTCGACCGGATGGCAGACCCCGTGGTCGTGGACGGCCGCCGGATCGTCAACAGCCGCGAGGGGCTCGTCTACGAGGGCCTGACCTGGTGAGCGGAGCAGCGTCGAACCCCGGAATCGGACCGAGCAGCTGGTCGCGCCCGTTCGGCTCCGATTCGCGGCAGTGATACTCGGACGTATTCGGTCGCCACGGTTTCGTGGTAAGGACGGCCTACCCCGACAGTTGATCGGCGCCGCCGAGCAGCCTGTTGTGCGAGCCCGGTGTGGCCCCGAAATCGTACCGGCCCGTCTCCGCGTCGGGGCGCAGAGACAGTCGCTGTACGCTTCGTGGGGAGTGCGCCCGATATCGGTACTCTCCAGGGCGTCTTGCGCGGTTTTATGCACAACCGGTCCACAGTAGGAGTGGGTAGCGGATCCGGACAGATCCGATGTGCCGCTCGTTCGCGGGCCGGTCACCGAACGCCCCCGATTATCACCGCGGATATCCGGGGGGTTCGCTTTAATACCGGGGACGAGCGAGTGACGAAACAGACGGCGACCCGACACCGGGAACGCCCGGCATGGGGCCGTCCGACGGTTGCGGGGGAGCCGTGGGATTGCGAGGGAGCGGTGTGGGGAGCGACACGCGGCACACACGGACATGAGACGAACCCCACCTGATCGCGACGACGGCGACAGCATCGACAGACGAACGTATCTGGCCCTGGCCGGCGCAGCGCTGGGCACAGCGACGCTCGCGGGCTGTCTGGGCGGTGACGACACGACCGGTGACCAGCAGGTCAACTTCGGCTACGGGGGCGGGCCGTTCCTGCTCGCAGCCGGGTCGGCGGCGCTGGCGGCCGCGAGCGAGAGCGAACCGAACGACGCCTGTGCGACCGCGGCGTCCATCGCGACGGACACGACCGTCTCGGGGACACTCGAAGCGGCCGGCGTCGACTGGTTCGGCGTCGACCTCGACGCGGGCGAGGCCTACGAGGTCGTCTTCGACCGCGCTCCCGCCTCGGGCGTTACGAGCGTCGTGCTCTACGGGCCGGGCTGTACGTTCCAGACGCTCCGGCAGGTCGGCACCGACCGGGAGATCAGTATCGGTGCGACCGCCGACGAGGCGGGCACCCACTACGTCGAAGTGGTCGACATCCAGGAGAGCGACGGCGACTACTCCCTGCGCGTCGACACCGGCGCTTCGACGAGTACGCCGACGCCCACCGACACCGCGACACCGACTGATACTGCGACGCCGACGCCGACTGCGACTGACACGCCGACCGCAACGCCGTCGCCGACGGCGACGCAGGTCGTCGACGAGTACGGCGAACAGGGCTACGGCCAGTACGGCTACGGCGGCGTCTCGAACTAGCGACGCGGGCGAGCGCCTCGGGCTCCCAGTCCATCGGACGGTCTTCGACTGGACGCACCAGGAACGCGAGCGGACACGACTGATACACATCGAACGACCACCCCTGCGTATCGGACGGCAGTTGGCACGCATCCGACAGCCGATCGATAGCTCGCAGACAAGTATATACGCGCTGTGGACCTACAGACCAGAGATCCACAGCGCCCACACACGGACACCGAACGAAGTGGAGCGGAACACACGGATGCGATGCCGAACACGGTAACGGACACACCGACAATGACCGACAATCACAACTACAACACGCCGAGCGAGGGGACACTCAACTGGGACGTCCCGCTGAACGAGAACTTCGAACAGATCGACACCGACATCGAGATCCGCGATACGGACGCCAGCCGGTCGGACTACTCGCCCAAAGAGGGGGCGAAGTTCCTCGCGACCGACACGGGGGCCGTCTACGTCGGCGACGGCAGCGACTGGCAGCAACTGGGGTCGCTGACGAGCGTGACCGTCGGGTCGAACGAACCCAGCTCCCCCACGGAGGGGGACGTCTGGATCGACACGAGCTGACATGGCCGACTACTACCTCGCGACCGACGGCGACGACGGCAACGCCGGGACGGAGTCGGCGCCGTTTGGCACCCTGGAGGGACTCCTCGGGGCGCTCGGCGCCGGCGACACCGGCTACGTCCGCGGCGGTACCTACAACCCGACCGGGTTCACTGACGGCAGCCAGCAGCAAGGTACCGAATCGAGCCCCATCAGACTCGAAGCCGTCGCCGGCGAGACGGTCGTCTTCGACTTCGGGAACGACACCTACGGGGGCCTTCGCCTGTGGGACTGTGCCTACTGGGAACTCCGGGGCTTCGAGGTGCGGAACGCACCGAGTTACGGGGTCTACCTCTTCGGCGGGACCCACCACTGCACGGTCGAGAACGTCACCGTCGACGGATCGGGCGGCGACCCGAACACCAGCGGCGCGGGGATCTACCTGTACAACGCGCCGGACAACGTCGTGCGCAACTGCGTCGCACGCAACGCCTACGACCCCTCCAGCGGCGGGGGCAACGCCGACGGCTTCGCTGCCGAGGCCGCCATCCGGTCGGTGTTCGAGGACTGCGTCTCGCACGGCAACTCCGACGACGGCTTCGACTTCTGGCAGGCCGAAGACCAGACGGTCCGCGGCTGTGTCGCCTACGAGAACGGCTACGACCCCGACGGCAACGAGGCCGGCGACGGCAACGGCTTCAAACTCGGCGGCGGGAGCGGCCCGAGCGGCGGCCACCGCGTCGAACGGTGTGTCTCCTATCGTAACGCCGCCCGCGGGTTCCATTACAACGACGCCAACGTCCCCGTCGAGGTGTTCAACTGCACCGCCTGGGAGAACCCGACGAACTTCTGGTTCGCGGAAGTCGAACACGTGCTGCGGAACAACCTCTCAGTGGACGGCAGCGAGTCCCTGGGGAGCGCCGTCGACGACGCGTTCAACTCCTGGAACCTGTCGGTCTCGTCGCCCTCGTTCGCGAGTACGAACCCCGGAAGCGACGACTTCCTCCGGCTCTCGCCCGACAGTCCGGCCATCGACGCCGGCACCGACGTCGGACTCCCCTACGAGGGGTCTGCGCCCGACCTGGGCGCCTACGAGACTGCCGGGAGTGACGACGACTCCGGGTCGGACTCGGGGAGCACGACGACCGAGCCGACGCTCCGGGTCGCGACGGCCGACGGCGGGAGCGTGGCCTTCCAGTCGGGCCCGGTCAACTACTTCGACGGTGCCTCGTGGGTCCAGCCCCGCGTCGCCTACTACGACGGCGCCTCGTGGGTCGAGGTCGCGGCCGGGTCCGGCAGCGGGTCGGGCGGAAGCGGGAGCGACTCCGGCGACAGTGGCTCGACCGGTGACGGCGTCGTCGAGAGCTTCGAGAGCGGCGACCTCTCGGCGTACGCCGGCGACACGAACGCCTTCGCCGTGACCAGCGACCGGGCGGCCGACGGGAGTCAGTCGCTCGTGAGCACCGGCGGCGAGTCGAACTGGGCGAGTGTCCTCTCGACGAACGGGCTGGACACCTACGTCCCGCACGGCTCGACGGTGCGGGTGAACGTCTTCCTGACGGACGCGAGCGACAGCGCCATCGTCAGGTTCGGCGTCGCCGGGAGCGACAACTGGATCGGCGCGGGCTACAACGCCAACGAGGGCGGCGTCCAGATCTCGGAGGCGGTCGGCGGGAACTGGTCGCAGATCGGCAACGGCCCGCTCTCGCCCGCGACCGGCGAGTGGATGGAGTGGGAGGTCGCGTGGGGCGTCGACAGCGACGACCAGGTCGATATCACCTGCTACGACGCGAACGGCGACGAGATCGGGGGCGGGAGCGCCACGACGAGCGACCACCAGTCCGACGACGGCGTCGGCTTCGAGTACACCCTCCAGTACGGCGGCACCGGCCCCGTCTACTTCGACAACCTCCGACTGGTCTGACCTGAGGACGGGGGTGCGGAGCCCGGGCCGGTCCGACTTCCGGAGCATTCGGCAGATAAAGTACACAAAAGATAATGTACTTTCGCGACGTTTCTCCGGACATGAGTCGCGAGATCCGACTGAACGAGATGGCCTCGGTGTTGCGACCGCTGGAGTACCCGCTGAACCCGACCGCGGCGGCGGCCGCCTGTGACGACGTCACGCTCGTACTCGCCGACGGCGAGGCGAACATGGGGGAGGTGCTCAGGCAGTCCGACCGTGACACTTTCGCGTCGGCCGAGGACGCCGAGGCGGAACTGATGAGTCTGCTCCCGCGCAACGCCGTCGGCGAACCCTTCCAGTCCGAAGGCGACGCCTGAACACGTAGTCGGGGGATTCAAGCGACCCACCGTCCTACCACGGGGCGATGGGAAACGCGGACATGCGGGACCTGGCGGCGCTCTCCGAGGTGAGCTTCGACGACCTGTCGGGGTCGGTCGTCGCCGTCGACGCGCACAACTGGCTGTATCGCTACCTGACGACGACCGTCAAGTGGACCAACGACGGCGTCTACACGACCGCCGACGGCGAGGAAGTCGCCAACCTCGTCGGCATCGTTCAGGGACTCCCGAAGTTCTTCGAGCACGATATCACCCCCGTGTTCGTCTTCGACGGGGCCGTCACCGAACTCAAGGACGACGAGGTGGCCGAACGGCGCGAACAGCGCGAGAAAGCCGAGGAGAAACTCGCGGAGGCCCGCGAACGCGGTGACGCTGTCGCCGTCGCCCGTCTCGAATCGCGCACCCAGCGTCTGACCGACACCATCCTCGGTACGACCCGCGAACTGCTCGGACTCCTCGACGTACCGGTCGTCCAGGCACCCGCCGAGGGCGAGGCTCAGGCCGCACACATGGCCCGCGCGGGCGACGTCGACTACGTCGGGACCGAGGACTACGACGCCCTCCTCTTCGGCGCGCCGCTCACGCTCAGGCAACTCACGAGTTCGGGGAACCCGGAACTGATGGACTTCGAGGCCACCCTGGAGAGACACGACCTCACCTGGGAGCAACTCGTCGACGCCGCCATCCTCATGGGCACCGACTTCAACGAGGGCATCTCGGGGATCGGCCCGAAGACCGCGGTCAAGGCCGTCCGCGAACACGGCGACATCTGGGGCGTCTTCGAGGCACGGGACGTCCACATCGAGCACACCGACCGCATCCGCGACCTCTTTCTCGACCCCGCCGTCACCGACGAGGACGACTTCGACCCCGATATCGACCCCGACGTCGCCGCCGCCCGCGAGTTCGTCTGCGAGGAGTGGGAGGTCGACGAAGCGGAGGTCGAACGCGGCTTCGAGCGCATCGAGGAGAGTCTGGTCCAGACCGGCCTCGACGAGTGGACTTGACGCCGGGAGGAGACGACCCCCGGAAGACCGAGTCGTGACTCAGTCGACCAGTCCACCGCGATAGAATCCCTCGTAGACCGGTGGGTCCTGTCCGGTGTCACCTTCGGCCTCGCGGATCGTCTCGGCTCCGTGGAATCTGTCGAGACCCCCGGTCGACTCGTTCTCGTAGACGTAGCGCTCCCCGCGGAGAGGGGGGCCGCGAAACGGATACTCGGTCGAGACGGCCGCGAGCGCTTCGCGGAGGAACCCGTAGACAGGGTCCGCGGACGCGCGGTCGGCCAGTGTGCCGTAGTAGTTCATACCCCACACGGGCTCGCCGTGACGGTGGACGACCTCGAAGCCGACGAACTCGCGCGAACCGGCATAGCGGTCGACGTACCGCCACTCGTCGCGTTCGTACGCGATGGTCTTGAGTCCGTCAGCAGTCTCCTCGGCACCTGCAGTCGCGTAGCCGTTTCGGTGCGCCTCCACGACGAAGCGTCCCAGCGCCTCGCTGTCCATGGCGACCGATGACCGCCCGTCGGGAAAAGACCCCTCGCCACCGCTCTGCTCACGACCGTCCTCGTCCACTCACGTGCGGAACGGGGCAGTCGGTCACGACCCCGGACAGCCGAATTCGAGCGGGTCGTCGCGGGCTTCGGCCGGCACCTCGACCGAGACCGGCGCGCCGTAGTCGGTAAAACGACTCCGCACCCTCGCAGTCGCCGTGTTGCCTCCCTCTTTGACCTCGAACCGGAGGTCGGTCCTGACCGGCTGGTAGGTCTCCGCGTCGAGCCAGACCTGGATGCGGGCGTTGTCGACGCTCGGGCCGCCCAGCAGCGACCGCGACTGGCGTTCCTGGTAGCGCGTGATCGCCTTCCCCGTCGGTTCGCCGGTCAACAGAATCGCCGACTCGCCGTCGACGGTGGTGGTGCCGTTCCAGTACAGCGACCCCGACCCGAGGAGGTCGAGCTGTCGGCGGGCGGGCGTCTGGACGCTCCAGTTGGTCTCGGTCTCCCTGGTTCCCCAGTCCCAGACCGTGCCCGCACACTCCTGATAGACGGTGCGGTTGAGCAGGTACGACCGGTAGGTCTCGCCCTCGACGGTGGCGTTCGTCCGCATCTCGCGGGCAGCGACGTCGATGGCGCCGGTCAGGTCGAGGTCGACGCGCTCGGTCCGGTCGTCGGTCGTCGCGACCACGGTCATGTCCGACTCGAAGCGGTAGGTCTCGGTCCCATCGAGGGTCCCGCTGGCATTGTCGAGGGCTCTGGTCGCGCGCTCCTCGCGGGTGTGAGAGGGGCCGAGCAGCGAACACCCGGCGAGGAGGACGCAGACGGCGAGGGCTACGTGGAGGGCGGGGCGGTTCACGGACCGTGGAAGGACGCTCGCGATCAAAAGTCTTGGGGGCTGGAGGCGGGCGATGCCCGTCGCGGCTGGCGGTTCCCGGCCCCGGACGACGGCTTGTCAGGAAGTGACGACGGCTGTACGAGGAGCGACGACGGGTTCCCGCGAAGCGATATTCTTCGGTGGCTTTTACGCCCGCGCCCGCGTCGGTCCGGACGTATGACCGACGAGGACTATCGCACGGAGCAGGACAGTCTCGGGGAGATGCAGGTGCCGGCCGACGCCTACTGGGGCGCACAGACACAGCGCGCGGTCGAGAACTTCCCCATCAGCGGGGAGACGTTCGGGCGGCGCTTCGTCCGGGCGCTCGGCGTCGTGAAGAAAGCCGCCGCACAGGCCAACCGCGACCTGGGCCTCGTCGAGGACGAGAAAGCAGACTGTATCGTCCAGGCGGCCGACGAGGTCATCGCGGGCGAACACGACGACCAGTTCCCCGTCGACGTCTTCCAGACCGGCTCGGGTACCTCCTCGAACATGAACGCCAACGAGGTGATCGCCAACCGCGCGACCGAGATCTACGGCGGCGAGATAGGGACGCGCGAGATCCACCCCAACGACCACGTCAACTTCGGCCAGTCGAGCAACGACGTCATCCCGACGGCCATGCACGTCGCCAGCGCCGAAGCCGTCGCGAACGACGTCCTCCCCGCGCTCGAGTCGCTCGCCGACGCACTCGGCGCGAAAGAAGACGAGTTCGACGACGTCGTCAAGACCGGACGCACGCACCTCCAGGACGCGACGCCGGTCACGCTGGGCCAGGAGTTCGGCGGCTACCGCACGCAGGTCGAAAAGGGCGTCGAGCGCGTCGAGAACACCCGCCCCCGTCTCCAGGAACTCGCACTCGGCGGGACCGCGGTCGGGACGGGTCTCAATACGCACCCCGAGTTCCCCGAGCGCGCCGCGGAGTACATCAGCGAGGAGACGGGCATCGAGTTCCGCGAGGCCGACGACCACTTCGAGGCCCAGGCCGCCCACGACGCCATGAGCGAGGCCCACGGGGCGCTCCGGACCGTGGCGGGTAGCCTCAACAAGATCGCCAACGACCTGCGACTGCTCGCGTCGGGTCCCCGGAACGGCCTCGGCGAGATCGACCAGCCCGAGAACCAGCCCGGCTCGTCGATCATGCCCGGGAAGGTCAACCCCGTCGTGGCCGAGGCCGTCAACCAGGTCCACAAGCAGGTCGTCGGCAACGACGCCGCCGTCTCCGCGGGGGCCGCCGAGGGCCAGATCGACCTGAATCTCTACAAGCCGATCCTCGCACACAACTTCCTGCAGTCCGCCGAACTCATCGCCAACGGGAGCGAGACGTTCGCCGAGAAGTTCGTCGCGAAACTGGAGGCCGACCGCGAGCACTGCGCGGAGCGCGTCCAGCAGTCGATGGCGCTCGCCACGGCGCTCAATCCGGCCATCGGCTACGACAAAGCCAGCAAGGTGGCAAAGCGGGCGATGGCCGAGGACAAGACCATCCGCGAGGTCGTCCTGGAGGAGGGGTATCTCGACGAGGACGAGGTCGACGACGTGCTCGACCCACGGAAGATGACCGAACGGGGCATTCTCGGGGACGACTAGCCGTCGTGGCGGGCATCGGTCCCGTTCGCACCTGCCCCGGCGCCGGTCCCAGCCCCAGCCCCAGTCCCAGCCCCGGCCCCGGTCCGTGACTCGTCGCCGGAGGGGACCCACCCGGGGTCGGGAACGCCGGCGGTTCCGAGCTGGCGGGACGTGAAGTTGTAGTGACCACGGACACGCTCGTCGCCCAGCGACGCGTCGAAGCGGACGTCGAGGCGGGTGACGAGCCCGTCGGCCCGAACGCGGGCACGGGCGCGATACGAGTTGAGTCCGCCAAATCGCGGGAGCGTCGAGCGCGTCCCGACCACCTCGTAGTAGGTGCCGTCGCTCGTGTTCACCCGCGAGACGCGTGCCGATTCGAGGGCGAGGTACCGCTGGACGTCCGACGCGGCGATGCTCGGGTAGCCAGGGGTCAGGTCCGCGGCCTCCGTTCGGCGGACCACCCGGCCGTTGTCGGTCTGCCACGACCGGTAGGCGACGGCGCCGGTCACGTACTCCTCGTAGCCCTCGAGGAACCGGAGCTCGCCGTCGACCACCGCCTCGTACCGGTCGACGCGTCGGTGGTAGGAAGACGCGTTGTAGAACCGGACGACCTCGGACGTGGACGCGTTCACCGAACTGTTCCCGAAGTAGTGGGTCGTGGCCGACGACCGCTCCCAGACGTGACTGGTCTCCGACGCCGCTGCGGCGTGAGCGCGAGCGAGGCGGGCCACGTCGGTGACGCCCGTCGTGTCGAGTCCGGGCGGGAGACCGTAGGCGGCACGCTCGGAGGGCGGGGATCCCGTCGGGACGGGTGCCGGCGTCACGGTGTCGGGCGAGTCGCCGACGCCGGCGATGGCGCCACAGCCCGCCAGCAGCGTCACCAGCGCCACCAGCGCGACGGCCACGACCCGTGGTTGCATGGCACACGATAGGTCCTGCGAGTCATAAAACCGGCGTGGCCCCCACCCCGTCGAGTGTTGGCCGCCTGTTTTCGGTACACGGGTCGTCCCCTCACTCTCCCCAGCACTCGACGGTGTCGAGGGCGTCGAACGCTTGCTCCACCTTCCCCGCGAGAAACCGTGCACGCTCGCCCATCGTCGACAGCCACGCTTCCCGAGAGATGCCGAACAGTTCCTGAAAGACTTCGGCAGTCCCCGGGTCGAGATACGGCTCCCGGACTTCGCCGATACTTTCGAGCCAGTGTGTCAGCGTGACGGTCGCGTAGCCGGCCCGGACCAGGTCGGCGTCGCCGTTCCACCCGGTGTCGCGCAACCCGTCGAGGTAGGCGTCGAACACCCGGTCGTCCAGTTCCGGAAGTCGGTCGACGTCGGTGTGGCCAGCCACGGGACTCGCCGCCACCAGGAGCGCGGCGTCGGCACCGAGCGGGCCCTCCCCGCAGAACTCCCAGTCGATGGCGACCGTCTCCCAGCCATCGTCCGTCTGACAGGCGAACAGGTTCCCCGGGGTCGGGTCGAAGTGACAGAACGTCCGCGGGAGCGACGCCTGAAGGTCACGCAGTCGGTCCCGCTCGGCCCACACCCGACGGAGCGGGTCGCGGACGGCTGGCGGGAGTCCCCGTTCGAGTCCGGGGTGGTCGGGCAGTTCGTCCAGCGCGGCCACGACCGGCGCCGCACTACCGTGGTCGAACCCGTACGGCCGGATCCACTCGCGGTCCGGGACTTCCCCGGCGAACGCACCGTTGAACTGTCCGAGGTGGCGCGCCGTGCGCTCGAACTGGGCGAGTGGCCACGTCCCGTCGAAGGCCCCGTCGACGTCCGCCAGCCACAGCCAGCACGACTCGGGCGCCTCGACCAGCTGGACGTCGAGACAGCGAACCGGCCGGAACCCTCCCACCCCACCGCTCCCGCCCATTTCCCCGGTCGCGACGTCCGAGCGGTAGAACCCGATTTCGCAGTCCGACTCACGCTCGGCCGTCGTCTCCACGTCCCCCAGATTGTGTATCTTCAGGACGAGCGACCACGAGAAGGTGTCGCTGCCGTCGCGGCCGGTCCCGGAGAGTCGATAGTGGGCGTTCCCGGAGAGTTCGCTTACCCCACCATCCAGGCGTTCGAACGACCAGTCCTCGACCACGGCGGCCTCACGCCCGACGGCCTCGCGGACCCGCGGCGCCAGCACGTTCGCGTCGAGGTCTCGGAGCACGTCCTCGTACGTGGGCCCGGACCGCCGGCTCGTGTGTCGTGACACAGTATCACAGCATAGCGATAAATTCAGCTAAATAGTTTTCCCGCGGACCGGTGGCACTGCGACCCCGGCGGCGTCCGGTCGGACGAGTCAGCGACTGGCGGCGACGGGCCGGGCGAGCCACCGAGCTAGTCGTCGCCGGGGGCACCGCCGGTGTCGGCGCGACTGGCGACGATCTGCCACTTCCCGCTGGCGAAGCGGACGGTGTTGACGCCCGCCTGGACGTAGAAGTCGACGAGGATGGCGGCGTAGGCGGCGGCGACACCGAGCCCGAGTCCGGGCGCAATCGAGAATCCGAAGAACGTGAACGCCATCCCGGCGGGCAGCGCCAGCGCGACGATGCCCAGTCGTCCGACGAGCCCGAGTATCTTCCCGTAGAACGGCCAGGTGGTGTCCCCGGCGCCCCGGAGCGCGCCCTGCATGCTGCGAGCGACGCTGAACCCGCCGACCGTGAGCGCGAACACCCGGATGAACTCGGTCGTGAGTTCCACGGTTTCGGCAGTGAACACCGTCGCGATGGGACGGGCGAACAGCGCCATGACCCCGGCGATCAGGAGCTGGGTGACCAGGGCGATGCGGGTCGTGTCCCAGCCGTAGGCGGTCGCCTCGGCCTCGTCACCACCGCCCAGCGACTGCCCGACGAGCGTGCTCGAAGCCGTCGAGTAACCCCACGCGGGCATCATCGCGAGCATGATGACCCGGCGACCGATGGCGAAGGCGGCGACGACCGGCGTCCCCAGGACTCCGAGCACGAACAGGAAGGGAAAGCGGCCGAACGTCCCGACGAGGCGACTCCCCGCCAGCGGCGCGCTGACGCGAACGAGTTCCTTCGCGAGGCCCGTATCCCACTGCCTCCCCCCGAGTCGCAACGTCACGTCGTGGTTCCCGGCGACGAGGATGTAGAAGAAGATGAGCGCGCCGAGCGACTCCGAGATGGTCGTCCCCCAGGCCGCGCCCGCGATGCCGAGTTCGGGGAACGGTCCCAGCCCGAAGATGAGGACGGCGTTGAGCGCGATGTTGGTCGGGACGGTGATCAGGTTGACGTACATCGGCGTGCGTGTGTCGCCGCTACCCTGGAGCGCGCGGGCGGCGATCATCGACCAGAACCGGAAGACCAGCGCGTAGGTCACGATCCGGAGGTAGATCGCGCCCTGTTCGATGGCCGCGGGGTCGTCGGTCAGCAGGTCGACGAGCGGTGCAGCGAACAGCTGTGCGACCGCGGTCAGCGGGAGGGCTATCAGCACCGCGAGCCACAGTGACTGCTTGATCGCGAAGTTCGCGCGGTCGTGATTCTCGGCGCCCTTGAACCGCGAGACGACGCTTATCGTCCCGCTGGAGAGCGCCAGTGCGAGCCCGAAGCCGACGAAGAAGTACTGGAAAGCGAACTCGAGTCCCGCCACCGCCGCCGCGGGGAGCGCGAGACTCACCATGAAGAAGTCGGCCGTCCGCAGGATCGTCCGGATCGTACCGGTCACCATCACGGGCAACGCGAGGTCGAACGCCTCCTCGCCCCGCCTGCGGTCGACGAGTCCGAGGCGACCCAGCACCGCGGGGAACAGGAAGAGGACGTCCCGTACCCGCTCGCGGATCCCCGCGACGGTACCTGCCATCGTTATTCCGACCCGACGATCACTGGATCGCAGTCACTTCGTCCCCGACACATACGTGGCTGACTGATTTGTCAGTCAGGTCTATAACTGTTTTCCTTGCGGGTCGTAGCGCCGCTACTCCGTCCGTCGCCGGGCAGTCGCGACCCAGTCGGGGCGTTCGACGGTGGTCTCACCGACGCGGCGGTAGCTGAAGGTGTACCGGACGCGGAGACGGCGGTCGGGTCGGTCCCGTTCGACGGTGTAGCTGACGTTCAGTTGCCTGACGAACCCGTCGGCGCGGACGACGGCCCGGGCCCGGTAGTCGGAGACGGGGCCCTCCCGGGGAAGTCGCGAGCGGGTGCCGACGACCTCGTAGTGGGGTCGCTCTCCGCCGTCGAGTCGCGTGACCCGGGCCGACTCCAGCGAGAGGTACAACCGGATGGGGGCGGTCGCGAACCCGACGAAACCCGGGTCGACGGCGGGGGTATCGAGTTGCCGATAGACGATCTCGCCCTCGACAACGGACCGCCAGGTCTCGTAGAGGACCCGTCCGTCGGCGTACTGCTGGTAGTTCTCGCGGAACTGGAGGTCCTGTCCGACCCGACGGCTCTGGACGTCCGTCCAGCGATAGTAGGTGCTGGGGCCCGCAAACCGGACCAGTTGTCCGGTCGTGGAGTTGGTCGTTACGGTGCCGTGTGACCGGTTTACCCGCCGCTGTTCCCGCCAGACCCAGCTGGTCTCTCCGGCGGCGGCGACGTGGGCACCGACGAGCGCCCCGGGGTCCGCGACACCGGTCGTCGAGAGTCCGGGCGCGACGTCCGGCACCGGGTCCGTCGGCGTCGGGGTCGTGGTCGGCACCGGTGCCGGCGTCAGCGTCGCGGACTCGACGGGCGTCTTTGCTCCCCCGCCGCTACCGGCGAGGCTACACCCGGCGAGGAGCACGAGCGCGATTACCCCGGGGACCCGCCAGTCCATACGCCCCCTGTGGCCGGAACCGGCAAAAATCGCTCGTCCGTTCGAGAGCGCAGACCGCGAGCGCCGGAGCCCACCGGTAGCACGCGACGCGAACGCCGGCAATCTGTCGGGGGAACACGAGCCCGTTTCCGGACGGCACTGCAACTGTCGACGATGACAGGTCGCGAGGACGACGAGCAGTCGACTGGTCGGTCGGAGACAGCCGAACCGGTGACGACGCTGGCCCAACGGGCGCCCCGGCGGGCGTACGTCCTCGTCGTCGCCGGTGCGCTCTCCTACACAGCGCTGACGTTCGTCTGGTTCTCGCTGCCGGCCTACCTCACGACACTGATCGCGGATCTGGACCTCTCGGGGACCGAAGCGGGGCTCCTTGCGGGGGCAGTGCCTGCCACCTACATCCCGCTGGCACTGTTTTCCGGGCTCGTCGTCGACCGCGTCGGGCCGGCCCGGGGACTGGCCGCCGGCCTCGTCGTCTTCGGCACGGCGCAGGTCGGTCGAAGCGTCGCGACCGGATTTCCGGCGATGCTCGCGCTGACGCTGCTGCTGGGTGTCGGCGCGACCGCTATCACGTTCGGGCTGCCGAAACTCGTCTCGGTCCTGTTCCCGCCGGCGCGGACGGGCTTCCCGTCGTCGGTGTATCTCGTCGGCGCGTCGACGGGGACGGCGAGCGCGTACGCACTGGGTCGCCCCGTCTTCGGGCCGGCACTGGGCGGGTGGCGCCCGCTCTTCCTGTGGAGCGGTGTCGTCGCTATCGGGTACGCGGCGGTCTGGTTGCTGGCCGCGCGAGTGCTGGGACTTCGGGCCAGTGAGTCGACGAACGCGGAGACGTCGAGAGTGCCCTCGGTCCGCGAGGACCTGGTCGCGGTCCTCACCCACCGGGAGCTCAGACTCGTCGTCGCGGTGGGCGTCGCGTACCTGCTGATCACCCACGGACTGCAGGGGTGGCTCCCGACGGTGCTGGAGGCGCGCGGACTCGACCCCGACACCGCGGGCCAGACGACGACGCTGCTGGTGGTGGCCAACGTCGTCGGCGTGCTCACGGTGCCGGGACTGGCCGACCGGTTCGACGCGCGCCGCCGCGCAGTGATGGGCAGCGGTGCCGTCGCCGCCGCGGGCGTCACGGGGATCGTCGCTGGCGGTGCGGGCCCGGTCGCAGCGCTGGGTATCGTCGCCGCGGGCTACGGCGTCGGCGGGCTCTCGCCGCTGGTCCGGGCTATCCCGCCGGATCTGGACGGACTCGGGTCGCGACTCACGGGAACGGCCGTGGGACTGGTCTTCGCCGTCGGCGAGGTGGGCGGGTTCCTCGGACCGGTCCTCGTCGGGTCGCTCCACGACCTCACCGGTACCTACGCGGCCGGACTGGCCGTGCTGGCGGCCGGCGGCGCGGTCGCGGTGCTGGCCGGTAGGGCGATGCGGGAAGTGTGACGCCGTCGCGTGGCCGGCCAGCGTCTCGGGAACCCGGCCGAACCGCACCCTTTTTTGACCGGCGGGTGCGGAGATGGGGCCAATGAGCGCTGCCGACTACGACTACGAGGCCCTCGGGCTGGTGGCGGGTCTGGAGATCCACCAGCAACTCGACACGGACACGAAACTGTTCTGCGGGTGTCCGACCGAACTGCGCGAACCCGAGGACGCCGCCCGGACGTTCACGCGATACCTCCATCCGACGAAGAGCGAACTCGGCGAACTCGACGAGGCCGCCCTCGAGGAGACCGTCGTCGACCGCGAGTTCGAGTACCTCTCCTACGACAGCACCTGCCTCGTCGAGGAGGACGACGAACCGCCCAGCCGCATCGACGACGAGGCGCTGGCGACGACCCTGGAGATCGCACAACTTCTCGATGCCGCTGTCGCCGATCAAGTCCACGTCATGCGCAAGATCGTCGTCGACGGGTCGAACACGACAGGCTTCCAGCGGACGATGCGGGTCGCCGGCGACGGCGCCATCGAGACGCCCCAGGGCGCGGTCCGCATCGAGGACCTCATGCTCGAAGAGGAGTCCGCCCAGCGCGTCGAAGAGACCGACGCCGGCGTGCGCTACTCGCTGGACAGGCTGGGCATCCCGCTCGTCGAGATCGGCACGAAACCCGATATCCGCTCCCCCGAGCAGGCTTACGACGCGGCCGAGCGCATCGGCATGCTCCTGCGGTCGACGGGCAAGGTCAAGCGTGGCCTCGGCACCATTCGCCAGGACGTCAACGTCTCCATCGCCGACGGGGCCCGCGTCGAGATCAAGGGCGTCCAGAGCCTCGACGACATCGACGACATCGTCCGCAACGAGGTCCGCAGGCAGGTCGAGTTACTGGAGATCGCCGACGAACTGGCCGCGCGCGACGCAACCGTCGACGAGTCGGTCGACGTCACCGGGATCTTCCAGGAGACCGACAGCGGCGTGATCCGGGGGGCCGTCGACGACGGTGGGTCCGTGCTGGCGGTCCGCCTGGGCGGGTTCGAGGGCCTCGTCGGCCGGGAGATCCAGCCCGACCGCCGCCTCGGGACGGAACTGTCCGACCACGCCAAGCGCCACGGTGCGGGCGGGATCTTCCACACCGACGAACTCCCGGCCTACGGCGTCACCGAAGCGGAGGTCGACGCGCTCCGGGACGCCGTCGACGCCGAATCCGAGGACGCAGTGGCGCTCGTCGCCGACGACCACGAGACGGCCGACCTGGCCATCGACGCGGTCGTCGAGCGGGCCGAAACCGCCATGTCGGGCGTCCCCGAGGAGACCCGCGACGCGAACGAGGACGGCACGACTCGCTACCTGCGACCCCTCCCCGGCGCGGCGCGGATGTACCCCGAGACGGACGTCCCGCCGGTCGAGCCCGACCCCGAGGAGGTGCCCGAACCCGAACTCCTGACCGAGAAGGTCGACCGCTACGAGGCCGAGTACGGGCTGGACGCGGGGCTCGCCGAGCAGGTCGCCTACGACGAGCGCATGCCGCTGTTCGAGCGCGTCGTCGAGTCGGGCGTCGACCCCACGCTGGCGGCGGGAACGCTGACCTCGACGCTGACCGAACTCCGCCGGGACGACGTGGCCGTCGCGAACCTGACCGACGACCACCTCGCCGGGGCGCTGGCGCTGGTCGACGACGGCGAGGTCCCACAGGAGGGGCTCGACGACCTCCTGCGTGCGCTCGCCGCCGACCCGTCGCTCACTGCCGAGGAGGCGGTCGAACAGGAGGGGCTGGGCGGCGTCGGTGAGGACGAGGTGCGCGAGGCGGTCGCGGCGGTCGTCGAACGCAACACCGACCAGGTCGAGAGCGAGGGGATGGGCGCGTTCTCGGCGCTGATGGGCGAGTGCATGGGCGCACTCCGCGGGAAAGCCGACGGCGACGTCGTGAGCGACGTGTTACGAGAGGAGATACAGGAGCGAGCCTGAGTCATGCGAACGCGCCGTCAACTCGCGGTGAGCGTGCTCGTGGCGACGGGACTGCTGTTCGCCGCGACGGTCGGGCTGGCGTCGCTCCCGACGCGGCCGCTCCGGAGTGCGCTGACGGTCCTGCACACACTCACGTTCAGAGTGGCCACCGACTGGCTGGCTGTCGTCGCGTTACTCGCCGTGGGCGGGCGCTACGCCAGTCGCGGGGAGACGGTCGACCGGCGAACAGTCGGCCGGCTGGCAGTCGGCGTCTTCCTCGGCGGGGTCGCCATCGAGGCGTCGCCGCTCGTCCGACTCGTCGCCGCGCCGGCGGCGCTCGGCCTCGAACCGCTCGTCGAGGGACTCGTCGTCGCCGTCCAGCGAGCGCTCTATCCGGCAGGACTGTTCCTCGCGACGGTCGTCGGGGCCGCGACGGCCCGGGACCGACTCGCGGGTCACCGGGAGAGCGATGCACCCGGTCGAGGCGAACACGCGCTCGCGGACGGCGGTATGCACGGGCCGAGTACCATTCGCGGGGGCGACCTGCCGCTCGCGCCGTCCGGTGACTGGGGTCCGGACACGGTACTCGCCGCCGTCGGTCGCGCGCTGGGCGTGCTCGGAGCCGTCGCAGTCGCGTCGTTCGCCGTCGCGGCAGGGGCTCGCGTCGCGCTCGGCGAACCGTACTTCTGGCTCGCGGTGGTCGACGCGGGGATGGGCGCCCTCGGTGCGAGTGCGGGGTACGCCGTCCTCGCGGTGGCGTTTCTCGTGCTCGTCGTCGAGGGCGTCCGGATACGTTCGCTGGTCGGCGTGACGGCGCTCCTCTGGGTCGGGCTCGTCCTCGCGGGCATCGCCGTCGCGCTCCTGAGCGCGGGCCTCGGCGTGGCACTCGTTGGCGTGACGAAGACGCCGATGGCAGCCGTCGAGGCGGCGCGACTGGGTCGGTGGCCTGCGCCCGACTCCTGGACGGTCCTCCTGCGGGTCGGCACGTTCCTCGCGGGCGCGGTCGGCTTCTTCGCCGTCCAGCACTCCGGGACGCGCCGCGACCCGCCGAGCGAACCCCCCACCCGGACCGGAAGTGGGAGTGCTCCCAGAGCCCGGACCGGCTCCGGAACCGCGGGCGGGACCGCCGGGAGAGGAGGCGCGCGCGACCCGCGTGAACGATGAAATCCGGTGCCCACGCGACCATCTCGCTGGTCGTCGCCGGACTCGCGCTCGTGCTGACCGAGCCCCCGTTCTCGGCGCCGGTCGTCGTCGCAGTGACGCTGGTCGCGGGCGTGTTGATCGACCTCGACCACTTCGTGCTGGCCGCGCGCCGGACGGGTGGACTGGCCGCGGTACGCCGGTGTCTCCGCGACCCGACGATCGTCTTCTTCCACCAGAGCCGGATCTTCGAGGACGGCGAGGTCGGGATGCTCGAACGCCTGCTGAGTCACGTCGTCATCGGCGGCGTCGCCGTCCCGCTGTGCTGGCTCTCCTCGCCGTACCTGGCCGGACTGGTCGGCGCCACGATATACGCGCACGTCCTCGCGGACCTCGTCGCCGACAGCCGCAACGCGGTCGTCCTCGACGCCGAGGACCCGCGCATCCAGTGAGCGGGGAGGTCTCGCATCGAATCCGGCCACGTCTCAGGGCCGCGAGCGGAGCGTGATCGGCGTTCCCGGCGAGTAGCGACAGACCGGGGCAGTCTCGGGCATCGATACGTCGGCGGCAGCGAACAGGCGTGGGGCCTCGACTGTTCCCGTGACCTTCGCGAGTGCCCACGGCGGGTGACTGACCTGGCCCGCCCGGCCATCGGGCCGGTAGTAGCGATACCGTTCCGTGAGCCACCCGGCCAGTGACGCCGGATCGAGCGTGGCGGGGAGCCGCGACGCGAGTTCGTCGGGGTCGAGTGGCCAGTGGGCGAACCAGACGTCACGGACGTCTGCACGTGCCAGCGGCACGGTCAGGCCTCGCGGTCCCCGTCGCGCTCACTGGGGCTCTCACCCGGCGCGCGGTCGCCGCCCTCCTCCAGTCGGCGTGTCGCCTCCCGCAGTATCCCCTGGAGCGTCGTCGCCTCCCGGCCGGTCGGGTGGGCGCGCCCGACGAACCGCCGCCAGAGCCGACGTGCCTTCGCGCGTTTCTCCGGCGGGTGCTCGACCGCCGCCAGCAGTCCGTCGAACCCCTCGTGGAGCCCCTCGACGACGCGCTCGCCGGCCCGCTGGTGTCGGGTCTCGGGGTGTTGCGTTTCCTCGACCGTCAGCTCCCGACACTCGTAGAGCACGACGGTCGCCGCCTGGCCGAGGTTGAGCACGGGGTAGTCGGCCGCGGCGGGGATCGAACACACTTCGTCGAGACGTGCGAGTTCGTCGTTGGTCAGACCCACGCGCTCGCGTCCGAAGACGAGACAGGTGTCGGCGGCCACCTCCCGAAGCGAGTCCGCCAGTTCGGCGGGCGTCGTGAACGGGTAGCGGACGTGGCTGCGCTCGTCCTCGTTGGTGACCGCAGTGGTCCCGACGGTGTGGTACTGCTCGACGAGAGAGTCGAAGGAGACCTCGCGAGCGTTCGGGAGGATGTCCTCGCGGGCCTGGCCGGCGAAGCCGTAGGCCTCCCCCTCGGGGTCGAGTTCCGGCGGGTCGACGAGCAGCAACTCCGAGAAGCCGAAGTTCTTCATCGACCGTGCGATGGTCCCGACGTTACCGGGCGTCTCGGCGTCCACCACCGCGACAGAAGGAGGCGAACTGTCCGTTTCGACGCCAGTGCCATCGGGCTCCCCTTCCGAACTCTCGTCTCCAGGCTCGTCGGAGTCGTCGGGGACCATCTCAGAAATCGAGGTCGGTCAGGTCGACGTCGATGGCGTCGAGTTCCTCGTCGTCCATCGCGGCGATCTCCTCCTCGATGCCGGGCAGTTCGCGCTGCGGGTCGGGTGCCTCGGGGACGTCGTCGGGTGACTCCTCGACGTGTTCGACCTCCGGGAAGTCCTCGGGAGCGCGACCACCGTCGGCGTACCACTCGTGGAACCGGTCGGCGAAGTCGTCCTCTCCGGCGAGGTCGCGGCCACCCGCCTCCTGGAACCAGTAGACGAAGTCGGTCTCGTGGGCGTTACAGAGCAGGACCTCGCTGCCGGCCTCGCCGTAGATGACCTGTGCCGGCCGGACCTGCTCGACGGCCTCCTGACCGTGTGTCAGATAGCAGGCGTCACAGGGCTCGCCCATCAGCCCCGACAGCCGGAGGATGCGCTGGCGCGTCTCGGGGGGCATGTTGTCCAGCGGCCGGACCGTCCCGTCCGCGGCGAACACCTCGTCCTCGTCGAACCGCCAGCCGCGAAACCCGATCGATACCTTGCCCATGGCCGGGGATAGCAGGTGGGACGACAAAAACCGTCCGCGTTGGCTTTGGCGGCCCGTCGGTTCCACAGACGCATGCCAAACAGTGACACGTTTTATGCCGGTCAAGCCCGTAGAGGCGTTCATGGGCGACTTTCTGGTCTTCCTGGGGCTGGTGTTCGTCGTGGCCGCCGTCGCAGGGGTCGTCGCCGCGGGTGGAGCGCTCTTGCTCAACCGGCTGGTCGACCTCTCGCCGCGGGACCCGGCACTGCCATCCCACTACGCCGGCGTGCTCCAGTCCGGGCACGGGCGGTCACCGGGGCACTGCTCGAACTGCGGGACGAACAACGCCCCCCAGCGAGCAGCGTGTGAGGACTGCGGCGCGCGACTCCCGCTGCGTCGTCCGCGGCGGCGCGACCGCGACGTCAACAGCTTTCTCCGGGAAGAGGGTGGCCGCTGACGCGAGTCACAAGCGTTTTGCCCGGTCCCACCGGTCTCCCGGGTAATGACAGCCTTCACCGCGACGGTCGAGGTCCGGCTGAAACGGGGCGTGCTCGACCCCGAGGCGGAGACGACGGCCCGCGCGCTCGAACGACTCGGGTTCGAACTGGAGGAGTTGCGCTCGGCCGACCGCTTCGAGGTCGACATGGAGGCCGACAGCGCCGCCGCCGCTCGCGAGCGCGCCACCGACATGGCGGAACGCCTGCTCGCGAACCCCACGATCCACGACTACGACGTCACCGTCGAGGAACGCGACGAATGACCGTCGCAGTCGTCCAGTTCGGCGGGAGCAACTGCGACCGGGACACCGTCCAGGCGCTCTCGGCGCTGGGGATCGACGCCGAACTCGTCTGGCACGAGGACGGGCTCCCGGCGGACGTCTCGGGGGTCGTCATCCCGGGCGGGTTCTCCTACGGCGACTACCTCCGGGCCGGCGCGATGGCCGCTCGCTCGCCGATAATGGAAGACGTCCGGAACGTTGCCGACGCTGGGACGCCGGTGCTGGGTATCTGCAACGGCGCCCAGATCGGCTGTGAGGCGTCGCTGACCCCCGGCGCGTTCACCACCAACGAGAGCGCGCGCTTCCAGTGTGAGCACGTCCACCTCCGCGTCGAGAACGCCGACACTCCCTGGACGCGTCGCTACGAGGCGGGCGAGGTGCTCGAACTCCCCATCGCTCACGGCGAGGGGCGCTACGAGATCGACGACGCTCGCCTCGACGCGCTGGAGGCCGACGACCGGGTCCTCTTCCGGTACTGCGACGCCGACGGCGGGGTGACGCCCAAAGCCAACCCGAACGGGTCGAAACACAGCGTCGCCGGCGTGACGGGTGAGCGCGACCACGTCGCCGTGTTGATGCCCCATCCCGAGCGCGTCACACTCGCCGATATCGGTGGGACAGACGGTCGCGGCGTCCTCCGTGCGTTCGCCGAATAAATGGCCCGCTTCGCTCGCCATTTGAAGTGGATTGTGCCGGCCACGACACTCCGTCGGAGCCAGTAGACTCCTCGTTGACCCACTGGTACGCGTCGAAAATTATACGCAGGCGGTCCAACCGCGTCAGTCCTGACGGCTGAGCCAGACGAGACCGGCACCGACGGCGGCCGTGCCCAAGGCACCCACAATCTGGACGGCGGCCGCCGCAATCGTGGCCTTGGTCGTCCAGGGCATGCCGGCCACTGTCGTCAGTCCGACGAGTACGAGAAGCACTCCGACGCCGACGCCCACCGGCTCGAGGCGGTCGTCGAAACGGTCCGTGACGCTCATACTCCACCTCTCGGGACTCTCCCCCGTAAGTCTCGTGGTTCGTATCGAACAGCGCGTCGTAAAATCCCGGTGAACGTGCTTCGCTCGTGATGTGTTCGTCGCCCGTGAGTCGGATATCGGGGTCGGTCCGCTCGTGGATATCCCGGCAACCGAATACGAGGGCTGCGAGCGTGCTCGCAGGCCGAACGTGGCCGGCACAACCCCCCTAACGCGAGCGAAGCGAGCGTTATCCGCGAACGGGGAGCAGCGCAGTGGCGACGAGGACGATCACGGCGACGATGCTCAGGTCGACGATACCCCAGAAGCCGATGACGCGCTGGTCGTAGTCCTCGGCCCTGTCGAGAGACGCCTTGTAGTCGCTGTAGCGCTCGTCTGTCGGGAGGATCCTGACCGAGGAGTCGTCGGGGAAGTGTGCGAAGTACTGGGTCCCCTGGATGGTCGTGTTCTCGCCCTCCGAGAGGTCGATCGTCTCGACCATGGTCCCGGGCCACGTCATCACGACCGTCTCGTTGTTCACGGCGTCGACCGTGGTCTCGTTACCCTGGTAGGCCAGAGTGTCACCCTCCTCGAACGTGTAGCGCTCGACCGGGTCGAAGTACTCGGAGACGGGGACGTTCGTCTCGTTCGCGCGGTAGGTGACTACCTGCGTCCCGTTGACGGTGTTGATCTCGTCGTAGAGCGCGGGGTCGAGCGTGGCGGCCTGCTCGAGATCGCGTTGCTCGACGAGCGCCGCCTCCGTCGGGTTCGTGACGTTCTCCGTCTCGATCAACAGGAGATACGAGTTGCCCCAGACGACCGTCGCGCTGTCGCCCGAGACTGCGGTCACCGTCGCGTCGTACCCCTGGTAGGTGAACGTGCCGCCGGCCTCGACGGTCGTGTTGTCGGCGGGGTTGTCGGGGTTCGTGAGCGTCATCGACCCGGCAGAGCCGTTGGTCGAGACTTCGTACTCGCTGCCGTTGAACGCGATAGTCGACCCGGCGTCGAACGTCGCCTCCTGTCGGGCCGTCTGGTCCTCCCAGACGACGTCGGTCGGGGGGACCGTCGACCCGTTCTCGACCGTGGCCCGGAAGACAGCGGACTCGTTCGTCCACGACAGTTCGCCGCTCCCGCCCGAGACCGAGAGGTCGTAGGTGCGGTCGCCGAACGTGACGTCGGTGCCGCTCTGGTAGGTCTGGCCGTCCACCGAGACGCTCGGCGCTGACGTCGTCAGTATGAGCCCGTACGCAGCGGCCCCGAGGATGGCGAAAAACACCAGATAAATCGCCACTGCTCGTCGTTGCATATCCGGGTTGTCAGTCTCCCCGGGGTAAAACGATTACCAAATCGCACGCAAAGCCTGTCAGTCACGGCGAACGCTCAGGACCGGACGGTCACGTTCCGCTCGCCGGGTCCCGCGGGTTCGGCTCGTCAGTCCGACACCGCCGGTTCCGGACGGTCCGAGGGCTGTTGCACCGATTCCCCGTCTGTCGACACTGGGGGCGACGCCGACGCCAGCGCGTTCGCGAGTGCCTGTACCGCCCGAGCGTGTTCGCTCTTCGACCCGTAGACCGCCATCGGCGAGATACCGAGTTCCTCGTAGCGCTCGAACGCCGGGGGCGAGACGACACCACGCCGCTCGTACTCCGCCCGCACGACGGTGAGCAGGCTGTGAAGGTGGACCAATTCGTCTTTTCTCATCGTACACCGGTTAGGGGCTCGACACGCCTAAACCTCTCGGCGAAGTGTCTACTGGTACCACCCCACATACAGGACAGACCGCAGTACGGCACACCACCAGGACCGGGGGTCGCGCCACCACAACCGCCATGCCGGTAGAGTCACAAGCGAGTGGCATGGACCCGCCCGACCCCTCCCTCCCGCGGCGGGAGTTCGCGAAGGCGGCGGTCGCGCTGGGAGGACCCGCCGGCCTCGCGGCGTGTCTCGACCGTCGCGACGCCGACCCGGGACCCGGAACCCGACAGACGGGCGACCTCACGACCGAGGACGGATCGACGAGCGACGCCACGCCCGATACTGTCCCGACCGGCGACCCCGCGTCCGTCCCCGACCGCCAGCACGCCTGGGGCGAGTACGTCCGCCGCGACGAGCACGGCAACGCACTGCTTCCCCGCCACCAGGTCCTCCTCTATCTGACCCTCGACGGTGACGGACCGCCGACCGGCGACGAGCGCGAGACTGTCGCGACGGCCTTTCACACGCTGGAGCGGGCCTACGCCTGGCGCCACGACGGACTCCTGCACAGCGTCGCCTACTCACCGGCCTACTTCGACCGCTTCGAGACACCGCTTCCCGACAGCGTCGACCTGCCGCCCCCGCGCGCACTGTCCGACTTCGAGGACCCCACCTTCGACACGCAGGACGCCGTCGTCCACCTCGCGAGTGACCGCGCGGACGTCCTGCTCGAAGCCGAGGAAGCGCTCGTCGGCGAGGGGGATCGGGCCAACGGCGTCGCCGTCGACGCGAAACTCACCGACGTCGCGACGGTCGACTCGCGACGGACGGGGTTCGTCGGTGCCGGCCTCCCCGCCGACAACCAGAACGCCGCCGGTATCCCCGACTCCGAGCCCGTCCCCGAGGCGTCGCCGCTGTTCATGGGCTTCGAGGCGGGCTTTCGCGGGAATCAGGCCACCGAGGACTACGTCACGTTCGCCGAGGGACCGTTCGCCGGCGGGACGACGAAGACTATCTCGAACCTCCGTCAGCGGCTCGACGACTGGTACGGCGAGCAGACCTTCGACGAGCGCGTCGCCGAGATGTTCAGCCCGTCACACGCCGAGCAGGGACTCGTCGAGGGGATCGGCGACAACCTCGGCGACGACAGCGGGATCGACCGGTTCATCGACGACGTACCTGCCAGGGCCCGCGAGGCGGGACGCGTCGGCCACGCCCAGAAGGCCGCACGGGCCAATCGCGACGAGGACGGGAACGTCCGACTGCTGCGCCGGCACTTCGAGTCGACCGACGACATCGGCTCGGACCAGCGCGTCGCGAGTCTGCACTTCCCGTCGCTCCAGCGCGGGATCACGGCCTTCGAGGAGGTTCGGCGGGCGATGAACGGTGCCGACATCACGCGAGCGACGCCCGCGGTGCGCCAGCGTGTCAACAACGGCATCCTCGAGTACATCTTCGTCCGCCGGCGGGGGAACTTCCTCGTCCCGCCACGGCGACATCGTGCGCTCCCGACGCCGCGACCGGAGACGAGTGAGTAGTTGCCCCGACCGAACTCGGGGGAGTACTCGCCGATTCGACCGGCGGACCAGAACCCCTTTTCTCGGCCGGCCGCTACCCGACGGGCATGGACCGCCGCCAGTTCCTCGCGACGACAGGTGCCCTCTCCGCCCTCGGATTCGCCGGCTGTCGCGGCGACCCTGCCGGCGAGGGCCCCACCGAGACGGCACCCGGTGACGCGCCGGGCTCGGAACCCGCCGAGGGCACGCCGGCGTCTGCCGGCGACACCACGACCCCCGACAGGCCGTCCGGGATCTACGTCCAGACGTTCCGCGAGCAGATGTCGATGCAGGGGGGCGCCGAGTCCGGCGACTACGCCTTCGCGCTCATGTTCACGGTGCCCCACACCTTCTGGACGGTCACCGGCGACGAGTTCTCGAAGACGGTCATCGAGGACGGCGACAGTCTCCACCTGATGGCGACGGTCTGGGACCCCGAGACCCGGACGGTGCTCCCCGACACCGGCCTGTCGGTCGAGGTCACTCGCGACGGGAGTCTCGTCTCACAGGAGGTCATCTACCCGATGCTCTCCCAGCCGATGGGGTTTCACTACGGCGGGAACTTCTCGCTCGACGGCGACGGCACCTACACCGCGACACTCAGCGTCGGCGGGACGACCGTTCGCCGGACGGGCGCGTTCGCGGGCCGGTTCGGTGACCCCGCCTCCGTCGAGATCCCACTGGAGTTCACTCCGGCGACGCGCGAGGAGATGGCCTCACGGCCGTTCGACCGCGGCGGCGAACCCGGGGCTCTCCGCCCGATGGACGCCTCGTTCCCGCAGTCTGTCCTTCCTGCGCCCGAAAATCTACCGGGGACAGTCCGCGGCGAAGCGATGACCGACGACGCGCGGTTCGTCGTCACGACGCTCGAAACTCCGCCAGCCGGCGTCGACGGTGACGACCCGTATCTCGCTGTCTCGGCACGGACCCGGTACAACGGCTACGTCCTCCCGGCGATGGCGCTCGACGCGACGCTCACCAGGGGCGGTGAGACGGTTTTCGAGGAGGCTCTCCGGCGGACGCTCGATCCCGACCTGCGGTATCACTACGGTGGCGCCGTCGACGGGGTCGAACCGGGTGACGAACTCTCGCTCTCGGTGGCGACCGTCCCGCAGGTCGCCCGCCACGAGGGCTACGAGACCGCATTCCGGCAGCCAGACGACGTCTCGGTGACGTTCTGACGAGCGCTTGCAGACTGCGTCCGATGCCGGCCACGTCGCTCGTGCTCTACTGATATCTGCCGGTTGCAGCGACACACACTCGATACACGAAACATCGACAACCGATTACGAGGGCAGCGAGCTGTGAGGCGCCACGCGCCTCGGAAAAACGAGCTGGCCGAACGTGGCCTGCACAGTCCTCCGAACGCGAGCGAAGCGAGTGTTACTCGCTCTCGACCAGCGTCGTCTCGTCGTCGGTCGCGTGGTGGACGGTGACCGCGTGCCGGGTGTGTCGGGCGTGGGTCTCGGCCCACCGGAAGGCGCCGCGTTCGCCCAGATGCTCGGAGCGTTCGGGGCAGTGTCGACACGCGGCGCGCCAGGTTTCGACCTCGTCGGGGAAGTGGCCGGTGTGGCGCTTGTGGTCGAGCGCGAACTGTTCGACAGCCTGGTTGCCGGTGTGTAACTCGTCGAGTTCGTAGCTGAGGTCCCACTCGCTGTCACATCGCGTGCAGGCGATCGTCGGCGTGTCGTCGACGTCCTCGGCCGGCGGGACGTCCGCGGGGGACCCGGGGTCGCTGTCGTCTGCCACGACCGTGTTACCGGCGCGACCGTCTTGACGCTGTTGACTGGCGCTCGCCTGGCCCCGCTCGACCCGACCTGGCTTCCTCAACCCACGCTCGTCGCAGGACCGGGAGTTCATCCGGAATCGGTGTGTCTTTGTGCGCGACCACCAGAGGTCGGACGATGACGGTTCGTCGGCTGGCGCGGTTCGACGCCCTCGCGTTGACGGCACTGGTCTGGTTTCTCGGCAAGTTCTTGCGGTACGCCTTCCCGCCGCTGTTCGGGACGCTCGAAGGTACCTACGGCGTCTCGCGCACCGCGCTCGGCACCGCCTTCACCGGGTTCATGGTCGTCTACGCCGCGATGCAGTTCCCCTCGGGCGCGCTCGCCGACCGTATCGGCGGTGTACGGGTGATCGCGGCCGGCGGCGTGGTGACCGCAGTCGGTGCCCTCGTACTCGTCGCCGACTCCCCGTTCGTGGTGCTCGCGGGCGCGATGGTCCTGATGGGTGCCGGCACCGGGACGACCAAGACCGTCGCCGTCGACCTGCTCTCGCGGGTCTACCCCGCCCGGACCGGCCGGGCGCTGGGCGTCTTCGACACGATCGGTGCGATGGCAGGGGCCGCCGCACCCGCCGCGGTCGTCCTCGCCAGCGGGGCGCCCGCCCTGCTCGGTGCTCCCTGGCGTACGCTCTTTCTCGCCGGCGGCGTCGCGACGCTCGCGGTCACCGTCGCGTTCGCGGTGCGTGTCCCTCGCCGGCTTCCCGACAAACCGACGCCCACCGCTGACGACGTGGAGACAGAGAGAGAAGCCGACGACGACGGTAGTGTCGACACCGACGCCTCCGCCTCGAAGTATCTCGAACTCTTCCGGCGGCCCCGTTTCGTCGCGTTCGTCGCCGTCACCGCCCTGTTCTCGTTCGCCTACAACGGCGCCGTCGCCTTCCTCCCGCTGTATCTGGCCGAGGAGACGGCGCTGTCGGCCGTGACCGCCAACCTCCTCTTCAGTGCGCTCTTTCTCGTGAGTCTCGTCCAGCTGGCGACCGGCGAGGCGAGCGACCGCGTCGGCCCGCTGCCGGTGCTCGCGCTCACGCTCGCCGTCGCGACGGGCGGTCTCGTGGCGGTACTCGCACTCTCGGCGACCGGCGGCCCGCTCGTCCTCGGCGGTGCCGTCGTCGCGCTCGGTCTCGGCGCTCACGGCTATCGCCCTGTCAGGGGCGCGTACCTGATGGCCGTCGTCCCCGAATCGGTCGCCGGCGGAGGTCTCGGCGTCGTCCGCACGCTGTTGATGACCGCCGGCGCAGCCTCGCCCGCGATCGTCGGCTACCTCTCCGAGACTGCAGGGTTCGGCCCGGCGTTCGTCATGCTCGCCGTCGCGATGGGCGGCGCGGCGGTGCTGACGGTCGGTCTGTTAGTGGTTGAGGGGTAATTTTTCACCCATACTCCAGACCAAATCAACCGTTAAACGTCGTGTTAGTGGTCTCTCGGGCAATCTCTGCAGCAAGTTGCCTTTCCGCAATAGTCTGGTTACGTTGGGTCTTGTAGACCTGTCTCTCGTATTCGCGGGCGCTGATTTGCTTGGATGCGAACTTCGATGCAACCGAATTGTTCACATAGAACGTTTTCGGCGGTCGGTCTGTATTGTTAACTTCAAGCACCCGTAATCCGGAAGGTGCTTTCCCTGAGAGTTTCCCCTGTTCGTGGAACAGGAAAGCCTGTGCATATGCACTGATAATCCCGTTCTTTTCACGTAAGCGTGTGATGTTGCTCTCCGACAGAGCGGTCAGATTCACTACCTGGACCAGTGTTCCATCTCCCTGAACCCGCCCTCCGCTGGAGCGGATCGGAACAACCGGCTTTTTACCTAACTGGTTGACAAACGATGCCAGAAATACCTCGTAATCTTCAAGTTGTACTGGTTCCGGTGTCGGCGTCGGGATATCTGTCGGTGTCGGTGTCGCTGTAGGTGTCAACGTAGGCATCGGCGTCGTTGTCGGTGAATCTGTTGCCGTAGGTGAGACGGTAGTTGTCACTGTCGGAGAAGGGTAGACCGTTTGAGTGACTGTCGGGGTTAAGGAACTCCCCGAAGTAACTGTCTGTTGAGTGGGTCCGTCAGAGGAAGTATCGAAGACCCCTCCAAAAAGGACTACGCCGACGACGAGACCAGTTACTATGAGGATACCGCCAATAGCTAATACCACAGCCGTACTCTGTGCGTGGTCGGTTGTTTTTGTCATTGAAATAATTTTTTGTGACAGGTTTTCGTTGTATTTATTGTAATCGCTCCGATTCCGCGCTATCATCCCTGCTCTTACCGGTATTACCACCACTATCGCCAGTGGTTCCTTCGGTGCCACCTTCACCACTCATATCGTCAGTTGTCGGTGGTTCAACCACAGGACCTGTGTCGTAGAGATCGCGAACAGAAACTCTACCGACAGGTTGAGCGGAACTGGTTCCGGTAGTGGCGTCTTCGCCACCGGATACCTGATACTCATCCCCGACAATTGCGATCTCGCTCGCACTCCAAGAAGCATCCTCCTCGGGGTCCGCGTGACTCGTTCCGAGGGTCTCTCGATACGCCTCCTGACTCTCGAACTGCAGGGCAACGCCACCAGCGGACGAATCCACGGAGACGCCTTCGGATCGGTTCGCTAACTCCTGCAGGTCCGACTGGTCGAACGTCTGGGACCCTATGTCGATGTTCCCATCCTGGTCGACGTCCCTGATGCTCGGTGTCGAACCACCGAAGTAAGCGTCGTTCTCGCAGTAGTGACGCGAATCGTCGGGCCCGTAGGTATCGTCGTTCTGGTTGTACTGGACACACCCCGTCCTCCCGCTACTGTTCGAAGAAACATCCGATCCGTCGGAGATTTCACCGCCACTTCCCGGACTGCCGTCACTCCCGCCACAGATCTCGGCGTTCCACTCCTCCCGGGTGTCGTTCCAACTGGCTTCGGGACAGGGTTGGGGCGACCGTCCGGAAGCGTTCGTTGTCACTGTCAGCGCCAGCGTCGCAGTGTCAGTCCGACCCAGTTCGGAGACCACGCGAACCGACAGGTTGTACGTCCCGGAGTCGAATCGCCGCGTCCGGTCGTCGGCGGCTGTGTCCCCGCCTACTGCCTCGCTGGCAACCTCGCGTTCGTCGAGTTTCCACTCCAGTTGCGCCAGCGGACTCTCGCCGGCACCGGCAGTGGCCGTGAACGTCGTACTCGTGTTCTCGGTGACTGTCGTCGGACCTGAGATCGTGACCTCCGGCCCCTCGACGGGATAAACCCAGACTTTGAGCGTATCCGACCGCCTCGCCCCGTCGTCGTCGGTGATCGTGACCGTCACGTTGTAGGTCCCGACCATGCCCGCGCGGAACTCACTCCGGGCACACGTATCACACCGTGGACTCGTCGGCGTGCCGTCGGGCCGCTCGATGGACCATTCGTAGGACGCGATGCTCCCATCTGGGTCGCGTGACCCACTCGCATCGAGGTACACGGTGGCGTTGACCGGCACCTCCTGGTCGAGGCCGGCGTCTGCCAGCGGTGCCTCGTTCCCGTCGCCACTTTCCCCGCTCTCAGTGCCCCTGTCGACTCGTTCGGCCGCGACGGAACCGCTCCCGATGGCCCCGACGACCAGCACTGCGGCGCACAATACCGCCCCCCAGCGGACCCAGTCTGTCATACGACTGTCGTCAACTGCCGCCCCCTCTCTGAAAAACCTTCGTAGTTCGAACTGCATTTCTCACTGATATAACCTGGTCAACCAGGGTATTGGTCGATCGACAGGACCGCCGGGGCTCTCGACGTTCGCTGGTCGTTCCCTGCCCGCGTCGCGACCGGGCGACCCGAAGGCTGATGTGTGCCCCATGCCACCGGGCGAACGATGTCCGAGGGGGTCCTCGACAGAGCGAGAGCGACCCGGGCGGCGGTAAACGACCGCCTTCCGCCAGGGCTGCGGGTCGGCGTTCTGACGCTGTACTGGTACTCGACGCGGCGTAGCGAGCACCTCGACCGCCTCGCCGCCCGGCCGGCCTGGGTCCGGTGGACCGACCTCTCCGTCGCGGTTCTGCTCGTCGTCCAGGTCGCAGGCCTGGCGATCGTCGCGCTCGCGGCGGTCCAGGCGCTCGGTCAGGACGCCGCCACCGCGCTGAACGACCCCGCCAACACCGTCGCGATTCCCGGATTGAACGCGTTCATGCCGCTCGCGTCGGCACCGTACGTCGTCGTCGCGCTGCTGGTCGCGACGGTCGTCCACGAGGGCGGCCACGCAGTGGCCTGTCGTGCGGCGAACGTGCCGATCCACGAGTGGGGGGTCGCGCTCCTGCTGGGTGTCGTCCCGCTCGCGGGCTACGTCATGCCCGGCGAGGAACTCGACGCCGCGCCGCTCCGTGCGCGACTGCGCGTCTACGCCATCGGCGTCTTCCACAACCTCCTCGTGGCGGCGGTCGCCTTCGGCGTGTTGCTCTCGCCGTTGACCGCCACGCCGCGGGCGGCGTTCGTCGAGTACTTCGGCTGGGCGGTGGTCGGCCAGGCGCCGCCGACGGCCGCGACGGTCGCCGACCTCGGTGTCGTGACGAACCTCGCGTTCTGGCTCGCGCTACTCAACGCGAACTTCGGCCTGCTGAACGCACTCCCGATCTCGGTGCTGGACGGCGGTCGAGTACTCTCGCTCGCGATCGAACGAGTGAGTGACGCAACGGGTACCGACGTCTCCCCGCGGGCGCGGTGGGTGCTCGTCCACGTCGCGTCGGTCGCCGTCGTCGCGCTCGTCGCCGTCGCACTGTTCGCGCCGCTCTTCTGAGCAGCACGGTTTGAACCGAAAGGCAATGGCCCCAGCGGCCGTCAGACGAGGAAGACGTGCCGCGGCCGGTCGGCGAGCACCTCGCGGCCCCACTCGACGGTGTCGCGGAAGTCCTCCGAGCGGAAGAACTGCATGGCGTCCTCGCGACTGTCCCAGCGACTGGCGACGAACATGTCGTCGGCGTTCCCGCGGTTGACCAGCAGGGCCGTCTCGCGGTGGCCGTCCATCCCGTCCAGGATAGCGCCGACGTCGCCGAACGTCTCGACGAACTCCTCGCGGTAATCGGGTTTGACGGTGTAAAACATCCCCATCGTGCCGAATCCCTCGCGGTCCTCGGGGCGGCCGACGACCCCGGGCAGGCCGGTGAGGTACTCGGAGGCGGTGTCGGCGGCGTCTTCGGTCTCCCAGAGCGTGACGACCGCAGTGATCCCACCCGCACCGTCGTCCTCGCCGACGCCATCGCCTTCGTGCTCTCCCTCACTGTCGGTCACGACGCGGACGCCCTCGTCGGCCTCGTAGACGGCCGTCTTGACGTGGGTGTCGTAGCGGTCGAAGTTCGTCCGGAGTTCGTCGACCTTCTCCGTGAGGGTGCTGGGGTCGGCCGTCGAGTAGACGACGAGCGCGTAGACGTCCTCGCCGTGGGGCTTCCCGGCGTATACCTCGTTGTTCGCGAGTTCCTCGCGGATCGTCGCCGCTTCGTCCTCGTCCGAGTCGGACGACCCGTCGGGGGTCGTGTCTGTCGGTGTAGCGGACTGTTCGGTCGCGCCGGCCACGTCGGGCGGGTCGGCCGCGTCGGCGTCCTCGCCGAGGGCCCCACCGACACACCGGGTCACGGTGTCGACGTCGGTGAGGAACCCGGCGGCGGTCGAGGCGGCGCGTTCGTTCGCCCAGACGCTGACGATGGCGGCCTGACCCTTGTCGGCGCGGACGCTCGTCAGGACGTGCGTGTCGTAGTGGTCGAAGTTCTCGCGCAGGCCCGACACCTCGTCGACGAGGGATTCGGCGTCGCCGTCTGCGTAGCAGACCAGCCCGTAGCCGCCGTCGTCGTAGTCGCCGGGCAGCACGCCGAAGGTCGCGAGCCGCCTGTCGACATCGTCGACTGTCTCGATAGCGCCGTCGCCCGGCGTCGGCGGTCGTCCACCCGCATCGTCCGAGCCGCCGTCACCGTTCGCGGCCGCCGTGCTCCCGTCGTCGGTGGACGCGCCGTCGGCGGCAGTTTCGGCCGTTTCGGCCGTTTCGGCTGTTTCGGCCGGTTCGGCCGGTTCGGCCGGTTCTGCCGCTTCGACTGCTTCGTTCGATCCTGTCGTTTCGGGGACCTCGGTGGCGTCGCTGGTCTCGCCGGTCGGAACGCGTTCGCCGGCGAGGTAGGCGTCGAGGTCGGCGGCGGGGAAGCGACGCCCGAGGTAGAACCGGCCGAACTCGGCGAACTTCGAGGAGGAGGGGTCGAAGCGCATCTCGTAGAGGAGGTCCTTGACGTCGGTGACGTCGTCGGCCCAGAGCGTGACGCCCCACTCCCAGTCGTCCATCCCCACCGACCCGGTGATCATCTGCTGGACTTTCCCGGCGTAGTCCCGACCGATGTCGCCGTGGCTGTCCATGTGTTCGGCGCGCTCCTCGAAGGGCAGGTCGTACCAGTTCTGGTCGGGGTCCCGGCGTTTGGACATCGGGTAGAACGAGACGTGCTCGTGGTCGGGGATCTCGGGGTAGAGCCGCGAGCGGATGTACTGGGCCAGTCCGGAGTCGTCGTCGACCTCACCGTCGATGTACTCGCGGGCGCGCTCGGAATACCCCGACGCCTCGGTCACCGAGACGTAGGAGGTAGACTGCTCGGTGAAACGGGCGAGTTCGGTCCGCTCGAACCGCCGTTCGAGGTGTTCCACGTCGGCGTGTGTCGGTCGGAGGTGGAGAACCATGAGGTCGGCCTTGTGTCCGGTGACCGCGAAGAGCGCGGAGTCACCGGCGTCGGCGTCCTCGACGGCCGTGGCCGACTGGAGAAACGCCGTCGCCTCCTCGACGGCCTGGCGGCGCACTCCCTCGGGGGCGTCGCGCCAGGCGGCCCAGTCTATCGTCCGCAAGTCGTGCAGGGCGTACCAGCCCTCCGCCGTCTGGGGCGGCTCGCGTCTGACCATATCGGCCGTTCGCTCTCACCGCTAAGGAAACTTGCTTTTCGGGACTGGCGATTCACGTAACGCTCGCAAGCGACCGCTGCGTTCGTCGGGCGGCAGTGGCCGGCACAGACCACCGCAATGGCGAGCGAAGTGAGCCATTCACTTTGTCCGGCGACCAGAGCGCGGGGTCGCTCTACGAGCGGGACGGCGTCTGCTGAGACTCCGGTGTGTGATCCCGACGACCCGGATGACCTCCGGGGACCTCTGAGGAGCCGGGGACCTATCGACTACTCGTCTCGCCGGTGTAGGGGAGCGAGATGACGCCGTCCCTGGGCGGGTCAGTCACTGTGCCGTCGGCGAACGATACCCGACCGACGGTGTCGAGCGCCTGGAGCGCGTGGACGTCCTCGCGACCGCTGTACAACTGCGCGAACAGTTCGGGCGGGCAGATACCGTACCAGCCCAGTGGGTGGTCGCCGTACTCGGAGCGTCGCCGCTGGAGGCGCCAGTACAGCCCCCGAAGGAGCGGCGCGACCGGACTGTCGACGACCCGCTCGGCGAGCGCATCGACGGCCCGGCCGGCGAGGGTCGGAGCCGTCGTCCGCACGGTCAGTGCCGTCGCCTCGGTCCCGGAGAGCCCCGCTGCGGCCGCGAATCTGTCGTCGACGAGTGACCTGAAGAGCCGTTTCTCGCGCCGGTCGGCGTACGGGATCGTCGCCCACGCGTCGACGACCGCGCGGTCGCGTAGCGGGAGCCACCACCCCAGGCCGTGGAACTCGTACTGGCGGACGTCGGCGACGAAGTACTTGGCGTGGCGCTCGCCCCACTTCCAGCGCTCGAACCGCGCGAGTGCGTCGGCGGCCGAATCGATCCCGCCGTCGGACAGCGAGGCGTCGATCCGCGCCCGCAGCGTGTCGTCGAACGCCGGATTCTCCCACTCCCAGCGGGCGAACTCCCGGAGGATAGCGTCGATCAGGTCCGAACGCGTCGGCTCGACCCCCTCGATTTCGCGAGGGACGTGCTGGCTCAGTCCGGCGACGGTCTGGCCCGACGAACAGACCGCGTCGTCGTCGAGCAAGTCGCGCCGGCGGAGGTGACTTACAGCCGGGAGCGACCCGTAGTTGGGGATGCTGTCGTAGGTGAACGCCCCGTCGACGTAGTCCGCCCGTTCGGGCGAGCAGTACCACGCGCGCCAGCGCTCCGTGGAGTACTCGACGAACTCCCAGGGCACGTCCAGCGCCGCGGCCACGTCCCGCGCGACGCGGACGTCCTCTGCGTCGGGGCGACCGTAAGAGTAGGTCAGCAGGTCCACGTCCCGACGCGCGAGTTCCGTCGCGACCAGCCGCGAGTCGTACCCGCCCGACAGCGCGAGCGCGACCTGCCGGTCGCCGACGACCGCCGCGAACCGGTCGAACGCGGCGTCGACCGCTGCCTCGAGTCGCGTCCGCGCTCCGGTATCCACGGCATCGGCACCGACGACGTCGGCACCGGCGGTATCGGAGCCAGTGACGTCGGTTCCGACGGCTGCGTCCCCATCCGGCGTCACGTCGGCGCGAGGCCGGTAGTCGGTGTATCGCGCCGTCTCGACGACACCGTCCGCGAGTCTGACGGCCGTGCCCGGACGGACGGTCCGCAGGTCGGGGAGGAGCGTCCGGTCGTCGAGTACCGTCCCCGAGACGAGGAACTCGCTCTCGGCCAGCGGGTCGTAGGTCCCGTCGAGTCGCTTCGCGACGGCCGCCACGTCGTCGCCGGCCAGACCCGTCACGTTCTCGTCCGCCACTTCGTCCCCCGACCCCCCGTCGGCGGCGGGTGCGTAGACGAGCGGGATCGACCGGGCGTGGTCGACGCCAAGCAGGACGCCGTCAGCGCCGTCGACGACGACTGCGAAGAAGCCGTTCAGCGCGTCGAGCGCCTCGGCGAGGGCGTCCAGCGTCGTGGCGTCCGCGAAGTGTTCACAGAGCGTTTCGCCCGCGAGCAGGTCGTCGCCGCGGAAGGCTCTCCCGCGGACTGCGACCGGCCCCGCTCCGGTCCATCGCCGTTTGCTCGACAGGAGCAGTTCCGTCACGCGTGCTCAACCGTCCTCTGTCTCGATGTCGGTTGCCCGCCAGTCGTTCCTCGGATCCCGGCGGGCGGCCCCAGTGTCCACGTCACAGGGAACCGATACGCCGGGCGATGGCTTAAACGTCCCTTCAGAGACGGGACACCGGAATCACGATCCACGTCGTCCGTGCCCTCGTGAGATATGGTGGTTTCATCCGTTCAATCGCGTCGTTTCGCGGGAGTTCGATAACCGAGTGCGAGGGCTGCGAGCTGTGAGGCGCTACGCGCCTCGGAAAAACGAGCAGGCCGAACGTGGCCGGCACACTCCACATAACGCGAGCGAAGCGAGCGTTACAGGAACGTCAGCTCCGTCTCGAAGTCGGCGGCAGCCGCCGCAGAGGGTTCCTCCGTGGGCGTCGTCACGTCGACGAGCGTCGGCCCGTCACTGTCGAGCGCGTCCTCGAGCGCCGCCGTCAGCCCCGCACGGTCGTCGACGGCGGTCGCGTCCCACCCGAAGCCCTCGGCGATGGTCGGGAAGTCGGGGCTGTCCCAGGCAAAGGCCGGCGTCTCCGTGGTCGCGAGTTGCTTGCTGATGACCGCGTAGTCGCTGTTGTTCGAGACGACGAGCGTGATGTCGAGGTCCTCCTGCGTGACGGTCGCGAGTTCGTGGATACACATCAACAACCCACCGTCGCCGGAGAGACAGACCACCGGACGTTCGGGGCGGGCGATCTTCGCACCGATAGCGGCGGGGAGGCCGACGCCCATCCCGGCCCACGAGCCGGCGGCGACCATCTCGTCGGGGGCGGTCGTCTCGAAGGCCTGCATCGCCCACAGGCGAAAGCCGCCGACGTCCTCTGTCACGATGGTATCGTCGGGGACTGTCCCCCGGACTGTGCGCAAGACTCCGGGCGTGTGGAACCCCTCGTCGGTCTCCTCGTAGAGGCCCTCGCGTTCGAGGTGGTCGCGGTACTCCGCGCGGACGGCACGACCGATCTCGGCGCCGCTCCAGCGGTCAGCGGGGGCTCTGGTTCCCCCCACCCGTTCACGGATCGCTTCGGCAGCCTCGGCGGCGTCGGCGACGATCCCCACGTCGGCGTCGTAGCCCTGGTCGACGTCGTCTGGGTCGAGCGTGACGTGGACGAGTCGGTCGCCCAGGTCGAGTTCCCAGTCGGCGGTCGCGATGCCGTCGAGGTCGGTGCCCAGCGCGCAGACGACGTCGGCCCGGGAGAGTGCCCGCTGGCCGCCCGGGGGGAGGGAACTGCTCGCGACACCAAGGAATCGGGGGTCGTCCTCGGGGAAGACGCCCTTGCTCTTGTAGGTCGTCAGGACCGGTGCGTCGAGGTCGGCGGCGAGTGCGCGGACCGCCTCGGCCCCACCCGGCGAGCGGTGTGTGCCGCCGCCAGCCCAGAGGACCGGCCGTTCGGCATCGACGAGGAGATCCGCAGCGGCGTCGTAGAGCGCGCCGTTCTCGCGGGTGACCCGCTCGGGCGAGACCGACGCTTCGGGTGCGGTGATCTCGCCGGCGAGGAACTTGCTCGGGATCCCCAGCCTGACGGGCCCCATCGGCGGGGTGAGCGCGCGCTCGATACCACGTTCGACAGCTGCCGGTAGATCGCGGGAGGACTCGACGACGACGTTGGCCTTGACGACGTTGTCGTAGGTGTCCGGGTCGATCTCGTGGATCGGTCCCTTCCCGCGGTCGTCGGGGTGGGCGTCGCCGGTGAGGTGAACGATGGGGACGCAGTCGTTCAGGGCGTTTTTCAGCCCGTGCATGGCGTTGGTCTCGCCGGGGCCGGGGACGGTGAGTGTGGCCGCGGGGACGTCCGAGACCTCGTAGTGGCCCCAGGCGACGTGGGGGATGGCGGTCTCGTGGCGGGCCATGACGTAGCGCATCTCCTCGCGCTCGACGACGACGCGGTCGAGCGGCACGGTCTGGGTCCCGGGGAGGCCGACGAGCGTCTCGACGCCGGCCGCGACCAGCGCGTCGTAGACGTACTCGGCACCCGGTCGCGTCGGTGCTGTCATACCCGCGCCTGCCGGCCCCACGTGCTTGAGTGTTTCCCGAGCGGCGAGTGGGAAGACGTATCGACCCAGCTACGGATTCCTCGGTCTGATGTCGGCGAGCTTCTCCCAGTCCGCAGTCGTCGCGTTTCGCACGAACTCCAGTGGCAGGTCCGTCCGCTCGGACCGCGCAGTATGTTCCGGTATCTGCTCGCTCAGAGATATCTCGATCGCTTCGCTGATACCGGTGATCGGCCCGATATCCTCTGTGACGATGACGTCGTCGGCCACTTTCAGACGCCCGGTCCGTTCTCCCTCGGTCGAGTGGCGTTCCCACTGTATCACGTCGTCGTGACTGACTGAGACATCCGGAACCTCCACTCGAACGCTGTACTGAACGATCCGATCGAGCCACGCAGACGAGTCGGCCCCGTCGTCGAAATGCGGTCTCCCGACGATCACCTCGGCTCCCGTGAGGAGGTCGTCCACGAACTCGATCTCTCCGTCGTCGTTGTAGGTGAGAAAGTGGAGAGTTGTCGCTTTGATGACGTCCGCTTCGTGTCTGGGTCTGAAATCGATATCGACGAAGTAGCGACCGGACACAGTTCGAGGAAATTCGGACTGGAGTTCTTCCCGGAGTTTGTGTTGTAAGGCGACGACCTCGTGGTCCATCTCGGCCCCTCCGTCAGAACTCCGACAGTACCTGGCTGTAGACAGCCCGATGTACGTCTTCCGGCGGTATCTCGTGGCCCCGTCTGAACCGTGTGTGGATCTGTTCTGTGCGGTCGTCGGGTTCGTAGCTCTCCGGTGGAACGGGGAGAAAGAGATCACGCTCGATCGCCGTCTCGACGAATCCAGATCTGGAGCTGTAGAGGGTATCGATCAGCCCGGTCGTTTCGCCCTTCGAGAGGTCGACGGCACCGTCGAGAGCGTCCCACAACAACTGCGTCCGCTCCATCCACTCCGCACACTCACTCGGTAGTTCTGTGAAACGGAGCGGGCGCAGATCCTCGAAGACTGGCTCGAATTCCCAGACCGGGGCGAACCGGAGCACTGCGTCGTCCAGATAGACGACTGTGCCTGCCCGACGGAGAGCCCGGACGTTCGATTCGGAAGGGGCACTGTACGCCGGGGCGAACCGACTATCGTTGAACAGGCTATCGAAGTGGCTCTGGACGTGATCGGCAATACTGGAGACTCGCCGGTCGTGTGGCTTCGACGATACGTCCACGGAATCCGGAAAGCTGAGACTTAGCTCCAGCGCTCGGTCGACGTTTTCACGAGTAAGCCGCTCTCTCGCTTTCGTAGACTCCCGCAACTCCCGGACGTCGCATGCGAGTTCCGTCCATTCCTGGTGAAAGCGTGCTTCCGCGTCGTGTCCCCTTCCACGGACTGCTGGGCCGCTATCGGCGACTTTCCCGAACAGGCCACGCGGGCTCTGTCTGACCGCGCTGGCAGTCTCACTCGCCATCTCGTTTGGAACTGGCGCGGTACACGATTAAGAATTTGGGTCGGGTCAGATCGTTCGACAGTTCCGTCGTCGACTGCTGTCCTGGGGACAGCCCGGTCTGCCGACGCCGACAGTGACACAAAACACTTGGGACCAGTGTGCCACCTGCCGACTGGAGATGCGCAGAGTCCATACCCTCGTTCTCTGTCTGGTCGTCGTCTTCGCGGGCTGTTCGACGTTCGCCGCACCGTCGACCGAAACGGCCGAAACTGGCACCCCCACGACGTCCGTCGACGGACCCGCGACAGGGACGAGTGACGTGCCCACGACGACGGACCGACCGTCGACCGGAACGACATCCTCACTGGACCTGCCGCCCGGCGTCGACGAGTCGGAGGTTCTGCGGTTCTCGTCGCTGTCGACGTCCGAGCGCGTGACGTTCGGGGCCGCTCGCAACGCGAGTGGATACGTCGAGTTGTCGTCGGATTCGGCCCTGGAGACGTTCAGCGAGCATCGCTACGTCTACGCCGACGGGCAACTCTGGACGGTCGAGGCGACGTACGGACGCATCGCGTACTACGCCTCGACGACGGACCTGTCGGAAAACGAGACTGCAGTGTCCTCCCAGAACTTCACGGCAGAGCGCCAGCGTCGCTTCCAGCGGGTCGTGAACCGGTCGGGTAGCTACGTGCTCGGGCCCGACGAACGGCCGATCGACTTCCCCGACCCAGTCCGCTACGACGGGGAGACGTACGTCCTCGAGCGCGGCACCGCGAGTTCGGCCCACGGCGTGCTCCACGTCTCTCGGTACGACAGCTCGACTGAGACATCCGGGTGAGTCCCACAGCACTCACTCGGTGTCGTAGAGATCTCGATTGCCGATTACGAGGCCTGCGAGCGCGCTCGGAGGCCGAACGTGGCCGGCACCCACCTCCAGACGCGAGCGAAGCGAGCGTTCTCAGTCCCACTCTTCGGGCCAGATACCGGCTGCCTGCATCCCCGCTTTCGCGCCGTGGTCTTCGAGGCGTTCACGCACCTCGTCGGGGTCGAGTCGCGGCAGGTCACTCCCGGCGACCGTTCCTATCAGGACCGCCGCGACCATGGCATGTTCACGGATCGTTCGTGGATCGGCCTTGTCGCGGGTGTCGGCGCGGGTGTGCGTCCAGCCCCGGTCCCAGGTACCCCGGGCGTCGGGGTTCGCGCTGTGGAGCTGGAGCACGGGGACGCCCGTCCGGAGGAACGGCCAGTGGTCGCTGTAGGGGTGGGGCCGGTCCCCGACCGAGACGTCGTGGTCGATGTCGCCGGCGACGCGTTCGACGAGGTCGGCCATCGGTTCGGAGGCGTGAGCCAGTGCGTTCAGGTCGCGGTAGCGCCCGATCCCGTCGAGATTGACGAGCGCGTGGACCGAATCGAGGTCGAGACTGTCCGCGAGAGCGCTGCTCCCGACGAGCCCGGTCTCCTCACAGCTGACGCCCGCCACTCTGACCCGGCGGTCCAGGTCCATCGCGTCGAGAATCGGGAGCGCGCCGACGAGCGTCGCGATACCACAGCCGTTGTCGAGTGCCCCCTCGCCGACGTCGTGGGCGTCGAAGTGGGCACAGACGACGACCTCCGCGTCGGTGTCGGGGCCGACCGTCCCGACGACGTTGCGACTGGCTCCGGGTTCGGTACGTGCGTCGACCCGGAGGTGAGCGCGGGCGCCCTCGGCGGCGTACTCGCGGAGCCAGTCGCCGGTCTCCCGGCTGACGCCGACGCCGGGGAGCGGGGATTCGGCGTCGAACGTGAGCGACCCGGTCGGGGGCAACTGGCCGGGGACGTGGTTGACGAAGACGAACGCCTCGGCGCCCGCGGCGGCGGCGCGGCCGACCTTCTCGACGCGGTGGTACGGCCGGTCGAAGTCCGGAGGTGTGGCCGTCTCGGCGAGAACGACCGCGCCGCCGACCTCGGCCTCGTCGAGTTCCTCGGGTGTCGCGTGGCCGACGTCGACCAGCGGCGCGTCGACCTCGACGGCGGGGGAGTACGGGAGTGCCACCGCCTCGAAGGACCGCTCGACGTCCCGGTCGGGGACGCGGACGGCGAGTGCGGTCTCGCCGCGGGTCCAGCGTGCGGTGTCGAAGCGCTGTCGGTCGACGTCCGTCACGCCACAGTCGGCGAACGCCTCGGCGACGAGGTCTGCCGCCCGCCTGTCGCCGGGGCCGCCGCCGAGTCGGTCGTCGATCTCGGACAGGCGGGTGAGCAGCGTCCAGGGGCGGTCGTCGAGCCAGGCGCGTCCGAGCGCCGCTGCCGTCGCGTCGTCGAGAGTGAATCCGGCGTCCGCGCCCGGGTTCAGGCCCGAGTCCGGGCCGGACGGGTTCGGATCCGAGTCCGGGTCCGCGTCGTCCATGGCGGGGACACGGCGTCGAGCGACAAAAGCCCGTTCAGTCGCCGCCGTCGGTTCCGGAGCCGGGACGACCCCGAACAGTCGACACCGGCGACGTCGCCCGCTGTTGAAACACTTAGGGTCGTCGGACCCAAACGCGGGGCCATGAGTTCCGTTCCGGACCGCAGCGACATCGACGAGCAATACAAGTGGGACCTCGAGGCGCTCTACGCGGACGACGACGCCTGGGAGGCGGCCTTCGAGGACGTGAGCGAGCGGATCGACGACCTGGCGGCCTTCGAGGGGCGCGCAACCGAGGACGCCGGAACGCTTCTCGAGACGCTCTCGACCTACGAGGACGTGATGCGGCAGGTGGCGAACGTCTCCGCCTACGCCCGGATGCGCCGCGACGAGAACACCGCCGACGGCCACTACCAGGCCCTGGCGACGCGCGCCCAGTCGCTCCACTCCGAGGCGGCCAGCGCCGCGAGTTTCATCGAGCCCGCGATCCAGGACGCCGGCCGCGAGACCGTCGACTCCTACGTCGAGGACGACCCCGACCTGGAGACCTACGAACACTACTTCGACGACGTGCTCCGGATGCAGCCACACACCCGCTCGACGGAGGTCGAGACGCTGCTGGCCGACCTGGGCGAGGTGCTCGGTTCGACCGGCGAGGTGTACAACATGCTCGCCAACGCCGACTTCGAGTTCCCCGCCGTCGACGACCCCGAGGGCGAACCCCGACAGATCACGCTCAACAATTTTACGACTCTGCAGGAAAATCCCGATAGAGCGTTTCGCCGCGAGGTGTACGAGGCCTTCTACGACCACTGGGAGGAGTACCGCAACTCCGTCGCCGCGGCGTATCGCAACAGCGTCAAGACCGACGTCAAACTCGCCCGGGCGCGAAACTACGACACCGCCCGCGAGGCCGCACTCGACGGCCCGAACGTCCCCGTGGAGGTGTACGACACGCTCGTCGACACCGTCAACGACGAACTCGACGTCCTGGGGCGACACGCCGACCTGAAGCGACGCCACGTCGGCGCGGACGAACTGCGGATGTGGGACCTGTACGTCCCGATGGTCGAGGGCGAGAGCCCGGACGTCGAGTACGAACAGGCCCGCGAGTGGGTGACGGAGGCGGTCGCGCCGCTGGGCGAGGAGTACCAGGACCGCCTCGCGGCGGGACTCGACTCGCGCTGGGTGGACGTCTACGAGACCGAGAACAAGCAGTCGGGTGCCTACTCCGGCGGTACCTACGACTCCCAGCCGTACATCCTGATGAACTACCAGGACGACGCGGCGTCGATGTACACGCTGGCCCACGAACTCGGCCACTCGCTGCACTCGGAGTTCACCAGCGACACCCAGCCCTACGTCTACAGCGACTACGAGATCTTCGTGGCCGAAGTCGCCTCGACGGTCAACGAGACGCTGCTCACCCACCACCTGCTGGACGTCGTCCAGGACGAACGACTCCGCCGGCACGTCCTCAACCAGTACCTCGAGCGCTTCCGGTCGACGCTCTTTCGCCAGACCATGTTCGCCGAGTTCGAACACCGCACGCACGAACTCGCCGAGGAGGGCGAGGCACTCACGGCCGACCGGCTCGACGACCTCTATCGCGAGCTGAAAGACACCTACTACGCGGACGCGGACGTCGACGACCGCATCGCCCGCGAGTGGATGCGCATCCCGCACTTCTACCGCGCGTTCTACGTCTACCAGTACGCCACCGGCATCTCCGCGGCCGTCGCACTCGCCGGGAACATCCTCGAGGAAGGGCAACCGGCCGCCGAGCGGTACCTGGACTTTCTCTCCAGTGGCTCCCGGAAGTACCCGCTCGAACTGCTCGACGACGCGGGCGTGGACATGACGTCGTCCCGGCCCGTCGAGTCGGCCATCGACACCTACGACGAGTTCCTCGACGAGTTCGAACAGTTGCTCTGACCGGCGCGTGTCGACGGATCCGCAGGGAAAACCGCCGTCGACGTGACCGAAGTCGGACTCAGTTCTGAGACTGGGGCCGAGAAGATAAATATCTGGATAGCTTCCTTCCGGCGACAGCAGATGGACGGGACCGTCTTGCACGTGCGGGCTGGCACAGGGAACAGGGGTCTGTCGCCGGGAGGCACGTCTTCGCCGGGAGAGACGTCTTCGCCGGGAGAGACGTCTTCGCCGGGAGAGACGTCCTCGCCTGGAGACACGATGTCGGTCCAGCGGGTATCGACTGCGAGTGAGGCACGCAACGCGGTGGCCGCCGGTGGGGTCGGGGCGGTCGTCGTCGAGGTGGACGACTGCGGGCTGGAACCGGTGACGGCCGTCCGGGAGGCCGACTCGAGGGTCCCGGTGATCGCCTGCTCGGCGAGGGCGGACGGGGAACTGGCGGCCGCTGCGACGCGTGGTGGCGCCGACGAGTACTACCCCCGCGAGAGCGCCGACCAGTCACTCCTCGACCGGGTACGAGCACACCTGTCGCGTGAGGCGGCGGCGGAACGGGCGGGAGACGGCGGTGGTTCTCCGGTCGGGTTCGCCCGGGACAGCACCGCCCTCGGGGCGACCGGAGAGGCCGGAACGAGCCGCGGCGAGCGAGAGGGAGACAGCGACGGGCACGGGGTCGCGAACGACCGCGACCTGTACGTCGAGACGCTGGAGGCAGTCGACGACGGCGTCTACGCGCTGGACGACGAGGGTCGGTTCGTGTTCGTCAACGAGGCGATGGCGGACCTGACCGGCTACAGCCGCGAGGAGTTGCTCGGCGAGCACACGTCGGTCGTCAAAGACGAGGAGTCGGTCGCGAAAGCCGAGTCGGCGCTCCGGAAACTCCTGCAGGGCGAGGACAGCGAGACGACGTTCGAACTGGAACTCCAGCCCAAATCGGGCGAGTCCGTCCCCTGCGAGGACCACATGGTGGTGCTGACCGACGAGGCGGGTGCGTTCACCGGGACTGCCGGCGTCGTCCGTGACGTCTCCGAGCGCGAACGCCGCGAGCAGACACTCGAACGCTACCGCGACACGCTGGAGGCAGTCGACGACGGTGTCTACGCGCTGGACGACGAGGGACAGTTCGTGTTCGTCAACGAGGCGATGGCGGACCTGACCGGCTACAGCCGCGAGGAGTTGCTCGGCCAGCACACGGCAGTCATCAAAGACGAGGAGACGGTCGCGAAAGCCGAGGCGACGCTGCGGGAGTTGCTGCGGGGCGAGGAGAGCGAGACGACGTTCGACCTGGAACTCCAGCCCGAATCGGGCGAGGCCTTCCCCTGCGAGGACCACATGGTGATGCTGACCGACGAGGCGGGTGAGTTCACCGGGACTGCCGGCGTCATCCGGGACATCTCTGACCGCAAGCGTCGTGAACAGCGCCTCTCGCGGTTGCTGGAGACGTCCCAGTCCCTCGTCGGCGCTCGCGAACGCGAGGAGGTCGCACGTATCGTCGCCGATGAGACGGCCGACGCACTGGGACACGACCGCTCTGTCGTCCGCCTGTACGACGCCGAGCGCGACGCGCTGGTGCCGGTCGCCCGCGGGAGCGACGACCCCGCCGTCACGGACCGCCCGACCTACGCGGTCGGCGAGGGCGGACCCGGACGCGCCTTCGGGACCGGCGAGACGCTGCGACTCGGGCGGGACGTCGACGCCGACGAAGTCGAGAACGCGACCGAACTGGTCGGGGACGCCGGTGGCACCACCGACGCGGTGTACGTCCCGCTGGGTGACCACGGTGTCCTGACGCTGGGGACGAGCGACCCGGAGGGCCTCGAGGACGCCACCGTCTCGATGGCGGAGGTGCTGGCCTCGACGGCGGCCGTCGCGCTGGAGCGGGCCGACCGTGAGCAGGACCTCCTGCGCTACCGGACCGTCATCGAGAACGTCCAGGACATGGTGTACGTCCTCGACGCCGAGGGGCAGTTCTCGCTCGTGACGGAACCGCTCGCGGCGTGGCTGGGCTACGACCGCGAGGAGCTCGTCGGTACCACCCCCGGGGAGATCCTGGCCGACCCCGACATTGACGCGATCGAAGACGTCGTCGGCGACCTCCGGGCCAGCGGCGACGCGGACGCGAGCGAGCGGATCGAGACCCAGGCGATCACCGCCGACGGCGAGCGGCGGCCGGCCGAACTGGAGGTGTCGCTGGTCCCCAGCGATGCGGAGTTCGCGGGCACCGTCGGCGTCGTCAGGGACCTGAGCGAACTCGTCCGGACACGGGAGTTGCTCGAGACCGAGCGCGACCGCTTCTCGTATCTCTTCGACAACCTCCCCGACGCGGTGGTCGAGGCGACCCTCGACGGGGACGGACGCCCGGTCGTCCGGACGGTCAACGACGCGTTCGTCGACCAGTTCGGCTACCAGGCCGACGACGTGGTCGGCAACTCGCTCAACGAGTTCGTCCTCCCCGAAGAGGAACGCGAGGCGGGCCGGGAACTCGACCGCAGGGCCGCCGCGGGCGAGCGACCCAGCCGCGAGGTCCGCCGCCGGACCGCCGACGGCTTCCGGGAGTTCCTCTTCCGGGGCATCCCCTACGAGACCGGCGAGGGCGGGACCCGCAGTTTCGGCATCTACACGGACATCACCGCCCGCAAGGAGCGCGAGCGCCGCCTGGAGGTGCTCAACCGCGTCCTCAGGCACAACATCCGCAACGACGTCAACGTCATCCTCGGCTACGCGGAGATGCTCGCCGAACGCGTCGAGGACGACGACCTCTCGGAGCGCGCGACCGACCTGCGCCGGAAGGCCGCCGAACTGACGGCACTCAGCGACCGGGCACGCTCGCTCGACCGGACCATGCGCCGGGGGTCGCCGCGGGATAGTACTGTGAGCCTCGCGAAACTGGTCGACGACGTCGTCGCGGACTACGCGGCCGAGTACCCGACGCTGACCGTCGAGACCGACGTCGCGGACGTCCAGGTCGTCGGCGACGGACGCCTCGCGCTCGCGGTCGAGGAGTTACTCGACAACGTCGTCGACCACGCGGGGGCAGGTGCGACGGTCCACGTCGAGAGCGAACGAACCGGCACCGACGTCCGACTGCGGGTCGCCGACGACGGGCCCGGGATCCCGGTCCACGAGCGGGCCGTCGTCGAGGGGTCGACCGAGATTACCCAGCTCGAACACGGGAGCGGGCTCGGCCTCTGGGTCGTCCGCTGGGTGTGTGAGTCCTGTGGTGGCCGCCTGCGCTTCGAGGAGAGCACGCTGGACGGGAGCGCGGTCGTCCTCTCGCTGACCAGCGCCGAGAACTGAGACGGGCCTGGAAGACCCGCTCGACCGGGGACGGACTCACTCGATTGGGTCCTGTCTCACTCGGCCAGATCTCGCACGAGCGACGCGAGTTCGGTGTACTGGTCGCTCCCGGTTCGTTTGCGGACGTGACCCGAGAGCGTCGTGTCGAACTCCGCCTCGACGGTGTCGCGGTCGTGGGCGGTGTAGAGCACGCACGGGATGTCGGACACCTCGTCGTGGACCGCGCGGGCGAGTTCGACCCCGCTCATCTCGGGCATCGACAGGTCGGTGACGACGACGTCGACGGGGTCGGCGGCCGCCCGATCGACGGCAGCGGCGGCGCTCTCGACCGCCGTGACGTCCAGCGCGTCGTCTTCGTGTTCGAGGAACTCCCGCGTGATCGCCAGCACGTCGGGGTCCTCGTCGACGAGAAGCACCCTAACTCTCTCCGACATATCTCTATATCACGGGAGTGGGGTCGTCAACTACCCCATCCTACTTCGCTCACCCGCGAGGGGTTCGCTCGTGGAGGGTAGGGCTTGTCGGTGGACTCCCTCACTTCACGACACAGCGTCGGAGCGGTGAGTTCAACATCCCCGACTTCAGGGCCAGTTGACTGTGGCCCATCCATCCAGACAACTGTTGGCCTCAATGGACGTACTTGCGTCAAAAGCCCGAAGTCGAATAAACCTATCGGGCCCTCCCCGCCCTACTGCGCTTCTTGTCCGCCATTCGGCGGACTGCGATGCTCCTTGAGGTCGGGGACTCCGCCTCGCAAACGAGTTGAAAACCCTGCCTGAGAGGGGCGGTCACGCCGAGCTCGTGTCGACCGTGCCGTCGATGCGGACGAACCCGTAGTCACAGTCCGGACAGTGCCACTTGACCTTCGTTCCGAGGTGGACCTCCGTGTTCGCCGCCCGGAAGAACGACTGCTCGTCCTCACAGACGGGGCAGTGTTTCGTGAGTTCCTTGCTCATATTCCCCGGTTGTGTGCCCCCGCAATTGAACGTGCTGGTTTCGGCTGTTCGACAGTGGGCTTACGTCACCCGCCGTCGAACCGACCGACATGGACATCTACACCGGTCGCGGCGACGAAGGTGAGACCGACCTCCGAGATATGTCCCGCGTCTCGAAGGCCAGCCCGCGCATCGAGGCCTACGGCACGGTCGACGAGCTCAACGCCTTCGTCGGGTCGGTCCGACCGACGGGCCACGACGACGTCGACGACCTCCTGCGTGAGGTCCAGAACCACCTCCACGTCGTCCAGGCCGACTTCGCCAACCCCGACCCCGACGAGGACGACCCGCAGATTCGCGACTCACACGTCGACGACCTGGAGGACCGCATCGACGACTTCGACGAGGAACTCGACCCGCTCCAGTCGTTCATCCTCCCCGGCGGGTCACAGTCGGGCGCCAGACTCCACCAGGCGCGGGCGGTCTGTCGGCGTGCCGAACGCCGCGCGGTCGCCTTCGCGTCCGAGGAGGAGGGCGTCAACCGGACGGCGATCGTCTATCTCAACCGGCTCTCGGACCTGCTCTTTACGCTCGCTCGCGTCGTCAACTCGCGCGACGGCGTCCCCGAGGAGAGTCCCACCTACTGACGACTGGGTGCTGACGAGGACTCTGGAGCCTGTATCGCACTCGGCACTGTGTGTCGAAAACCCTCGGACCGCTCGCTAGCTGGTGACTCAACCGCACGCGACGTAATGCGATGAAAGCCCTCGGACCGCTCGCGGTCGCTGCGCGGGATATTCTCGCTCGGACAGCCGCACCGCCCCGCACTCGCGGGAATAGGGCCCGCGCAGGCGACTAAACTGCACGCGAGCGGCCCTCGCCCTTTCAGCTATGAGAATCCTGCTACCTCAACTAACCACCGTGAGCTTTGTAGACCTTCCGCCGACCGCCCGATTTCGACCCTTTTGAACAGTACCGGGTCGCTGTCTGGCAATTCTATTCAGAACGTCCCTCGGCGGGGAACATCTTGATCGCTTTACCTGTCGCTCACTGTGGTGCGTGCCCGCCGTGAGCGTCGCCGGACCGGCGACGCTCACTCACGCACCGGTGGTGGGTCGTACACCTCCTCTTTGGTGAGCATGTGGAAGATCGACACCAGCAACTTTCGCGCGGTTGCGACAATCGCTACCTGATGAGGCTTGCCTCGACGCCGTAGCCGCTCGTAAAACTCCGACAGATATGGGTCATCACAGTTGTGAACGGCGATGTTTGCACACTGTACCAGCGTGTGTCGCAGGTACTCGCTTCCTTCCTTGCTGATTGGCCCTTCGGTTCGCGAGTCACCCGACTCGCGAACCGTTGGATCCAGCCCTGCGTAGCTGACCAACTCTTTTGCCCGGTCGAACCGGTCGATTTCGCCGATCTCTCCGTAGATCATCAATCCCGAGTACGACGCCACACCCGGGATTGTCATCAACAGGTCGACCTCCGAAATCGACTTACTCATCTCGACGATTTCTCTGTCTAACTCCTTGATCCGGGCGTCAAGGTCGTCGACCATTCCGAGCCACTGTTCGAGCATTACCTGGTCCGAGCCCTCTAAATCGAGGGCCGCGAGCTCCTCGCGGCCCTCGTCGGTGAACGGCGAATCGATCCTGAGAGCGTTCTGGTCGAGAATGGCGTGAACTTCGTTTTTGGCGTCGGTACGCTTCTCGACGAGTTTCTTCCGGCCGCGCGCAAGCGCGCGGCACTCTCGGATCTCTTCAGGTGGAACGTAACTCTCTGGCACCGCATCTAGCCTGAGGAGTTCAGCGAGTTTTGATGCATCGGCTTCATCGGTCTTTTGCCGAGACTTGGCGATCCACGCTAATTTCGTCGGATGAGCGACGCTGACGTCGAGATACTTGTCGAGCACGTCGTAGATCGCGTAGTAGTTGCTGGTCGCTTCGAGCACGGCTTGGGACTCATCATACTCTGCAGCGAATTCTTCGAGATCCGCGTTGTCGAGGCGGATCTCTCGCTGGGTCGAGCCGTCGTCGTCGACGACGGCGACCTGAGATTGCCGTTTGTGAACGTCGATTCCGATGTACGTCATGGGTTTCTCTGGAGTGTGGGTGCGTGAAGCGGAACGTCAGCTATGCAGGTTCACAGCCCGCCTGGCGGCCGCCAGGCGGGCTGCCATCCCAGTTCTCTGGTTCCTTCGCAGTGCCGATCAGTCAGTCCGACAGGCTGATACGCCCCGAAAGGACGTCGATCTCGACACTCCCTCTCCTACTTCACGCTCGAGGGACTTTAGCAGGATTCTCATTGAGTCAGTCCGCCAGGAGAATGTATGTGGTACAGGCTGTCTCAACGTAGAATGTGCGATGGCCGACTCCACAGATTGTGTCCCCTGGCGGACTGGAAGGGCGAGGCGGGCTCGCGGCGAGCGTAGCGAGCGGAGTCGCCTGAGCGACCCCTATCCACGCGGGCGGTGCTGAGAGCGTGGATATGTCGCTCAGCGACCGCGAGCGCGCCGAGGGCTTCCATCTCGCGCCGGTAAGTGCGGTCACGACGAGCACGACTGCGGTTACGACGAGCACGACTGCGGTCGCGAGATCGTGATCGGTTTCACGACACACTACAACCCGCTGTGATACCGGAGACGAATTTCCGACCGCTCAGCGCCAGTGCCGGAACACTTCGAACGCGACGAGCCCCACAGCGACGCCGAGACCGATGGCGAATCCGAGCGCGAGCGCGCCACCGAGGGTACCGGAGCGCAGGAAGCCGACGCCGACACCGAGGAGCGCCGCGGCGAGGACGTACCCGGCCGCGCCGAGACCGATCGGGAGTCTGGGGAGGGCCACGTCCCGGATGTCCGCCCGTCGACAGATACCGGTTTCGGTGCGTCAGTCGACTCGCTCGTAGGCTATCTCGCCGTCCACCTCGCGGACTCTCGCACGGCCAGCGTCGTCGAGGACGTCGAGGTGGCCGACGGCTTCGCTCATGCCCATGTACTGTTCGGTCGCGGGGAGGTCGCCGAACAGCCCCTCCATGACTTCGACGGGCGTCGTCGGCTCGGCGATCAGGTCGGCGACGCGCTCGGTCCGCTCGGCGTGTTCGTCGAGGATGGCGTCGATCCGCCCGGCCGGGTGCTCGACGGGTTCGCGATGCCCGGTGAGAAACCGGTCGAAGCCCGCCTCGCGAAGGGTCGCCAGCGAGTCGTTGTACGCCGGGAGGATACGCGGGCGTTCGCCGCCCGATTCCGGGGGCGGCTGGAGGAACGGGTTGGGCGAGATATCCGCGAGGACGTTGTCGCCGACGAGCGCCTGGCGTTTGCCCCCTTCCTCGAAGGCGAACAGTATCTCGCCGGTGGCGTGGCCGACGAGATCGTCAACTGTGAGGGTGGCACCGTCGACCGTCACGGTGTCGCCGGCCGTGACCGCGCGGTCGACCTCGACGCTCGGTGCGTAGTGGACGAACACCTGCGGGAGGTCCGTCACCGTCCCGGCCGTCGAGTCGGCCATGCCACAGCGGACGAAGAAGTCGTGGAAGAACGCCCGTTCGTAGTTGAGGCGGGCGGGGAAATCCTGGAGGATAGGTCCCGCCGCGCGGCTCGCGACGACCGACGCGCCGGCTTCGCGGAGGCGACTCGCGAGTCCGAAGTGGTCGGGGTGGGGGTGGGTCACGAGCACCTGCTCGACGTCCGCCGGGGCGAGGTCTCGCTCGGCGAGGGCTTCCTGGAGCGTCTCCCAGGCTTCCTCGCTGTCGGGGCCGGGGTCGACGACCGTGTGGCCCGCGATGTAGGCGTTGACGGGGCCGACCTGAAACGGCGTCGGGACCGGAACGCGGTCGAACATGCCACCGGCTACCGGGTGCGAGACCAAGTGTGTGGCGGGAGAGCCCCGCCTGGACGCGACGATGCCCACCGTCGCGCTGTATGTGGGACAGATACTCGCCGGTCGACGTTCGCCGGCACGTTTTAGGTTAGCCTAAATCGTCATAAGTGTTGGGTTCGACAGGGCGGTGGAGTTCCGACCGTCGGATTTATCACTGCGTACGCGATACTGCAGATTGCAGACGCGGGCTGGTGGTCTAGTCCGGTTATGACGGCTCCTTCACACGGAGCAGGCCCCAAGTTCAACTCTTGGCCAGCCCATCCATCTCCGGTTCCTCGAACTCGAGAGCCTCGCGAACGGCGTCGGGGAGTGTCGGTCGCGGTGCGGCCTCGTGGCGACGCACTCGTTCGGACTTCTCGGTCTCCTCGTAGACTGCGCGGGCAACGGGGACGCCCCGCAGGAAATTGTGTTCGTAGAGGACTTCGACACCGCGTTCGGTCAGCCCCCAGAACTTCGACGGGAGGTCTCGCGTCGACGCGCTGGGTTCGTGTACGTAGACGTCGAGGATACCCGCGTCCTGCAGCGTCTCGAGCTGGTCGAGGATGGCCGCCTCGTTTTTCGGGATCATATAGTCGAGTTCGGCCAGCGACGTGAGGTGTGCCGGGTGCCCGAGGATCAACTGCAGTACGAGGTGGCGGGTCTCCTGAGAGAGCAGTTCGCGCATGCGCTGTTGCTCTGCGAAGGAATCCTCGAACCCCTCTGGGGCTCTGTCGCCCATACTTTCCAGTAGCAGGTTCGACTGCATTACGGTTTGGGGCGATCAAGCGGCGTAAGTACTAAACGGCCACTCAAACCAGTGTCAAGGACTTACAATGCCTCGCGACGCGATCGACGACTGGTTGGAAATTCTTGAACAACAAGCGAATGACCGCGGCGTCACGGTGGATACCGATGTCAGTGGACGGATCTTCCATTTTCTGCTGGGCGACCACGACCCAGTATTGGGAAAGGTACGGATATCAGCAGCCTCGAGCCGTAGCTATCGGACTGAAAGCGGCGAGGAGCAGATGTGGCAACGGTTCGACCGCGAACAAGAGCAAATCGAAGAGAATCCCGACCAGCGGGTGTGCTGTATCCAGTTGGATATCGAATCGAAGGGTGGATTCGATGCATCTCGAGACCACTTCCTGTTCATCCCTGGCGAAATCATTCTCCAGGAAACGCACCCGAAGGGAGACCAAAAAATCACGATCACCGGTGATGGGGAGTATGAGGGTGAATTAGCCCGGTTTCCGGACGACTGGGATGCCCTCTTTGCCTACGCGGCTGGCTCGCTATCACTGGATGACGTCGACGAGGAGCGCATCCAAACAAAACTCGATGAAATGACTGCCAGCAGCGAGACAAGTGGTCAATCAAACAGTGCTGATGCCGAACCGCGAGTCTGGATCGAGAAGACCGAAATCGAGGGCCGGACCTACAAGAAAGAAGGCGAATTGCAACTCGGCAATGCGATCTATTCGCCGACACAGGACAAGCAAGGACACGACCGCTACGCGCAGATGCGGGAAGCGAACCCAGGTGATATCGTGCTCCACCTGCTTCAGGACCAAGGGCAGATTGTCGGCGTCTCCACGATCGAATCAGAGCTCGAAACCGACTTCGAAGGACTTCCGGAGTTCGGCTGGACCGAAGACCAATCCGGGTATCGACGGTGGCTGGCTGACTATCGAGAACTCGAAGAGCCAGTCGAAATCTATGAAGACATTCTGAACAAGAGGGAATACGAGTCACAACTGCGGGAGATTCGAGAGGAGTACAACCACATATTTTTCGACAAGAACTTGGCTCTCGTTCAGGGTGGGTACTTCACCCAATGCCCTCCGGAACTTCTGGCTGTACTCAGCAATGAATCGCAAAAGCTACGCTCCGAACTCGAGACCCGTGGCTATTCCGTCGCTAATCTCACTATTTCCGGAGTCGAAGCGGTAGACGAATACGATTCTCTCCAAGACGCGCTGGATGACATCCGGGATCGACTGAACAGGACTCCGCGAGGAACAGACCGGTTTCAGAACCGCCTCGGCGAGACAATTATCGAGGATTGGTCCGCTGCGCTCTCCGGGTATAAACCGTCCGACGAGGCCAGTGCGAGTACGGCGACGAAGTTCGATCAACTCAGGAAATTCTATGAATCGATAGAATCGGAACTCGAGACGAAAGCGGAAGAACTCGGGGTCGGGTCCCTGGATCGTTTTTCACCGGCTGAAACACTCTTTCTAGGGGGTTTCCGAGTCCTCCAAGAGGAAGCAGACGTTTCGACCGGGTCCCTCAATCAGCCACGTCTCAACAGTATTCTCCAAGATACGTACTCAGTGCCCTCCTCAGAAAGTGAACAACTGACACCAGACAACCCAGACCATCCCCTGATCGAGCGTATCGAAGACTCCGGATCTCCCGTCCATAAGTTCACAGCGCCACCCGAATATTGGTTAACAGCGGTCCGGTATGGCACCGTCTCGTTCGAGTCGGACATGGAAGACGACTGGGAATCAGTGAACTCGGGATCGGTTGCGTTCCTACACACTCGGTCAGAGACTGCGACCGAATCGATCGGTGACCAGCCGAACGGTATCTTCGGTGTCGGTGTAATCGGGCAAAAGTCGACGAAAACCGACCGCTGGTGGACTGACGAGACCCAAGAGAATCCGTTTCCCTATCTGGCCAGGTTCGAAGAGCTGTATCTTACCAGCGATCTCGACCGTCTAAATACGTCGAAAGGAGTCGACGAGATGTCTCCGGATGAGCTCGAGGATCAGTTGGAGGTACTCACTTCCGATCTCCTTGGATTCGATCGGATCCGGTCTATCTGCCAAGAGACAAACGGAATCAATTTCCCAGCACAGGGTGCTCATGGCGTGTTCAGAGAGAACGACGGATCCTTGGACCATGCTCGCCCTCTGGCGTTAATCGAGGCTCTCACACCCGATTTGAAACAGACAGGAACTATCAATGCCCACGCGTCGTTCAACGGTTCCGTACCCACTGACCCACTCGAAGGCCTCCACTTCCCCGGAGACCAGAAACAGGAGATCGTCCAGCAGATCGAGGCCGCCCTTCGGTCAGGTAAGCACATCATCCTTACTGGGCCGCCTGGGACCGGAAAGACCGAGATCGCTCGTCGCGTCTGCTCGTACCTCTCGTCAGAGTACCCATATCTATATTCTGATTTCCAACTCACGACTGCCACTGCCGATTGGTCGACCTTCGACACGGTCGGCGGCTACATGCCTGAGTCGACGCCTGATGGAAGTGACGACCTCTCGTTTACGCCGGGAGTCGTCCTGAACCGGCTCAAAGAGCGCCAAACAGATCTACAGGTGAGCGAACCCATCATCATCGACGAGCTCAATCGCGCGGACATCGACAAGGCATTCGGACAGCTATTCACGCTTCTCTCCGGTCAATCAGTCCAGTTACCGTACACCAGAAACGGCAAAGAGATCGAACTGCTCTCCGCGGCGGAGACTGACCGGCGTCCGAAACCCCACCAGTACGTCGTGCCTGAGGCATGGCGGATCTTCGCGACCATGAACACGTACGACAAGACGTCGCTCTACGAGATGAGCTACGCGTTCATGCGTCGGTTCGCGTTTATCCGCGTCAGCGCCCCATCGATCCCGTCGGACGACGACGAAATGGCCGAGTTGATGCATGAGTACGCGACAGTATGGGATATCTCCGTGAGCGAGCGCGACAGACCAGAATTGCTCGCCGTCGGCCGCGTCTGGCGCGAGATGAACGGTGCGGTTGAGGACCGCGCGATCGGTCCTGCGATTGTGAAAGATATCATCGAATACGTCCGCGAGAATGAGACGCTCCCTCTCGAAGACCGCCTTACGAGAGCCGTCATCAGCTACATCTTTCCCCAGTTAGAGGGTGTCCCAAAACGGGAACAGATCGTCCGCCAGATATCCAGCGTCCGGCAGATTGATTCGGACGAACTCGACGATGCAGCGGCTGAGATGTTGCAAGTGACCATCACCGACAATGAATAGAGACGAGCTGCTGGACCAACTGACGCAGGACGTACTCACGTACGTGATGCACGGGGCGTTTCCCGAAAACGAGATAGCACAGTCGATCAAACCCGACGGACTGGACGAGCGCTTCGAGGACTACGAACTGCTCCTCGACCTGCACTTCGTCTTGACCGAGGATGTCGTCGAATTCGTCCGTGAACTCCCCGCACACCTCCGAAACGTCCGGACGGAGACCGAGACGGTATCTCGGACCCGACGGGGAACGATCGACGGACACATCAACTGGAACGCGACGGTAAAAGAGCGGTACTCCCGCAATCCGAACGACGCGTCACTCTTTGTCTGCGACAACAGATCCGAGGATTACGACATCGCCGAAAACGTCGTTCTGAAGCAACTGCTGTCCGTCATTCACAACACCCTGCGTGAGTCGGAAGAGTACCTCCGTGGGGAGTACGACTGGGTTCGGGAAACGTGGAAGGGAAACGAGGATCTCATCGACGATCTGAACCGGATCTTCGAACGAAACGTCCACGTTCGACGGATTCGAGAGCCCGACGTCTACGAACCGACCGAACGAATGCTCACCACGGCTGAAGAATCACGCCAGACGGTCTACCGTGAGGCCGCATCGCTCCTGCGGACGCGCAACGCACTCTTCGACGGCGAGGAAGATGCCCTCCGTGAGTTGCTCGATGAGACCGCAATTACGCCTGACGATGACCATGCCCTCTTCGAACTCTTCGTTCTCTTTCGGTTTGTCTCGACGCTCGAAGATATCCGCGAGGGGAATTTACAGTTCAAAACACTCGCGACGAACAGACAGGAGGTCGCTCGACTCGACGGAGAAAAAGAGATCGTACTGTATCACGACAACTCCGCACGAGACAGGGACCTGTCCTTTGTGTCCGACATTCCGGAGGCCGCGGAACGGACGTTATCTCGGACCGAAAAAGTCCAGACGGTCGCTCGACAAGTTGCGAACGACTACTTCTCGGAGCGTAGCTTCCGGAATCACACCGGCCGCCCCGATATGATCGTGATGGAAGTGATCGACGACGAAAACGACCAACGCGAATACCTGATCACAGAAGTGAAAAATAGCACCAACGCGGACACGATCCGACAGGGAATCAAAGAAACTGTCGAGTACCTGGCTTTCCTTCGGGTTAACGAGGAATTCGTGTTCGGTGCCCCTGGCACGGAGGAGTATTTCGGCAGCGGGTGGAACGGACTTCTGGTTATTCAGGACTTACACGAGGAAACTGCGTCGGTGAACGAACAACAGTCCAGCGAGATTACGGTCTTACAAGCGGAGGAACTCGAATCTCAGCTCGCAACCGTCTTAGAGGGCGTTATCTGACTTGCGAAGGGATCATCTCAACAGCAGCTCCGAGTACCAGAAAAATACAGAGTTAATGAGTCCCGAGATCACACCCTGGTTCAATTCTCGATAGCAGACTTAGGATAGAAACTACGATTTCCGAAATCACGAGTTCCAAAATCGTAACGCCCAAATCTCCCCGCTGTCTGTACATGCACATGACGGCGTTCGTGAATCGGGAGTCGGAACTCGACACCCTGCAAGAGCGCTACGAGTCCGACGATTCCGAATTCGTCGTCCTGTACGGGCGTCGTCGCCTGGGCAAGAGCGAACTCGCGCGCCGGTCCATCGCCGACCGCGAGGACGCGGTGTACTACCAGGCGATCGAATCGACCGCGTCCAATCAACTCGACCAGTTCGTCGACGCGGTCGTCGCGCAGTTCCCCGACCTGGCGAACGTTCGCCGCGACTGGGAAGCCCTGCTCGAAGCACTCGGCGAGCGCGATGCGGTCGTCGTCGTCGACGAGTTCCCGTTTCTCGTCGAGGAAGACGATTCGCTTCCGTCCCGGATCCAGCGCGTCTGGGACACGGAACTCCAGTACACGGCGACGACGCTCGTGCTCATCGGCTCGTCGATCAGCGTCATGGAAGACGAGGTGCTCGCGGGCAACAGTCCGCTGTACGGCCGTCGGACGGCCACGATCGACCTGAAACCGCTCTCGGCCCGAGACGCACGCGAATTCTTCCCCGGCGAGGACGCGGATACGGCCGTGAAAACGTGGGCGGTCTACGGTGGGACGCCGTACTACCTGCAGACGATCGACCCGGACCAGTCCCTCGCCGAGAACGTCCAGCGATCGATCCTCTCCGAGCAGGGACTGCTGTACGCGGAACCCGAGTTCCTGCTGCGAACCGAACTGCGCCAGCCGAACACGTACTACAGCGTCCTCCGCGCGATCGCTCACGGACGGCGAACCCCGAACGAGATCGCCGGGATGGCCGGTGTCGACTCCGGGTCGCTCAGCACCTACCTGCAGAAATTACGGCGCTTGCGGCTCGTCGAGCGCCACATTCCGGTCACCGAATCACCGACCGCGTCCAAGCGTGGTCGCTATCGGCTGGCCGACCCGCTGTTTCGCTTCTGGTTCCGGTTCGTCTACGGGAAGCAGGACCGACTCCGACTCCTCGGCGACGAGGCGTTCGAAGAGGTGGTCACACCGGAACTTGCCGACCACGTGAGCCCGCTGTTCGAACGACTGTGTCAGCGGGCGATTCCGCAACTCGTCGACCGGCAGTTCCTCGCCGTCGGCCAGTGGTGGTTCAGGGAACACGAACTCGACGTCCTCGGACTCACCCGGGAGGGACTGGTCGCGGGCGAGTGCAAGTTCACGTCGAATCCGGTGAGCGAAGGCGTGCTCGCCGACCTCGAACGGACAGCCGGTCAGGTCCAGTGGGGCGACGAACCCGCGGATGCGACGACCCACTACGCACTGTTCAGCCGGTCTGGATTCACCGACGACCTCGAACGACGTGCGGCCGAACGGGACGAGGTTTCGCTCTACGAGCTCCCCGCCGTGGTGAACGCGCTTCCCGCGTGAGAACGCCGACCGGGAACGATACCGTTCTTCGAACCGTTCTGAGATCCAGTTTCGAGCCCGAGCGCACGCTCGCCGTCAGTGACTCACCCCGAAAGTTGCCCTATCTCGTGTCGCACCGTCTCTTCGAGCCCCTCCCGGAGCGCCCGATGCTCGAGCCCCAGTTCGGCCCTGGCCTTGCTGTTGTCCCCCAGGTACGTGACCCCGCCCAGGACGCGCAGGCGCTCGGCACGGTATTCCGGCGGAAGCGTGACCACGTGCCCGAGAAGCCCAGCGACGGATGCGAGCCCGCGGAAGACGGCAGGCGAGACGGCCCGTGGCGGGTCACGGCCGGCGACGTCCGCAACGATGTCGAACAGCTCGACGAGTGTCGCGGGATCGCCGCCGACGATGTAGTCCTCACCGGGCGTGCCACGCTCCATCGCCAGCACGTGAGCCCGAGCGACGTCCGCGACGTGCCCCGGCGAGTAGGCCACCTCGCGCGGGATCACCGGCAGGTCACCACGCAGAAAGTCCCGGAGTGCGTCGCCGAAGACGCTCGTATCGCCGGGTCCGTAGACGAGGCCGGGCATGACCGTCACCAGCGGGAGCCCCGCCTCGACCATCGGCTCGGCCACCTCGTAGTGGGCCTCCCACTTCGTCCGGTCGTACGCGGTCAGGTGCGACCCCGCGAAGTGATAACTCTCGTCGACGACCTGCCCGTCCGTGTCGGAGTTGACCGCGAGCGTGCTCGTGTAGACGCCCTTCGGCACGTCGAGTTCGTCCATCACCGTCAGGACGTTGCGCGTCCCGTCGACGTTGATACGCTCGCCCGGCGAGGGGTCCGTCGCGCCCACCTCGTACCAGCCGGCAACGTGAAAGACGCCGTCGACACCCTCCATCGGGTCCCACAGCGTCTCCCTGTCGGTGATATCCCCCTCGACGACGGTGGCACCCGCCGCGTCGAGGTCACCGGCCGTCGACGGCGTCCGCGCCAGCGCGACCACCTCGTGGCCGTCGTCGAGCAACTGCCGCGCGACGCGGCCGCCGACGAACCCCGTCCCACCGGTGAGGAAGTACTCCATCGGGACGTGTACGTGCTCTGACCTGTAAACGGTGTCGGCGGCCGCCGGTCCGACCCGTCCGGCGCGGCCACGAGCCAAACGAGATACAGATGCCCATCCCCGAACCTCTATCGGGAGACGAAGGCGCAGAATTACCAATTTTCACTATATGATCTGAATATGTTATATCCGAGATCGAAATGTATCGACGCCACTTCGGGATCCGAAACACACCGATGCCGAGAATAACCGTCTTAAGCCCCAAAGACACCATATACCGCCCATCTACAATTTCGATGCGGGGGACGTGGTGGCGGTCGCGGGCGTCACCGGCCGACGGACCGGGACCGTTCTACAGAGGACGTATCTGTACAGTAGAGTGCGAAAAGAGGCCACTCTGGGGCAGACCCAGCCAGCGAACCGTCACCGGGGTGGCCGCGGTTTCGCCCGACCCGGACCTGGCGTGATAATATATGTAGAAATATACGAATCAGACGTTATCTGAATCTGTTATCAATATGGAGCGGTCACGGACCGGGGGTCACCGACTCTCCAGTCGGTCGAGCGGGTCGTCGCTGTCCCCGTCCTCGCTTTCCTCGTCGGCGGCCTCCTGGTCCGGTTCGTCGCTGTCGGTGTCGGTGCCGATGCCGGTATCAGTGCCGATGCCGGTGTCGCTGTCGGTGTCGCTGTCAGTGCCGGTGCCGCTGTCGATACCCGCGATCGCGTCCGTCTCCGTCGAAGCCGTAGCGTCGTCGCTCGCGTCCGTCCCCAGTTCGACCGGTCGACTCACCTCGGCGTCCGGGAACTCCGCGACGTCGGCCGAGCGGCCCCGGAGTACTGCCACGAGGGCTGCGAGGGCGACCAGCAACAGGACGGCGGTACGGCGACCCGTCGACGCCGACCCGCGTTCAGCGTCGCGCTCGCCGCGAAGCCACCGCCAGAGCGTGACCCCGACCGCGCCGATCACGACGCCCGCACCGAGGTACGCGCCCGGCCGGACGAACCCGCTCCAGGGGTCGTCGTCGACGACCGATCCACCCGGTGGCCCGTCGCTGGCCGGCGACCCGCCGGGAGACGGGCCGTCGGTGGCTCCGGCCGTCGGCACTTCGTCGGGGCTCGCGGCCCGGAGCTTCGACTCGGCCGGGGTCCCCGAGTTGACGTGGTCCTCCATCGTCCGGAAGAACTCCTCGACGAGGTTGTTCGTGACGCTGCCCAGCGCGCGTTCCCCGAGGCTGGCGATGATACCCGACACCTCGGCCTCGGCGCGCCACTCGACGGTCGTCGTCCCGTCGCCGTTGTCGTGGAACTCCTGGGACGCACTCGCCTGGAAGGAGTTGCGACTCGCCTCGCCCGTCGCCCGGAGCTCGAGGCGCTCGGGCCGCTCGGCGACCGTGACGACCCCGTCGACGTCGAACGAGGGCTTGACGCTGCCGACGCCGACCGCCAGCGCCGCGGTGAACTCCGAGGGACTGCGCAGCGTCAGCGACTCGCAACCGGGTGCGGCGTCCCTGAGGATCTCCGGGTCGGTGAAGTACGGCCAGAGCTCCTCGGGCGTCCCGTCGACAGTGAACTCCCCCTCGAAAGTCAGCACTGGCCGCTCACCTCCGCGGTGGCGGCGCTGTTCGAGCGCGTCCGGCGATGCGCCTCGGCCGTCTGCTGGGACGTGGTCTGTGACATCTGTAGCGGTGCGGCGGAGTCACACGACGACAGACGGAGACCCCCCGCGTTATGGTGTGTCATGGCACTCTCGGCTACTAATAGCTAACGGGGAGCGGGAAGAGGGAACAGCGAACGGGGAACAGCGAACGGGGAATAGAGGCACGAGAAAAACGGAACGAGGAGCAGGGAACGGGAGAACGTGCCATAGAAACGGAAACCGGATAGTATGGAGGTAACAGTTGTTTCAGCGAGTGTGTTTGTGAGAAAAACGTCGACCGCAGACAGCACTGCACTCGTGATCGTGGTTTGAAAGCCCTCGGGCCGCTGGCGGTCGCTGAGCGGGATATTCTCGCTCGGTCAACCGCACAGCACCGCACTCGCTCGAATAGGGCCCGCGCAGGCGACCACGGGCTTC
>Ga0207813_100071_pt1 | contig 83704 bp, 79 predicted proteins | sample A23E3SouthBayCA_2_FD_187730 | JGI IMG/M metagenome (GOLD analysis project Ga0207813, IMG submission 187730) | Aerobic enrichment media microbial communities from Eden Landing Ponds, California, USA - A23 E3 (4) (SPAdes) | ecosystem: Environmental > Aquatic > Marine > Unclassified | place... | reverse complement strand
GGCCTCTTCTACATCAGCTCGCCGACTTCGTGAACCGCTCTGCATCTTGGCCGCACTCTCCGCGAACTACGGCGATAGGAGTTGTGGGTAAGAGACAGGAGTTCACTCGGGGGAGTAGTCACTTCCCCTGCATCCCTTCTTTGAACGCGGTGGCGGTCCGCCGGAGGAAGAGGTAGACGAAGAAGACGAACCCGAGGATGACGACGACGATGCCGACGAGGACGGGGTCGACCTCGATCAGGGCCATACCCGCGATTCCCCGGCGTCGACAATAGGGGTTTCGGCACGATGGCTAGCGGGGAGTCGACAGTCACGGCCTCACACACAACCGACACACCTACTTTCGTTCCTCGAAAACCCTCGCGTATGCTCAGCAGGCGCTTCGTCCGCGAGAACCCCGAGGTCGTGCGCGACGGCCTCGATCTGCGGCACAACGACGACGTCGACCTCGACGCGATCCTCGACATGGACGAGGAGTGGCGCGACCTGAAAGCCGAAGGCGACGACCTGCGCCACAGGCGCAACGAGATCTCCAGCCGGATCGGCGAGCTCAAACAGGAGGGCAAAGACGACGAGGCCCAGGAGGCCATCGACCGCTCCCAGGAACTCAAAGCCGAGATCGAGCGCGTCGAGGAGCGCGCCGACGAACTCGACGACGAGTTGACCGAGCGCCTGCTCGAAGTGCCCAACGTCCCCCACGCGGACGTCCCGCCCGGCGAGGACGAATCGGACAACGCCGAGGTCCGCCGCGAGTTCTTCGAGGACCACGACGCGCCCGCCGACCCCATCCCTCACTACGACCTCGGTGAGGACCTCAATATCCTCAACTTCGAGCGCGGGGCGAAGGTGTCGGGCGGCGGCTTCTACTTCCTGGAGGGCGACGGTGCGCGCCTCGAACACGCGCTCATCCAGTTCATGCTCGACATCCACCGCGAGCAGGGCTACACCGACGTCTTCCCGCCGGTGCCGGTCTCCTCGCGGTCGATGCGCGGGACCGGGCAACTCCCGAAGTTCAACGAGGACGCCTACCGCGTCGGCGGCGCCGAACACGACGACTACGACGACGACGACCTCTGGCTCTGTCCCACGGCGGAGGTCCCGGTCACCAACATGTACCGCGACGAGATCCTCCTGGACGACGACCTCCCGCTCAAACACCAGGCCTACACGCCCAACTTCCGCCGGGAGGCCGGCGAACACGGGACGGAGACGCGGGGCATCGTCCGCGTCCACCAGTTCAACAAGGTCGAACTCGTCAACTTCGTCCGGCCCGAGGAGAGCGACGACCGCCTCGAAGCGCTCGTCGACGAGGCGACGGCAGTGCTCGACCGACTGGAACTGCCCTACCGCGTCGTCACGCTCTGTGGCGGCGACCTGACGTTCGCCTCGGCGAAGACTTACGACGTCGAGGTGTGGGCACCCGCGGACGACATGGACCACGGGCCCGAGGAGGGTGGCCGGTGGCTGGAAGTCTCCTCGGCGTCGAACTTCGAGACCTACCAGGCCCGCCGGGCCGGCCTCCGCTACCGGCCGGAGCGCCACGAATCGGCGGAGTACCTTCACACGCTCAACGCCTCCGGGCTGGCGCTCCCCCGCGTGATGGTCGCGGTCCTGGAGTACTACCAGAACGAGGATGGTACCGTCACGATCCCCGAGGCGCTCCGACCCTACATGGACGGCCAGGAACGCATCGAGGGCCACGACCCCGTCGGCGAGTCCGCCGTCGGCGCCGGCGAGCGGGAGTGAACCGGCTGGTTCCCCGCCGACGCGCTCCCGACATCGTGACGGGGCGGACAGCCGATGTGTAAAAACAAAATAATAACTACGTCATAACATGTTTTTATGACATCCTGTGACATAGTGTCGGACGACATGCCAGAATGCCCGAAATGCGGGCGCTCGCTGTGGCGACTCGACGTGGTGGGGCCAGCGACGGCGCTGTTGCCGTGTGGACACACAGTGCCGCCGGACACGGTCGAGTCTGACCGGAAACGCGTCGGTACCAGAGAGGTGAACGCGTAGGTCCGTTCGTATGTCGGGACGCGACGAGGTGACGCTCCATCGACTCGAAGGCGGGACGAAGTGGCACTGTGCCGGAGTGGACTGCCGGTACGTGGGGAGCGCGGACCTGCCCCTGTCGGGTGAGGGGAGAGCCGTCTACTGGGACGGCGAGCAGTTGCGCGCGCGCGACGACGACGAGCCTGTGGCACTCGCGAACGTCTGCAACCACTGCCAGCTCCAGCTGGGCTGGACCAGCGCCGAGGAACGGTTCGCCGCCGCCCGCCGACGACACGGCGGGGAGTCGGACCGCAAACACCGGAGTCGCCCGCTGTGGAGACGGGGATCCGACGAGGAGTGAACGGCGACGTCGGGGATTCGGGATCGGTCGGCAGACCGGGTCTGGACCGGTGATTCTCGAGCACGCTCCAATAGTCCGTCCGAGGGTCTATGTCCATCCAGCCCCAAGCGGTGTCGATGACCGACCGAGGCCGACTCTCCGCGACGCTCGCCGCGGTGGCCGTCGGAGTGGTGGCGCTCGCGCTCGTCGCCGGTATGACCGGGGCCCTCCCCTTCGCCGCGGACGAGCCCGACGGCGAGGCGATCGTCGAGGAGGTCCGCGAGCGCTACGGGAGTGCCGAGACCTACACCGCCGACGTCGCGGTGACGACCACGAACGGCAGCGCCACGCACACGTCGAACCTCTCGCTCGCCTACGCGGCCCCGAACAGTTCGCGCCTGACCGTCGCCGACGAGGCGGGTGGCACCGTCCTCGGGACCAACGGCACGGTCGCGTGGGTCTACGACACAGTCAACGACACTGCCCGCGTCTATCCCCTGCCCGAGAACGGCTCCGCAGCGAACGCGACGACCCCGCCAGTGCCCCGTGACGCCGGTGGGTGGAACGGAAGCGGCGACCGGGCCGACAGCCACGACTGGAACGGTTCCCACGCCACGAACGTCTCTGAATTACTCGAGGAGAACGTGACCGCGACGGTCGTCGGCGAGGAGACGGTCCGCGGGAGGGAGACGACCGTCGTCAGCCTCGACCCCGAAAACGAGTCCCGCGAGGGAACGAGCACACTGTGGGTCGACGACGAGCGCCGTCTGCTCAGATGGCGGACGACCGTCGGTGAGAACGTGACGACCGTCGACCTCCGCGACCAGCAGTTCAACGTGAGCATCCACGAGAGTACGTTCCGGCCCCCGACCGACGCCACGGTGACCGTCGCCGTCAACGATCGCTACGACAGCTTCGACGACGCACAGGCCGGAACCGACGTCGACCTCCACCGACTCGACGCCGACGGCTACGAGTTCGTCGAGGCCGCGACCGTCACTCGCGGCGGCGTCACCGTGACCACCCAGCAGTACGCTCGCACGGACGCCGCGACGAACGCTACGGCGAGGAACTCGACCGTCGCGCTCTTCGCGACTACTGACTCGCTCCCCTACGAGGCCGAGAACGGAACGAGCGTGTCTGTCGACGGCGGGAACGCAACCTACGTCGAACGCGAGGACGGCGGGACCGGGGGGGTCGTCTACTGGACCGACGACGGCGTCACCCGGGGTGTGGCCGCTGACCTGCCCCGCGAGGATCTTCTCGACCTGGCGAGCGACGTGCGGTCCTGACATCCTCGCTCGGTATCGATATATACCAGTCCGGACGGGACAGTAGCTCACGCGGTAGCTATTATAAATACGCTAAACCGAGACGGCCGTTTGTCGGGTAACGACCGCCGCGAACGCGGGTCTCAGGGATGGCAGGAACACCGACACGCGAGCTGGCGACTGACGTACCGCACCGACGGGTCGACGCCGACGACTGGGACGATATCTACGTCGTGGGCGACGTACACGGCTGTCGGGCGACGCTGGAGCGATTGCTCGACAGGCTCGAACCCACATCGGAGGATCTCGTCGTCTTCGTCGGTGATCTCGTCCGGAAAGGACCGGACAGCGCGGGCGTCGTCGACCTCGTCCGCGAGCGACCGAACTTCCTGGGCGTTCGGGGCAACAACGAACAGAAGCTGCTGGACGGCCGGAAGTCGCTGGTCTCGTTCTCCGACGAAGACCTCGCGTATATCCGCTCGCTGCCGGTCGTGCTCTCGTGGGACGGCGCGATGGTCGTCCACGGCGGCGTCGACCACCGCAAACCCCTCGCCGAACATTCGGTACCCGAACTACTGAACGCACGCTCGCTGCATCCCGACGGCGGTTACGAGCGCCCGTTCTGGTTCGAGACGCGCCGGGAACGCCCACAGATATTCTTCGGCCACACCGTCCTCGCCGAGCCGTTCGCGACGGAGTGGGCCGTCGGACTCGATACGGGGTGTGTCTACGGCGGGCAACTGACGGCTTACACCTGGTCGACCGGCGAGTTCGTCGCCGTCGAACCCGGAGAGACCCACCAATCGCGGTCGGCCGACAGCATCGTCGACCCGAGACCGGACGCCCCGACCCTGACGCAGTGCCATGACTGACGAGCGACCGATACAGTCGGCCGAGGACCCGGACCTGGGATTCGACGCCGACCCTCACACCGGCAGCGAGTCGGACCCCGCCGACTCTCGCACCGACAGCGAGCCCGACCCCGACGGCCAGTTGGACCCCGAAGACGTGGACCTGACCGACGAGTCGCTGTACCTGAACCGCGAACTGAGCGAACTCGCCTTCCAGCGGCGGGTGCTCCACGAAGTCCTCGACGAGCGCAATCCCCTCCTCGAACGGATACGCTTTCTCTCCATCGTCACCCGCAACCTCGACGAGTTCGTCATGAAGCGGATCGGCGGGCTGAAACAGCAGATCCGCGCCGGCGTGACCGAGACGACCGCGGACGGCCGCACCCCCGAACAGCAGTGGCAGGAGGTCCACGACGCGCTCGGACCGATGCTGGCCCGACAGGCCAAATGTTACCGCGAGACGCTCCGGCCGGCACTGGCCGAAGAAGGGATACAGATCCTCGACTACGACGAACTGGCCGACGCCGAGCGCTCGCGGATGCGCGACTACTTCCAGGAGTCGATACTGCCGACACTCACCCCGCTCTCGTTCGACCCCGCCCATCCGTTCCCCTTTATCTCGAACCTCTCGCTGTCGCTGGCGGTGCTCACGCGCCACCCGGACGATGACGAACCGACCTTCACCCGGATCAAGCTCCCGCCCAACCGGTCGCGACTGCTCGAAGTCGACGGGGACCACCGGTACGTCCTCCTCGAAGACGTCGTCCGGGAGAACCTCGACCTGCTTCTCCCCGACGTCGAGATCGTCGACACGGCGCTCTTCCGGCTGACGCGCAACGCCGAGGTACGCCGCGACGAGGAGGTTGCCGAGGACCTCATCGAGATGATAGAGGAGGTGCTCGAACAGCGTCGGTTCGCCAGCGTCGTCAGGCTGGAGATCGAATCCGACCCCGACCCCCGCATTCGGGAGACGCTCACGAACCAGCTCGACCTCGACGAGCGGGAGGTGTACGAGTTGCCGGGCCCGCTGAACTACCGCGAGTTCGAGGCGCTGACGGACCTGGACAGACCGGATCTGCAGGTCGAGCCGTGGACGCCCCAGCCACACCCGCGGATCGGCGGCCACGACCGCTCGCCGTTCGAGCGCGACGACGAGGACGAACCGACCGTCTTCGAGGACATCGACGGGGGAGATATCCTGTTGCACCACCCCTACCACGACTTCAGCGGAACGGTCCAGCGCTTTCTCTCCCAGGCGGCCGAGGACCCGAACGTCCTCGCGGTCAAGACGGCCATCTACCGGACCGCAAGCGACTCCGAGGTGATCCAGTCGCTCATCGACGCCGCCGAGAACGGCAAGCAGGTGGCGGTGATGGTCGAGCTGAAGGCCCGCTTCGACGAGCAGAACAACCTTCAGTGGGTGCGCCGACTGGAGGAGAAGGGCATCCACGTCGCCTACGGCACCATCGGACTGAAGACCCACACCAAGACCGCCCTCGTGGTCCGGGAGGAGGACGACGGCGTCAAGCTCTACTCCCACGTCGGCACCGGCAACTACCACTCCGAGACCGCAAAGGGGTACGTCGACCTGGGACTGCTCACCGCGGACCGCGACGTCGGGCAAGACCTCGTGACGCTTTTCAACTCCTTTACCGGCCCAGTGCTGGACGACCGCTTCCGGAAGTTGCTGGTCGCGCCGGCGAACATGCGCGAGGAGTTCACCCGGTGCGTCCGCCGCGAGGCCGACCACGCCCGCGAGGGTCGTCCGGCCCGCATCGTCGTGAAAGTCAACGGCCTCGAAGACCCGGGGATGGTCGAAGAGCTGTACCGCGCCTCGATGGCCGGCGTCGAGATCGACCTGATCGTCCGGGACATCTGCCGGCTCCGGCCCGGACTCGACGGCATCAGCGAGAACGTCCGCGTCCACTCGGTCGTCGGGCGCTTCCTCGAACACTCACGGGTGTTCTACTTCGAGAACGGTGGTGACCCGGAGTACTACATCGGGAGCGCCGACTGGATGACCCGCAATATCGACTACCGCGTCGAGGCGGTCACACCCATCGAGGACGTCGACCTGCGCCGGCAGCTGAAGTGCAACCTCGAACTCCTCGTGCGGGACAATCGGCGGCGCTGGACGATGAACCCCGACGGGAGTTACGACCAGCAGACCCCCGCCGAGGGCGAACCGGTCGTCGACACGCAGGCAGTCCTGATGGACGAGGCCCGGACGGCCGCCGAGAACGAACACCTCACCCGTGGTATCCCGCGCGAGTACCCGGTCGACGGTGACCTGCTCGTCGAATCCGTCGATGGCGAGGCCGAAACCGACGTGCTGAGCGAATCGTCGGCCGGTTCAGACGGTGCCACCGACACCGAGGATTCAGCTGAGAACACAGACGCCGCCGCCGCCGAACACACCGCTACCGTCGACCGCACGACCGAGAGCGGAGTCAGTGACGGGACGCCGAACGTCAACGGCGCGAGTGCGAACGGCAACGGTCTGGACGACAGCTCGGACGGGGACGGCCGGGATTCACTGACGCGCCACGATAGCCGCTGGTACGTCCCCGACAGCGAGCAGTACGACTACGCCGTCCGGACGCCCGACGGTGACCGTCGGTACTTCGAGACGCGGGTGGGAGCGGCCGACTGTCTGGAACGGCTGTACGGGTGACCGAGGGCCGGCGAATCACGCGGACGGCCGTGATCCCCGTGCGGAGAGTAGCTATTCCAGCACGTCCGGCCGCAGACGCCCCCGTTCGTCATCACGAAGCCTGAACGGTTCTAATTCGCTCCGCAGATCACCGAGCGCCGCCCGCCGCTTCTGGTGAGCGTCGAGGAACTCGGCGATAGCGTCGGCCGCTGCTCCTTTCAGTTCACCCGAGAGCAACTCGCCGGCGCAGTACTCGCGGGCCAGTCGCGCCACGCGCTCGTCGTCGGGTTCGAAGAAGCTGTGCAGGTACTGGTAGGCGACGTCCACCTCGGGGTCGCCGCCGTTTTCGCGGTGGGCGTCGACATCCGCCCGGCCGCCGGAGTAGGCGTACTGCATCACTTTCTCGCGGACGGTCTCGCGGTCGTCGGTGAGTTCGATGGCCGGTGCGTCGTCGGAGGAACTCATCTTGCCCGGTCCCTCCAGGGAGGGGAGGAACTTCCCCAGGAGCGCGCCGGGTTTGTCCACGTCGAAGCGCTCCTTGGCGGCGACGTCCCGACAGACCCGGATGTGGGGGTCCTGGTCGACCGCCACGGGGACGAGCGTCGGGTGTCGCCCGTGGACGAGCTGGGGCAAGAGGAGGTGCGTCGCCTGCATCGCCGGATAGAACGAGAGCCCGACGTTGCCCGGGTCGCCGTAGGTCGCGTCGACGGTCGACTGGCGCACGTCGGCGGCGAAGCGAGCGGCCTGCGGGTAGAGGACGTCCGCGTCGAGGCGGTCGACGACGATTCTCGTCCTGTCGGGGTCGAACCCGACTGCGAGGAGGTCACGCAGGTTCGAGCGCGTCGCGGCGGCGATCTCCTCGAAGGAGACGTCCTTGGCGTAGAACTTCTCGTCGTCCGAGAGCGGAACGTAGACGTACGCATCTGTCGCCTCCTGCAGGCGCTTCGCGAGATAGAAGACGAGGACGTGGCCCAGGTGCATCGGTCCCGACGGGCCGACACCGGTCACGATGGAGTGGGTTGCACCAGTCTCGGCGGCGTCGAGGTATCGGTCGACGTCGCGGCCGGCGTAGAAGACGCGCCGGCGGAGCATCGGGTGGTCGGGAAAGCGGGCGACCTGTTCGTCGCACAACCTGTCGGCGCCGAACTTCGCGAGCAGGCGCTCGTAGTCCACCTCGCCCGAGACCTCGTAGGGTGTGACGGTGACTTCGGTGTCGTCGTGGTCCGCGGCGTCAGTGTCGTCGTGGTCTATGGTGGCGTCGCTCGCAGTGGACTGGTCGTCATCGGCTGGTCGGTCGTCGTGCTGTGCGTCTGTCGGTGTGTCGGCCGCTTTCGCGTCCGTCGTGTCCGTCATGGGTGTGCTGGCGCTCGTGCTGCTGTGGCTGTCGTCCGATGCGAGGCGAGAAAGCGAGTGAGCACCGCGCCGGCGGGCGCCGGGTTAGGCCGCGACGGCCGCGAGCGCGAGACTGTCCGCTCCCCGAAGGTGCGTGTGCCAGCGCCACGCGGGAGCGAACTGCATCACTCTCGGGTACTGCGTTCCCCGGCAAAACGGTTTCGGAGCGGAGTCGCGATCGACGACGTGCATCCGGTGAGCGCTGGTCGTTCGAGAGTCTGGAACTGCGACTCCTCTCGAAGCCCCGCCGGTATGGTGGGTGAGACGGGAGTTGTCGGGCGCTGGTGGAGGGTCCGACCCTCACGGACGCTGCGGTGCGTTCGGGTGTTACTTCCAGCCGACCCACTCGGGAAGGTCGAGGGGAATTACTGTGTCTCGATCCGGATCCCGTCGGGACGGTTCTCGACGGCCACCCGGTGGGTTCGCCCGTCGCGGTCGAACGACAGGTCGACGGTCACCGGGTCAGTCGACGCGACGCGTTCGGTCGCGGCTCCGAGTGCTGCGAGGCGATAGCGCCACGGGCCCACCTGATCGAGCCCCGCGTCGACCGACTCGAAGAACGCCGCGACCGACGGGGAGACGATAGCGTACTCCAGGGCCGGACCGCGACCGCTCTCGCCGCAGGTGGAACAGTCCGCGTCGACGACCACCGCGTATCGCCGGTCGCAGACGCCACAGACGCCGCTCGTGTCGGGTTCGTGGTCGGAACACAGGTCGAGCGACCGGTCCATCGGGGCCCGACAGTCCCAGCAGACGCCGTATCGCGAGGAGCGGACTTTCGCGAACATCGCGAGCGTCGCCGCGTCGAGCAGTTCCCCGGTGTCGGGTTCGCCGGCCCCGATGGCGGGCACCTCGACGAACGTGAAGTCGCCGTCGGCGGCGAGTCCGCCGCAGTCGCGACAGCGCACGCTGACGATCTCCCGACGATAGGCGACCACGAGGTCACCATCGCAGTACGGACAGGGGTCGTCGGCCACGCGCTCCTCGAGCGTGGTGTAGGCAAAGGAGTCGTAGCGGTCGATCGACTGCATCAGGTTGTACCCCAGCGGCGTGAGGACGTAGCCGTCTTCGCGGTCCGCGACGAGGACACCCGCGAGCTGACCGAGATGGTAGTTGAAGTTCCCGCTGTCCGTGGCGCCGGTCGCTTCCAGCAACTCCGAGAACGAGTGGCCCTTCCGGCGCTCGGTGACGTAGGCCGCGAACTCGAACTCCGCCCACAGCGTCCGCATGATCGCCATCCGTGTCTCGTTACCCAGGAGCGCCAGCAGTTCGTCGACCGCCGGAACCGCGTCGCCCGTGGAGTCGTCACCCGCGGTCTCGTCACCGTCGCTACCACTCGTGCGGTCGTCAGAGTCGTCGTCGGTCACACACCACCACCCCGGTCGTCCGGACCGCCGTTCCGGCCGGCCGGGTTCTCCGAGTACCCCACGCCCCACAGTCGGGTCCCGGGGCCCCTGCCCACCGCCACCCACTTGATTGTCATACTGTGAACAGTAATCAGTTGCTGGAGACGGTTATAATCCTGTGGTACGAACAGGTTGCCGGCGGCTGCGGTATCGACGCCGCCGCCCCACCAGGCCGCGTTGTGTGCTCGTCCGGCGGCTTCTCCCCCGGAGCCCCCGGGTGGGCCCGACCGTCTGCAGGTGGGTGGGTGTTCGACTCTCTGGGGAGGGGGTTTCAGGCTTCGTCGGGTGGAACCTCGGCAGCGCCACCGGCGTTCGCACCCGCTTTCAGTTCACTGGCTTTCGCTTCGAGGCGCTCGGCGACAGTCGCGACGTCGTCGCCGGCCTCGTGACCCTCGGCGATGATGTCGACGAGCGCCGAGCCGACGATGATCCCGTCTGCCCCCGCGGCGACGATGCGCTCGGCGTGTTCGCCGGTCTTGATGCCGAACCCGACTGCCTTCGGGACGTCCCAGTCGGCGACGCGTTCGAGCGACGACCCCGTCTGGTCGGAGACGTCCTCGCGGGCGCCGGTCACACCGAGTCTGGCCTGGACGTAGACGTAGCCCGAAACCTGCTCGCGCATCGACTCGAGGCGGTCGCCCCGCGTCGTCGGCGCGATGATGAAGACCAGGTCGAGCCCGAACTCGTCACAGGCCTCCCGAAGGGTCCCGGCCTCCTCGGCGGGCAGGTCGACGACGACGAACCCCTCGATGCCCACCTCGGCGGCGCGCTCGACGAACGCACGCGGCCCCACTTCCCCCGTCTCGGGGTGTTCGAACTGGTAGACGAGGTTGTAGTAGGTCATACAGACGAGCGGCACCTCGACGTCGAGGTCCTCGACGAACTCGAAGTAACGCCGAGGGGTCATCCCTGCTTCGAGTGAGCGGACGACCGCTCCCTGGATTGTCGACCCCTCGGCGATGGGTTCCGAGAAGGGGAGCCCGAGTTCGATGACGTCCGCACCGCCACGTTCGAGCGCCTCGACGTACTCCAGCGACGCTTCGTAGGACGGGTCGCCCGCCGCGACGTAGGGGACGAAGGCCGGTTCGTCGGCGAAGACGCGTTCGAGCCCCATCAGATACCGCCTCCCTCGCTCGCGGCCGCGCGCAACACCGACATGTCCGGCGCGACGTCGAGGTCGCGTTTCTCTGTCTCTTCGAGCACCGTCTCCAGGTCCTTGTCCCCCCGACCCGAGACGTTCACTATCACGAGGTCGCCCAGGTCGTCGTGGTGTTCTTCGAGGTAGCCGAAGGCGTGTGCCGACTCCAGGGCCGGGATGATACCCTCGTCCTGCGAGAGGCGGTGGAACGCCTCCAGCGCGGCGTCGTCGTCGACGTTGACGGCATCGACGCGACCCTCGTCGACGAGGTGAGCCAGTTCCGGCCCGACGCCGGCGTAGTCCAGCCCCGCCGAGACGGAGTGTGACTCCATGATCTGGCCGTGGGAGTCCTGCAGGAGTTTGGTGCGCGCGCCGTGGAGGACGCCCTCGCCGCCGGTCGAGAGCGACGCCGAGTTGGGCGCGACGCCCTCCTCTTCGTCGACCGAGAGCGACGACCCACCGGCCTCGACGGCATACAGGTCGACGTCCTCGTCGGGAACGAAGTCGGCGAACGCGCCCATCGTGTTGGAGCCGCCGCCGGCACACGCGAGGACTCCGTCGGGCAGGCGACCCTCGCGCTCCTGGATCTGCTCGCGGGCTTCCTCGCTGATGACCGACTGGAAGTCACGGACCATCGCGGGGAACGGTGCGGGCCCGACGACGCTCCCGATGACGTAGTGGGTAGTCTCGACGGTGGTCGCCCAGTCGCGCATCGTCTCGGAGATGGCCTCCTTGAGCGTGCCGCGACCCGTGGTGACCGGCGTCACTTCCGCCCCGTTTATCTTCATCCGGAAGACGTTGGGTCGCTGGCGGCGGATGTCGGTCTCGCCCATGTACACCTCACAGGGCATGTCGAGGTGTGCGGCGGCCATCGCCGTCGCGGTACCGTGCTGACCGGCGCCGGTCTCGGCGATGATCCGTTCCTTGCCCATGTACTTCGCGAGCAACACCTGCCCGAGGGCGTTGTTGAGTTTGTGCGCGCCGCCGTGGAGCAGGTCCTCGCGCTTGAGATACACAGTCGTATCGTAGCGCTCCGAGAGCGTCTCGGCGTGCTGGAGCGGCAGGGGGCGTCCCCCGAAGTCCCGCAGGCGGCGGCGGAACTCGTCCATGAAGCCGTCCTCGTTGTCGAGCACGTAGCGCTCGTAGGCGTCTGTCAGTTCCTCGATCGCCGGCATCAGCGACTCGGGGACGTACTGCCCGCCGTAGTCGCCGAAGGTCTTGTCCGTACTCATTGTGTGTCTCCCGCAGTCGCGAATCGACGGGTGTTCTCGCGGACGTCCCCGTCCATGATCGCGGAGCCGATCAGGAGCGCGTCGGCCCCCGCTTCGCGCATCCGTGCGACGTCGTTCGTCGTCGCTATGCCGCTCTCCGCAATGAGGGTGACGCTCCCCTCGGCTCCGTCCCGGGTTTCGTCTCCGTCCCGGCGCCCGTCCCGTTCGCCTGCGAGTTCGCGGGCGGCCGGCGCCACCGACTCGAAGGTCCCCAGGTCGACGTCGAGTTGCGCGAGGTCGCGGTTGTTCACGCCGATCATCTCCGCACCGGCGTCGAGCGCTCGCTCGACCTCCGCTTCGGAGTGCGTCTCGACGAGCACCTGGAAGCCACGCTCGCGCGCCGACGCCAGGAGGTCCTCGAGGTCGTCGGTCCCCGGTTCGTCCAGAAACCGGACGATAAGCAGGACGACGTCCGATTCGACGGCGTCGAGTTGCGCCTCGCGGACGAGGAAGTCCTTGCGCAGGACGGGCACGTCGACGGCCTCGCGGACCCGCGCCAGCGCGTCGGTCGACCCGCCGAAGTGCTCGGGCTCGGTCAACACCGAGAGCGCGGCCGCGCCGCCCGCGACCATCTCGCGAGCCAGTTCGACGGGGTCGTCCACGCGCTCGCCGTCGGTCGTCGGACTCGTCGGCTTGACCTCGGCGATTATCGGCACTCGCCCGTCGGCCTCGGCCGCCGCGAACGCGTCGGGCAGCGACCGCGCGTCCACGTCGACGTGCTCGTCGCCGCCCGACCGCCCGCGCGCCGCGTCCAGTATCGACCGGACCGCTGGGTCGATCTCGTCACCAGTACCCATTGATGTTCACTAACGGACAGAGTTGCACATAAGCCTTGCGTCATGGGTCCCGGATCGTCACCGGTACTGGCCGGTCACGAACGGGCCGAACGCTCCGGCGACGGCGTGGACGAGCGCGGACTCGCGGTCGATGGCGCCGCCGGTGAACACGCCAGCGGCCCCGGCTTCTTTCTTCAACCCGTCGGTCCCCAGTCGGTCGTCGAGGACGGACCCGAGTTCCTCGCCGTCGGCGACGCGCTCGGCGACCGGGTCCGGCAGGCGAAGCGACGGTCCGCCGCCGCGTTCGAGTCGCTCGCCGTCGGTGACTGCTGCCCACATGACCAGCCACAGTCCCGGCGGTGTCCCGGATTCCCCGACGCTACCCTCGGCGACGCCACCCTCGATACCGACGCCGTAGTCGGCGTCCGCCGTCTCGCCGGTAGCCGCGGCGTCGAGAGCCCTCCGGGCGCGGTTCTCGGCGCCAGTGCGCGTCTCCGCCCGGCCCCGGGGCTGCTCGGAGACGCCCGAGTCGACCGGGACGGGTTCGACCGCGACGTTCCCGACCGCGGCCGCGTTCGACCCAGTTTCCGCGACTGCTGCGACGACGCGTTCCGTTGCCGCTACCTTCACCGGGTTCGTGCTCCCGACGACGACGCGGTCCATGCCCGCTCCGACGCGACCCGGCCGCTTGGGCGTTGTCAACTCCGGCGGGGACCGGATCCCGCTGACCGTCCCGACGCCGCTGACTGTCCAGACACCGGTGAGAGCTCAGAGCGCCATGAAGCCGCCGTCGACCGGGTAGGCGTTGCCGGTGACGAACGACGCTTCCTCGGAGGCGAGCCAGACGACCGCGTTTGCGATCTCCTCCGGTTGGCCCATCCGTCCGAGCGGTTGCATCTGGACGAACTGCTCGATCGCCTCCGGGTCCTCCTCGGCGGCCCGTTCGACCATGGGCGTCTCGATGACTCCCGGGCACACCGCGTTGACGCGGACGCCGGCCTGGGCGTACTCCGTGGCGGCGACGCGGGTCAGCCCGATCACCCCGTGCTTGCTGGCGACGTACGGCGTCCCGCCGGCGGCGGTCAGCCCCGCGATCGACGAGGTGTTGACGATCGCGCCGCCGCTGTCCGCCATCTCCTGGAGCTCGTACTTCATCCCGAGCCAGACGCCCTTCAGGTTGATGTCGACGACCTGGCTCCAGTTCTCCTCGGTCTGTTCGGCCATCGGGGCGTCGTCGCCCTCGATCCCGGCGTTGTTGTGAGCGATGTCGAGGCCCCCGTACGTCTCGACCGCTTCCCGGACCATCGCCTCGACGTCGTCGGGGTCGGTGACGTCGGTCTCGACGAACAGGGCGGTCCCGCCCGCCGACTCGATCTCCTCGACCGTCTCGGCACCCTCCTCGGTCATCACGTCCGCGACGACGACGTTCGCACCCTCCGCTCCGAATCGTTCGGCCGTTCGTCGACCGATACCCGACGCACCACCGGTCACGATAGCCGTCTTGCCTGTCAGATCGTAGGTCATACGTCTCGAACTCCGACTCGGGAGATAGTCAGAGTGCCCCTGGTTCCCAGACCGTGGGAACCACCCGACCGCCGTCGTGACGCGGGAGTCACCCTCCCTCGACGAAAACCGAACCATCGTATAAATAAGACACACGTTCACACACCTCAATCGCCGATATCGGGGTTGTCGCGGCCGTCTCGGTCCGTCGACCAGAATATTTATAACTCATCAGTCCCACGTTCATTCACATCAATTACGCGTCCGGGTTTTCGCGGAATCGTCGCTTTCCCGGATAGCGCGCGCCCAGCCATGAGTGATTCGAGACTCAACACACGACCGACCGAGGTACAGGACGAAGAAACGACCGACGCGGGCGAGACGGAGGTCTGCCCCGAGTGTGCCGGTGACCTCGTCGTCGACGACGAGCGCGGCGAGACGGTCTGTGCGGACTGCGGGCTCGTCGTCGAGACCGACGAGATCGACCGCGGGCCCGAGTGGCGAGCCTTCGACGCCGCCGAGAAAGACGAGAAATCGCGCGTCGGCGCTCCCACCACGAACATGATGCACGACAAGGGGCTGTCGACCAACATCGACTGGCGCGACCAGGACGCCTACGGCAACTCGCTGTCGTCCAACCAGCGCCAGAAGATGCAGCGCCTGCGCAAGTGGAACGAGCGCTTCCGCACGCGTGACTCCAAGGAGCGCAACCTCAAGCAGGCACTCGGCGAGATCGACCGGATGGCATCCGCACTCGGACTTCCGGAGAACGTCCGCGAGACCGCCTCCGTGATCTACCGCCGCGCGCTCGACGAGAACCTCCTCCCGGGTCGCTCCATCGAGGGTGTCTCGACGGCCGCGGTCTACGCCGCCGCCCGCCAGGCCGGCGTCCCGCGCAGTCTCGACGAGATCACCGAGGTCTCCCGCGTCGAGAAAAACGAGATCGCCCGCACCTACCGCTACGTCATCCGTGAACTCGGCCTCGAAGTCCAGCCCGCGGACCCCGAGAGCTACGTCCCCCGGTTCGCGTCGTCCCTGGAGATGAGCGACGAGGCCGAGCACCGCGCCCGGACACTGCTGCAAAACGCCAAGGAACAGGGCGTCCACTCGGGCAAGTCGCCCGTGGGCCTCGCCGCGGCCGCCGTCTACGCCGCCGCGCTCCTGACCAACGAGAAGACGACCCAGGCCGCCGTGAGCGAGGTGGCCGACATCTCCGAGGTCACTATCCGCAACCGCTACCACGAACTGCTGGAGGCCGAGCAGGGCCTCCCCGTAGCGTAACGGTTCGACTCGTTTCCCGACCTGTCAAACCACTCCCCCCGTTCGGCCAGTGGGTTCAGAATCCCCGTCCACGTTCCTCAGAGTCCGTCGCCCCGTTCGCGTGCGTCGACGGTTTCGGGCGCGTCGCGGTAGTCGGATTCGTGGCGGAGACAGCGGCTCTGCCAGCCCTCCCCGCGCCGGTAGGCCTCGGGGTGTTCCTCGTCACAGCGCGACCCGAACGACTCCCGGAGCAACGCGGCGGCCTCGGCGTCGTTCCCGTGGACGGCCAGGTCGACGGCCTCGTCGACGGTCGCCTGCGCGTCGGGCGGCAACTCGCGGTCGCCGAGCAGGTCGTCGACGGCCTCCTCGACGGACTCGGGGTCGACTTCGGCACCCACGAGTCCCTTGATGGTCTCCAGCGTCGAGAACTCGGCCCGCGAGCGCGTCCGGAAGACGACCCGGAGTTCGTCGAGCGCGCGCCAGGTCGCCTCGCCCAGGTCGGGCTCGTCCGGGCGGATCTTCGCCGGGCACCGCGTCGCGAACGGACAGCCCTCGGGCGGGTCGCGCGGGCTCGGCGGCGTCCCACGGAGCTGGACACGCTCGCCCGACCACGGCGACCCGCTCCCCGGGATAGCCGAGAGCAGGGAGAGCGTGTAGGGGTGTGACGGGTCCGTATAGACCGATTCGGCGGGGCCGAGTTCGGCGATGCTGCCCAGGTACATGACCGCGACGCGGTCGGCGATGTGTCGGACCACCGCCAGGTCGTGGGCGATGAACAGGTACGTGAGCCCGAGTTCGTCCTGGATCTCCTCGAGGAGGTTGATGATGCGCGCCTGGACCGAGACGTCGAGCGCCGAGACGGGTTCGTCCAGCACGAGGAACTCGGGTTCGAGGGCGAGCGCACGGGCGATCCCCACCCGCTGGCGCTGGCCGCCCGAGAACTGGTGGGGGTAGCGGTAGTAGTGTTCCTCGTTGAGTCCGACGCGGTCGAGCAGGGCGAACACCCGGTCGCGCCGGATCTCGCGTTTCGATTTCTCGACGGCCACCGACACCGTCGCGCTGTCACGGTCGACGCTGACCTCGATGTCCTCCCGAGAGAGCGGGAGTTTCTCGCGGACCGACACCTCGTGGTCGGCGGAGTCGACGCGGACAGTGATGTCCGTTCGCCCGCCTGTCTCGCTCCCATCGCTACCGATGCCATCGTCGCCGTCGCCACCGTCGCCGCCCCCGTTGCCCGCGCTATCGGCCGCAGTGACGACCTTCCCGCTGACGGTCGCGTCGGCCAGTCCCTCGACGGCGACGGGGAGGAACGGCCAGTCGTGGGCGTCGAGGGGTTCGCGGATGCTCTCGCCGACGGTCTGACGGTCGTTCAGGCTCTCCTCGGGGTCCTGGAACACCATGCCGACGCGGCGCTGCCACTCGCGTTGTTCGCCGCCACTCAGGTCGGTCACGTCTCTCCCCTCGGCCTCGACGGTGCCGCCGGTCGCGGATTCGAGACCCACGAGCGTCCGGCCGAGCGTGGTCTTGCCACAGCCCGACTCGCCGACCAGCCCGAGCGTCTCGCCGTCGTAGACGTCGAAGGAGACGCCGTCGACGGCCTTCACGGGCGGGTCCCGCGACAGCACCGTCCGCTCGTCGTAGTACGTCCGCAGATTCCGCACCGACATGAACGGCTCCGCGCCTTCGATAGTCCCGCCGGTGTCGCGCGGGCCGGCACTCCCGGTCGATCGGTCCCTGTCCGCCGCAGTGGCGCGATCGCTCACGAGTGCTCACCCCCGTCGGTCCCGCCGAGGCCGTCTGACCGGTCCGGACCGCCGGACACCGCGAACCCGTCCGTCCCGTCGTAGACGTCCGCCGGCGTCCGGTCGTGGGTGTCGTCGTGGAGCAGGCAGGCGGCCGTCCGGTCGGTCCCGTCCGCGCCGACGGGCTGGTGGCGCGGGTGGAACGTCGTGCAGGCGTCGAAGGCGGCGGGACACCGCGGCGCGAACCGGCAGTCGGTCGCCGGCCCGGTCGGCGTCGGCACCTCCCCCTCGATAGTCGGCAACTGCTCGTCGGGGGGCGTCCGCCCGGGGATGCTCTGGAGGAGCGCCCGCGTGTAGGGGTGGGCGGGCTCTTCGAACAGCGCCTCCGTGGGCCCGCGCTCGACGACCTCGCCGGCGTAGATGACGTTCACGCGGTCGGTGGCGTCCTCGATGACGCCCATGTCGTGAGTGATGAAGAGGATCGCGAGGTTCTCCTCGCGCTGTAACTCGGCGAGCAGATCGAGTATCTGGGCCTGGATCGTGACGTCGAGTGCCGTCGTCGGTTCGTCACAGACCAGGAGATCCGGGTCACAGGCCAGTGCCATGGCGATGACGGCGCGCTGTTGCATCCCGCCCGAGAGCTGGTGGGGGTACTCGTCGACCCGGCGGCGCGCGTCGGGGATGCCGACGTCCTCCAGCAGGTCGACAGCCCGTTCGCGGGCCTCACTGCCGCGCAGTCCCTGGTGGATGCGCAGCGCCTCGCGGATCTGGTTGCCCACCGTGTAGACGGGGTTGAGCGACCCGCCGGGGTCCTGGAAGACGATGGCGATGTCACCCCGGTAGGCGTCCCAGTTGTCGTCGGTGAGGTCGTCGCCACGGTAGTAGATGGCGCCCTCCTCGATGGCGCCCGGCGAGTCGACCAGCCCGAGGATCGACCGGGCGGTGACGGACTTGCCCGACCCCGACTCGCCGACCAGTCCGACCGTCTCGCCCTCGTGGACGTCGAAGGAGACGCCGTCGACGGCGTGGATCTCCTCGCGCTCGGTGTAGAAGACGGTCCGGAGGTCCTCGACGCGCAGGAGGGCGTCCGGGTCGAGGTCGATTGTGTTCTCGCCCCCGGTGGCGTCGTTCGCAACGACACCGTCCGTCGCAGCGTCGTCGGTCACACGGTCGCTCACGCGCCACCACCCCGGCCGGCGGCCGCGCTCTCGCTGTCTGACTGCGGGTCGATGGCGTCGCGGATACCGTCGCCCAGCGCGTTGAACCCGGTGACGACGAGCGTGATCAGGATGCCCGGGATGAGCGAGATGTGCCACGAGCCAGTCGTGACGTAGTCCTGCCCGAGGTTGATCGCGCGGCCCCACTCGGGAGTCGGCGGGGCGACACCCAGTCCCAGGAAGGAGAGGCCGGCGATGGCGATGATAGCCCCGCCGAGGCGCATCGACCCGTAGATGAGCAGGTAGCCCGTGATGTAGGGGAGCATGTGCTTGCGCATGACGGTGCGTGGCTTCTGGCCAAAGGAGCGGGCGGCGTCGACCCACTGGCGCTCGGAGACCTGCAGGGCGGGGCCGCGCAACGCCCGCCACATATAGGTCCAGCCCGTGCCGGCGAAGATGAGCGCGAGGATGAACGCGCCGCTGTAGATGCCGCCGATCCACGTGTCAGCAAGCACTGTCGAGAGCATGATGAGCAGGAGTAACTGTGGCATCGCCATGATCGCGTCCGAGAGCAACACCGACCCGAGGTCGACCTTGCCCTTGTAGTAGGCGGCGGTCAGCGCGAGCGTCGCTGCGATGAAGGCGCTCAACCCGACAGAGAGGACGCCGATGATGAGCGAGATGCGCGACCCGGCAGCGATGAAGGTAAACAGGTCCCGGCCGGTGGGAAGCGTCCCGAACGGGTGATATCGTCCGTAGTCGTCGTAGGTAAAGGGCATGACGCGCGAACTGGAGCCGGTCGACTGGGAGTCGAGGTTGGCCTCCCCGACCAGCGTGGTCCGGACCTCGTCGGACTCGGTGTCGTAGTACTGCATCTCGTAGGAGTAGGAGTTGCGCATGTTCTCTTCGACGGTGGTCGGGCCGAGCGCCGGCGCGAACACCGCCATGACGACGAACATGAACACCACGAGGAGGCCGAACTTGCCCCACGAGTGGGTCCGGAAACGGTCGATCATGTCGTCGCGGGGCGACCAGGCCACGGTCCGGATCTCGCGGCGGTACAGCCGGTAGCCCAGCATCGCCCACCCGGCCCAGGCGAAGGCGTAGGCGTAGATCAACGCGACGCGGATCCCCCAGGAGACGGCCGGACTGAGCCCGAGGAAGGTCCCCTCCCAGCCCTGCCCGGTCCAGTAGCCGCCGTTGGGGACGGTCTCGCGCGAGAGCAGCGTCGGGACTGACTCGACCGACTGCTCGATACTCACGAGCGCGTCGGTCACGGCGGATTTGACGGCCGCGACCTGCGCGGGCCCCGGCGCGGGCGCGGCGATGGCACCGTCCGCGAGCAGGCCGACGACGAAATCGAAGAAGGCGCCGGCTTCGAGGAGGAAGAGCCCGACGCCGAGACCGACCCAGACGAGTAGCGGCGAGTTCGTCGGCAACACCGTCGAGCGCTGGGCGTCGGCTCCCGGTCCCGCCGGACCGCCCCGTGGGTCGGCCGGGCCGGACGTCTCGGCGGCGATCTCGCCCGACGTCTCGCCTGCCGTCCCGTCTTCGGCCGTGCCGGCCATGTCAGTTCCCCTCCAGTCCGACGCGCGGGTCGATAATCGTGTACAGCAGGTCCTGTACGAGGTTGACTCCGACGATCATGAGTATGAAGATGTACATCAGCGTGCCGACCAGCGGCAGGTCGCCCTCGATGGCCGCCCGGTAGAACAGGTAGCCGATGCCGTTGATGCCGAAGACCGTCTCGACGAGGACCGACCCCCCGATGAGGAGGAACGCCTCGCTCGTGATGATCGGCACCAGCGGCACGAGGGCGTTGCGCAGGATGTGCTTCCAGACCAGGGCGCGGTCGGAGACGCCCTTGGCTTTCGCCATGTCGATGTAATCCTCGTTGCGCACTTCGAGGACGGCGGTGCGTCCGATACGCATCTCGTTGCCCATCGACGCCGACCCCAGGACGAGCGCAGCGGGCAGTACCTTCTTGGTCGCCGCGAGGAAGCCGTCGACGGTCCCGATGCGGGACATGTCGGGGCTCCCGCTGAGCGCGTCGATGGGGACGAGGAACTCCTGCCAGTTCAGCCCGAAGAAAAAGGCCTCGGAGTTACCCAGCACCGCCAGCACCATGATGGCGAGCCAGAAGTTGGGCATCGCCCGCCAGACGATGCCGCCGAACGAGGCGACGTAGTCGGAGAACGTGTTCGAACGCATCCCCGCGTAGAAACCGAGCGGGACGCCGATGCAGACGGCGACGAGCACGGACCAGAAGCCCAGCCAGATCGTCCGGGGCAGGAAATCGAGGATGAGCGCGTTCACGCTCGACCCCTGGTAGAGCAGGAACGTCTGTCCCAGGTCAAACGTGTAGAGGTTGACCAGGTAGTCGACGTAGTGTTCCAGCGGCGGTTCGTTGAGGCCGAGTCGCTCCTGTGCGGCGGTGTAGGCATCTGTGTTGCGGACCTGGCCCTCGCTGAGGAGCCGCGTCGCCGGGTCGATCGGCCCCATGTAGATGATAAACCAGGTCATCGACGTGCCCAGCCAGACCACCGGGACCATGAGCAGGACTCGCTTGGCGAGGTACTTGAGTCGGCTCACGGGAGACGCCCCCGGTCCGTGGTCGGTGGTTGGCGTGTTCGCCGGCGAGCAGTGGCTGTCGGTCGCCGTGTGTCCCCCTGCCGAGGTGTGTCGACGGGACGACCCGTGGCGCCGGGACGACCCCGCCTGTGGTGTGGCGAATACATGCTGTGTCGAACGAGTCCGGCGATCGCCCGATACCCTGACCCGGGCGAAACGGCGCGCCGGCGTTGTCGTAGGTCCTCCAGCGTGACCCGATTAAAGGTCCCGTTTTCCGTTCAGTGTGGCCCGGTCACGGGCCCGGCTCACTCCAGCGTGACGTCGGTGAACGTCTGGTTTTCCATCACGCCGTACATCTCGACGTCGACGTTCTGGTGCCAGAAGCGCTGGCTGTTCGGGTGCAGGAAGGGGAGCTCCTGAACCGACGCCCAGTTCATCTCCTCGATGGTCTGGAACGCCTCGCTGTGGTCCGCCTGGGTCGTCCCCTCGGCGGCGTAGTTCTCGTCCCACGCGTCGCGGGCGGTCTGGCGGTACTCCTCGGTCGCGTAACTCCCCTCGGCGCCCCAGCGGGTGAACTGGTTGGAGGGGTTCGCGCCGTGGAGGAACCGCAGGAAGTTCTGGGGCCCGGGGTACTCCATCCCGTCGCCGAGGCCGAAGATGGGCATGTCGCCGCTGATGGCCTGGCTGATGATCGTCCCGAACTCGGCCTCGGTGATCTCCATGTCGATGTACGCCGACCGGAGTTTGGACTGCAGGGTGGTGAACACCTGCTGGTAGCCGCTGTCGCCCGAGATGGTCGTCGCCGTGACCGAGAAGCGGTTGTCCTCGCCGTAGCCGGCCTCCTCCATCACCGCGCGGGCGTCGTCGAGGCGCGTCTCGCCGTAGCCGTAGGGGTAGCCGTCGGCGGCGAACTCGGTGTTGGACTCGTAGCCGTTCTCGGCGTGCATGTCGTAGGACTCCTCGCCGGACTGGCCGTCCTCGAAGGTCGGGTAGGGTGCGGGTGGCGTGATGTGGTAGGCCGGTTTCCCGGTGCCCTTGTAGACGTTCTCGGCGATGTCGTGTTGATTCATCGCGTAGGCGAACGCCCGCCGGACCGCCAGTGGCACGTCGAGGCAGTTGAAGACGATGTACTCGGTCGTGAGTGCGGGGATCTCCCCGTAGTTGACCTCCATCCCGTCGCCGAAGGTGTAGGTACCGACCTCGCGGTTGCCGTTGCGGTCCTCGATGGAGACGTTGTCGGGGGTAAAGGACGCCGTCGGCATCCCTTCGAGGATGTGAGCGTTCTCGTTCTGGAAGCGGCTGAGCCGCGTGTTCCCGTCGGAGACCACTGTGTAGGTGATCCCGTCGAGCTGGGGGCCATCGCCGTAGTAGTCGTCGTAGGCCGTCAGCTGGATCTGGCTGCCCTTCGTCCAGGAGTCGACCTCGAACGGTCCCAGTCCGGCGAACGTCGGCCCGCCGCTGGCGGTGGAGAAGAACTCGTTGTACTCGTACTCGCCGTCGTAGCCCTCGACGTCGCCGACCGAGTTCTCGGGGAGGATGGCGAACGCGCCGCCGGCGATCTGATAGAGCGTGTACTGGAACGGCGAGGCCAGCGTCATCTCGAAGGTGGACTCGTCGACGGCCTCGACGGCCAGCGAGTCGGGGACGACGTCGCTCAGCGTCGTCTCGTCGGTGGGTTCGGACAGCGAGGCGTCCTTCTCGTGGTCGATCGTCATCGTCTCGCCGATGATGTCGTCCCGGTTGCGGGAGTTGTCCGACTCGGCGAGACGCCGGTAGGAGTAGACCACGTCGGACGCGGTGAGTTCCGTCCCGTCGTGGAAGGTCACGTCGCTCCGGAGGTTGAACGTGTACGTGAGTCCGTCCTCGGAGATGTCGTACCCTTCGACGACCGCCGGTTCCGGCGGATAGAGCCCGTTGGGGAACTCCATCAGCGACTTGTTGTACTGGTTGTAGCCGGCGCCCGACCCCTTCGCGTTGATCGGGTCGAGCGTCTGGATCGACCCGGTCGCCAGCATCTGGAGCGTGCCGCCACCGCTCTCACCCTCGCTCTCGCTCTCGGTGTCCTCGGGCGTCGATTCTCCGTCACCCGACGATCCGTCGCCACCGTCGCCGGACGAGTCGCCGTCGGACGAGTCGTCGCTCTCCTCTGTCGGCGTCGGCGTCGGCGTATCCTCGCTCGCGGGACTACCGGAACAGCCCGCGAGCACGGTCACCACACCGGCTCCTGCCGCGGTCAAGAACCCTCGACGGGTACGTTCGTCTGACATCGATGGAGGGTGTGCACCAACCGGGAAATAGATTGTGAATTGCTCTATAATCGACCTTAGAGACTACATATCGGTACATAGTTGTGCATATATCCACCATCAACGACCGGAACTGGCCGCTTTCGGGGTCCGGGACCGTTCGACGTCGGAGTCCGGAACTGTCATACTTCGGGCGGTCCGATAGTCCCCCTATGTCCGACGACGGCGGCGCAGCCGGCGAGACTTCCGCGTGGGGACAGACGATCGCGGAAGCCAACGAGATGGCCGACGGGCTCCGTGCGGACGGCTGGGAGGTCGTCACCGTTCGCGCAGCCCACACTGCACCCCTCGCTCCCGACGAGGGCGAAACCGACCGGTTCGGCCTCGTCTACGTCGCGCCCGACGGCGTCGCCGAATCGCTCCCCGACGCCGTCGAGAGAGCGGACCTCGAGAACTACGAGGTCTTCCGGCGACAGGTCGGCTCCGACCTCTTTCTCCTGACTCGACTCACCGATATCGACGAGCGAGTGGCCGTCCTGCTCGTCGGCGCGGTCGACCTCTCGATGGCCGACGACCTCGTCGAGGCTGCCCGCGAGCGCGGCGCGCTCCACTCTCACGTCGAACTGCTCGACGGCACGCACCTCCTCTCGGTGCGCCACGACGACCCGTCGGCGTTTTTCGGCTGAGCGCAGTCCCCCGAGGCGGTCCTCTCTTCCTGTGTCGGGAGCTTTTTGCGCGGACAGCACCGGGAGAGAGACGTGTCCGACCACGACCTCGAAGACGAGTTCACCCCCGGCGCACATCCCGGGTCGGTGCTGGCACGACTCGCCGAGCCGACCGCCGCGAGCGAGACCACGCTGGCCGTCGTCGCCGACCCCCACGTCTCGACACGCGAGGACGGGACCTCGAAGCTCTTCGAGCGCACCGAGCGCCACTTCAGAAACGCCGTCGCCGATATCCGGGCACGCGACGTCGACGCCGCGCTCTCGGTCGGGGACCTGACCAAGGACGGCGAGCCCTGGAACTACGACGCTGTCGCGGAGATCCTCGACTCGCTCGACGTTCCGTTCTACGCCGTCCCGGGCAACCACGACGTCCCCAAGGAGCGTGACGAGCACGACACACCCCCCGTCTCGGAGTTCGCCGCCGAGTACGCGCCCGGCGACGAGTACCCCTTCCGGACGACCGTCGGCGGCGTCGACCTGGTGGGGCTGAACACGTCCGGTACCGCCGACTTTCTCTTCGACTCCCACGACGGCGCGATCGACCCCGAGCGCCTGGAGGCCGTCCGCGAGACGCTCGCAGCCGCCGACGACCCGGTCGTGCTCTCGCATTTCAACCTGCCGGCGATGGCCGAGCAGTTACGCGCTCACCGCGACGCCGTCGAACCGGAGATGGCGATCCCGCCCGTGACCCGGGACGGCGAGCGCTTCGTCGAGACGCTGGCCGAGGGCGGGACGTCCCTGTTGCTGACCGGCCACCTTCACCTCCCCGCGACGGCCGTCGAGGGCGGTGTCCGCGAGGTGATGGTCCCGACGACCTGCTCGTTCCCGCAGGCTTTCGTGACCCTCACAGTGGGTCCCGAGGGGACGACTGTCCGTTTTCACCCCGTCGCCGACCAGGCCGGGCTCCGGTACGCGTTCGCCGAGCGGTCGGGTGACTCCGTGACTGCTCGCGGGCTCACGGCTATCGCCTCGGACCGCCTCGCACAGTTCCCGCTCGTCGACGAGTGAATGTAACAGTGATTTCGAGCAATCGAAGTGTCGAAGACACAGGATCTGGAGACTGCACCGCACTCGGCATCGTGAGTTGAAAGCCCTCGGGCCGCTGACGGTCGCTGAGCGGGATATTCTCGCTCGAACACCCGCACCGCACAGCACTCGCGAGAATAGGGCCCGCTCAGGTGACTCCGTTCGCTTCGCTCACCGCCAGCGACCCTCGCCCTTTCAGTCCGCCAGGAAGCTGTCTGTGGCACAGGCCGTCTCGACGTGGAACGTTCGGTAGCCGACCCCACAAACACCTACCCTGGCGGAATGGAAGGGCGAGGCGTGCGTGGCGCGACGCGCCACTTGCCGAACGGGGAGCAACGACCCGTGAGGCGGGCTCGCGTTCATTTCAGTCGTCTGCGCGACCCCTATCCGAGCGAAGCGAGGATATGTCGCGCAGCGACCGCGAGCGCGCCGAGGGCTTCCATCTCACGAGCACGACTGCGGTTGCGGTAACTCTCCTGACTCAAAATGTCACACGCACGCTCTCCATTCACCGAAGAGTACAGTCCGAGAGACTAGTCGACAGCCAGCCACTGCACCGACACCCTGGCTCGACTCGTGTGGCGATGGCAGACCCGGTCCCGGGAACGACAGTCCAGCAATCCGCAGCTATATATCCCAATGTACCCGCCAATACGGGAATTATAACGGCTTTTCGAGAGCGACACCGACGGCTCAGTCGATGCCCGCAGACACGCGAGAGGGGGACGACGATCTCCTCGACCGGGCCCGAGTAGCGCTCGAACGGGAGCGACGCCGGACTGCCGACGAGCGCGACGCGTTCGCGGACTTCCACCGGCGCGTCCGGAAGATAGAGCCGGTTACTGCGCCGGCCACCGGCGGGGTCGACGCCGCGACGGGCGGCGCGGTCGGCGCGGGGACCGCGACACGGACGCTGGCCGGCACTTTCGGGGGCGACACGGGGTCAAACAGTCTCGACGCGGTCCGCGAGGCCTACCGCGAGACGGTGATGAGCGTCCCGCACTTCGAGGCGGACTACGACGAGAGCTACGCCGAGAACGTCGCCGAGGAGTTCGGACCCGAACTCGCCACGGCCCTCGTGACCGGCGACCGGTTCGACGACCTCTGCAAGCGGACGCTCCTCGAAGCGGTCGACGAGGGACGCTCACGGCGCGAGACACTCCTCGACGCTCTCGACGCCGAGTCCGAATCGCTCGCGACCTACCGCGACCGGGTCGGGTCGCTCTGGAACGACCTCGCCGCCGTCACGGTCGACCGGCAGTCGGTCGTCGAGGTCGTCGAGTCCGACGCCGCCGGGGCGAATACCTCCGACCCAGCCCGTTCCGCGTCCCCTGACCTGGCCAGCGCCGCCTCCTTCGATGCCCTCGCGGATGCCCGTTCGGGACTGCTCGCGCTCCGCGAGCGCTGTGACGCCGTCGCAGCCGACCGACAGGCCGCCGTCCGCGAGCAGGCCCACCGGATCTCGCTGTCGATGGAGACGGCGGACGTCCAGCGGTACTGCTACAGTTCGCTCCCGGTGGCCTACCCCGTCCTCTCGGCCGTGACGGCCCTGGACGAGCGAGTCGAGCGCTGTCAACGCGCCGTCGAGCGCGCGATGGCGACCTGCACCTGAGTTGCAAGACTGGGACTTCGACCGGGAGCCGTGTGGTCTAAGACAGAGCGCCCACCAGGGACAGGGAGTGACGGCGATCAAAGACAGCGTCCACGACTACATCCCGGTCACGGGCGTGGCGGCGGACCTCCTCGACGTCCCGGCAGTCCAGCGGTTGCGCCACATCAAACAGCTCTCCACCGTTCGCCTGGTGTACCCGTCGGCAAACCACACGCGCTTCGAACACTCCCTGGGGGTGTACCATCTCGCCGACCGGGCCTGCTCGCAGCTGGGGATCGACGGACAGCGAGCCGAGCGGGTCCGGGCCGCGGCACTGCTCCACGACGTCGGTCACGGCCCCTACGGCCACCAGACCGAGGACGTGATCCGCCGGCGGACCGGCCGCCACCACGACGAGGTGGGCGACCTCCTAGGCGAGGGACGGCTGGCGACGGTCCTCGACGACCACGGGCTCGACCCCGACGCCGTGGCGGACCTGGTCGACGGTCGCGGCGAACTCGGCCAGCTGATCTCGGGCGAACTGGATGTCGACCGGACGGACTACCTCCTGCGTGACGCCCACCACACCGGCGTGCCCTACGGCACCGTCGACCCCGGGCGCTTCCTGCGGGCGCTGGGACTGCTCGACGGGGATCTGGTGCTCGCCCCGGGGAACGTCCAGACCGCCGAGAGCCTGCTCGTCGCCCGGGCGCTGATGGACGCGACGGTCTATCGCCACCACGTCTCGCGGATCGCCGGGTCGATGCTCGAACGCGCCTGCGAGCGACTGCTGGACGCCCCGGACGGACCGACAGTCGAGCGTTTCCGGCGACTCACGGACGGCGAACTGCTCGGCGAACTCGTCGACTCGACAGTTGCGGGGGAGTTCGGCCGGCGCATCCGCGACCGTGACCTGTACAAGCGCGCCGTCTGGGCCGAACGCGACGCCGTACCCCCCTCGCTCCGTGAACTGGACTTCGCCGAGACGACCGCCGCCGAGGCCGAGATCGCCGACGAAGCCGGCGTCGAACCGCGACGTGTCGTCGTCGACGCGCCCCCCGAGCCGACGCTCAAAGAATCGGCCGTCCGGGTCGTCGTCAACGGCGAGATCCGGCGACTCGACGACCACTCGCCGCTGGTCGAGGCGCTACACGCGGCCGCGCGGACCCGCTGGCGACTCGGCGTCTACGCACCCGAACCGCAGACTGACGCCGTCGGGCGAGCCGCAGAGCGCGTACTCGGGATCGACCGCGGATAATGTGACCCGCTGGCGGGCGCGAGTGCCTGACCGAAGCGTTATCCGCCTCGACCGACCACTGGGAGTGTGACGCCGAACGCACACAGGGCCGGCACGGCCGAGGCGGCCGCGCGGGCCGGTGGAGAGGTCGCGCTCGAACTGTTTCGCTCGGAGCTGGCCGTCGAGCGCAAGTCGGGCAAGACCGACGTCGTGACGCGAGCCGACCGGGAGGCCGAACAGGCCGTTCTGGAGGCCATCCGCGCCGAGTTCCCCGACGACCCCGTCGTCGCCGAGGAGTCGAACGGTGACACGGCGGTCCCCGAGGACGGGCCGGCGTGGGTCGTCGACCCGATCGACGGGACGAACAACTTCGTCCGCGAGATTCCCCTCTGGGCCACCGCGGTCGCCGCACTCGAAGACGGCGAGGCCGTCGCCGCGGCGGTCGTCCTGCCCGCACTGGGTGACGCCTACGTCGCAGACGGGACCGGAACTCGGCTGAACGGCGACCCGGCGGCGGTCAGCGACCGGACGGACGTCGAGACGTTCTCGGTGACGCCCACGGTCTGGTGGGACCGGACCCGCCGCGGGGAGTACGCGGCCGCGACCGGGGAGATCGTCCACCGCTTCGGCGACCTCGTGCGATTCCGCTCGGCGCAGGCCACGCTCTCGATGGTCGCCTCGGGCGCGCTCGACGCCACGTTCACCAACCGGACGCCCAACGCCTGGGATTCGATCGCGGGGGTGTTCCTCGTAACCGAGGCCGGCGGCACCGTCACCGACCTCGACGGCGAGCCCTGGCGCCACGACAGTCGCGGCCTCGTCGTCTCGAACGGGCAGCGACACGACGAGGTACTCGCGGCGGCCCGCGCCGTCGACGACGTCAGGGAGTGATCAGCTACTGGTCGCCGTCTCGCCCCTTCCCACGCCCTCCGTCTCGGAGTCGTCCACGCGCTGGCTGTCCTCGACCGGTCCGCTCCCGGCTTCCGACCGCTCGTCGGCCGCTCCGCTCCCCGCGTCGCCGTCGCCCGAGAGGCCGAGTTCGCGTAACGCCCGGTCGCTGAGTTCGTGAGCGCGCCCGAGTTCCTGGTGGGTCGCGTCCTCGTCGCCGGTGATGGCCTCGGCGCGTTCGAGCAGTCCGACGGCAGTCTGTTGCTCGTCGGACGGGAGGTCGGTCGTCGCGACGTGTCGCCAGCATCGCCGGAGGTTCGCGTTCGTCTCCCGGCGGTGGCGTTCCGTCTCGAAGGGCTGGCCCGCCCGGCCACTCCCGTACAGTTTCTCGGCGAGGTCGCCAAGTCGTCTGAGCGCCAGCCGGACGTACAGTCCCGAGAGGAAGGCGACGCCGGCGACGGGCGCCGTCACCTCGGAGACGCCGAGTTGCGTCGCGAGGACGTACACCCCCGCACCGAGCGGGAGCGCGCCGACCATCCGATAGGTCAGCCGGTACGTCTCGACGATGGACTCCTTGGGGTTGAACGCCAGACTCGTCATCGCGTAGGCCCCAGCGCCGAGGAACGCGTAGATGTACACCGCGGCCGGCACCGGCTCCGAGAGGTCCGGCACCACCGTCAGCGTCCCGAGGAGTGTCCCGTCGGTCGAGACGTCCACGGCCACGAGCACCAGCACCACCGGGACGAACTCGCGGACGGCGATCCGGGCAGCCGACGCCGCCCCGCTGCCCTGGCGCTCCGGGAACGACCCCGGCACGAGCGAACGCAGGTTCATACCGGCGACACACGTCCGGGTCCTATAGAACCAGTCGAACGTTCACGGAGACAACCGGTCGAACGTCTTCGGGCGAAGAACGCGGGATGCGACTGGAGGAGAAGGGTCCAGAAACGTGTCGCGGGAATATCCCGCTCAGCGACCGCCAGCTGCGAGGCGCCACGCGTAGTTAACGCTCGCTGCGCTCGCGTTAAGAGGGTCGTGCCGGCCACGTTCGGCCCGCTCCCTTTCCGAGGCGCGGGACGCCTCGCTGGTCGCGACCCTCGTAGTCGGCTGGTGAAATTTCCACAATACCGAGCGAGTGTGGCGCTGGCCGACCCGTTCCGCCCGACTACACCCGCCGTAATCACCGCTGATAACTGCGGGGGCACGCTTAATCCGGCCCCGGTATCGAATACGCGTATGGCTTCGGAATCGGGGTCCACCGGCGACGGATTCGGCGTCGGCGGACGTAACGACGAGACGGTATCGGAGTTGGGACGGTCGGTCGACGAGCTCCTGCGGGTCGCGGAGAGCGTCTCCGACAGCTCGCGCCAGATAAGCGACCTGGCCGACGAGCAGTCCGACAACATGGACGAGGTCGCGGGCGAGGTGTCGAACCTGAGCGCGACGGTCGAGGAGGTTGCCTCCAGCGCCAGTCAGGTCAGGCAGGTCAGCGACGACGCGCGCGACCTCGCCGACGAGGGCCGTGACGTCGCCGACGACGCGATCGACGCGATGGAAGCAGTCGACGAGGCGAACACGGACGTCGCCGAGGACGTCGAGCAACTGCGCGACCGTATCGACGAGATCGACGAGATCGTCGACGTCATCAACGACATCGCCGACCAGACGAACATGCTGGCCCTGAACGCCTCGATCGAGGCCGCACGCGCCGGCGAAGCGGGCGAGGGCTTCGCGGTGGTCGCCAACGAGGTCAAGAGCCTCGCCGAGCAGTCCCAGCAAAACGCCGCCGAGATCGAACAGCTGGTCTCGAACATCGAGGCCGACACCGAGGAGACCGTCGAGAGCATCACCCACGCCAACGAGCAGGTCGAGGAGGGCATCGACCAGGTCAGCGAGACCGTCGAGATCCTCCGGCGGATCGACGATGCCGTCGAGGAGGCTGCCCAGGGCGCCCAGGAGGTCGCCAGCGCCACCGACGAACAGGCCGCCTCCACCGAGGAGGTCGCCTCGATGGTCGACGTGACCGCCGAGAGCGCACAGGAAGTCGCCAACGAGATCGACCGGATCGCCGCCGCCAACGAGGAACAGACCGACCAGATCAACGATATCCAGGCGCTCATCCGCCAGCTCGAGTAGGCAGAGCACGGACCGCCGTTTCCACCCTCTTTTTGCGACCACCTGTCGTAGCCGGCCCATGGCGATCGATTTCGACTCGTTCACGCTGGTCGCGGCGACGGCCGATCTCGCCGACGAACCCGCCGCCCGCGGTACCGCCGACGCCGTCGAGTTCCGGATGGACATGGCGAGCGACCCGCTGGCGGCGCTGGCCGACTACGAGGGCGACCTCCCGCTCGTCGCGACGAACCGCCCGACCTGGGAGGGCGGCGAGCGGCCGGAGGGGCCCGAACGGCTGGCCGAACTCGAAACGGCCGTCGAACACGAGGCGGTCGGCGCCGTCGACGTGGAACTCACAGCCCTGCAAGGGGACGCCCCAGCAGAGATATCGGTCGACCGGGTGTCTGCCGTCGTCGACCGCGCTCGCGGGACGGACACGGGCGTGATCGTCTCGACACACGACTTCGAGCGGACGCCGGACCGCGAGATACTGCGGGACCTCCTCGACGCCGCGAGCGAGTACGGTGACGTCGCCAAACTCGCCGTCACGGCCGGGGGGACCGTCGACACGCTCGCGCTCCTGTCGGTGACGCAGGCGGCGACGGCCGATGGCCACACCGTGGCGACGATGGCGATGGGTGAAGCCGGTCGACACACCCGGGCGGTCGCACCCCTCTACGGGTCGAAGATCGGCTACGCGCCCGTCGACCCCGCCGGGGCGACCGCACCGGGACAGTACGATCTCGCGACGCTCGCCGACCTCGTCGATCGGTTGCAGTCGGAACGCGTGTCGTAGAACCGGTCACAGGTGCGTCTCAGTTCGCGCTGGCCAGTTCGATCTCCTCGCCGTCGGCGTACACAGTGGGTCCGGTGAGGATCCCGTCGAGGTGGAGCGGTGCGTGCGTGTCGCCGCCGATGCCGTGGTCGTCACCGATCGCGACGTGGACAGTGCCGGCCGCTTTCTCGTCGAGCAGGACCGACCCGACGAGGTCCTCGACCGCCAGATTGGTGCCGATACCCAGTTCCGCGAGATTGTAGGCGGCCTCGCCCACCTCCTCGGCGGCGGCCTCGACTTCCTCGCGGACCGCGCCGTCCGAGATGTGGGTGACGTAGCCGTCTTCGACCTCGAATTCGAGCGGTTCGCCCTCCAGTTTCCCGTGGGGCATCATCGTCCCGTCGACGACGTAGGTGCCGTTTGCGTCCTCGGGGCTGACGAACACCTCACCGGCCGGGAGGTTCGACATCTCGCCGGGCTCGTGGACGACGCCGGTATCGAGTTGCCACTCCCGAGCGCCGGGTTCGAACGTGATGTCGGTGCCCAGATCGGTCGTCACGCGGACCTCGTCGGCGCCGGCGACCTGGCCGCGGACGCGCTCGCACTCCTGTCTGATGGACTCGTAGTCGGCGTCCAGTCCCATCAGGAAGACGCCGTCGGTGATGCCGGGAAGGGTTGCGACGCGCGCGCCGGCCTCGTTGGCGGCGGTGCGGGCTTCGGTGTGGCTCAGACTCTTCGTGGTAGGCGCGAGGACGACGTCGGCACCGGCCATCGCCGCCGCGACGGGTTCGGGCGGTTCCTCGCCGTGCTGGTCGCCCGGAGGGTACCGGGCGATGACGGTGTCGTCCGTGATCTCGCTCGCGACGGCGTACAGCGCCTCCCCGATAGCCTGGCGCTCGTCGTCGGTGACGATCGCACAGGACTCCTCGCTCCGGAGGTTCATACACTGCTCGACGGCGGTCTCGGCGGGCGCTCGCAACGAGGCGTCGGTCATACGCCAGCGAACGGTCGGGTGAGAGTTATGTACTGCGGTGCAGGGTGCCACGATCCCACCGAGCACCGCGGTGTCACCCGGTACGTCCGTCACTTCAATCGCTCTTTGAGTCTCGACAACCAGTTTATGTGTTCCGGACACACGACCAGCCATGGCTGGGCCTGTCCACGCCGCCGACGAGGGTGGGACACATACCGGGTCGCTCATCGAGGCGACCGCCGCAGTCCCCCGTACCGACCTCCAGTTGCGCAACTACGACGACCATGCCTACGCCGTCGAGGTGGTCGTTCGCGACGAGACCGGGGGTATCGCCCTGGAACGGACCTACGACCTGCGACCGGGGGAGTGTCGCGCCGAACGCGACGTGCTCGCTCGTGGGACCTACGAGGTGACTGCCGCGACCGTGAGCGGCAAGCGCGACGGCGCGACCTGCCGCGTCAGTGAGGCGCCGACGGAGACTGTCAGCGTCGAGGTCGGGAACCACGTCGTGACCGTCGCCGATGGACTCTGATTCGTAGCCGCCGCCGATGGACCCTGATTCGTGACCGTCACGGACTCTGGTCACACCGTCCGGTCCGTCCCGGTCACCCGTCCGCACCCTCGTCCCTGTCGGCGTCCGCAGCGAGCCCGTCCAGCAGGTACTCCGCGGCGCTCCGGGTCGTCGCCAGCGGCGTGTCGTGGACGTCACAGATCCGCAGGAGCGCGCCGATGTCGGGCTCGTGGGGCTGGGCAGTCAGAGGGTCGCGCAGGAAGACGATGCCGTCGATGCGGTTCTCGGCGACCTCGGCGGCGATCTGGGCGTCGCCGCCCAGCGACCCCGACTGCTTGCGCTCGACCGGGAGGCCGGTCTCCTCGGTGATGCGACCGCCGGTCGTGCCGGTCCCGACGAGGTCGAACTCCGAGAGGAGTCCGTGGTAGGTCTCGACGAGGTCTATCATCTCGGGTTTCTCGTCGTCGTGTGCGATGAGTGCGACGCGGGTCATACGCCGAGATCGATGCGAACGGAGTTAGCTTCTGGGTTCACCGGGGCGAAGTCGGTGCCCGGAGCACCGGCTGGCCCCCAACCGCACGACTCTCCGGGATCCCACGAACCGCCACTAGACGAGGTCGACGTCAACGGTGCCGTCCCTGTCGACGACGACTTCGTGGCCCTCGACGGTGAAGGTGAACGGTTCGCTCGGGTTGCCATCGAGATGCACGGCAAGTTCCTCCCTGTCGACGTAGGTGTCGAGGTCGTCGATATCGTCGTCCGACAGGTCCGTCGCTTCGGTGACGAGCTCGGTAACCACTTCCTCGGCTGGCTGCGGGTTGACCCACTCCCCGTCGTCGCTCTCGCCGAAGACGTACAGGTCTTCGTCCCCTGTCATACCCGTAGGTTCACCCGTCGGGACAAAACCCCCCAGTTCTGATTTCACACTCTGAAAGAACTACCGGCGTCACTACTGGCGGTATCGTCCCCTCGAAAACGGGGAGAGCCCCCGAATACGGTGTTGGAGGTATCGCCCGGGTGTGGATGTCAGAGGCACGGTCCGGTTCGATCTCCCCCGAACACCGTTGAGAGATATCACGACCGGCGCAATTAACCTTACGGCTTGGTACTCCATGTAGCGGGCCGCAGTCGTCGGATTCTCCGGTAGCCCCTCGAGACGTCCCGTGGCGCTGGTAGTTCCAGCGGAGGAGGGGGTCGGTTGGGCCGTCAATCGAGGTGTTCGAGCTGGTAGTCGCCGTCGTAGGTGTCGGCGTGGGCAGCCTCGGCGAGGACGAGCTGTGCGATCCGGGCACCACCTTCGAGTTCGACCGGGTGATACACCTCCAGCAGCCCCTCACCCTGGCCCTCGTAGCCGGCGTCCCACACCGCGGTGTCGAGCATACAGGAGTTGCGCAACAGCGACGACCGCGGGTAGAGGAAGCCGACGTGACCCTCCGGGATGCGGACGGTATCGGCGTACCGGACGACGTACCCGCCGGGGTCGAGCCGGTAGAGTGTCGTCTCCGTTCCGCTCTGGTCTCTCTCCCCATCCCCATCTCCATCTCCACCCTCGTCGACGGGTTCGACCTCCCGTCGTTGCCCGACGGTCTTGCCGTCGGTGCCGATACGGCCGGGTTCGACCTGCTCGAAGACCGCGCCGAGTCGCAGGTCGACGCCGTTGGGCTGGACCTGTTCGTCGTCGACACCGCCGAGCGCGTCGGCCACGTATCGCCCGCTCTCGAACATACCGGCGGTGCGCGCGTCCGGGTGAAAGCCGTTGTGCTCGGCGTCGTGCCGAACGATTCATGTCACGGGGAGGTGGCGGGTCGCGGCGAGCGAAAACTGTTTGCACTGCTCGCGTCATCCACCGGGTATGAGAGGCCCCGACGTCCTCTTGCTCGACCACGACATCCACGCGGCAGAGCGCATCCGGCCCGCGCTCGCGGACCACCTACCCGAGGTCGACCTCCGGGTGGCCAGCGACGAGGCAGCGGGGATCGACGCCATCCCCGACGCGGAGGTCGTCCTGACGTTCTCGCTGAGCGAGGAACTCCTCGCGGCCGCCGACTCGCTGGCGTGGGTCCAGGCGCTGAACGCGGGCGTGGACGCCTACCCCATCGACGCACTCGCCGAACGCGGGATCGTCTTCACGAACGGCTCCGGCGTGCACGCCGAACAGATCGGCCAGCAGGTGCTCGGCTACCTGCTCGTGTTCGAGCGGCGCATCCACGAGGGGATCCGCCAGCAACGCGCCGGCGAGTGGGAGCGCTATACCGGCGGCGAACTGGGTGACGATACCCTCGGCGTCGTTGGACTGGGTGCCATCGGCACTCGCGTCGGTGAGTACGGCCAGCAAATGGGCATGGAGGTCATCGGCACCAAACGCGACCCCGGGACGGCACCCGACTGTGCGGACGACTGTTACCCGCCCGACGAACTCGACGCCGTCCTCGACCGGGCCGACTACCTCGTCGTCGCCTGCCCGCTGACCGACGAGACCGAGGGGCTGATCGGCGAGTCGGCCTTCGAGCGACTGGACGACGGAGCAGTGCTCGTCAACATCGCGCGCGGTCCGATCGTCGACCAGTCGGCGCTCCTCGAAGCGCTGGAGGCGGGGGAGATCCGCGGCGCCGCACTCGACGTCACCGACCCCGAACCGCTCCCCGAGGACTCGCCGCTACGGGACCGCCACGACGTCGTGGTGACGCCCCACATGGCCGGGTCGAGCCCCTACTACTTCGACCGGGGTATCGAACTGTTCGCCGAGAACTACCGGGCGTACGTCGAGGGCGGCGAGTTCACGAACCGGATCGTGTAAATGGCTCGCTTTGCTCGCCATTTGAGGTGGCCTGCGCCGGCCACGTTCGGCCCGCTCGCTTCGCTCGCGTTGGAATGGGTGTGCCGGCCACGTTCGGCCAGCGAGCGGGCTCGCTGCCCTCGTGGTCGGCTGTCGAGTGTTCCACGATACTGCGTGATTTCGGCGCTGAGACCGTCAGTTCTCCCGCTCCTCTTCGCAGGGGATATCCCGTTCGTCGACCTGAACTGTGCGGTTCGCCGACGCGACCGTCGTCCCCTCGGTCGTGATCCGGGCACGGACCGTCACCTGGTCGCCACCGGAGAGCGTCTCGGGCCGGTCGACGACCGTCAGCGGGAGAAAGCGCGTCGATCCGCCGGGTGAGAGCGTCACGTTCAGCGAGTCGGTGATCAGGTCGTCGCCGACGGTCACGACGGCGCGAAACGACGCGTCGCGTGGTCCCTCGTCGCGGAGGGGGCGCTCGAACGTCAGGCGACCTTCGATAGCGGCGTTGCCGGGCATCGGCCCGCGGTCGTTGCAGGTGACGACCTCTCCCGAACCCGACATCGCGTCGGCGGACTCGTTGCCGACCGCGACGCGGGGCTCGAAGGTCTCGATCGTCGCGTCCGCGGGCCCGCCGTCGTCCGTGAGGACGGCCAGTCCCAGTGTCGTCGCGCCGACGAGCACGACGAGCGCGAGGAACCCGAAGACTGCGATGCGGCGCGTCCACGTCATACTGGCAGCGCGACGACGGCCGGGACGAACGCGACGTCGACGAGCGCGAGCAGGATGACGAGAATCGCGCCGGGGAGCCCCGCGACGGCACAGATGAGCACCGCCAGCAGGGAGATCTCGACGCCGAGGCCGAAGACGTTGGCGAGTATCAGGACGACGAGACCGACGATCGCGTTGACGACGAGCGCTTTGACGTTCTTGAGTATCTTGTACCCGACGACGACGGCGAGGACCGCGACGACGAGCAGTGCGATTTCGATCGGGGTAACCATCGGTGACTCTCGTCTCGCGGCGGGGATAGGCCTTGTGGGGCCGTCAGGGGCGGTCCGGCCCAGTGGTTCCGGGAAGCACGGACCGGCCCAGGAACCCTCGAAACGTCCGAATTTCCGGTCGCTGTCGACCGGCCGTCGTGGGTGGAGGCAGAGCGAGTGGCACACGTTCGGAACTGTTTTACCCGCGCCTCGGCCAATACCCGCCAACGAATGAGCGACCTCGAAGAAGAGTACCGGCTCGAGTATTTCCAGGAGGAGGGGTTCGAGCGCAAGACCTGCGCCGAGTGTGGGGCCCACTTCTGGACGCTCGACGCCGACCGGGAGACCTGCGGCGAGCCGCCCTGTGCGGAGTACGGCTTCATCGGCGACCCCGGACTCGACGAGGAGTACAGTTTAGAGGAGATGCGCGAGGCCTTTCTCTCCTTCTTCGCGGACCGTGACCACGAACGCATCGACCCCTATCCCGTCGCGGCGAATCGCTGGCGTGACGACGTGTTGCTGACCCAGGCGTCTATCTACGGCTTCCAGCCACACGTCACGAGCGGCGAGTCGCCCCCACCGGCGAACCCGCTGGTCGTCTCTCAACCGTGCATCCGGATGCAGGACATCGACAACGTCGGGAAGACGGGACGCCACACCATGGCCTTCGAGATGGGCGGCCACCACGCGTTCAACGCCGAGGAGGGCGCGGGCTACGCCTACGAGGGCGAGGTCTACTGGAAAGACGAGTGTGTCGCCCACTGCATGGACTTCTGTGCCGAACTGGGCATCCCCCGCGAGGACGTCACGCTCATCGAGGACCCGTGGGTCGGCGGCGGCAACGCCGGCCCCGCTTTCGAGGTTATCTACCGCGGGCTCGAACTCGCGACGCTCGTGTTCATGCAGTTCGAACAGGACCCCGACGGCGATATCGAGATGAAAGACGGCAACACGTACAGCCAGATGGACCGCCGGGTCATCGACACCGGCTACGGCATCGAGCGCTGGGCGTGGATGTCCCAGGGCACCCCCACCGTCTACGAGGCCATCTACCCCGAGATGATCGACTTCCTCAAGGACAACGCCGGTCTCTCCTACGACGAGGAGGAGGAGGAGATCGTCCGGCGGGCCGCCACGCTGGCGGGCAACATGGACATCGACGAGGTCGAGGACGTCGAGGCCGCCCGCGACAACATCGCCGACAAACTCGGCGTGCCGACCGCCCAGCTCCGGGAGTTGCTCGAACCCCTCGAGGCCATCTACGCCATCGCGGACCACTCGCGGACGCTCGCGTACATGTTCGGCGACGAGATCGTCCCCTCGAACGTCGGGACGGGCTATCTCGCGCGGATGGTCCTCCGGCGGACCAAACGCATGACCGACACGGTCGGGGTCGACGCCCCGCTGGACGAACTCGTCGACATGCAGGCCGAGCGGCTGGGCTACGAGAACCGCGACACCATCCGGGACATCGTCCGCACGGAGGTCGAGCGCTACCGGGAGACCCTCGACCGCGGCGGGCGGCGCGTCCGCCAGCTCGCCGAGGAGTACGCCGACTCCGGACAGCCCATCCCCGTCGAGGAGCTCATCGAACTCTACGACTCCCACGGCATCCAGCCCGATATGGTCGCGGAGGTGGCGGCCGAACACGGCGTCGACGTGGCCCAACCCGACGACTTCTACGCGCTGGTCGCCAAGCGCCACGGCGGTGGCGAGGCCGCAGCGGAAGCGGAGGGTCGGACCTACGACGAGCGACTCGGGGACCTGCCCGAGACCGAGCGGCTCTACTACGACGACCAGGAGCGCACCGAGTTCGAGGCCGTAGTATTGGAAGTGTTCGACCGGGGCGACGGCGACTACGACGTCGTGCTCGACCAGACGATGTTCTACCCCGAAGGTGGGGGACAGCCACCCGACCACGGGACGCTGTCGACCGACGACGTCACCGTCGAGGTGAGCGACGTCCAGCGCGTCGACGGCGTCATCGTCCACACCTGCGACGACGACCCCGGCAAGGGCGAGTTCGTCCGCGGGCAGATCGACGTGACCCGGCGCCGTCGTCTGATGCGCCACCACACCGCGACCCACATCGTCGTCCACAGCGCCCGGCAGGTCCTGGGCCAGCACGTCCGCCAGGCCGGCGCCCAGAAGGGCACCGAGAGTTCGCGCATCGACGTCTCGCACTACGATTCGGTCTCCCGCGCGGAGGTCAGAGAGATCGAACACCGGGCGAACGACGTCGTCCGCGGGAACAGTCCGGTCACCCAGGAGTGGCCCGACCGCAACGAGGCCGAGGCCGAGTACGGGTTCGACCTCTACCAGGGGGGCATCCCGACCGGCGAGAACATCCGCCTGATCCACGTCGACGACGACGTCCAGGCCTGTGGCGGCACGCACGTCGCCCGCACCGGGGACATCGGCGCTATCAAGATTCTCGGCACGGAGCGTGTCCAGGACGGCGTCGTCCGCTTTACCTTCGCCGCCGGCGATGCCGCCATCCAGGCGACCCAGGACACCGAGGACGCACTGACCGAGGCGGCCGAGACCCTGGACGTGTCGCCCGAGGAGGTCCCCGAGACCGCCGAGCGGTTCTTCGAGGAGTGGAAAGAGCGGGGCAAGACCATCGAGGACCTCAAGGAGCAACTCGCCGAGGTGCGTGCCGAGGGATCGGCGGACGGCGAGGAAGTCGACGTCGACGGCACCACGGCGGTCGTCCAGCGTATCGACGCCGACATGGACGAACTCCGGGCGACGGCCAACGCCCTCGTCGAGGAGGGGAAGATCGCCGTCATCGGTTCGGGAATCGACGGTGCGACCTTCGTCGTCGCCACGCCCGACGGGTCGGCGGTCAACGCCGGCGAGGTCGTCAGCCGACTGGCGTCGATGGTCGGCGGCGGCGGTGGCGGCCCGCCGGACTTCGCCCAGGGCGGTGGCCCCGACGCCGACGCGCTGGACGACGCGCTGGCGGAGGCTCCCGACGTGCTCAGGCAGGTCGCCGACGCCTGAACGCTCGCTTCGCTCGCGTTCGGTGGTCTGTGCCGGCCACGTTCGGCCAGCTCGTTTTTCCGAGGCGCGTGGCGGCCCCGCTCGCTGCCCTCGTAGTCGGCTGTCGAGATTTCTACGATACCGAGCGAGTGCGGCGCCGAGACCGGCAGGTCTCGGGGGAGCACGAGCGACGTGGCCCGCGCCACGATCCGACACACAGGCGACGAACACCTCACGAGCGAAGCGAGTGAGATGTGAGTCGCCTGTCAGTCACCGCTGCATGTACAGCGAGTACATGATGATAGCGAGGCCGACCGCGACGAAGACGCTGTTGACGAGGACGCCGGTTTCGAGCGGGACCGAGAAGAACTGGTTGGCCGCGCCGGTCAGCAACGCACCGAGCGTGATGACGCCGAACCCGACACCGAGGACCCCCAGGGAGGGGTCGTCCGTGCGGCGATAGGCCCTGTAGGCCACGTAGGTGATCCCGCCGCCCAGCAACAGGATCGTCCCCTTGACGACGGCGATCGCGGTGAGTATCTCGTTCATACTTCGTCCCTCAGCGTCGACCAGATGTCCGCGAGTCGCTCGTCCGGAGTGCGTTGCGGTCGGTTCACGGTGATCGAAAAGCTGTCGGTCTCGTCGATCGAGATCAGTACGTCGTCGAAGTCCCGCTCGTATCGCGTCGTTCGTCCGCCTTCCGGGTTGATAGTGTCCCGTTCGCGAAGGAGCGAGGCCTCGCCGAGAAGGTCGAGTTTCCGATACAGCGTCGACTTCGGGATGTCACAGCGCTCGACGAGTTCGGTGGCGGTCGTCGGTTGTGACGTTTCGCGGAGGATCGCCCGACAGTCCGGGTCGTCCAGCGCCTCGAGGACGGCCGTCACCGACGTGCCCTCCGACGACGAACCCTCGTCTGGCGACGTGTTTTCCGACGCCGACGTATCCCCCGGCGGCGCCGACTGCTCGTCCATCGTTCGATGTTGCGTATCCTGTCGAATATGTTTGTCCGTTGGCGTTCCCATCCGTCCGAGTCGCGTTCGACTCACCCCTCGTGGTCGGCGTAGACGTCGAGCAGTTCCTGATACCGGTCGCGGATCGTGACGCGACTCACGTCCGAAACCTCGCTGACGTCGCCCTGGGTGACCCCCTGGTTGGTCAGTTTCGCCCCGGCGTAGATGGCGGCGGCAGCCAGTCCCGCGGGGCTCTTGCCGCTGTGGCGGTTGTGTTCCTTGCCGACGCGGAGCAGGTCGCGAGCGAGTCGTTCGGACTCGTCACTGACCTCGAGCGACGAGGCGAACTGGGGGAGGTACTTCGCGGGGTCTTCCGGTTCGATCGCCAGCCCGAGTTCGCGGGAGAGATAGCGATACGCCCGGTCGACGCGCGTCTGCTCGACGCGGCTGACGTCGCCGAACTCCGTCACGCGTCGCGGCGTGCCGTGTTGCCGGGCGGCCGCGTACAGCGCGGCGGTCGCCATCCCCTCGATGGAGCGTCCCGGAAGCAGGTCCTCCTCGACGGCCCGGCGGTAGACGACGCCCGCTGTCTCGCGGACCGGTTCGGAGAGGTCGAGTACCGACGCCATCCGGCTGATCTCCCCGAGCGCCTGTTTGAGATTGCGCTCACGGGCGTCCTTGGCCCGGAAGCGCTCGTCCCAGGTACGCAGGCGTTGCATCCGGTTCCGTTTGCGCGACGAGAGCCGCTCGCCGTAGGCGTCCTCGTCGCGCCAGCCGATGTTGGTCGAGAGCCCTCTGTCGTGCATGAGTTCGGTCGTCGGCGCGCCGACCCTGCTCTTCTCGTCGCGGTCTTCGCCCTCGAACGACCGCCACTCGGGTCCGCGGTCGACGGCGTCCTCGTCGAGCACCAGCCCGCAGTCCCGACAGGTCACTTCTCCCCGCCCCTCGTCGTTGACGACCCGCCCACTACATTCCGGACAGGAGCGCTCTCCCGACGATTTCGATGCGGCGTCCGATTCGGCGACGTGCTCCGACGCGGCGTCCGATTCGGCGACGTGCTGGTCCGCCCGACTGAACGATGTCTGTGTCATTGGAGTGGATCCAGGCGATTTCGATGGCCGTGGTGCCTGTTAGCACTCTCTTCGGGGAGCCCTACCATGAACGAACGGCGGAGTCCCAGCCACTGGGAATCCGGCGGTCCAAACCGACCGGGCGCGGCTGGCGGTCCGAGACGGCCGGACCGACCGCCCGCAGGTTTATCTCGGGTGGGGCGGCCATCCGTGTCCGATGGACCCGCTCGGCGCACTCGCCGTCGACCCCGGCCGGTCGCTGGTGTTCTGTGGCTACCTCGCCGGCGGGATCGCGCTCGGGACCGTCAGCGGCCTGACGCCGGGGATCCACGCGAATACGTTCGCCCTCCTGCTGGCCGGCGTGGCGTCGGCAGTGCCGGGCCCGCTGGCCTTCCTCGGCGCGGCGATGCTCGCGGCCGGGACCGTCCACACGTTCCTCGACGTGGTGCCCGCGCTGGCACTCGGCGTCCCCGACCCCGCGATGGCCAGTAGCGCTCTCCCCGGTCACCGGCTCGTGCTCGAAGGTCGCGGCCGCGAAGCACTCCGGCTCTCGGCGATGGGCAGTGCCGGTGCCGTCGCCCTCGCCGTCCCGCTCGCGCTGCCCGTGACGCGGGTGATGCGAGTCGCCTATCCGACCCTCCGGGCACACATCTCGCTCGTGCTCGGGTTCGCGGCGCTCGCGCTGGTCCTCACCGAGACCGGAGTGCGGGGGAAAGTCGGCGGGGCGCTCGCCGTCGGTGCCAGCGGGGGACTCGGTGCCGTTGCGCTGGACCTCCCGGTGGATGGCCTCGTCGGGGCGGGGAGCGTACTCGCGCCGATCTTCGCGGGGCTGTTCGGCGTGCCGGTCCTGCTGGACGCGCTGACGGGGTCGGGCGTGCCCAGACAGGACTCCCCGGAGGTGACGACGCCACCCGCCGCGGTGGGTGCTTTCGCGCTCGTCGGGACGCTCGGCGGCGCGGCCGTGGGCTACCTGCCCGGCGTGTCGAGTGCCGTCGCAGCGACGCTCGCACTGGGTGTCGTCCCCGCTGCCGGTGCTCGTGGCTTCCTCGTGACGACCAGCGGGGTGAATACGGCCAACACTGTGTTCGCCCTGTTCGCACTCGTCGCGTTCGGCACGCCCCGGACGGGGGTCATGGTCGCGGTCCAGCGTTCGGGCGTCGCCGTCGAATTGCCCGTCCTGCTGGCCGGTGTCGTCGCCGGCGGGGCGACGGGATTCGTCCTCGTCCTCTCGCTCGGCGACCGCTACCTGCGGACCGTCGGTCGTCTCGACTACACCCGCCTCTCGGTGAGCGTGCTCGCACTGCTGGTCGTGCTGATGGCCGTCCTCGCGGGTCCGATAGGAATCGGCGTCTTCGCGGCGGCGACGCTCGTGGGATTGATCCCGGTCAGGTTCGGTGCCCGCCGGGCGAACCTGATGGGCGTGTTGCTCGTGCCGCTCGCGCTCGGATTGTAATCCTCGACAGCCGAACACGAGGGCAGCGAGCCTGCTCGCTGGCCGAACGTGGCCGGCACAACCCACCGAACGCGAGCGAAGTGAGCGAAGCGAACGTCTCAGACGAGCGCGCCGGTCCGCAACAGGACGATCAGCCCGGTCACGACGGGGAGACTGCCGAGGACGGTGAGGAAGATGACGGTGCCGACGTACTCCGCCGCCGAGAGGTCCGTCCCGTCGTCGCTCCCGAACTCGATCGCCAGCACGAGCGGGACCACGCCGGAGGGGCCAGCGGCGAGCATGACGAACGACCGCGCGGCCACACTGTCGGTGACGCCGACGACCAGGACGACTCCGAGCGCGACCACGGGCGCGACCAGCACCTTCACGCCGACCATCGGGAGCGTCCGTCGCAGTGCCGACCCGGGTCGCATGTCCGCCAGCTGGATCCCGAGGATCACGAGAAAGACGGGGATCGACGCGTCGCCGGCCATCTCGATGGTCCCCATGACCGGTCCGTCGGCCGGCGGAACGACACCGAGCGCCAGGACGGCCCCCGCTGCGAGGACGGCGTAGGTCAGCGGGAGTTCGAGGACGCGTCCGAGTGCGGCCAGGCGTCCGTCCGCTTCCCCGCCGCGTGACAGGACGTAGACGCCGACCGTGTACATGAGGACGTTCTGGACGAGGACGAACAGGACGGCCGTCGTCCGACCGACCGCCCCGAACGCGAACGTCGCGACCGGGATGCCGAAGTTCCCGGCGTTCGGGATCGCAGCGGCGATCGATCCGGCGCGCAACGTCAGCCCCGACTCGCCCGCCAGCGACCCGACCGCGACGGCGACGCCCGCGAGAATCCCGGTGAAGACGACCATCGTCGCCACGAGCGACCCGACCGTCGCGGCGTCGATGGGCATCGTCACGATGCTGTGAAAGACCAGCGCCGGCAGGAGCAGGTAGACAGTCACCGTACTCAGCGGTTCGACGTCGACGTCCTTCCAGCGACCCAGCAGGTAGCCCGCGGCGGCGATGGAGAGGGGCGGCCCGACCGCCGACGTCAACACCGCCACGATGGAGTCGCCGGCCATGTCGGGGTCAAAGACGGATCGCTATTTGAAAACGGTCATCTCGGTTCGATTCACCGCTTCACTGCACTACCGCTCCACCGCTTCCCTCGGATCGTGAACCCGCGACAATACCGGTGCAGACACCGACCCACGCGTCGCTGGCGGACGCGATAAATCGGAGAAGTCGAGTCGAAGCGTCGAGTTCGAGTTCGCGTCGAAGCGTCGAGTGTCGAACTCAGCCGAAGAGTTCGCCGAGACCCTCGCCGCTGGCCTCGTCGTCCTCGTCGTCCTCGTCGTCGTCGCCGCCCTCGTCGGCTTCGGCCTCGTCGGCCTCGTCGTCGTCGGCCTCGTCGGCGGTCTCGACCTCGCCGCCGGCCGAGGCGCCGCCCGTCGCTGCGGGGACGGCCGCGGCCTGCTCGACGGCCTCGTCGATGTCGACGTCCTCGAGCGCCGCGACGAGGGCCTTGACGCGGGATTCCTCCACGTCGACGCCCGCCGCCTCGAGTACGTCCGTCAGGTTGGTTTCGTTGATCTCTGCGCCGGTCTCGTTCAGGATGAGTGCTGCGTAAACGTATTCCATTGGTGTTAGCCGAACATTGCGCCCATGGCGTCGCCCATCTCCTCGTCGTCGTCATCGTCGTCGCCGTCGTCGGCGTCGGCCTCGGTGGCCTCGCCGTCGGAGTCGTCGTCGCCATCGGCGTCGTGGTCGTCAGTCGATTCGTCGTCCGCGTCCGCTTCGGCGTCCGCGTCCGTGGCCTCGTCGACGTCCTGCAGTTCCTCGGGCAGGGCCTCCGGGTCCTCGACCTGCGCCGCGAGTGCCCGCACCTGCGCGTCGGCCTTCGAGACGAGGTCGTCGACGACCCCGGGGCTCTCGATGGACGCCTGCAGTGCGAGGCTCTTGGCGTCGCCCCGTGCCGTCTGGAGCAGCGTCGCCGCCGTCCGGTCGGTCGGGTAGACCGCGTTGACCGAGAGGTTGCGACCCCGTGCGGCCGCCGCCTCGATGTCGGCCCGATATTCGTCGACGTCGAGTTCCAGTTCCTCGGGCTCGAAGAGCACGCCGTCCGCGTAGACCGCGCGCAGGTCCAGCCCGACTTCCTTGGGCTCGATACCCAGTTCGTTGAGGACGTTCGCCAGGTCCGCCGAGACTTCCTCCCCGGCGTCGAGCACGGCGGAGTCCTCGAGCACTTGGATCGAACCGTCCTGGATGCGGGCGTTCGCGCCGACGCTCTGGAGTTCACCCACGAACGGGCCGGGGTCGATCCCCGTGTCACCCTCCGGGATGACGATCTCGTTGGGCGCGATCTCCCCGGCGTTGATCGGTGCCGGCGTCTTCGACGCTTCCAGTTGCCTGAACAGCCCGAACGGGTTGTCGTTGGTGCCGATGAGGCCCACCTGGCCGGAGACGTACTCCGTCAGGTCCTCGAGGCCCTCGTCGACGTCCTCCAGGGCACGCACGAGCAGCGTGTTGCGCGAGACGCGCAGTTCGGCGCTGCCGTGCAGGTCGCGACGCATGTCCTGGAGCTGGCGCGACGGGATGCCAGTGATGTCGACGACGCCGACGCTGTCGTAGGACTCGATCATCCCGACGATGTCGTCGACCTCTTCGCGTTTCCACTCGGGGATGGTCTCGGTCTTGCGCTCGGATTCGGCGCTCATCTCAGGCCACCTCCTCGGCCGGGCCCATCGTCGTCTTGACGTAGACGCTGTCGATGTTCAGGGGCCCCTTCTCCAGGTTCGCGTTGAGTCGCCGGAGGATCACGTCGATGTTGTCGGCGATCTCCTCGACGGACATGTCTTCCGCGCCCACCCGGGTGTGGAAGGTCTTGCGGTCGCCACTCTCGACGGTGACGGAGTTTTTCAGCCGCTCGACCATCTCGACGACGTCGTCGTCGGGTTCGACCGGGTCGGGCATCTTGTTTCGCGGACCGAGGACGATCCCGAGGCGACTCGCGATGTCCTGCATCATCGCCTGTTCGGCGAGGAAGAAGTCGGTCTCGTCGGCGAGGTCCTTCGCGCGGTCCTGGTCGTCGGCCAGGTCGGCGAGGTCGTCTCCACCGAGGACGTCGTCGGCGACCTCCTCGGCACGCAGGGCGGTCTCGCCCTCCGCGAAGACGACGATGCTCGTCTCCTGGCCGGTACCTGCCGGGAGAACCACGTCCTCGTCGATACGGTTCGACGGTTCGTTCAAGTCGATGTCGCGCAGGTTGATAGCGAGGTCGACCGTCTCCCGGAAGTTTCGGGGTGGGGCGTCCTCGATTGCGCGAGTTACTGCGTTCTCAATTTCCTGATCTGCCATCGTTCACCTCCGTAGTACGCCAGCGGCTCCTACGGGTCAGTGAAACAGGCCACGCCTGTCTCGTCCGGACAGACGAGGATGCGACACTTAAACCCGTCGAACCGCACGAGAACCGGCGCTCGGGGCGTTTTCGCCGGATCGTCGATGGGCTTCCGGAGGGCGTGTCATGGAAACGTTCCACGGAAGGGCGAAAAGCGGGTGTCCGAATGATTCTCCGACACACAGTCCTCGCCGGAAAGCCGAAACGGCGACCGCGAAAGGGGAACGGAACCGACTACTGCGGGCTGGGGTTGCTCGGCTGGCCGACCTCGCGCTGTTCGAGCGCCTGGCCGGTGATCGACTTGAGACGGTCGACGAGCGAGTCCTTCTCGGGTTCGCCCGCCAGCGCCACCTCGAGCACCTCGGAGATGTGCTGGACGGGGATGATCTCGATCTCGTCTTTGTACTCGTCTTCGATCATGACGTCCTGCTCGTTGGCCGCGGGGATGATGACCCGGTCGAGGCCGGACTTGGCGGCGGCCTCGATCTTGTGGGTAACCCCGCCGACCGGGAGCACGTCACCCCGCACGGAGAGCGAGCCGGTCATCGCGAGGTTCTGGTCGACGGGGACGTCTTCCAGCGCGCTGATGACAGCGGTCGCCACCGTGATGGAGGCGGAGTCGCCGTCGACGCCCTGCTGGCCGGCCTGGACGAACTGGATGTGGACGTCCTTGTCCGAGATGTCCTCGTCGCTGAACTTCTTGATGATAGCCGAGACGTTCTGGACGGCTTCCTCGGCCATCTCCTTGAGCTGACCCGTGGCGATCACTTCGCCGGGCCCCTGCGAGGGCGTCACTTCGGCCATGACGGGGAGGACGATCCCGGAGTCCTCGCCCATGACGGCCAGCCCGTTGACGCGGCCGACCACGTCACCCTCGTTGACGGTGAGCTCGTAGTCCTTGCGGCGCTCGATGTAGTTGTCCGCGAGCTGTTGCTCGATGGACCGGGAACGCCGTTTCGCACGGAGGACGTCACCGCGCTCGGTGAACTCCTTGTCCTCGGCGCGTGCGATGTCGCCCGCGACGCGGACGAGGCCACCGAGGTCGCGCAGTTTCAGCGTGAGGTGCCCCTTCCGGCCGGCGCGACGCCGGGCCTCGAGGATGACCTCCTCGACGGCGTCCTCGCTGAAGTGGGGCAGGCGGCCGTCGTTCTCGACCTCCTGGGCGACGAAGCGGGCGTACTTGCGCCGCATCTCGGCGTCGTCCTCGATGGTGTCGTCCATGTACACCTCGTAGCCGTAGCCCTTGATCCGCGAGCGCAGCGCGGGGTGCATGTTCTCCATGGCGTCCAGGTTCCCCGCGGCGACCATGATGAAGTCCGTCGGGACGGGTTCGGTCTGGACCATCGCGCCCGAGGAACGCTCGGACTGGCCCGTGATGGAGAACTCGCCCTCCTGGATGGCGGTCATGAGCTTCTGCTGGCTGCGGATGTCCAGCGTGTTCATCTCGTCGACGAACAGCACGCCCTTGTTGGACTTGTGGATGGCACCGGCTTCGACCCTATCGTGGCTGGGCGTCTCCATGCCGCCGGACTGGAACGGGTCGTGGCGGACGTCGCCCAGCAGCGCGCCGGCGTGGGCACCGGTGGCGTCCTCGAAGGGGGCGGTCTGCTGGTTCGCGTTGTTGACCAGCAGATTGGGGATCATGGCGTCGTTGCCCCGCGACCCGTAGCGGAACGCGAGGTAGACGACGCCAGCCGCGAGGATACCGAGCAGGATAGAGCCCTGGATGAGGATCGCGTAGCCGATGATGATCGCGATGATGATCCACATCAGGAACGACCGCATCTGGTTGCGCTTGCGGGCCTCCTCCTTGTGGGCGTCGACGATCTGCTCGCCCTTGCCCGCGGGCACCGTCCGGATCTTCGGCTCGTTGCCGTCGTCCGGGTTGTGATAGACGAGGACGTCCTGGAGGTCCTCCTTGGGAAGCAGCTGGCTCATCGCCTTGGCGAGCATGGACTTGCCCGTCCCGGGCGACCCGATCATCATCACGTGGCGGCGCTGCTTGGCCGCCTTCAGGACGACGTCGCGTGCGTGGTCCTGCCCGATGACCTGGTCGACCAGGCGGTCGGGGACCTCGATGTCGGCGGTCGAACCGATGTCGATCCCGCCCAGCAGGTCCTCTTCTGGGTTCTCGACGGCGGCGTCCTCGACGTCGAGTTCGACCTGGCTCCCGAGGTCGTCGCCGTCACTCGCGGCGTCGCCGTTGCTGGTGGCGTCGCCGTTGCTCCCGGCTCCGGCCCCGTCGGCGTCTGCGGGAGCCTCGCCCGGGAGTACGTCGTCGGAGGACGCGTCGCCGTCGCCGTCGGCACCCGCAGTCCCGTCGGCGCCGGGGTCGGCGTCACCCGCGTGCTCTTCGCCCGGAGTGGCGTCGTCGCTCTCCGCCCCCGTCGGCGGGTCGGAGTCGGCGATTTCGCCGGATTCTTGCGCCTCGTCCGCCTCCGGCGCGGACGAATCGTCGGTGTCGATGTTATCGCTCATACAAACGTTGCTGACGTTATCTGCCAAGGGCTGTCTATTGATATACTTTCTCCCGCAGAACCGATCCTGAGAACCGCAATATCGGCGGGTATAGGCCTATTAGTCCGGATTTACTGGAAAATTCGCTGTTGGCGGCGAACGCTCCAGACCGCACTTGTAGCCCCGTCGTCACGGCCCGGCGTTCGGGTCGATACCGGGCGTGCGCTGCCGGCGAGAGCGCCGTTCGAGACCCACGGAGATTAAGGCGCTCCCCGGTCAGACACGGGTATGACACGCGGTTTCTTCATCGGGCGGTTCCAGCCGTTCCACGACGGCCACCGGGCGGTCGTCGAGCACGTCGCCGACGACGTGGACGAACTCGTCCTCGGGATCGGGAGCGCGGACGTCTCTCACACCGTCCACGACCCCTTCACCGCCGGCGAGCGCGTCCTGATGGTGACGAAAGCCGTCGCCGACGTCGACGTGCCGACCTACGTCGTCCCCATCGAGGACATCGACCGCAACGCCCTGTGGGTCAGCCACCTCGAAAGCATGGTCCCGGCCTTCGACGTCGCCTACTCGAACAACCCGCTGGTGATCCGTCTGTTCCGGGAGGCCGGCGTCGAGGTACGCCACCCTCCGATGGTCGAGCGCCATCGCTTCGAGGGCACCGGGATCCGCGAGCAGATGCTCGCCGGCGACGAGTGGGCCGAACACGTCCCCGACGCCGTCGCCGACGTGATCGACGAGGTCGACGGCATCGAGCGGATCCGGACCGTCGCCGAGGACGACGGCAGCGAGCCGTGAATCGTCCCGTCGGAGTCGGCCACCCGCGGGTCACGAGCGGACTGCCCGGCAGGATCGTCACTCCCTACTCGACGTCTGGCGGGATCGTCACTCCCTAGTCGACGTCCGGCGGGATCGACCCGGCGTCGTCCACGACGACCGATTCGACGGCGTCGACCTCGCGTTCGATCACGTCCCGCTCGAAGTAGAGCAGTTCGACGCCGATGACGGCGACCGCGAGCACGACCACCGTGACGAAGGTCCCGGGCTGGTCGCGCGCGAGGTGATACAGCATGAGCGGGAAGAACACGACCGTGCCGGCGAGCCCGACCGCCGGCGGGACCGAATGGACCTCCTCACGGTCGCGTTCGCGAAGGGCAAGGTAGCTCATCGCGCCGAAGACGAGGATGAACGCGAGCGACGCGAAGGAGGTGATAGCCCCGAGGCTTCCGACGGCGGCGAAGGCCGCGGTCACCGCGCCGACGACCAGAACCGTGCGCTCGGGGAGGCCGTCACCCTCGGCGCGCCCGACCGCGTCCGGCAGGAGGTCGTCGCGTATCAGTCCGCGGGCGAAGCGCGCCGCCGAAAAGAGGGTCGCGTTGATCGCCGACCCGGTCGAGAACAGCGCCGACAGCGCGATGACGGTCCCGCCGACGGCCGCCAGTCCGTACGGTTCCATCATCAACTCGGCGGCGTCTTTCAGCGCGACGTGCGGGTGGTTCCTGATCGCCTCGGGGACGAGCGTGACCGTCACGACGCCCACGAGGACGTAGACCAGCACCGCCACCGGGATCGAGACGTACACGGCCTTCCGGATGGTGTCGACCGGGTCCGCGATGCTCTCCTGGTCGTAGAAGAGCAACTGCCAGCCCTGGAAGGCGACAAACGAGACCGCGGCGGCCATCAGCGGGCCGAAACTCGCCAGTCGGTCGAACCCGGGGTCGATGGTGGTACTCGAACTGTGGACGAGCGCGTAGATCAGCCCGAGGCCGCCGAACGCGACCAGTATCGCGACCTTCAGCGCGACGAGGACGTTCTCCACCACGCCGGTCGTCTCCGCGCCCAGCAGGTTCAGTCCGACGAACGCGGCCACCGCGACGACCGAGATGACCGGTCGCGCGGGCAGTCCGCCGAGGTCTTCGGGGACCGCCCCCAGGGAGACCGCGAACTCGCCGAACGCGAAGGCGTACATGGCCATCGATCCGATGTACCCGAACAGGAGCGTCCAGCCGGCCATCCCCGCGAGCGTCGAATTGCCGACGAACGACTGGACGAACGACACTGTCCCGCCCTGGTTGTCGTCGTCGACGCGATTGAGCGCGTTGAAGGCGTAGCCCGCACAGAGCGCGACGACCCCGGCGAGGACGAACGCCGCCCACGTCGCCGGGCCGGCGATGCCCGCGACGACGCCCAGCACCGCGTAGATGCCGCCGCCGATCATGCCGCCCAGTGCCATCGAGACGGTCGCCGTCAGACCGAGGTTGTCACTGGACATCTTTCTGTGTCGGACGTGTGGCGACAGAATGTTGAAAGTGGCGTCTCGGGAAGCGGCGGCGACTGCTCGGGGAGCGAGGATGGCCGCTCGGAGAAGGATCGGCCGACCGGGAGCGCTGTGGCTGTGGCGCCGAAACGCGCTACGCGAGTCGCTCGACGCGTTCGTCTTCCACGAGTACCCGGCCGTCGTCGGTGACGGTGACTTCGTGGTTGGGGACGCTGAACGTGAGCGTCCACGAGTTCTGGGGCCCCGACGCTAGCTGTTCGATCGCGTCCGGGTCGACGTAGTCGTACAACCTGTAGTCCAGTTCCGACGGCTCGACTCCTTCGGCGTCCGCGATCGCGGTCGTGACCTCAGCAATCATCCCGCCCATGTCAATATCTCCACTTGTTACTGCCCTTCGACAAAAAGATTCCGACCGTATCGCTGCCAGCCGCCGACGTGCAGAACGGACGAAACTGCCGAAAAAACGTGGAGACAACGACCGGGGGGTACCGACTCAGGCCTTCGCGGAGATGACGTCGTCGATGCGGACGATCATCGTCGAGGCCTCGGTGGCGGATTCGACGGCCTCGTGCTTGACGGCGACGGGGTCGAGGACGCCGTAGTCGACGGGGTCGTCGATGATGCCCGTCTGGCCCTCGGAGATGATGCCCGCGGTGCCCTCGCGCTCGAACTCGGCGCGGAGGTCGACCAGCGCGTCGATGGGGTCCATGCCGGTGTTCTCGGCGAGCGTGCGCGGCAGGACGTCGATGGCGTCGGCGAAGGCCTCGACGGCGAGTTGCTTGCGGCCCTCGACGCTCGCGGCCTCGTCGCGGACGTGGTCGGCGACGGCGATCTCGGTGGCGCCGGCACCGGGGACGACGCCGCCCTGGTCGACCGCGGCGGTGACGACGTCCAGTGCGTCTTCGAGGACGCGTTCGAGTTCGTCGGTGACGTGTTCGGTGCCGCCGCGGGCGAAGACGGTGACCGCCTCGCTGGCGGGACCGTCCTCGACGAAGGTGAGCGTCTCGTCGCCGTACTTCTCGACGGTGACCGAACCCGCGTGACCGAGGTCTTCCGCTTCGAGTTCGGTGACGTTCGCGACGGGTGACAGGCCGGTCGCGAAGGCCAGCTCGTCGCCGTCGTCGTGTTTCTTCTCCAGCACCATGACGCCCGCCTTGGCGAGGGCGGCAGTGACGTGGTCGGCGACGTCGCCGTCGACGAACAGGACGTCGACTCCGAGGTCGACGATGTGGTCGGCGTAGCCCTGGAGTTCGTTCTGCTCGGATTCGAGAGCCACGTTGAGGTCGTCGACGCTGGAGACGTTGTACTCGGCGTCGATGTTGGCCTCGCGTACCTCGATGTCGTCGGTGACGAACGCGACGTCGGCGTCCTCGACGCTCCGGGGCATGTTGTCGTGGAGGGGCTCCTCGTCGATGATGAGCCCGTTGACGAGTCGCGTCGCGCTGGACGACGAGCCGGTCTGGGTGTGGACCGAGATGTTGTCCCGGACGACGTTCCCGTCGGTCGTGACCTGGCGGACCGCGTCGACGACCGTCTCGGCGAGGACTTCGGCGGAGACATCGCCGGTGCCCTTGCCGGTCATGCTCGACTGGGCGACCTTCTCGAGCAGTTCGTCGTCGAGTTCCGCGTCGAGGGTGATCTCGTCGATGGCGTCGTGGGCCATCCGCGCGGCCTCGTAGTAGCCCTCGACGATCGTCGTCGGGTGGACGTCGTCGTCGAGCAGGTCCTCGGCCTTCGAGAGCAGTTCGCCCGCGAGGACGGCCGCGGTGGTCGTCCCGTCGCCAACCTCGTCTTCCTGGGTCTCGGCGACCTCGGAGATCATCTGGGCGGCGGGGTGCTCGATGTCCATCTCGTCGAGGATGGTCGCGCCGTCGTTCGTGATGACGACGTCGCCGCTGTCCGAGACGAGCATCTTGTCCATCCCGCGGGGACCGAGCGTGGTCCGGACGGCCTCGCTGACCGCCTTGCCCGCCGTGATGTTCGAACTCTGTGCGTCCTCACCCGATGTCCGCTGGGTGTCCTCCTCCAGAATGAACATGGGCTGTCCGCCCATGCGTCGCTGACCGGATGCCATAGGTGTGTCGTTAGAATTGTCGTTAGCGGTTCTATATAAACGTTGCTATGCAGACGGGCGAAACACCCCCAGCCGTGTGTGAACGTACGGCACGCGAACGGTGGTCTGTGGGTTTATCAGGTCGATGACGAGCGGCGGTCGGGGACGACCAGTGACGCGGGTGACTGGGAGCAGGGTTCTAGCGACCGGAGCGGGCGTCCCGGCGACCGGTGGCGACGGCCTGGTACCCGGCCGTGGAGTCCCGGCAACCGTTTTACGGGGGTGTGTCCAACGTGGTCGTGCATGCTGGAGTTGGAGCACGGGTTCCGGGTGGTGGACGTCCACGCGCGGCTCGAACCCGCTCAGGGACGGCGACGCCGCGAGGGGCTGGGCGACCCCGAGCGCCTCGAACGCGAGATGCACCAGGCGGGCGTCGTCCGTGCGGTGGTCTCGGCAGGCGCTCGCGACGGCTCGTACCTGAAAGCCAACAACGCAGTGGCGCGGATGAGCGTCGAGCGCCCGTTCGTCCCGATGGCGCGGATCAACGGCGCCCGCGACCCCGCCGGCACGCCCGTCGCCCGCCTCCGGAACCTCACTGCGAGTCGCCGTGACCACCACACGACTCCCGCGGACGTCGAGCAGTACGCCTACGACGACCGCTTCGTCGGCTTCACGCTCCATCCCGCTCGCGACGGCCTCCCCGATACGGCGGTCCTCGAACAGCTCGAAGCCGTGGCGCTCCCGACGGTGGTCCACGCCGGCACGGACTTCCCCCCGGCTGCCGTCGAAGCGACGCTGCTGGCGTACGACTTCCCCGTGGTCCTCGCACACTTCGGCGGCTATCCCCTCGACCGGGAGTGTATGGCCGAGAGCATCGACCTGCTGGAGCGGGTCGACGACCTCTACCTGGACACGAGTTTCGTCCGCTTTCGCGACAATCTCGAACGCGCCATCCTGGAACATCCCGACCGCGTGCTCTTCGGTAGCGGCACGCCCGCTGCGCATCCGAACGTCGCTATCATGGAGATTCTCACGCTCGACGTCCCCGAGGACGCCATGCGAAAGGTGTTCTCGAACAACCCCGGCCGCGTTATCGAGGCACTGGCACCCGCCGGTGAACGGTGACCGGTCGACGGGACGGGTCTGTCTCGCGCACCCGCTCGAACGACTCGAAGTGAGTCCGAGTCAGCGCTGGACGAACCCGACCAGTCTGTCGAGCCAGCCGGCGTCGCCGGTGATCGGCCGGTCGGAGTCGAACAGGCGGATCACGAGCCACACCGCGCCGACGGCAAAGAGCACCTCGTAGCCGATCCCCAGGAGTACCAGCCCGACGTCGTCGAACAGCAACCGCTTCGGTGCGATGATCGGGTGGGTGAACGGAATGGCCAGCAGCGCTGCCTTGGCGCCGAGACCGAGCGTGTCGATATCCGTGAACATCGTCGCGAACATCGGGACGATCGCCAGCCCCGAGAGGGGCAACAGCAGCATCTGGGCACCCTGCTGGCTATCGGCGAAGACGCCCAGCGCCAGCGCCAGCGCGAGCGTCCCCACCAGCGAGAAGAACAGCGAGACGGCGATGAGCGCGTAGTCCATCCCGCCCAGCGTGACCGCCGACCCGCCGAAGGAGGCACCGACGCCCAGCTGTGCGAAGGCGAGCCCACCGGTGTAGAGCGCCGTGGCGATGAGGCCGATGAACGACCCCCCCAGAAGTTTCGCGGCGACGATCTGGCGGCGCTTGACCGGCATCGAGAGCAGGGTTTCGAGGGTCTTGTTCTCCTTCTCGCTGGCCATCGAGTTCATCACCATCTGTCCCGAGAAGACGATGGCGAACATGATGATGACGGGCACGAAGACGAACTGGGACGTGAACGCCGCCGACACCGCCCCCGGCGAGGCGTCCATGCGCTCGCCTTTCACGTAGGTGGTGTGGCTCCGCTCGACCGGGTCGAGTTCCGTCTCGGTCGCACGCGTGATGGCGACGGTGAGGTTTCGACCCGCCTCGGAGACGAGGCTCTCGACCTGCGACGAGGAGGCGATGCCGACGATGCTGACGCTCTCGACGCGCGTGTAGAGCCGGATCCGCCCCCGCTGGTCGTCGCGTATCCGCTCGGTGAAGTTGTCCGGAATGACGACCACCGCCGACCCGCCCGCTTCGGTCGTCCGATTGAGCGCCCGTTCGGGACTGCCCCCGGTCCCGTTGTAGACGACGTCGGCTCGCGCCTCCAGGGTCTCCTGGACCACGTCGGCGTACTCGTCGTCGTCGTAGGCGAGGACACCGACCTGGGGCTCGTCGCCCAGCTGGTCTTCGATCCCGCTGAACCCCTGGCCCATCGCGATGAACAGTACGGGGAGCATCAGGATCGGGAGGATGTATCGCGGGCGCAGGAGTTCGCGAGCTTCCTTCCAGACGAGTCTGGTGAACGGTCTCACGCGACCACCTCCACGAAGACGTCTTCGAGGTTCTGGGCGTCGTACTCGGCTTTCAGTTCCTCGGGCGTGCCCTCGACGACGATCTCCCCCTCGTTGAGCAGGCCGACGCGGTCACAGAGGAACTCGACTTCGAGCATGTTGTGCGAGGACAGCAGGACGCTCCGTTCGGCGTTCGGGAACTCCTTGATCACGCCCCGCACTGTGCGGGCGTTCTGGACGTCCAGTCCCGAGGTCGGTTCGTCCAGGATCGCGAGTTCGGGGTCGGTCATCAGCGCGCTCCCGAGCAGGAGTTTCCGCCCCATCCCCTTGCTGTACTCCTTGGTCTTGTCGTCGATGCGCTCGCCGAGGTCGGCCACCTCGACGCCGCGCTCGACCATCGCGTCCGAATCGCCGTCGTAGAAGTCGGCGACGAACGCGAGGAACTGCCGGCCGGTCATCGCGTCGTAGGACCCCGCTTCCTCCGGCAGGTAGCGGATCGCCTTCCGGACCGCGGCGGACGCCGCGTCGACGTCGTTGCCCGCCACCGTCACGGTCCCCCCGTCGCGGTCGAGCAACGTCGCGAGCGTCCGCAGCGTCGTCGTCTTGCCCGCGCCGTTTGGCCCGACGAGCCCGAAGATCTCGTCGCGGCGTACCTCGAAGGAGACGCCATCGAGCGCCTGGACGTCGCCGTATCGTTTCCGCAGGCCCGACACCTCGACTGCTGGCGCTGACATGATAGGTTCTGTCCGGCGATCCGTCAATCAGCGATTTGATTGTTCTGGTATCGGGATGGGTCCGGACCCGGGGCGGAACTGCGACCGGAGCCAGCGGATCCTTCAGGCGGTTTTATGTAGGTGCCATTCGTATTCCAGCGTGTCATGAACCGGACCAAACTCATCGCCGTAGTCGCTATCGTCGCCGTCGTCGCAATCGCTCTCCTCCGCCGCCGTGGCGGTGGCGACGACGACTTCGACGAGTTCGACGAGTAACGCCCTCCAACCACTTCTTCCGTCTCTCGACCGGCCAGCCCCTGGCTCGTCGGTCGGATAGGTTACTCACCTCGATAGTGCGTGGCTTCGTATCGCCCGACAATAACTGATGTAGCGTGTGACAGGACCGTTTACAGGTTCCGTTCGCTGTCCGTCGCCCTTAAGATCACTGTTGAGGTGCTACGAAACCGTCAAGAAAGCCGGGAGGGACGTCAACTGCGCCGTGTACGGTAGCACAGGGCTTGTCAGTGAACTCAACCTCAACCGACGGTCAGTCGGCCGGGACGAATCCTCGGTTCGGCGTCACCGTTCCTGACTTCAGGGCGAGTTGACTCTCGCCCGTCCCCCGCGAGGACTGTAGCCCGCGACGGACGTACCGCCAGCCGATATTTTTCGCACCTACGTAGTCCGCGTTCGCCGTCGCACCGCACCGTTCACACTCGAATTCCGCCTGTGTGACGCGGTTCCCTCCACTCGTGTGTCCGCACTCGGGACACCGACGACTCGTGTTCTCCGGCGAGACGAACACCACCTGGACACCTTCGGTTTCGGCCTTGTACTCGACCATGTCCACGAGTTGACGGTGGGCCCACTGGTGAAACTCCTTTGCCGGTGGTGCGCGTTCGCGGATGTGCTTCAGGTTCTCGAAAGCGATGTACTCGCAGTCGTGAGCGAGCGCTTGCTCGATGACGTCGTTGGCAACACGGTGTAGTACGTCGCGAATATGGCGCGATTCCCGCCCGCTCATTTGCTGGATCGTGCGATGGGCTGACTGCGTACCCGTTTGCTGAAGATTGCCACGAATCCGCTCGAACTCCCGGTGACGATGGCGCAGTTCTCTTCCAGAGGCGAAGTACGCAGTCGACGTCGTAGCGATGTTGACGATTCCCAGGTCGACGCCGAGAACTGTCCTGTCCTCGTCGTCGGCCTGGCTATCGATTCGCCTCTCCGGCGTTGGTTTCCGGAACCCTAGGTGGAGATAGTACTCGCCATCACGCTTCGAGAACGTCGATTCTGTCAGATCCCAGTCGTCGTCTGCGAGGTACTGGTGCTGGTAACCATCTTCGTCGTCGGGCAAAGAGAGATCACAGCGAACTCTATCTTCGACCGTCGCGAGCGAGACACTCCCATCGTCGAACAGCGTCATCGTCCGTGTATCGTACTTGATGGTCTCGCTGGTAAACTCCGGTCGAGACGTCTCGTACTCCTCGTCCAGTTCCTCGATTTCTTCGACACCGGAGAGAGCGGCTGCGGCCTGATGCGTGGCGAGAATCGCGTGTTGACTCCCGAGACGTGTCTCTTTCAGTACGTCGTCGTAGGCGAGTGACTGCAGTTTTGTCTTGCGTGTCTCACCCGTCTGCCAGCCGATCCGACTACTGACGTTGCAGGCAGTTTTCCACTCTCGGATCGTGGTGTCGAGTAGTTGCTGCTGCTCGTCGGTAAGGATGGGACGAGTGATCGCGGTCCGTCTCAGGTAGTCGTCCGCCACAGGATTCAAAAGAAGAGTAGGGTAGTTAACTCCACTGGAATGTATATTATAGATACATAACCGGCTCCGACCACATTAGGTGCGAGAATCTGTCTCATATATGAATCCAAGTTAGAGGGGGCAGGTGGGCAATCCCTCCGTTATGAGCCGTCACTGGCAGGGTTCAAATCTCTGAACAGGTTTGGTTAACGGCTCACGATGCTCACTGTCTCATTGTCGTTTCAGAATGACAAAAGATGTCGCCGATGACTTTCGAACCGCACGGGCCGGGAGGGATTCGAACCCCCGACCATCTGGTCTCTCTCACCGCCGCGCGGGTCGAACGCGCGACCGTGTTAAAAGCCAGACGCTCTGCCTAACTGAGCTACCGGCCCTCACAACTGCTACAGACCGATGCGGTTTAAGGGCTTACGATCAGGCGGTCACTCGAACCGGCGTTCGAGCGCGTCGGCGACGACGGCGGACGGGTCGACGTCCTCCAGGGCCGCCTGGCGTCGCAACTCCTGGTACACGCCGGGCGGGAGTTCGAGCGTGATCTTCCCGAGCGTGACCCCCTCGGCGGCGAGCGCGTCGGCGACCGAGGCACCGTCGTTGACGGCACTGGCCACCGAGCGGACCTGTCGGACGGTCATGTCGGCGTCGAGGGCTGCCCAGGCGATCTGGAGGCGCGCCTCGCCGCTGACGCGGGCGATGTGTTTCGCGGCGGTGGGTGCGATGTGGCCCATCGCGACGTGCGTGCGGATCGAGCGCGGGAGGTCGTGGACGCGCGACCACTTGCGGATGAACGCGACGGTCGCCTCGCCGCCCGCGCGGTCGGCAGCTGCCCGGTAGGACCCCTCGCCGCGGACCAGTGCGGCACACGCCGCTGCGCCGCGGAGCATGTACACCGTGTCGCCCTGTCCCGCGGTGTCGCCGGCGAACTGTCTGACCGTCTCGGCCGCGCGCGCGACACTCTCGGGGTCGTCGGGGTCGAACTCGACGGCCTCCTCGGGCCGTTGCCCGGTGACGCGCGGGTCGCCCCTGATCACGGGTTCGCCGACTGGCGACTCCCGGTCGGTCGGCGGGTCCGTCGGTGGGTCCGGCCCGTCGTGACTCATCGGTCCCTCCTTGGCATCGGTGTCTCAAAAGCCCCCTGCCCGAACGCCGCCCCAGCGCCGCCCGAACACCGGGTGAGCGTCGGCCGCGAACTGGTCCCACGATCGCCGCTCTGACCCGCCTCCGGGTCCGTGCTCAGTCCGCGCCGGCCTCGCGCTGGTCCGAGAGGTGTTCCCAGACCTCCGCACAGCCACAGCCGTCCTCGACGCCGTCGAGGTGTGAGGTGTCCACGTCGGTGTCGGTGTCGTCGTACTCGTCGCCCGATTCGCTCGTCTGCTGTAGTTGGCCCGTCATCGTTGCGTAGCTCCGACGGACTCGTCGTCACCTCTCGGCGACCGGTCCGTCGCTGTACTCCCCCCTATACACCGGTTCCTCTTAACCCCGCGCGCTCCCGTAATCCCTACCTCCGCTTCCCCCTGACGGCAACTGTTGCCGGTAGTTGTCCGGTTCGTGTCCGCCGTGTCACCACGCCACACTGTCGACGTCGATCACTGGGTTCCTCTCGGTGTCGGACGGCAGGATCGTCCGGAATTACGGCTCTCCTACCGTCTCTGTCGATTCTGTCACTCCAGGGACCGCCGCTCGCGACCGGTCACTCCGGCGACGCGACCGCTGACTGGCCCGTGTCGCCCCGGCAATATAGTCCGCTATTCGCCGGTGCGGTGAGGTGCCGGTTACCGCTCGTGGGGCACACAGAATGTTCGTCGAACCGTCGTAGCTGGTGCCAGCGCAGGTGGTTGACACTCGTAGCGGTCCGACGCTCAAAGAGCCCTCTGACACTCCACAACCTACTTCTCGCCCGGACGAGCGATAGGAAACGATGACAGGCCCCCGCTCGCGCACCCTCCGGAGTCGTCGCGCACTCGGCGTGCTGTCGGTCGTCGGCGTGCTGGCCGTCGTCGCACTCGCGGCCGGCCCGGCGACCGCCGCACCGCCCCCACAGGAACTCTGTGGCGTCTGTGGCGACGAACTCGAACGAACGGCCGAAGAAAAAGACATTCCACTTACAGTCGAGCACAGCACCGCGACGATCACCGTCGGCGAGGGTGGTACCGGCCACTGGCACGCCCGGGTGCGCCTCTCGTCGACCGCGGCCGAGCGGCTGGCGGCCAACGCCACGCTGCGCGAGTCTCTCGTCCGCGAGACGCTCGACCGTCGGACCGTCGTCGACGACCCGCGGAACCTGGCGACTGGCGTCGAGAACGACACGCTGGTCGTCGACTTCGACGTGCCGGGCGTCGCCAGGGACCGGCTCGGCGTCTCGCTGGTGACGTTCGCCCCGCTGGAGGGCGTCGAGGGAACGGTGACGGTCGTCGCCGACAGACTCGTCGTCCGGGGCCCGGACGGGACCGTCCCGACCCACGTCCCGGCGGACGCGACGGCCAACGAGAGCGCTGTCGTCTGGGTCGACGGAGGACTGGCCGACATCGGGCCCGCGATCGCGTTCGCCGACGCCGGCCCGGCGGGAACTCCCGCGACGAGCGTCGCGCTGGTACTCGATGCTGGGTCGCGGGTCGGACCCGGCACCCTCCTCGTCGGCGGTGTCCCCGCGCTCGTGTTCGTCGCGGTACTGGGTCTGCTGGTGGCCGTCGATGACCGACTGCCCGCTGTCTCTCCGACTACGGCCACCGGCATCGCCGTGGGGCTCGGGTTCGGAGTCACCGCGTTCGCCGCGCTCGGTGCCGCGTTCGGGACTCTCGATACCGCTCTCCTCGCCCCGCTCACCGTCGCCGCCGGACTGTACGCGGTCGTGGGGGTCGCGCCGCTCGTCCTCAACGACCCCTCGACCCGGCAGGTCTGTGCCTGGGTCTCCGGTGCGGTCTGTCTCGCCGCACTCCTGGGGGCCGCCGTCTCCGCCCAGGCACTCCGCGCGGCGCTCGTGACCGCACCAGCGGTCTGGTTTCTCCCGCTCGGATACGCTCGCTCGAACCGGCGGCTCCAGGGTGCGCTGGCCACCGTACTCGTCGTCTTCCCGTTCCTCGTCGCGACACAGAGCGGCCCCGGCGAGCGGTGGTTCGACGCCATCGTACTCACCGTGATGGTCGCGCTCCCCTGGGCCGTCCTGACGGTCGTACTCGGAGGCGTGCTGTATCTCGCGGGACGCACCGTCTCGGCGTCCCGGTCGGGGGAGAACGTGGCCGACGTGATCCCGTTCGGAACGGACCCGGGCGCGGACGGTGACTGACCGGTAGCGAACCCTCTCTTTTCACCTGGAGATACGCCTGACAGCGGCGGGACGAGACGGCTTCGATCTCCGGCTGAAACACCCCTACAGAACGGTCCGTACGGCTCCGTAGCGTTCGGGTGTCGAACACAGACAGCCCCGTAATGAAGGTTGCGGAACGCCGGCGAGAAACTGCAGTGGGGGCAGTCAGCGACAGGGACAGGGACGGGGACACGGACAGCGACAGGGACCGGTCACCAGCGGTGGTGGACGTAGTCTTTGACGTGTTCTTCGTAGATGTCCTCGACGGCGCCGTGGGTCTCGTGGGAGAGCGGGTCGAGGTCGGCCGCGGCGGCGTTCTCGCGGACGTGTTCGTGGGACGTGGAACCGGGAATCACCGTGGAGACGGCGTCGAAATCGAGCACCCAGCGGAGGGTGAACTGCGCCATCGTGGCGTCCTCGGGGACGAGTCGGCGCATATCCCTGACGGCCGCGAGGCCGTCCTCGAAGGGCACCCCGGCGAACGTCTCGCCGCCCTTCCGGCCGACGCCGGCCTCGACGCCGCCCTCGATCGCGGCCCGGCGGTGGTCGCCCTCCTCGAAGTCCTCCGGGCCGTCGAAGGCGTCGGCGAGCAGCCCCGAGGCGAGCGGGACGCGGACGATGATCCCGACGTCCTCGTGGTTCGCGCGCTCGAAGAAGCGCTCGGCCGGGCGCAGGCGCAGCGGGTTGAAGATGATCTGGACCGACTCGACGACGTCGTACTCGATGGCCTTCGTCGCCTCCTCGACTTTCTCGACGCTGACGCCCGCGTGGTCGATCTTCCCCTCGGCTTTCAGGTCCTCGAGCACCTCGAACGTCTCGGGTTCGTAGAAGGCGGCCGTCTCCGGGCAGTGCAACTGGACGAGGTCGAGCGACTCCGTCCCCAGCCTGTCGAGCGAGCCCGCGACAGACTCCCGGAGGCCCTCCTCGGAGTGGCGCTCGTCCTCGTCCGGTGCGGCCTTGGTCGGGACGTAGACGCGCTCGGCGTCGGCGGGGCGTTCGTCGAGTACCTCGCCGATGAGTCGCTCGGCGCGCCCGCTGCCGTACACCTCGGCGGTGTCGATCGTGTTCATCCCCGTCTCGAGGGCCGCACGGATGGACTCTTTGACCTGTTCGTCGCTGGATTCGCCCCAGCTCGGGCCGACGTTCCAGGTACCCAGGCCGATCTCCGTGACGTCCATGCCCGTACTGCCGAGTGTGCGTCGCTCCATACCCGAAGTGGGGCCAACGCGAGCAAAAAGGTGGGCCTTCCGGCAGGGGAGCCAAAGAGCTATGCGGCCGGGTCAGCCAACAACCAGCATGGAAAACGTCCATCCGGGACAGCGCGTGGCGGTCCTCGCCGACGCGCAGAACCTCTATCACAGCGCCCAGAGTCTCTACTCGCGCAACATCGACTACGACGCCCTCCTCGACGCCGCGGTCGACGGCCGACAGCTCACCCGGGCGATCGCCTACGTCATCCGCGCCGATTCCCCCGAGGAGGAGTCGTTCTTCGAGGCGCTGGTCGACATCGGCTACGAGACGCGCATCAAGGAGATCAAGACCTTCGGCGACGGCACCCAGAAGGCCGACTGGGACGTCGGGATGAGTCTCGACGCGGTGACACTCGCCAACCACGTCGACACGGTCGTGCTCTGTACCGGCGACGGCGACTTCTCGCGACTCTGTTCGCACCTGCGCCACGAGGGCGTGCGCATCGAGGTCATCGCCTTCCAGGAGTCGACCGCCGACGAACTCGTCGCGGCCGCCGACCACACGACCGACATGAGCGCCGACACCGACCGGTTCCTCCTCTGACCGACCGGCGACCGCTCGCACGACAGGGGCTGTCGGAGCCGTCACCCCGTGTCGTTAGGAGCCGTGATCTCCACGCTTCAGGTATGGGACGACGACTCTCCGGATCGACACTCTCCAGGTCGACGCTCGCGAGCGGACTCGCCGTGTTCGCCGCGCTCGTGCTGACGATCGGTCTGCTGAGTTACCTCCCGCAGGACGGGTTCCGGCTGTCGAGAGTCGTCCTGTTCGTCGCGGTCGCGGGACTGGCGTGGGTCAGTGCGCTGGGCGTCGTCCGGGACCGTCCGACGCTCGGGACAGCGGGGGCCGTGGGCGTGGTCCTCCTCGGGTTCTGGCAGGCCGTGCTCTGGATATGGCTCCTTCCGACTGCCGGACTGTTGCTGGTGGCCACCGTGCTCTCGTCGCCCGAAGAGGACACGCACCACGAGAACAGTCCGACCTGAGCAGTGTCTGGGTCGAGTCCCGGTTCGACAGATTGATGCCCGTCTCGAAAGTCCACCTGAGTCCGATGCATCTCGTCGTCGACTACGGCGGCGTCATCGTCGAACACGGTGACGAACGCGAACACGCGCACGTGCTGGGCGTCGATCCCGAAACCGACCCTTACCCCGGCTGGCTCGCTTACTTCGCGTTTCGCGACGGCTTCGTCCGGAGCACGGCAGCGTACGTCGACCTCCTCTCGACGCTCACGGGGGCGTCCCACGAGGCGTGTCACGACTACGTCGAGCGGACGTGGCTCGACCCCGAGTTTCCCGCGAACCACGCCGACGTCCTCCAGGAACTCGCGAGCGAGCACACGCTCGTTCTCTTTTCGAACATGGCGCGCCCGTGGGTCGAGACAGTGCTCTCCGAGTACGGCGTCCGGGAGTGTTTCGACGACCTCGTCGTCTCCTCGGACCTGCGACGGCCGAAACCACACCCGAAAGGGTATTTCGAGTGCCTCCCCGACGGTGACGAGCGCGTCGTCATGGTCAGCGACGAGTACAACGAGGACCTCATGATGGCCGAGACGGTCGGGATGGCGTCGGTGTGGGTCGAAACCGAAGACGAGACGCCGTACCGGGAACCCGACGCCCGGATCCCGACGTTCGCCGACCTTCCGGACCTCCTCGATACGGATGGAGGGTCGCTCACTCGATGATTCGTCGGCCCACGGTGCTCCCGCAGACCCACGGTGCTCCCGTCGGCTGGGGACTCTCGTCCACTCTGTGCTATCGACCGCTCGCGTCCAGCGCCGCCCGCCCCTCCTCGACCCACCACCGCAAGGCCTGGTGGGGCTCGGGAATATTCGTCCCGAGCGTCGCCGCCGACCGCTCGAACTCCGCCAGCGTCCAGTAGCGAGCGTCGATCACCTCGTCGAGTGCCTCGGGCGTGCCGCTGACGTTTGCGGCGTCGACGGCGTAACAGAGACTCGTCTTGTGGGTCGCCTCGAACTTGACGAAGGTCCGGGCGTCGAACAGCACGAGGTCGGCGGGGTTCGCTTCGAGCCCCATCTCCTCTTCGAGTTCGCGCGCCCCGGCGACGTCGGGGTCTTCGGCCGCCTCGACCATCCCGCCGGGCGTCGCCCACAGCTCGCGGTCGGGAACGTCGACCCGCCCGAGCAGGATTTCGTCGCCGTCGAGTACCGCCAGTCTGGCCGTCGGGATCGGGTTGAAAAAGACGTACTCCCCGCAGTCCGCACACCGCTGGGCCGTCGGCGGCTCGACCGGTGCCAGTTCGCCTCCGCAGTACCCACAGTAGTCGGGCGGTTCGTTCGTCACGGCTGTCCCCGAGAACGACGAGCGGGGTGATAAAACTTTTCTGATATGAAAGATCGTACTAATCGTTGCAGCGGCCGTATCTGTCGCTGTCCAGCGTGAGTGTATCTCTCAGGAACGATCGCACACGTTTCAGTATCCGGAGTGTTTTTCCGTCGAGCACGTGGAGATGGCAGAGAGATGGCAGGCGAGACCGATCCGGACCGGTGGGGCGAGGAAAACGGGGGAGACGGGGGAGAGGAGGGAGACGAGGCGGACAGGGAGATCGAGCACGTGCTCGTGACCAACGACGACGGGATCGACAGCCCCGGACTCGACGCGGTCGTCGAGCGACTCTCGGAGATCGCGACGGTCACGGTCGTCGCCCCGGCCGAGAACGTGAGCGGCACCGGAGCGAAGCGCTCGGAGACCGTCACCTGCCGACGGACTGCCGGCGGCTACGTCGTCGACGGGTTGCCGGCGGACTGCGTCGCGTTCGGCGCCAGGGGACTGGACGCGACGCCGGACGCCGTGGTTTCGGGGTGTAACCTCGGACCGAACGTCGGGACGTACATGCTCGGTCGCTCCGGGACGGTCGGCGCGGCGGTCGAGGCCGCGTGGCTCGAAATTCCGGCCGTCGCCGTCTCCGCCTACGACCCCGACTCCCTGTTCGCCCGGCCGGCCGACGCCTTCTCCTACGAGACCGCCGCCGACGCCGTGACACACCTCCTGCCGACGGTCGTGGAATCGAGCGCGAGCGCCGACGGCGCGGCGATGCTCAACGTCAACGTCCCGGTCGACTGCGAACCGCCGATGCGCCTGACCGAACCGGGGGACTACTACGACGCGTCGGTGCGTCGGGAGGGAGACACCGTCCACTTCGAGGCGGACTACGGCCCGGTGAGTCGCCTCCTCGACGACGACGTCGACAGGGCGGACCTCGACGTCGCCGCGGGGACCGAAACGGAGGCAGTCCGCGACGGCGTGATAGGGGTCTCACCGCTCGACGTCCCGGTGCAGGCGGTCGAATGTGCGGCGACGCGAGAGGCAGTCGAAGCGTACGAACCGCGGTGACGGTCGACGAACGAGGGTCGTCGAACCGGTCTACTCGTCGTCGACTTCGCCCGCGTCGGGACCGTCCTCTTCGGCGAGGTCGATTTCGTCGCCGGGGAGCGCGACCTCGCCGTTGGGTGCGTTGCGCTTCACACTCTGGATGCCGTTGATCGCGCCGGTACGGGAGGCGTAGCCCTCGCCGCTGTCGCCCATGATGTTGCCGTTCTCGTGGACGAGTCGCCAGCGGTACTCGCCGGCGTTGTCCTCGTAGAGTTCGAAGGCGGCGTCGGTGTAGTCGAGCGTGTCCGCCTCGGGGGCGTACTCCCGGACGCGCCTGACCGAGTCGCGTGCGCCGCGTTCGGAGGCAAAACCCTCACCGCCGTCGGCGACAATCTCGTCGTTCTCGGCCACGAGTCGCCAGCGCCACTCGCCGGCGTCGTCCTCGAAGATCTCGACGGCGTCCTCGTCGTCGATCAGTCGGCGGACGCTCCCGATACCGTCCTGGGCACTGGTGCGCTGGCTGTAGCCCTCGCCACAGTCGGCGAGGATCTCCCCGTTGCGGTGGAGGAGTCGCCAGCGCCACTCGTCGGCGGCGTCGCGGTACACCTCGAAGGCCGTCGGGTCGATGCGGAGGTAGCCGGCCTCGCCCACGTAACCCTGGACGCGCTCGACCGCCGACTCGGCCTCGTCCTGGTCGGTGTAGCCCTCGCCGGAGTCGGCGATGATGTTGCCGTTACGGTGGACGAGTCGCCAGCGGTACTCGCCGGCGACGTCCTCGTAGACGTCGAAGGTGCCCTGGCTCTCGCCCGGCGGGTAGGGCGCGTCGGCGGGTTCCTCGGGCTCCTCGACCTCCGTTTCCTGCTGTATCGTCTCGGCACCGGGCGCGTTGCGCTGGACGCTCCCGAGTCCCTGGCGGGCCTTCTGGCGACTGCTGTAGCCCTGCCCGCCGCTGGCGATGATGTTGCCGTTCCGGTGGCGGAGCCGCCAGCGCCACTTCCCGCCGCGGTCCTCGTAGAGTTCGAATCGCGCCTTGCTCTCCTGGGTCTGTCCCGCGGCCGCCCCCTCGTCCGCCGATTCCTCGTCGGCCGGTTCCTCGTCGGCAGAGACCGGTTCGGCTTCCGGTTCCGGTTCCGCGATGGGGTCCGACGTGGCGTCGGTCTCCTCGACTGCGTCACCCTCCGGCGGGACGACGCGCGTGCTGATGACGGGCACGAGCGCCGCGCCGACGGCGATCAGGACGAGTCCGAAGGCGTAGAGGGTGATGATCGGCGAGGCCATCCCGGAGTCGCGCCACCCCGGATACTCGAGGAGGAACCAGACGACGGCCAGCAGCGCCACGAGCGCGCCGGCGTAGGACACCAGCGTGGCCGTCCGTCGCAGCGGCAGTCTGACGACCGGCCCGATCATGACGAGTACCAGCGAGATAGCGGCGAGTGCGATCCCGCCCTCCCCCGTGATGGATCCGGGATCCGGATAGCTCGTCAGATAGAGCAGGATGCCGAGGATCCCCAGGAGGATCCCGAACACGAACAGCCAGTAGCCGTACACCTCGTCGTTCGTCGTCGGCTGTGCGATCCGGTTGCGATACCACCTGACCATGACGTCCCCGTCGGCGTCTCGTTCGGACATATTACGTCCATAATATCACCGGCAGAATATATAAAGACACGTCACAGTTTCGGGTGACTGTCCCGGGAAACCTGCGGAGGCGGGACGACAGACACGGGAGAACTCTCCGAGTAGTGTCACATTTCGGGTCGGCCGCGGGGAGTCAGGCGTGCCGGTTCAGGCCGGCCGGCGGTCCTCGCGGGACCCGGAGCGCAACGTTCCGGCGGCGACACCGGCCGCGCCGAGCGCGACGAGCGCGACCGGGAGCGCGGTCCCGACGGTGTCGAGTCCGAAGATGAACACGGTACTCACGCCGAGCAACAGCACGCCCAGGCCCACTTTCCGCACGTCCACGTCGCCCATGTCCGGTCGTCTGGGTCGAGATGGTATAAACACCACGGGATCGCTCGCGCCGGCGGTGGCGGAGTGTGAGTGGTCGCCGCCCCAGTTTCGGGTCCAGTTTCGGGTCCAGTTTCGGGACCAGTTTCAGGAGTCGTCAGCCGATTCGAGAGCAGACCAGACGCGCTCGTTGGTCAGCGGCATGTCCAGGCGGTCGACGCCGAGCGGTTCGACCGCGTCGATAGCGGCGTTGACGACGGCGGCCATCGAACCGATGGTGCCGGCCTCGCCCACGCCCTTGACGCCCAGCGGGTTGTTGGGCGAGGGCGTCACGGTGCTGTCCCACTCGATGTCGGGGACGTCGAAGGACTTGGGGATAGCGTAGTCCTGCAGGGACGCGGTCGCGAGGTTGCCGCTCTCGTCGTAGCGGCCGTCCTCGTAGAGGGTCTGGCCGATGCCCTGTGCGATCCCGCCCATGATCTGGCCCTCGACGAGTTTCGGGTTGACCTGTGGCCCCACGTCGTCGACCGCGACGAACCGCTCCAGAGTGACCTCGCCGGTCTCGGGTTCGACCGCGACGACCGCGATGTGGGTGCCGAACGGCGCCGTCGACCCGTCCGGTTCGAAGTACGACGACGCTTCGAGTCCGGGTTCGACGTCCTCGGGGAGGTCGCCGGGGTCGTAGGCCGCCTCGGCCACGGTCCGGAAACTCACCGACCGGCCGGGCGCGCCCGTGACGTGGAACTCGCCGTCGTCGAACTCGACGTCCTCGGGCGGGGCTTCGAGTTCACTCGCGGCGACGAGGCGGGCCTTCTCGACGATCTTCTCGGCCGAGCGCTGGAGGACGCTGCCCGCCATCGGGAGACTCCGGCTTCCCGCTGTGCCGCCGCCCTCGGTCACTTTGTCGGTGTCGCCCTCGACGACCTCGATGTCGTCGGCGGGGACGCCGAGTTCGTCGGCGACGACCTGCGCGTAACTCGTCGCGTGGCCCTGGCCGGTGTCCTGGGTGCCTGTCGCGACCGTGACCTGTCCGTCGGCGTTGACGCGTATCTGGCCGCTCTCCAGGTCGCCCTCCCAGCCACCACAGATCTCGACGTACGAGGACAGGCCGACCCCCAGATAGCGTCCCTCCTCGCGGGCCGCCTGCTGGCGCTCGCGGAAATCGTCGTAGTCGAGGAGTTCGAGCGCGCGGTCGAGGGCCTTCGCGTACTCGCCGCTGTCGTACTCGTTGCCCAGCGCCGTCTCGACCGGGAATTTCTCGGGGGGGAGGTAGTTACGCCGGCGGAACTCCGCGGGGTCGATATCGAGTTCGCGGGCACAGGCGCTCGCGAGGCGCTCGATGGTGTAGGCGGCCTCGGGCCGGCCGGCGCCGCGGTAGGCCGAGATGGGCGCCGTGTTCGTGACCACGCCCCTGACCGTCACGTGGGCCGCGTCGAAGTCGTAGGCGCCAGCGAGCATCCCCGCCGTTCCCCGCGGGATGCCGATACCGCCACCCGTGGGATACCCACCGAGGTCGGCGTCGATCTCGCCGCGCAAACCGAGGAGGTGCCCGTCCTCGTCGAGTGCAGCCTCGATAGTGGTCTCCTGGCGGCGGGCGTGGATCATCGAGAGGAAGTCGTCGGTGCGGCGGGCCTGCCACTTCACGGGTCGCTCGAGGTCCATGGCACACCAGGCGGCGAGCAGGTGGCCCGAATAGGGCTGGAGTTTCGCGCCGAAGCCGCCGCCGACGTCCGGAACGCGGACGGTGACGCGGTGGCGTGGCACGTCGAGTGTCTCCGAGAGACGTTCCTGGACGGCGTGGGGGTTCTGGCTGGAGAGTTCGACGACGAGCTGGTCGTCAGAGGGTCTGTACCGTGCGACCGCGGCGCGGGGTTCGAGTGCCGTCGGAATGACCCGGTTGTTCCCCGTATCCAGTGAGACGACGTGTGCCGCCTCGTCGAAGGCCGCCTCGGTGGCTTCCCGGTCGCCCGTATCCCACTCGTAGGCGACGTTGTCGGGGGCGAACTCGTGGATGGGTTCGGCCTCGCCCGAGGACGCCTCCCCCAGGTCGGTCGCCGCGTCGAGGCGCTCGTAGTCGACCGCGATAGCGTCGAGCGCGTCGAAGGCCGCGTAGCGCTCCGCGGCGACGACGGCCGCGACCGGCTGGCCCTGGTAGCGCACCCGGCCGTCCGCGAGGAGCGGTCGTTCGATCTCGACGTCTTCGTCGGCGTCACCTGTCTCGGCCCTGTCAGCGTCGTCGCCGCTCTCACCGCCGCCGTGCCCGCCGTCGTCCTCGTCGCGGTTGATGTCCTCGGCGTCGAGTTCCGCGGGGGGCATCGTCCCGTCCAGTCCCGCCTCGACGAGGTCGTCGTAGGTGTAGACCGCTATCACGTCGTCCATCGCCTCGGCGGCGCTCGTGTCGATCGACTCGACGTGTGCGTGGGCGTACTGGCTACCCAGGAGGGCGAGATAGCCCGCTCGCGGGTGCTGGATGTCGTCGGTGTAGCGGGCGTCGCCGGTGAGCAGCCGGCGGTCCTCGCGGCGCTGGACGGCCGTCCCGACCATCTCGCCGGGGCGCACCTCCTCGGCGTCGGTCGTCTCTATCCCCATCCGGTCCACCTCGCCGGTCCGTCGGGGGTCTGTCCGTCGGGGGTCGGTCGGTCCGCCGTGTGTCTCGGTCGCATACTCTCACGTCTGTGCCGACGGACATTAAGGAACAAGGCTCCGGTAACGGGTTCTGTTTGTCGCTGCTCGCACGACAGATCCCCCCAGCTGCCGGCGCGGGCATCCGTCCGGACGACCGGCGAATATCTCCACGCGGCGGCGTTCGGGTTGGCATAAAGTTTTATGGCTCGTGCAAGTATGCCCATGGTATGGGATCGCAAGACACGGACGCGGACGGCCCGATCTCGATCGACGTGGGAGCGAACGTTTCTCGACGCAGCCTGGTCAAACAGATCGGTGCGGCGAGTGCGGCCCTCGGGCTCGCGGGGTGCCAGACACAGACCGACAGTACACCGACCGACGGTGACGGCGACGGTGGCGACGGTGGCGGCCAGGGCGGTGGTGGGTCGGAGGCGGACTTCGAGTTCTCGCGGCATCCGGCAGTGTCGCCGCCGGGCTGGGACCCGTCGAAGACGCAGTCGGGGTCCGGACAGAACCAGCGGACGGCGGTGTTCGTCCTGCAGAACATCGACAACCCCTTCTTCATCCCGATGACCTGCGGGTTCCACGACGCGCTCAACATGTTCGGCTGGGACGGACAGGTCACGGGGCCGCCGGCCGACGGCGGGATCCCCGACCAGGTGAGCCTGATCAACCAGAACGTCTCGAATATGGACGCCGGCGACGTCATCGTGACGACGGTACTCAACAACGAGGCGTACAACGACGCCATCCAGAACGCCCTGGACAACGACATCGTCGTCATCAACGGACACTCGACGCCGGCCACCAGGGACTGGAACTACGACTACATGATGAACGACGTCGGCTTCTCCTACAGGGACGAGCCGATGATAATCCCACACGTCGGGATCCGGGACGCACGCGGCGGAGCGGCGATGGCCGCCGAGGCCTACGACCGCCTCCAGGAGAAGATGCCCGACAGAGACGAGTACACGGTCCTGGTCACGAACGAACTCCCCGACAACCCGTCTGTGACACGCCGTGTCAGCGCCGATGCGGCCGACATCGGGACCGCCCAGCGCTACTTCGAGGCCCAGAGCGACCCGTCGGTGAGTCTCTACAACGACCAGATCATCAACCCGCCGGCGCAGATCTCCGAGGCCCAGACCCAGATCGTCAACACGATCTCCGGCGAGGACGTCGACGGGGTGATCTGCTCGGCGTTCTGGGGCGCGGTCGGCGCCGGCCAGGCGCTCGGGTCGGGCGAACTCGAGGGGCCGATGGTCATCTGCGGGTTCGACCTCCTCCAGCCGTTGCTCAACCAGATCGAGGCCGGGACGGTCGATTTCACCGTCAGTCAGGACCCCTACAGTCAGGGGTTCCAGAACGTCCCGCTGGCGTGGATGTACCTCGAGCGTGGCGTCGAGATGAAAGACCTGGAGTGGGGCGTCTCCGTCTGGGACGCGGACAACATCGAGTTCGTCATGGGACGGCGGTCGTGGGCCGGCGACGGCGGCCTCCTCCAGTGGCAGGAGAGCAACTACGAGTTCCTGCAGTAACCCGCTACCGTCCCAGCGTCGCCACCAGTTCCGACGAACGCACGTATACACATGTCACAGTCAGAGTCAGAGACAGAGCCAGAATCGGAGTCGGACGCGGTCGAATCGACGGTCGAGACGGACCGGGAGCCCCAGCCGGACGCCCCGGTCGAAGACGCCGACGAGGACGTCGTCCTCCGGACGGAGGACCTCACGAAGTACTTCGGGGCCATCGAGGCCGTCCGGAACGTCAGTCTCGACGTCAATGCCGACGAGATCCTCGCGATCGCCGGCGACAACGGCGCCGGGAAGACGACGTTCATCCGGATGCTCTCGGGCGTGCTCCAGCCGACCGCCGGGGAGATCTATCTCCGCCAGGACGGCCGCCTCGTCGAGCAGTTCTTCTCCTCGTCGAAAGACGCGATGGACGCCGGCATCGCGACCGTCTACCAGGAACAGCACCTGAGCCCGAACGCCAGCGCCGCGAACAACATCTTCCTCGGGATGGAACCGCTCAGATCGGGCCCCGAGGGGTGGCTGCTCCGTCGAACCGACGGCGAGTACATGGTCGAGGAGAGCCGGAAACTGCTCAACGAGATCGGCTTCGACTTCGACCCCACCTCGAAGGTCAACGAGCTCTCGGGCGGCCAGAAACAGGCCGTCGCGGTGGCGCGCGCGCTCATCCGCGACCCGCCGATCATCATCCTCGACGAACCCACCTCGGAGGTGTCGACGACGGGTACCGACAAGATAATCGACCTCGTCAGGGGGATCCCGGACGGCGAGAAGTCGGTGATACTCATCTCCCACAAGATCGACGTCGTCGTCGACGTCGCCGACCGGATCGCGGTCATGCGCGACGGCGAAATCGTCGAGGTACTCGACACCCAGCGCGACGACGTCGAACGGATGGACATCGTCGAGCGGATGCACCGGGAGCGTGAGCGATAGTGGCGACCGAGACAGAGTCCGGGTCGGGGTCCGACTCCGGGTCCGGGGCCGGGTCCGGACCCGCCGGCGTGGGCGCGCAGGTCGGGTCGTTCGTCGACAGGATATTCGACCGCCGGGAGGGGAGCGTCCTCGTCGGACTCATCGCCATCTTCTTCGTGGGTATCTACATCGACGCCTCGCGCTTTCTCCTCCTGGACAACATGGCCCGTATCCTCCGGTCGGCCGCGACGACGGCCATCATCGGCTACGGGGTCGCGCTCCTGATGGTCACGGCGGAGTTCGACCTGTCGGTCGGGTCGATGTACGGCGTCGCCGCCGGCATGGGTGCGATCCTCATCGGTGGCAACTCATTCGGCTTTCACCCGCTGTTCGTGGTGGCCGTCGTCCTCGCGTTCTCGGTCATCTTCGGGATCACGCAGGGACTGGTCGTGACCAAACTCGGGCTCCCGTCGCTGATCGTCACTATCGGCACGCTGACGCTCCTCCGTGGCATCCACCGCATCCTGCTCGGCGGGACGACCGCCTCGGCCTCGGACGTCGGCCTGCTGAAGTGGCTCGGCGGTCCCATCATCGTCGAGGACTTCCCTTTCCTGAGCGGGCCGATAACCTACCAGATACCGTTCCTCCACGACGAGGTCAAGACCTTCGAACAGTTCTCGATCATGATCGTCTGGCTGTTCGTCCTCCTCGTGGTCTTTCACTACGTCCTCAACTACACGCGCTTCGGGCTCCACGCCCGCGCGACCGGCGACAACATCGAGTCCGTCGAGACAACCGGTATCGACCCCGAGATCGTCAAGCTCGGCTGTTTCGGAGTCTGTGGGCTGACCGCCGCCTTCGCCGGACTGGCCTTCCTCGGGCGGTTCGGGTCGGTCTCATCGGGAAGCGGCGACGGCCTGGCGCTGGTCGTCATCGCCGCCGTCGTGCTGGGCGGGACGAAACTCACCGGCGGCGAGGGGTCGATGGTCGGCGTCCTCTTCGGGGCGCTCGTCCTCGCCACCGCGAACAACGTGCTGGCCCTGGCGGGGCTGAACGTCAGCGGCTGGCAGGGCGTGATCACCGGCGGGTTCATCATCGCCGCGATCGGCCTCGACGTCGTCCTGAAGGGGTTCAGCTACGACTTGCTTGTATCGTGGTACGCCGAGCCGATGGGGAACCTCGTGCGTTCGCCGCGTGGGTTCTTCGGGGAGCGAGTTGTCCAGAAGACGACCGACGACATGTTCGGCTTCCTCGTGCTGTCGATCGGCGTGACCGCCCTCGCGACCAACCTGCTGGCGTGGCTCCTGGGCAACCCGGTCGTCAGTGGCGCTATCGGCTTCGATGTCGGCGAGTTCAAACTGTTCCTCCTCGGGGGCTGGCCCGAGACGGTCGCCCAGGTCTACATCTTCCTCATGTTCATGGCACTGCTAGCCTACGCCGCCATCGAGATCGCGACCCAGTCGTTCGACAGTGCGGGCGACTACGAGGACACGCTCGCAACGGTCTGTTACGGGATGGCCGGCGCCCCGCTGTTCGCGGTTCCCGTGGTGATGCTGGGCTACGACATCTTCTTCGTCGTCAGCCCGCTCGTCTCGGCGCTACTCGTCTCGGTGCCGGTCCTGCTGGCGGTCGGCTGGACGATCTACGCCGGTGTCGCGGCCACCCACGACCTGCCTCGCGGCCGGGCGCTCGGGGTCGTCGCCGTGACCTGCGCGTTCTGGGTCGTCGCCGCCGGGATCGTCTCCATCGGACTCTCGACAGGGTAGCGCGTCGTCGGAGGTCTCGACCGACGCCGGGGCGACCGGCACAAAATTCTTGCCCCGGCGCAAACATCCCGACCGTAGATGCCCTCCACTATCGCGCTACAGGCCGGGAGTGTCGTGGGGATATTCCTCCTCTTTTTCCTCCTGGTGTTCGTCGTCACCGTCGGGCTGGTCCTCTGGACGTATCAGGACGCACAGACCAACAGCAGTGATTCCGCGGCGCTCTGGGCGCTCGTCGTCTTCCTCGCACCGGTGCTCGGAGTGCTGTTGTACCTCCTCGTCGGACGTGACACCTGACCGGTCGGGACACGTGACCGGTGAGCGTGCTCGTGGTCGGTGGACGTGAGAGTGGCTCGTTCAGTCGTCTACGGCGGTCAGCGCAGCCCCGAGCGAAGGAACCCTCCGCCCAGGGTCGTCGCGAACTGGACCGACGCGGAACCGGTGCTGTCCGCGGATAAGTCAGTAATCGGGCGGGACGTAGAGGTTGAGCGTCCGGAGGTCGTCGTCGCCGTCGTTTTCGATCTCGTGAGTCTCACCCGCTTCGACGACGACGAGGTCCCCGGTTTCGAGTCGAACGTCCTCGCCGTCGACGGTGGCCCGTCCGGACCCGGAGACGACGTAGCACCACTGGTCGCTGTCGGCGTGGAAGTTGTCGGGCCCGCCGGTCGAGGTGCCGGGTTCGAGGGTCATCTCGGCGGCCTGGGCGTCGTCGGTCGAGACGCGGACGTCGAAAAACCGGTCGAACTCGAGGTGGGTGCGACGCATCACCAGGACCTGCCGGAGTACTCGTGGGTGGTGCGGTCGTCGGCGAGGAGGTCGTCGACGACGAACGCGGCGAGGTTGTCGCGCATCCGCCGACTGGCGTGCTGTGCGCCCAGGGTCACCTGGTACATGCGAGCGCCCACCAGCGAAGTGTAGACGAACTCGCCGACCGCCTCGGGGTCGACCTCGCGGAAGACGCCCGCCTCGACCCCGTCGGCGATGATCTCCGCGACGGTGTCGACGTTGTTCTCGTAGTGGCGGGCGAGTTTCCGCCTGAAATCGTCGTTGTGGACGGCCTGGACGCGCAGTTCGAGGAGGGCGAGCGCGAACGTCTCGCGGTCCTCCTCGCCGGGGTCGATGACGAACCCGTCGACGTACGTCTCCATGCGTTCGAGGGGGTCTTCGGCCTCGGTCTCGGCGAGCTGGCCGCCGATCCAGCCGACCATGTTGTCGACGAACGCGAGCATCAACTCCTCTTTGGTGTCGTAGTGGTAGTGGAGGAGCGGACGGCTCTTGTCGAACTCGTCGGCGATGTCCTGCATCGTGAGGTGAGCGTAGCCGTGCTTGCACAGCGCGCGGTAGGTCGCCCCCATGATAGCGTCGTGCGTGTCCTCGACGCTCTCCCCCGAGTCTCCCTCGGACTCCTCCTCGTCGTCCACCTCACCGCTCATACTCGCCGGTCGGCAGGCGCCGTAAAAAGTCTTCCGTGAAAACTGACTGACGCGAAAGTCAGCCTTTTACGCGTCGGCTCGATAGGGGGGGTATGCCACCGGGTGGCCCGGACGACGACGAGGAGTTCGAGGAGTTACGTGCCGAGGAGTCGGCGGCGCTCGTGCGCCTGTTCGACGAGTACGGCCGCGGCGAGCGGGTGCGATTCGGCGTCGGCGGCTTCGCGAGTATCGTCTCGACGCTGATGGAACTCGTCCCCGCCTTCCTCCTGGGTGTGGCCATCGACTCGTTTTTCGGCCAGGGGCGGAACTTCCGGCTCCCGTTCGTCCCCGACGTCTGGCTGCCGAGCGACCCGCTGTCCCAGTTTCTCCTCCTCATCGGCCTGCTCGCGGGCTCACACGTGCTTGGCGCGGTGCTCGGGTGGGTCAACTCCTGGGCGTGGAACGGCTTCTCCCAGCACTTCCAGCACAGCGTCCGCGTCGACGCCTACGACGCCATGCAACGCCGGGAACTCGCCTTCTTCGACGACCGACAGACCGGCGAGGTCATGTCCATCCTCAACAACGACGTCAACCAGCTGGAGGGCTTTCTGACCAACAGTCTCAACCAGGGCATCGGCATCGTCTTCCGCGTCGGCGGGATGGGGCTGGCGATGCTCCTGATAAACTGGCGGCTCGGTATCGTCCCGACGCTCATCATCCCCGCACTCGGGCTGGCGAGTTACGTCTTCGTCAAACGCATCCACCCCAAGTACCAGGAGGTCCGCTCGTCGGTCGGCAAGCTCAACTCACAGTTAGAAAACAACCTCGGCGGGATCGAGGTGGTCAAGTCCTACACCACCGAGGCGGTCGAGACTGACCGCGTCGAGGCCACCTCACAGGACTACCTCGACGCCCAGTGGGACGCCATCACGACGCGGATCGCCTTCTGGCCGACGCTCCGACTCCTCACCGCGGCGGGGTACACCGCCACGTTCCTCGTCGGCGGCTACTGGGTGATGGTCAACCAGGGGATCCTCACGACGCCGCTGCCCTTCTTCAACGGCCCGGGGCTGACCGCCGGCATCCTTGTCACCTTTCTCTCCTACTCGCGGCGGTTCGTCTATCCGATGCGCCAGTTCGGCCAGATCGTCAACGACTACCAGTACGCCGAGGCCGCGGGCGAGCGCATCGTCGGCCTGCTCGACACCGAACCCGGCGTCACCGACGCCCCCGACGCCGTCGAGTTGACCGACGTCGAGGGTCGCGTCGAGTACGACGACGTCGCGTTCACCTACCAGTCCGAGGACGGCGAGGACGAACAGGTGCTTGACGGCGTCTCCTTCGACGTGGAACCGGGCGAGATGGTCGGCCTCGTCGGTCCGACCGGCGCGGGCAAGACGACGCTGATGAAACTGCTCTTGCGCCTCTACGACGTCGACGGCGGCGCGGTCCGGATCGACGGGCAGGACGTCCGCGACGTGACCCTCCGGAGCCTCCGCGAGTCGGTGGGCTACGTTAGCCAGGAGCCGTACCTGTTCTACGGCACAGTCAGGGAAAACATCGGGTACGGCGTGCGAGACGTCGACGACGCGGACGTCCGCGAGGCCGCGAAGGTCGCGGGCGCCCACGAGTTCATCGTCGACCTGCCGGAGGGGTACGACACGAAGGTCGGCGAACGGGGGGTGAAACTCTCGGGCGGGCAACGCCAGCGCGTCTCCATCGCCCGTGCGGTCCTGAAAGACCCCGATGTCCTCGTGCTGGACGAGGCCACGAGCCACGTCGACAACGAGACGGAAGCGGTGATCCAGAACAGTCTCGGCGACCTCATCGCCGACCGCACTGCCTTTGCCATCGCACACCGCCTCTCCACGGTGCGGGACGCCGACACGATCCTCGTGCTGGACGACGGCGAACTCGTCGAGCAGGGCAGCCACGAGGACCTCCTGGCCCGGGACGGCCTCTACGCGACGCTGTGGCGCGTCCAGGTCGGCGAGATCGACGCCCTCCCCGAGGAGTTCCTCGAACGCGCCGCCGGCCGCTCGCCGGAGCAGGGACGACTGGACTGACTGCGGTCTCGTCTCCCATCGCCCGGGCCGGTAGCTGCTCGCCAGGAGTCATCTACTCTGCCCGGAAGTCGCTCGCCCTGTGGCGTTCCCGGATACTGCCAACGGATAGCACGGTTGATAAGGGGGCCGTCCGTAGGCGGTCGCATGCCCTCGCTCTCGGACGCGGACAGGGAGACGCTGGTCAGTACGGCGCGGACGACCGTCGGTGACGAACTGCGCAGCATCACCTACTTCGACGAGGCCGACGTGATAGAGCAGGTCTACCTCCGGAGCGACCTGGAGTCCGACGCGGATCTGGTCGGGTTCGCCGACACCGAGCGACTGGGCTTTCGCGCACAGACCGACTACGGGAACAGCGAACTCGGCCACTACGAGTGTACTATCCGCGTCTTCGAACACGGCTATCTCACCCGCGTGATCGACGGTGACCACGGCGCGTTCGTCACGACCGACTCGATGGACCTGGACCGCTTCGAGGAACTCGGCGTCGCCCTCCGCGGTGCGCTCGACGAGATCGCGGACGGGTGACCGGGTAACCGAGACGGGTGACCCGATAACCGAGAACCTGTGGTGGGAGTGGGGGCAGGTGAGCGTCGTCGACCGGTTCGAACACTATCGATCGATTTTCGGACTGTTTCTCTCGGAGGGTCCCGGTGGTGGCCGTGTTGCCGGAGTTACGGCCAGAGCCCGCGCGCCTCGTGGGCGTCGGCGATCCGCGAGAGCGCGACGACGTACGCCGCGGTCCGCCAGGTGACGTCGCGGTCGTCGAACACCTCGCGGACCGCCCGCCAGGCCGACCGCATCTCCGTCTCCAGTTCCTCGTCGACGCGTTCGAGCGACCACGCCCGCCGGTTGATGTCCTGGAGCCACTCGAAGTAACTCACCGTCACGCCGCCGGCGTTCGCGAGGATGTCCGGGACCACCGGAATTCCCCGTTCGGCGAGGATCCCGTCGGCCGCCGCGGTGACCGGGCCGTTCGCACCCTCGACGACGAGGTCCGCGCGGACGGCGTCGGCGTTCTCGGCGGTGATCGCGTTCCCGACGGCGGCGGGCACGAGGATGTCGACGTCGAGGGTGAGCAGTTCGGCGTTCGAGCACGTCTCCTCGGCGTACTCCGTGACTGCGCCGGGTTCCTCGCCGTGGGTCGGGACCGCGTGCGGGTCGATCCCCTCGGGGTCGTACGTCGCACCGTTGACGTCGCTGACCGCGACGACAGTCGCGCCCCGCTCGTCGAGCAGACGGGCGGCGTTGGCGCCGACGCTCCCGTACCCCTGGACTGCGACGGTCGTCTCCGCGAGGTCGAACCCGTAGTACTCGCGGGCCAGTTCGGTGACGATCGCGACGCTCCGGCCGGGCGCGGACTGGCGCCCCTCGCTCCCGCCGACCACGGGTGGTTTCCCGGTGACGACACCGGGGATCGTCTCGCCCTCCTGCATCGAGTAGGCGTCCATCAGCCACGCCATCGTCCGGGAGTCGGTGCCCATGTCCGGCGCGGGGATGTCCCGGTTGGGGCCGATCACGGGCCGTAACTCCTGTGCGAACCGCCGGGTGAGTCGCTCGCGCTCGTCGTCGCTCAACTGCCCGGGGTCGACCGCGACCCCGCCTTTCGCGCCGCCGAAGGGCAGGTCCATCACCGCACACTTCCAGGTCATCCACATCCCGAGGCCCACGCACTCGTCTCTGGTCACGTCGGGGTGGTACCTGAGTCCGCCCTTGTAGGGGCCCCTGACGCTGTCGTGCTGGGCGCGATAGCCGGTGAAGACGTCGACGCTACCGTCGTCGCGTTCGACCGGCACCGTGACCTCGTGGACGCTCGCCGGGCGCTCCAGTCGTGTGACGACGTTCGGGTCGACGTCGAGGTGGTCCGCGGCCCGGTGGAGTTGCCGTCGAGCGGTCTCCAGCGCCGACTCCGGTTCGTCGACGTCGGCGTCGGCGCTGTGGCCCGCTCTTCCGGTGCTGTCGCTTCCCGACGCGGCCGGCGGCGTCCCCGACCGCGGACCGCTCGACCCGGAGCGCATCGTCACTCCAGGGGTGTCTGCCGATTGCGCATCTCGCCGCCACACTTCGGACAGGAACCGGGGGCACCCGCCGCGACCACGATGTTCCCGCACCCGAAGCACTCGTACTCGTGTTCGACCGTCGGATCGATGTCTGCGTCTTTCATCGTTGGTCCGTGAGTCCCGCTCTGAACGGGGCACTCTACAAGGGAGTAATAGGTCTATTAGGGAATATTCAGTGGTTAGCTATCGAACCTCGAAACAACGGTGGGGTTCGATAATCAACCCTATATCTCTCGTGTCGTCTCGTCACGTCGAGTCGCCGTCGGTGGACGGCAGCGCGCCGACCTCCTCGAACAGCGTCGCGAACAGTTTGCGCTCGACGGCGCGGACGTGGCCGTAGAACGCCGTCGAGGAGATCCCGAGCGTCTCGGCGACCTCCTCGCCGGTGTGCTCGCGGGGGGATTCGAAGAACCCGCTGTAGTAGGCCGTCTGGACAACGTCGAGTTGCCGCTCGGTCAGCCGTTCGAGGAGTCGCGAGGTGACGTCGTACTCGCCGGCCTGGTCGACGGTCCCCTTCGACCGGAGTTCGGCGTCGGCGAAGCGCTCGCGGACGAGGTCGGCGATCCGGCGGACGTCGACGCTCTCCGGGACATCGACGACGAGCGTGGTCGTCTCCGGGTCGGCCGACGCCCGCCGGAAGACGGCGCCGTGGTCGGCCAGTTCGAGCGCGGGGAACGGCTCGGACAGCCCCAGTCTGAGGATTCCCCCAGACCCGCCGGACCCACCAGACCCGCCGGACCCACCAGCGTCGATCCGCCGGACGTCCTCGACGGCGACGAGGTCCGCAGCGACGCGCTCGACCCGTTCGACGGAGCCGTCCTCGACGGTCACGAAGACGTGGCTCCCCTCGGCGGTCTGCTGGACGCCGCCCCGGTAGGAGAGCGTGCAGTCGGCCTCGCGGGCAAGGCGCGACAGGACGAACGACGGGTCGTCGGTCGCGAACTCGACGCGCGTCACCGTCGGCGTCAGCAGTGCGTTCTTGCGCTCGATGGCGCTGACCGCGGCGGCGACCGTCTCGCCGAGTTCGCCCAGCACCGCCCGGGAGGTCTCGTCGAAGGCGTCCCGCTCGGCCGCGTAGACGGTCAACACGCCGTAGGAGAGGTCGTTGTAGACGAGCGGGATGCTCAGCACCGACAGGAAGTCACGCGAGATTGCTTCCGTGCGCCACGGCTCCGCCCGGAGGTCGGCGGCGACGTTCGAGACGGTCGTCACGGTGCCGGTCGCCGCGGTTTCGCCCGCCGGTTCCGTGCCAGCGTCGGCCTCCGGCCCGGTTCCGGCGTCGTCAGTTCCCACCGTGAAATCGACGCTGTCGAGATACCCCTGTTCGGCGCCGGCCCACGCCCGCGGTTCGACGGCGCCAGCAGTCCGGTCGACGGCCCCGATCCAGGCGAAGCTGAACCGGTCGTCGGCGGTGAGGCGTTCACAGACGGCGTAGTCGACCTCCTCGCGGGTCTCGGCCCGGACCAGCGCCTGGTCGATCTCGCGGATCGTCTCGTTCGTGCGGTTGAGCCGGGCGAGCTGGTCGTTCTGGCGCTGGAGCCGGCGCTCCTGCTCGCGGAGCTGTGACTCGCGTGCGATCCGGTCGAGTGCCGCCTCGGCGGTCGCCGCGAGCAGGTCGGCCAGTTCCCGTGTCACCTCGTCGAAAGCACCGACGCGGTCCGCGCCCGCGAGGAACACGCCGTGTTTGCCCAGCGGGATGGCGACCGCGCTCCGCAGGTCGGTCGTCGGGTTCCCGAACCGGTCGCTCTCGCGCACGTCGTCGAACGCGAGCGAGTCGTCCGCGACGAAACTGTGTCCGGGGACCGTCTCGCCGTCCGCGCGAACCGTCCGGAGCGGGCCGTGGAGTCGCTCCATCGCCGGCGAGACGGCGGCCGGCCGGAGTTCGTTCTCGTCGGCGTCGAAGAGGTACACCGCGCTCGCGTCGCGGTCGAGGACCCCCGGCGTATCATCGACGACCCGCTGTGCGACCTCCCGTTGAGTCTCGGCGTAGAGGAACTCCCGGGCGGTCTCCCCGAGCGTCGCCAGCGCCGTCTCGCGCTGTTTGCGCTTCGTGACGTCCCGGCAACTGTAGAGGAGCGTCCCCCCCTGGATCGACACTTCCCGGACGTTGACCAGCAGCGTGTGCTCGTTACCGGCCCTGTCGGTCGCCGTACACTCGATGTTCTTCAGGACGCCCTGCTCGGCGAGTTCCGCGCGGTCGAAGAGGTCCTCGCCAAGCAGGTCGCCGATCGACCCCTGGCGGATCTCCCCGGCACTGTACCCGAAGATGAAGTGGACGTTCGGACAGACGTACGTGTACTCGCCGTCCTCGTCCGTGATGAGGACCGTGTCGGTCATGTTGTTGAGCGTGACCCGGTGGAGTTCCTCGGAACGCCTGAGGTCCCGTTCCAGCTCGACGCGGTCGGTGACGTCGACGCCCTCGACGACGATTGAGACCACCTCGCCACGCTCGTTCTCGACGGGATGGACCGAGAGTTCGACGACGGGCGACTGCGCCGAACCGGGTGATCCGGGTGACCCGGTGACCACCGCGTTCCCGAACCTGCCCTCGGTCGCGCCTGCCACGAGTTCCCGCACGTCCGACCGGGTCCCGTCCGCGCGCGACCAGCACGACAGCGTCCAGAACGGGTCGCCGACCGCGGCGTCCGCCGTGTCGTCTGTGCCGTCCACGTCACCCCCGCTGGGCAGACTTCGGGCCGTCCCGTTCGCGCGGACGAGCGACCCGTCGGGGTCGAGCACCCACGTCGCCGTCCCCGCGTCGTCGAAGATCGCCTCGAACTGTCTGGCCCGGTCGCGCCGGCGGG